>Ga0185299_10001704_pt1 | contig 39406 bp, 26 predicted proteins | sample PaiPotPPA55metaG_FD_128002 | JGI IMG/M metagenome (GOLD analysis project Ga0185299, IMG submission 128002) | Iron sulfur acid spring bacterial and archeal communities from Banff, Canada, to study Microbial Dark Matter (Phase II) - Paint Pots PPA... ...
AGGATAAAAATGCCTCGCGGCGCGAAGCGGCGGACCGACTCACCTTGCGGATCGTCGGATCGTGCTTCCTGGTGCTTTCCGCATACATCGCCTATGATTCGCTGGCTGCGCTACTCCGGAGGGAGGCGCCAGCGAGGAGCTTGCCAGGCATCGCGATCGCTGTAGCTTCGCTGATCGCGATGCCTCTGCTTTCCAGAGCCAAGAGACGCGTGGGTGTCGCCATCGGCAGTGCCGCGATGGCTGCAGACGCGCGCCAAACCGACTTCTGCACGTATCTGTCGGCTATCTTACTCGGTGGTCTGCTCGTCAACTGGCTCTTCGGGCTGTGGTGGGCCGATCCGGTGGCAGGTTTGGTAATGGTCCCAATCATTGCCAGAGAGGGAATCTCAGGGTGGCAGGGCAAGTCCTGCTGCGACAGCTGCCATTAATCAAGCGGTGCTGGCTAGCTCCAGAGCTTGGCGGATTGCGTCTGGGTTCAGGGCAGTTTTTGCCGGCTTGCCTGAGTTTGGCACACTATAGGCACACATTTGGCCCGACGGTCCATCGGTAGCGATGTAGAGATCGGCAGCTAACTATTGTGTTGTGTGTTATTTAAACTGGAGCCACCCGCCGGGATCGAACCGGCGACCTGCTGATTACGAAGAATCATCTCTCGTTCCAAACACTCCATTAGCTCTATACGGAAGTGCCTGTTATCAACAACTTGGGGAAGCTGCTCTCGCTCAAATTGCAACTCCCGACGCCCCAAACAGATGGGGTTTTGACACAGTTTTGGCACAGCACCTTGGGGGTGAATGCCTTCCCTCGCGGGTGTGTTCACCGGTTGACTCGGTCTTCGAGTTCTCTCAAATCCCCCATCAGGGTATCGAATGGCGGAGGTTCAGCAAAGAACATCTCCCGCATGTCTCGGTAGTCGCTCCGAATCTGCGCAACGTGGACATCCGGAGGGCATACCCGAAGGCTTCCGGGTTTGGCCAAATCGTACCGCGCAGCCGCTTCTCGAAAGAAAATCTTCTTGTGCTCCACCACGCTTCCCAGCAGGCCGAAATCTTTCATCGCAAGCTGACCGTACTCGTGCCGATACAAACAGGCCAGGTCGTAGTGGTGCCGCGAGAGGCGAGGCTGCATCTTGCCCGAATGGTAGACGGCATGGAGAAGCGTGGCCTTCTCCCAGAATGTGCGTTCAGGGCGAAGAACGTGGACCTCCGCGGTCGGCTGAGCCAGCATGCCAGGCAGTGCGTCAGCGATGTACGGCTGGACCGACTGCTGCTCAGAAGGCCAGACATCCCCGCGGCATCCAAACTCCAGGCGAATGACGGGACGAATGTACGTGCCCAAGCCGTACAGATCCGCCTCCAAGCCGAGCGGATAGGCGAACAAGAGGCTCTGCCGATCGGCATCGGCCGGATCCACGCTGATCTTCCAATCCGCTTCGCCAAGAACCGAGCGAAACGAGTTTTTTAGCTCGTCGTGGACGGTGCGCTGAACAATCTCCGAACATTTGCCCGCCAGCTCATCCAGTTTCCGGTTGCGCTTGTTTGTGCCCGCGATGTTGGGAGGGTCCTGGTCTCCGGTGAATCCGAGGGCATGGCGGTCGAGGACGATGTCAACGTCTTCTGAGAAACGCTCGATGACCTTGTAGACCTTGGAAAGCGAGGTTCCGCCTTTAAAGAGAGGTCCCGGCAGAGTCGGATTTGAGAAGATTTTTTGGAGCGTCCAGCAGACCCAGAAATCTTTTTCAATGATCGTGGAAGAGCCCAGCCGCGAGCGGGCGGCGGCCTCGCGGAAGACGGTTGCGCGCTCCGCGGCGGGGAGTAGGGCGAAGTGATCCATCTGTGGACTCGCCCTAATGTTAAGCCGTAACCGCGTCTATTGCAGAAGCCATCCACTGTGGCGCATGATGCGCAAGCTTCTTCAGTCCTGTCTTTGTATCTGATGGCAGGTTTCGCCGAAGCTGCTGGATGACGCCGTCAGTCAGGTGGTCTGGCCCGAACGCACGAATCGCCTGCAGGGCGACGCCCGCAGAAGTGCCCGCGCCCAACAAAGCCCTTGGACCAGCGTGCTTTAAATAGATGATTTGATTGCCGACCGCGATCTTTCGAGAACTGCCATCGATCAAATAGACGATCTGCGCAGGTACCTGCGAGGAAAGACCGAGCGCGTTCGCCGCGCGCGCCGGCGTCGGCTGTAGCCGATATCCTGCTTGATCGGCGATAGCCCGCGCCACGGTATCGGGGTCCGGCGAGAGCGGACCGAGCGTGGGATGGTTCTTCGGGATATCGTAGACCCCTCGAGAGATTCGTCTGATCTTACCGGCCTTGGTCAATCGGCTCAGAGCTTGATCCACGGCGGCGCGATTGCCCAAATCATCGAACGCCTTAGGAGTGAACGCCGCTCCCGGACTCGCCGCTTTTACGCGCTCTAAGACCTTCAGAATGAGATCGGCCATGTCAGAACTACCTTAGCATATTTCTGACAACCAAGAAAAAGGTAGGCCCCACCCTGCCCCCCACCCTGCCCCCTAAAAATCCCGAGTTGAACCTCCCGCACCCCCAGTTCCCGCTTGCTTGCAAAGGTGTGTCGCGCGGGCTTCCGCGAATCAGCTTCCGACGGTTCGGACCCAGTCGCCACATTGAGCCAATCGCGCTGCAGCCAAGAAATGCCAAGGTGAGTCTCGATCACTTGCACCACTTTGAAATGACCAAATTCTTTGCCGATCTGATTTCTCGCACAAGCGGTGCGAGAATTTCGGCGCCGACATTTAGATCTTTCGGGTGACCAAGGAAAGTCGTCCAAACTGATCCACAGAAGCTCGATGTTGCCCTTCAGGCAGCCATGTTCCGGGAGCGAAGTAATAGCCAGCGTTCACAATCGTCCGGCCCGGCGCAGCGTAGCTTTGCTGCTGGTGTGTGGGGTATTCTCTGCTGGTAATGATCTCAAGGTCGCCTCGGAACGCAATGTTCGCATCGTATCCCATGTGACTGAGAAGAGGCCGATCGATGGGCCACTCCGTCTCAGGATCTGCTGGCCACCATTCTTCGAGCGTCCGGTGCGTACTATCGGGCGTGGGAGTCGTTTTGAGGCGCCCGAAGCCGTAGTTCCTTTCGCCGCCCACGACCAGGCCTTCTAGCAAATCGACCTCTGGTTCGTGCGGATCTCGCGGATGAAGAAGCAGATCCCCGCCAGAAACAAGAAGTGATCTGCCCGCGATCTCGCAACTGTCCTCAAGCCACAAGACACCACAAAGGTACGCCGGCCCAACTGCGGTCTCAGGCGACCTAATCCGGTGCCTGATGTATTCAATCTCGTGGAGACTACTGTCTTCGGCACTTCCGTCCGTGCCAAGCCGTGTCGACAACCGGGAACCGGCGAACATTGTGCGAAATTCGGAATCGGACAAATTAGACCAGGTGAGATCGCCGTATCTGAATGATGGCGAGTAAACCTTCGCGCCGTCTGACAGATAGAAATACGAAAACCGGACGCCACGTTTCAGGCAATCGCCCACCACCCCGAAATCCGCTGGACGAGCCTCATCAAATAGGCGCGGCGTTAGCGATTCGGTTACGGCGCCCCAGAGGTTCTTCCCCGGAACATAGAAACGGCTCGGGGCCACTGGCGTTCCAGAGACGTTCGGAAGAAATCCGATATGAACCGGACTTAGAAGTTCAAAACACAGCGGAACCCGGTGCCACATATCAACCCCCCGGCTGAGCAGGCGCTCCAGAGTCTTCTGCCGCCTTCGCATGATAGCGCGCGTAGGTTAACGTCTGCTGCCACAAGCGCTTGACAAACAAATAGGCGTCGAGGTCCTGCGCCACGCCACGAAGCCAGGCTTCTGCGTCACCGTTTAGCGGAGGCACGGAAACGAAGGACTGAAGAGCAGGATTTCTGAAGAGACCAACGAGTTGTTGCTGATAGCAGATAGCCACTTGATCCTTTTTTTTCATGTTGAGGAACAGCACCATCCCGTAAGGTCCGTTCTCGAGAAGGACGCCGAGAGCTTTGGTTGCCAGATCCTCCTTATCCCTCCCGAATCCCTGCCCGGAAACCATGGTCTGAGCCGTCTCCATGCATGCCAAATCCAGATTCGTCATCGGATAACTCCGTTCAACACTTCGAGCCGCCCGAAGCCGCGGGTACCCATGCCGCCGACCCCGAGAAGTTTCAAGCCGGTAAAGCAATACGTCAGCATGCGATCTATCTTGTCTGGTTCGCAGTCGATGCCACGCCGTCTATCGATGTAAATCTCGAGCCGGAGTATCGTGCCACGCGGAATCGCCTCGTACGTGAAGAGCGCTCCCGCCTCTGCGGCTCCAGTTGCGTCGTCAATCTTTACTGAAGTCCGAACCTCCAGATGATCGTTCACCAGGTGATGGAAAAGCTTGTCCGAAACGGCAACAAGCCGATTCACAAAGGACAATGCTTCGGGAATGATCAATGCAGCAGAGTCCGGCGACGGATTCGTGGGCAAAAGTAACCAGCCAAGATTGATTGGCTTAATAGCCGGCAGCCCTTTCAGCGGAGTTGCTGCGTTCTCGTTGTTTGAATCGGGAATGTTCCCGAATCCACAGAGGCGCAGGCGTTCGGCAGTTGAGACCCAAACCGTACCCTGATCGGAAAGAACCGGAAACAGTACAATGTCCGCGTCGTAGAAACGAAGCATCCCCTGGCGCGCATTCTGTCCCTCGGAATTTCCGAATACCACGTTGACGTCCGGGAGACTCGCATCTTCGGCCTTTGCCATTTCGGCGTATGCGCGAATAGCCCCAGCCAGAGATGTGCCAGGAATCTTTGGAATGCCAGTTGCGGGCTCGCGAACAATAGACATGTCGACGCGACCGAGGCGGTAGCCCCCGGACCCGATATGTACAGGATCGAGACATCGGACAAGATACTGAGACGGCGCGTTCATCAAGTTGTGGCCTCCCCTTTTACAACATGGCCGAAAAATTCCATAGCTTCGAGCAACAAACCATCCAGTGCGCAATTCAGCAGAAGCGCCTTTTCTTCGCCGCTCAACGCGTTCCAACGCCAATCGGTGAAAGCATCCTGCAGGACTGCACGGGCGAAGCGCGCGTAAACTGGCTTGGCGGCGGCCTCGCTTCCCCGCCACTCCTCCAGTCGGCTTGCCAGGGCGGCGGCGATTTCGTGGCGCTGTGTAGTTCCTATTGGTCCTAAAAGACGCCAAATCTCCAAGAGATCGCTCAATCGAAAGAGTGGCATGGGCCGGGGATGCAGCCATCCATAGCCTATCGAGGGCCGTTCAGGAACATTGCGCGCATAACGGAGGCGTTGGGAATCGGCGGTTCCGCCGAGGTAATCGAAATCGAAATATCCGGGCGTCAGCCAATACTGCCGACCCTGCTTGATCCGGTCCAGCTTTGAGAACTCGTGTCCATTAGAGCCGGGCGCGCTGGTTGGGTAGAGACTGTAGAAGTCGCTGCCGCTGTCGGTTTTGAACCACGGCGTCCGCAGTGCCCCTCTATTCAGAAACGGATGATTCACGATCTGTCGCCCCGCTTCGAGCAGCGCATACAGCGGAAACTTACGCTTGGCGACCAGTACGCCAACGTGAAGGGCCAGCTTGCCGCGAACCGAGCCGAAGTGTTCGGCTTCAAGGTCGAGCAGAATTCTGAGAACGTCAGGGAGGCGGTCGGCGGGAAGAAGAAACTGGGTGAAGACTGGCGAACGAGAAAGCGCCGTGAAGGGCACGTATCCACTTTCCAGCGAACCGCCATTGGTGGCCGTCAATCCATTGACCAGTTCGCCCGACTCTTCATCGCGCCACTCCTGTACTCCATTTTTCTTCAGCGCCAGTTTCACGCTGTCAGTGCCGCCAAATTTGTCGAGATTGTCAGCGGTGAGGAATTCCCGTTTGCTCCTGGCAAGGACAACAAGTGGGCCGCCCCGCAAACCCGCAATCGTAAGGCGATAAGTCCTCCCGGTGCGGGCTGCGTCGACAGGGACAGATGTCGTAAAACCGATCCGTTGCGGGAGCGATGCAAAGACATTGGCTCGTAGCGATTGATTCAGTGCTTTGATGAAATCTTCCGACGCCTCCAGAATTCGTGTCAGTCGGCCGGGGGAAGGGTTTTGCGTGAAGAAGGAGGATAGCAGAGCATCGCTGCTGACGATTCCCTGCGAATCGTCCAACTCACGGAAAAAGCCGGGTACATCGGAGATCGCACCATCCTCCATGAATGATTCCAGCGCGGCCTTGCATTCGGTCTTAGTTCGGTTTGCGACCACCCAATTGGCAACACTGACAATATCAGCAAGGTCGAGTTGTCCTCTCGAGATGACCTCATTAAGGCGTTTAGTCGAAGACTTGAAACGCGACCCGTTTGCCCGGTCATCGGGCGTCTGAGTCAGAATAGTTGTGAGTTGCGCTCCGTCTAACCACGGCGCTAGGTCCAACCTCAGAGTTAGTAGTGCTAATCGATTCCCGTTATCCGCGATTTCATCCACCCAGATCGTCTCGCCGTCAATGTGCTGCAACCACTCCGTCTGACGCCCAGAGCGTCGATCGCGGCAAACGTTGCAGGTCTCTTCGGCGGGGCGCTTGCTCCGGACGCGGCAAGCCGGACAGATATCTTGCCCGACGTCTGATTTCAGGGTTGGGCCCGGAGCCAGCAACACCTCCGAGCCGTCGTCTTCCAGAATTAGCGCTGCCGCCGTACAAGGCGCAGCAGCGACCTGATCTCTCGCAGAAATCTGTTGAGCAATTACAGTCAGGGTACGCCGGGGCCGGCTGAGCATCAAGAAAGGCCACAGTTCGTTGGAAGACTCCTGTTGCACGATATTGATCAAGCCAGGACCAATCTCCCTGATCAAATCGGAGCTTGAATCCTTATCGATTCCGGGAAAAGTGAAGAAAACGCCGTTGAGGTCGGCATAGAACAAGTTGCCTATGGGCCTTTGCAGTTCAAGCTGGGCGATTAGCGCCAGCCGGATCCGGCCGAGGATATTCTGTCTCTCGATTATGTCAGCGGGTTTCCGGCCGCGTTCGGAAAAAGCGGCTCCGTTCCATCCGATCCCCAACAGACGCCATTTCAAGCTGTCGTAATCCGGCTTGCCATTCTTCGCGGCGCACGGCTCTATTCCCATGGCAAGAGCAGCGAGAGTGGACTTATAGAGTGAAGCGACGCCGAAAGATTGCGCCCACAGCGTAACGTCACTGGCGGGCTCTCTCGTTTCGCCGAGCGTCCGAGACATTCCAGACCGAAGCGTGCTGATCAAACGCCCTCGAAATTCCTGAATACTCAGCTCAGTCCGCAAGTAGCCTTCAAGTTCTTTAACCAAGCTGCTGGCCATGTGGTCGCGAATCTCGTCGATTTGATCGATTTGCACTCTCTGCACCTTTCTACCGAACGGCGCGGTGATCCACATCGAATTGATGGATTGTTTTCGCCGAACCACACCTTTTTCGTCGGCCGAAGTCATGCGATGACAGGCGTTAAAGAGCCTCAGTAGATGCGAGTCGGGCTGGTCCCCCTTGTATTTACTAACGAAATCCGTAAAATCCGTCGTCAGCCTCTCGCTTCCGAACACAAAGCGACTCGTGAGGTTTGAATTCCCGAGATGCGGCCAAAGCGAGCCAAAGTGCCTCTGTTCCTGATGCGCATCCTCGGCGCCTCCTTCCAGGGAATTTGCTTGAAGAAAGTCCTTCGATGCCTTCCCGAACATATGGAGCAAGCCACCGAACTCGCCGAGAAGGATAGCTTCTCGTGATCCTTCGAGCTTGTCTCGCAGATCAGGCATCTGGTCCCTTCCGGAGGGTGCCCGCCAAACTTTCCGCCAGGGTGACGAGGGCCCCGATTCGCTCGAAGGAGTACTCGCGTAACGCCGCAGCTCCGGAATCCTCCTTACCGCTTTTCCGGAGTATCCATTCCGCACCGTTGGAATCGTGCCACGCTCGAAACTTCTTATATTCGGTAAGACTCCCGATCTCCGCTCCAGCCGACTTGAACTCGGAGTTGCTCAGCCATTCTCCAGAGGTTTTTTTCAGGCGCGCATCGGGAACACCGAATTCATCCATGAATTTAGAGAAAGTGCCGATCGGTTCGACAAAGTCGCGCTCCGTTTGTTCCGCAGCCGCAGACGGCCACATCGATCCTTTTACCGTCAATGTGCCCGATTCAAGATCGTCCTGCGCAACTCCCCAACCAGAGGTCTTCTTTGCAGAGAAGCCGTAATCGATCAGCATTGATGCCACGAACCGCGCCGCGTCTTCAAGATCGTCGGCAATCGTTGCCCATCCCGTCGCCGCTGGCCGTGGAACGTACAGAAGATGAAAGCACCCGGACGATCCTGATGCGAGGACTTCGAAGTCGATCGGACCGCGAGCGGGAGTTCTTGTCTCACGCGACAGAGGAGTAATTACCTCGCGAGTCGGCTTATCCGGAAAGAACGTTGGGAAGAAATGGAGCCTGCCGGCTTGTCCAACGTCGTATCCAAGAGCCGAACCGAACAGCCGGTCAAGTCGCGCGCCGTCGGCGAGCCGCGCCGCGAAGGCCAGGTGACCTTTCCACGTCGTCGGCCGTACCATAGGTAGACCTGTCAGATGGTCGCGCACAATTGGGTTCTGTAGTTCATGCTCGGCCTCAGATGGCCGAAACTCTCCTTCGGCTTTGCTCGCATATGGCTTCTTGAGACGGAACTCGATTCGAAGCAGCCACGAGCCGTCCGGCATCGCGGCCAAATCGGCGGGCTTAGGATAAAACATCCCGATGTTTGGTCGCCATTCGTCCGCCGCCTTGATTCGCGAAGCCTGGAGCAAATTTCCGATTTTTACGCCGCCTGTTCCGGACAGATAATAATCGTAAAGGTTCATCCGCGCTCCAGCGTGTCCAGTAACGCGCGCACGGATGCAGGATAGGGTTCGGCAGTAACCGAGGGACCACTGCCGAGGTTGAGCGCGATCCTTATCCTCAGAGCCAAATTGTCTGCGTTGGCTAGAGCAGTCCGAATCGCAACATCGCCGGCATTGCTGGAATTGGGCACGAACGCGAAAATGCGCATTTCCCAAACGGCGCCTGAACGATAAGCATGCGTGACGTGAACGTCTGAACCCTTCGTCTTTTTTTGGGGGTCGGGGTCTCCCCACCCCTGAATCGTCCCCATGATTCGGTGCCTGTCATTTATCCCGACTGGCTGCCGTAAGCCGGCTCTCAACATGGCCCTGATCAACGGTGAAGTCGGAAGCCAGGAAGATTGTGCAGACAAGTTGAAGCCGCGGAGATCGCCTTCCCTCAACGGTAGAGACTGCCACCAGCCATCGCCCGCGCCATCCAATCGAACAATCGCACCGACCAGGTCTGACAACCCCGGACCTTCGCTGCCATTCTTTCCCACTTGCTGCCTGAGTTGCTCCGGCCAGTCCTTATGAGTTGCAATTGGCAGATTCTGAAATCGGACCACGCCCTGGCCGTGACTCGTCTTTGCGCCGAAGGCGCCATACTTCTCGATCAGCCGAAACGTGAGGGCGAGACCCTCCGTATCGGCGCCAGTGCGAAACAGCGGCACAATCTTCAGACGAAACGAGGAGGTGCAGGTCGGAGGAATGCGCCAACCGCGGTGAGGCTGATTTCCTGGATTGCTAAGCCGAAGCTCTTTCAGTTCGCCCGGCCCGCTTCCGCCCTCTACTACCTCAATCCGAACGCGGCGGGAATAGCCGGTACAACCGAACAATTGGCACGCATGGCAGATGCTCGCCAATCCTTTATTCACCTCGTAAACACAGGTCCCGCGACTTGGGTCGCAAGCGTTCAATCCAGATCCGCGCAGCATCGCTTCATACCACCAGCGCAGGCTGCCACAAAGCCCCGTCTCCCTGATCTGATCGCATCGCTTGTCGGCGTTGCCAGTCCAAAGCGGCGTCAATGGACGGCACTGAACATCTATTGGCAGATTGGCCGGGATCAAGGGTTGCCTGCTCCGTCTGTGCGGTATCAGCCGAATTTATCACAAAGTTCCGGACTATGGCCGATTCCATGGCTACCTGCTGCGTCAAAGCGTAGAGCATCCCGGGCCGGAATTCCTTCCCGATGTTTGCCCTTATCGGGGTGCTCACGACCTGACCCAACGCCGGCGAAGCTGCTTTAGGCACTGGCGGGCATAGAAGCAATGCCCTTCGGCGAACTCCGAGCCCAGGTGGCGCCAGACACGCGGACGCTTCGCGACGACCTTCCCATCTGAAACGCCTTGGCCTTACCAATTCCTGGGGATGGGACGGGGTGCGGTGTGGTTTTTTGAAGCTGCGTCCCCGAGCAATCACGTCCGGGCCGACTGCTTAACCAGCCGAGCTTTTCAGCAGTCGATCCAGCAAGCATTGCAGAGTTTTGTAAGGTTTGGTACTGTTGTCTTTCCCTCTGTGGACAGGAACCTTAAGGATTATCTTCGGATAAAGGAAGCGGCGCAGTTCCTCGGTGTTTCGGAAGGGACCCTTCGGAACTGGGGACGGCAAGGAAAACTGCGTACTCACCGCCATCCGATCAATGGTTATCGGCTCTACCAGAAGGCCGATTTGGAACTACTGCTTGCCGCAGTACATGGAACCGCAAAGCCGGCTCAAGGAGCGGCCGAACCGAAAGTCAATTCAAATTCACCTCGTCGCAGCCGTTAGCGCTGGGTTGTCGGGCCTCTGCGGAGTTGAATTTTGTGCGCTTGATTTGCCTAAAGGATGGGCGGAACGACGAAATTATGGCACGTCTCGAAGATCTGAAGAAGGGTGCGGCGATTAAAGGCGTTCTTCCCGATTGCCTCGTCACAGTGGTCGACGTTAAGTGGTATGGCTCAGCCGCCGTTGAGCTGACCTACAAGGACCCCTCGGGCAAACCGAACCACGAACTTCTCTACAGGGATCGAGAATCCACTCTTGAAATCGTCGAGGCTGGCCGGCCGTGGAGTTTCGATGGTGACGGTAAGTTATTTCGCTTGGTCTCCGAAGCGCACAGGATCAACCTCGCGCATCTTTTCGACCCGCTGCTCGCCATCCACACGTCCATGGTAGATCCCCTGCCGCACCAGATCACCGCCGTTTATGGGGAGATGCTGCCGCGGCAGCCGCTCCGATTCCTCCTGGCCGATGATCCTGGCGCCGGAAAGACGATCATGGCTGGGCTCCTGATCAAGGAACTTCTGATTCGGGGTGACCTTCACCGATGCCTAATCGTCTGCCCGGGCAATCTCGTCGAGCAATGGCAGGACGAACTTTACCAGCGATTTCAGCTCCCATTCGAAATCCTAACGAACGACAAACTGGAGGCAGCGCGTACCGGAAACTGGTTTTCGGAAAACTCGATGGCGATCTGCCGCCTGGATAAACTCAGCCGCAACGAGGACGTCCAGGCGAAGCTGGCGAACACCGACTGGGACCTCGTGGTATGCGACGAAGCCCACAAGATGTCGGCCACGTACTTTGGCGGTGAGATCAAATACACGAAACGCTACCGTCTTGGCCAGCTCCTCGGGCAGCTCACTCGCCACCTCCTGCTGATGACGGCAACGCCCCACAACGGCAAACCCGAAGATTTCGAACTCTTCCTTGCGCTCCTTGATAGTGACCGTTTCGAGGGCCGGTTCCGTGACGGTATCCATACGACCGACGCCTCTGATCTTATGCGACGCCTGGTCAAAGAGCAGCTGCTCAAGTTCGACGGCAAACCGCTCTTTCCCGAACGTCGAGCATATACCGTCGGCTACAAGCTCTCCGACGCCGAAGCGGCGCTGTACAAGAGCGTCACGGACTACGTACGGGAAGAATTTAATCGCGCGGACAAACTTGAAAGCGATGGCCGGAAGGGTACGGTCGGCTTTGCATTGACCATTTTGCAACGTCGGCTGGCTTCCTCACCGGAGGCCATCTACCAGTCCCTCAAACGCCGCCGCGAACGGCTCGAACGGCGCCTTCGCGAAGAACACATCCTGAAACGCGGCGGGACCATACAGGATGATGTCTTTCAAACATTGCCGGCTCTGACTAACGATGACATCGAGGAACTGGACGATGCACCCGACGACGAGTTAGAGCAGACAGAAGAGACCGTTGTCGATCAGGCCACCGCCGCCCAAACCATCGCGGAACTCGAGGCCGAGATTGCGATACTAAGGAATCTTGAAGGACTGGCACTAAAGGTCCGTCGAAGCGGATCAGACAAAAAGTGGGAGGAGCTTTCCTCAATTCTCCAAAACCATGGCGAGATGTTCGACGCGCAGGGCCACCGCCGAAAGATGGTCATCTTCAGTGAACATCGCGACACACTGAACTACCTCGCCGAACGGCTTCGCGCTCTGCTTGGCACCCCAGAAGCGCTAGTCACCGTGCACGGTGGAATGGGCCGCGAAGAACGCAAGAAGGCCCAAGAATCCTTCATGCAGGATAAGGACGTCCTGATTCTGCTGGCGACTGATGCCGCCGGTGAGGGCATCAACCTTCAGCGCGCGCATCTGATGGTCAACTATGACCTGCCCTGGAATCCAAACCGACTGGAGCAGCGGTTCGGTCGAATCCACCGCATCGGACAGACCGAGGTGTGCCATCTCTGGAACCTCCTTGCCGAAGAGACGCGGGAGGGTGACGTCTACAAACGCTTGTTGGAGAAGATCGAGCAGGAGCGAGAAGCGCTTGGGGGTGGAGTCTTCGACATTCTCGGCCAGCTTTTCCGTGAGCAACGGCTGCGCGATTTACTCATCGAAGCGATCCGGTACGGCGACCAGCCTGAGGTCAAGGCCCGCCTCCACCAGATTGTCGATAACTTGACAGACCGGAAACACTGCCAGGAACTCCTTGAAGAGCGCGCGCTGGCCAGAGACAGCATGGACGCCACCGAGGTCCAACGGATTCGCGAGGGCATGGAGCGCGCCGAGGCCCGCCGTCTCCAGCCGCATTTCATCGAGTCATTCTTCCTTGAGGCCTTCAGGCTCCTCGGTGGCTCGATCAAAGAACGTGAGCCGCGTCGCTACGAGATTACCCACGTACCGGCCCTCATCAGGCAGCGGGACCGGCTGATCGGCATCGGAGAGCCGATTTTGGCGAAGTATGAGCGGATCACCTTCGAGAAGACGTTGCGCGCAGTTCCCGGACAGCCGCTAGCCAGCTTTGTGTGTCCAGGTCATCCTCTCCTCGGCGCCACAATCGATCTGGTGCTCGAACGGAACCGAGATCTGTTAAAACGGGGCACCTTGCTGGTGGATACCAATGATCCTGGCGAAGTAGTGCGAGCGCTGTTCTACCTGGAGAATGCGATCCAGGATGGCCGGGCCGACAAAACAGGAAGCCGCCGCGTTGTCTCCAGACAACTCCAGTTCATTGAGGTGGATTCGACCGGTGCGACAAGGAACGCCGGCTATGCCCCCTACCTCGACTACCGTGCCGTCTCACCGGATGAACTAAATCTTCTAACCCCGGATCTCGAATCGCAAGCCTGGCTCAAAGGTGACCTAGAGTCTGCAATCGTCGGCCATGCGATCACCGATCTCGTGCCCAAGCACCTCGAAGAAGTGCGATCACACCGTGAGGATTTGGTGACCCGCACAATGGCCGCCGTGAAGGATCGCCTGACCAAAGAGATCAATTATTGGGACCACCGCGCTAACCAGCTCAAAGACCAGGAACTGGCAGGCAAGGTTAACGCGAAAATCAATTCCGGTAAAGCCCGCCAGAGAGCAGATGAACTTCAAATGAGGCTGCAAAAGCGGATGCTGGAACTCGAGCAAGAACGCCAGATTTCGCCGCTCCCGCCGATTGTCATTGGCGGATCAATCGTCGTCCCGATCGGTCTGCTCAGAAGGCTCCAGCCGACCCTCAATCAAACTGGCAGAACGACCGACGCCGCAGAATCCGCGGAGAACCGCAAGAAGGTCGAACTCCTCGCTATGCAGATGGTGATGGAAGCGGAAACGCAGCTTGGCTTTGAGCCACGCGATGTGAGCGAAGACAAGTGCGGATACGACATTGAATCTAGGATCCCTGGAACGGGGAAGCTCCGCTTCATCGAGGTAAAGGGTCGGATTATCGAAGCCACAACGGTGACCGTCACGCGAAACGAGATTCTCACGGCGTTGAACAAGCCCGATGATTTCATTCTCGCGATCGGCCAAGTGGAGGACGGTAAACAGCAGCTTACCTACATCCGCCAACCTTTCACGGGGGAACCAGAGTTCGCGGTTGAGAGCATCAACTACAAAATCAAGGAACTGCTCGCACGCGGGAGCCAACCCACATGAGTGCTCCCTCCTGGCGTCTCTCTGTAAATCGGCCCGAGTTCGCCAGAGCACTAAAACTTGTGGGCCGCGCGGGGAAGGACGTTCGCTCTGGGGAAGCGATCCTGACGTTCGACGGAGGCCGGCTTATCATTGACCTCTCGGGTAATGTGGCTCAGGTTGCCGCAACCGGGGACTGGCCCAGCGAGGTGCGGCTGCCGGGCGGCACATTGGAACGCCTCGCCAAATCGCTGCCGGAGGACAATCCGCTCGATCTTAAGGTGGAAGGCGAACGATTGCTTGCGGCGAGATTCTCGATCCCATGTGAATGGCGCACGCTGTCGCAGCCGGGCTCAACGCCGGTAACGGATCTGATTCCGCCCAACGCCGATCCTTTCCAGATTCTTATGATCCGATCACGCTGTTCGGAGGAAGAGATTGATGCCGCGGGAGCCACTGGTCTGATCGCGGAAGCCGAACGGAGGATCGATGCGACATGCCAGGCCGCAGCACGTCTATTGCAAAGCTACGGGGTCACCCCGGCGCATCTGAGACGGCTATGCGACGAGCATGCTGCTGACGGAACGCGAATGTTTCGGGAGAGTGACGACGTTGCAATCGGGCAGATCGCGAGAGCATGGAAACTACTAGCGCCTTTTGGAGTTGAGCCGGACGAACTGAAGGTTTTGATGGATAACGGCCTTCGGAATGCCTGGGGGAATCCAAAGTGAACATACCGCAGTGCTCGGTCGTGAGCTTCACTGATACCGAGCTCATGGCGCTTGTCCGCTGCGCTAGACGTCGGTTGGTAGTCATTGCGCCTGGCCTGTCCGAGTCAGTTGCGAAGGCGATCATCGAGAGGTGGCACGAACTCGGACCGGACGCCGTACAGGTGGTCCTCGACCCCGACCCCGAAGTGTGCCGCTTAGGCTTCGGCGAGGTCGGCGCGTTAAAGCTTCTGCATGAAGCAGCAGATCGGATGGAAACGCGTATACACCAACAGCAGGGATTGCGAATCGGAGTTGTTGTGACGGATGAAACGACCGCTGTCTACTCTCCCACTCCGCTGCTCATCGAGGCCGGAGGTAGGCCTGGCGAAAAGCCAAACGCGATCCGCTTCGAGACGCCCATTCTTGACCCCACTTCGAGCGCTTTTGATTCCGATCTCTGCAGCCTTAATCTTCACCCAACCCCGGTAAACAAGACTGACGTGCAGAAAACGAGCCAAGATCTGGAAGCCAATCCTCCCATGAAGTTCGATCTGGCTCAGAAGGTGCGGGTGTTCAATGCACGATTCGAGTTCGTCGAGTTTGAACTCCGCGGTTTATCCATTTCCCGCAAGACAGTGCGGATTCCTTCCGATCTCTTCGGACTCGCGAAAGATCCGAAAGCGCAGAAGCTGCTACGGAGTACGTTTCAGCTGATCGAGGAAAACAGCGAGCTTTCAGGCGACCGCGTGAACAAGCTTAAGCAATTCATTGCGAAGAAATATCTCATCCCTCTAGCCGGATACGGAACAGTTATCCTGCGTAGCAACAAGGCGGACTGCCAAGTTGCCGTCAAAGCTCTTGAGCGGTACGTACATCGCTTTCAACGGATCCTCAAAAAGAAACTCCAGGCTGCAATTGATGCCAACCGGGACGTGCTCGTCGCAGCGCTTCTTCCCAGCGTCGCTACAAATCCCCCAGCCCGGTGGAAGCGATTTCTTGGGGAGCACCCGAGCGAAAAAGAGATTGAACGCCTGCTTCGGAGCGAGCTGACGAAAGCATTCGGCTCTACAGATGACTTATTCGACAACATGAAAGTGAAGGCGGTCTTCAAAGGCGTGACCTACGAATCCCTGAGTGACCCGGAGTTTATGCGTATTGCTACTGAGGCCATTCCATCACTCGACTTCCTTCACGATGAGTTCGATGCGGCTAAGGCTGAAGGACCGAAGAGATGAAGAAGAAGCTCATAGAGGTAGCTCTGCCGCTGGAGGCGATCAATAAGGAGTCGGCGAGGGAAAAGTCAATCCGGCACGGGCATCCATCGACGCTGCACCTTTGGTGGGCGCGGCGGCCACTGGCAGCATGCCGGGCCGTGCTGTTCGCATCGCTTGTCGATGATCCGTCGAGTCTTCCCGAGCAGTTCCCGACCGAAGCGGACCAGGATAAGGAGCGACAGCGCTTCTTTCGGTTGATCGAAGAGCTGGTGAAGTGGGACAACTCCAACAATCAGACAATTCTGAAAGCTGCTCATGACGAGATCCTAAAGTCCACGGCCGGCCATCCGCCATCGATATATGATCCTTTCTGCGGCGGCGGGTCGATTCCCCTTGAAGCCCAGCGCCTGGGACTTGATGCCCACGGTAGCGACCTGAATCCCGTTGCTGTCCTTATCACGAAGGCCCTAATCGAGATCCCGCCGAAGTTCGCTGGCCGACCGCCCGTGAATCCAGTCTCGAAAATGAAGATGAGCGGCAAAGGGATGTGGACGGGTGCCCGCGGGCTGGCGGATGACATCCGCTACTACGGTAAGTGGATGCGAGATCAGGCCGCACAGCGAATCGGGCATCTGTATCCCAAAGCTACATTACCGAAAGAGCACGGAGGGGGCGAAGCCACCGTTGTCGCTTGGCTGTGGGCCAGGACCGTCGTCTGCCCGAACCCCGCTTGTGGTGCGCGCATGCCACTGGTCCGTTCTTTTGTCCTGTGCAGCAAAACCGGAAAAAAGGCATGGGTTGAACCGATCATCGACCACGAACGCAAGACGATAGAGTTTACCGTCAAGATGGGTGAAGGCCTGGTACCCGAGTCGCCCAAAATCGGTAGGGGGGCTAAGTTCCGTTGTCTCATATGTCGTGAAACGTGTCCAGACCAGCACATCAAAAGCGAAGGCGCGGCCGGTCGAATGAGTGCTCAGTTAATGACAGTCGTCGCCGAGGGGAGGCGAGACAGAGTGTACATTGCCCCTGATCACATTCAGTCCGAAACCGCTCAGCAAGCGAGACCAACGTGGGGACCCGAGGAGGCTTTGGCGGACGACCCCCGCAACCTCTGGTGCATTCCTTATGGGCTCACACAATTTAAGGACCTCTTCACCCACCGTCAACTTGTGGCAATAACCACATTCAGCGAGTTGGTAGCAGAAGCTCGGGCCCTTGCTCTGCGGGATCAAGCCTCAGTTGAGTACGCCAATGCCATCGCTGTTTATTTGGCGTTCGCCGTGGACAAGATGTGTGACACCAACACGATGTTATGCACTTGGCAGGTTGATCCGCCTCGACTTCGGGCAACCTTCGGAAGGCAGGCCTTACCAATGACTTGGGACTTCGCTGAAGCGAACGTGTTTGCAGACGCCGCTGGTGACTTTCAGCGATGCGTTGGTTCCCTGACAGAAGTTCTTGATGAACTACCGGAAAGAAGCGAGGGAAGAGCTTGTCAACTCGATGCGACCGCCGTCATTGGTCCGGATAAGCCCACCATCTTTTCAACTGATCCTCCTTACTACGACAACATCGGCTACGCAGGCCTGTCGGACTTTTTCTATGTCTGGATGCGTCGGAATGTGGGCAGTATTTACCCTGAGGTGTTCGGAACGCTGCTTGTCCCAAAGAAGCAAGAATTGGTGGCAGATCCCTACCGTTTTCAGGGCAGCAAGCAAGCCGCACAACAATTTTTTGAAGATGGCTTCGCGAAGACTTTCGAGAAGATCCGCGCTTCCCAAGCGCCGAATTATCCGTTGACTGTTTTCTACGCATTTAAGCAAGCAGAGTCTGACGAGGATGGCGGGGAGGGGGAGGTGACCGGCCACGCCTCGACGGGTTGGGAAACTATGCTGGAAGGACTTCTGCGCGCGGGCTTCCAGGTGACTGGAACCTGGCCCATGAGATCCGAATTGAAAACGAGAAATGTCGGCCGGGGCACAAATGCACTTGCTTCCTCGATCGTCCTCGCCTGTCGCCCCCGACCGGACTCGGCCGCGATCACGACTCGCAAAGACTTCCTCTCCTTGCTGAAGAAGGAGCTTCCGCACGCCCTGCGGCACTTACAGAAAGGCAACATTGCGCCGGTCGATCTGGCGCAGGCGGCTATTGGTCCCGGAATGGCCGTCTTTTCCCGGTACAAGAAAGTCCTCGAAACCGACGGCTCGCCGATGCGAGTCAGAACAGCCTTATCGCTTATCAACCAAGGCCTCGACGAGGTGCTCTCCGAACTGGAGAGCGAGTTTGACCCTGACACGCGCTGGGCATTGGCCTGGTTTGAGCAACACCAGTTCGAAGACGGCCTCTATGGCGAAGCTGAAGTGCTGGCCACGGCGAAGGCCCTCAGCATCTCGCATCTCGCAGAGACAGGTATTCTACACTCCCGCGCCGGGAAAGTCCGGCTGCTGCGCCGGGAAGAGCTTCCCGAAACCTGGGATCCATCTACCGTTGGCCGCCTAACGGTCTGGGAAGTTACCCAGCACCTGATCCGGCGCCTCGACCAGAAGGGGGAGAAGGAAACGGCGAATCTGAAGGCGAAGATCGGTGGGATGGCGGAGATCGCCCGAGATCTTGCCTACCGGCTTTACACGCTCTGCGAGCGCAAGGGCTGGGCGGAAGAGGCCGGTTACTACAACAGCTTGGTGGTGGCCTGGCCATCTATGGCATCGGAAGCATTTGAACTACATTAAGGAATTTCCGCCGAGAAATATCAATGAGTGATGCTAAGCGACATCGATTAGAGGAACTTCCACCGAGTCAGATTTCAGAAGATCGGGATCGGTTTCAGTCGAGAGCAGAATATCGCCGTGACGGGAGCGACGAGGATCTCGATGACGTTCAGCTTTATGATTTACATGCCGCTCAGGTCCTTTCGCTCTGGCGCGACTCGGATGACGAAAGGCTCTATGTGATCGACGGACACCGTCGCTTGCGCCTTGCGAAGCGCCTACAAATTCCAGTCGTCCTCGTGCAGTACCTCGACGAAGCGACCGCCTCGGAGGCGTTTGCGAAAGGCGTTGAGCTGAACTTATCCCAATGGGCGTTCGAACGAGGGGATAAGCTGCGATGGTCCATTGAAAGTCGTCGTGCAGCAGTCGAATGCGCCTTACGCACGGGCTGGCTTGATCCAGATAGGGCGTCGGCAATTCGACTCTACAAGTTCTACCCGGACCTGGGACGGCGCTATTCCTCCTTCCCAGCCGATTACAGAGAGGGGGAAACAGGTTAATGGCCATCACGAATAGCGAACGAGTCGGTAAGGCCCTGGATGTCCTAAAAGATGGATTGCGCCCCTACGTGGAGCGCGAGTTGAAGGCAACGTACAAGGACCGTTGGGTTGAGACGGCTCGGCCGAGTTTCCCGGACTGGCAGCAGCCGGGCAAAGACGGCAAAGGACTGAATTGGGATACGCAGGCCCTGCTGCAGGTGATGTGCGAGCTGTGGAACGACTGCTTCAAGAAGATCCTCGGCCCTTCGGATCGCAACCTGGCGTTCGAGCTCCGCGACGTGCGGAACAAATGGGCGCACCAGAAAGCCTTCTCGACCGATGACGCCTATCGCGCGATCGACAGTGTTTCCCGATTGCTGGCGGCTGTCTCGTCGGAGCAAGTGGAGGCCGTCGAACAGATGAAGGCGGAGATCCTTCGCGTCAAGTTCGATGAACAGCTCAGGACTCAGAAGCGGAAGGAATCGAGCATCGCGGTCGAAGGAAAGCCCGCAACGGGACTGAGGCCCTGGCGTGAAATTGTGACGCCACACCCGGATGTGGCTTCCGGCCGCTATCAGCAGGCTGAGTTCGCCGCCGATCTCTGGCAGGTCTATCTGGGCGAGGGATCGGACGAGTATAAAGACCCGATCGAGTTTTATCGCCGCACCTTCATCACGGAAGGCTTGCAGAAGCTGCTCTCCAATGCCCTGCAACGGCTGGCCGGAAATGGAGGTGATCCAGTAGTTGAGTTGCAGACCAACTTCGGCGGCGGTAAAACCCACTCTATGCTGGCGCTATGGCATCTGTTTGCCGGCGTGCCCGCGGCACAATTGCCGGGACTGGAGACGGTGAGACAGTTGGCGGGTGTTTCCCAACCACCTAAGGTCCGGCGCGCCGTGCTGGTGGGCAACCGGATGTCCCCAGCCGATCTTCACAAGAAGCCGGACGGAACCGTAGTCCGAACGCTGTGGGGAGAACTGGCGTGGCAACTTGGAGGCAAAGAAGGCTACGCCATGGTGCGCAGTGCGGACGAGAAAGCCGTCAGCCCGGGCGATTCGCTGCGACTGCTCTTCAATAAGTACTCGCCCTGCCTGATTTTGATCGACGAGTGGGTGGCGTATGCGCGACAACTGTACAACAAGTCGGACCTTCCCGCCGGCGATTTCGACGCGCACTTCACTTTCGCCCAGACGCTGAGCGAGTCGGCGAAGCTGGCCGACAAGACTCTGCTGGTGGTAAGCATTCCGGCATCGCAGAACGAGATTGGCGGTGAGGGTGGTCTGGCTGCGCTGGAACGCTTGAAAAACGTGATCGAGCGCGTCGAGACGTCGTGGCGTCCGGCCAGCGCGGAAGAGGGCTTCGAGATCGTCCGAAGGCGCCTGTTTCAGCCAATTACCGATCCTGAACTGTTCGTTGCGCGAGATGCCGTGGTGAGGGCGTTCGCGGACGAGTACCGCAAGTTCGCGCAGGAGTTCCCTTCCGAAGCGGGTAAGGCCGAGTATGAACGACGGATGAAGGCGGCGTATCCCATCCACCCAGAGCTGTTCGACCGGCTGTATAACGACTGGTCGACTCTTGATAAATTCCAGCGCACTCGCGGCGTCCTGCGCTTGATGGCGGCTGTGATTCATGCACTCTGGGAGCGCGAGGACAAAGGACTCATGATCTTGCCGGCGAGCGTGCCGGTGGACGCGTCCGCCGTCCAAAGCGAGCTGACTCGCTACCTGCCACCGGTCTGGGACCCCATCATTGAAAAGGATATTGATGGGCCGAACTCGCTGCCGTTGAAGATCGACCGCGAAAACCCGATGCTCGGGCGCTATTCCGCCGCTCGACGAGTGGCGCGGACGTTATACCTCGGTTCCGCCCCAACTCAGGATGCGACGAAGAAGGGGCTGGAAGACCGCCAGATCAAGCTCGGCTGCGTCCAACCAGGTGAGACATCCGGGACGTTTGGCGACGCGTTGCGGAAGCTGGCCGACCAGGCGACCTACCTCTACGTGGATGGGAGCCGCTACTGGTATGCGACGCAGCCGAGCGTTAACCGGCTTGCCGAGGAGCGGGCCGAGCGGTATCACCCAGAAGACGTGACAGAGGAGATCCGGCACAGGCTCGCGGAAGAGGCGAAGCATCGTGGAGATTTCGCAAAAGTTGTGTGTCCCGTCGGTCCCGGTGACGTGGTGGATGAGCCCGAAGCAAAGCTGGTGATTCTAAGCCCGGATTCTGCGCACAGTGCGAAGGCCGATTTGAGCCCGGGGCGGCAAGAAGCCGCAGAGATCCTTAATCGAGGATCGGCGGGCCGGAACTGCGGAAACATGTTGCTCTTCCTGGCCGCCGACAAGACCCGGTTCGTGGACCTCGACAAGGCGGTCCGTTCTTACTTGGCCTGGCAGTCGATCGACAAGGAGAAAGTCTCGCTGAACCTGACGCCATTTCAGGCCAATCAAGTCGAGCAACGATTAACGAGCTCTGACCAGGCAGTGAAGGGGAGAATCCCTGAGACGTATGTCTGGCTTCTCGTGCCCGGACAGAAGCGGCCGGAATCCGGCCAGGCATTCCCTGCGGTGGAATGGCAAGAGTTCAGGCTCCAGGGACAGGAGTGGCTTGCCGAACGAGCGTCGAAGAAGCTCAAGAACGATGGTCTTCTGGTCACGAGCATGGCGGGCGCGATCCTGCGCTTCGAGGTCGATCGGGTGCCGCTATGGCGTGGAAATCACGTTGGCGTGAAGCAGTTGGTAGATGACTTCGCAAAGTACCTTTATCTGCCCCGCGTCAAGAACGCCCAGGTGATTCTGGACGCCATCCAGGATGGGGTCAGCCGACTCACCTGGTCGCAGGACACGTTTGCATACGCTGACTACTACGACGGTGCCGCTGACCGTTACCGCGGCATCGAAGCGGGCCGCCGCCCAACTGTTCAGTTGACCTCAACCAGCGTGGTGGTAAAGCCAGAGGTCGCCGCCAGCCAAATCGAAAAGGACTCTGCACCGCCGACAACCACAGCGACCGGCGGTGGCACTGGCAGCGGCGCCACAACCACGGCACCTACGACAGTCACTGGCGACACTGGAACAGGAGGAGAGACCGGCCAGGGTGACGGAGACGATAGAAAGCAATCGAAGACGCCAACTCTTCGCCGTTTTCACGGATCCGCCAAGATCGATGCCACTCGCCTTTCGCGCGACGTCGATGTGATCGCCAGTTCGGTCGTTCAACACCTCGCCGGACTGCTCGATGCCAAGGTGACCATCACGGTGGAGATCGAAGCCGAACTACCGTCCGGCGCCCCGGACCATATCGTCCGAACCGTAACGGAGAATTGCAGAACGCTGAAATTCGAGAGTTCTGGATTCGAACAGGACTAACTGTGCGCACGAGGCCTCCGTTCTTCGATTCGGTTCGTGAGGCCGCCCAGAACCGGTGGGACCAACTCGAACGGGATCGCGAGTTGGGCGGTGCGTGGTGGCTTCTTTTTCGCCAAGTCCAAAATCCGCGGCATGTCCTTTCGGAGTTGCTGCAGAACGCCGACGACGCGGGCGCGACGGAAGCTTCAGCCACGGTCGAAGACGGCTGTTTCATATTCCGTCACAACGGCCACGATTTCAGCGAGGACGAGTTCCGTTCTCTGTGTCGTTTTGGTTTTTCGAACAAGCGTCGGCTCCTCACCATCGGGTTCCGGGGAATCGGGTTTAAGTCGATATTCTCGCTTGGCTCCAGCGTTGAAGTGCTGACTCCCACCATGACGTTCGGCTTCGACCGCCAGCGCTTCACTCAGCCGGAGTGGGTCACAACAAATCAAGAGTCCGACTCCACCGTCATCCGCATCAGGATTGAATCACCGGAAAAGGAAAAAGCGATCCGAACGCAGATCGAAAACTGGACCGCAAGTGCCGCTCCTCTGTTGTTCTTTCAGTCGATCCGCGCACTCCGTCTGTTTGACAGCGAGATCCAAGTAGAGAATGCGGGGCCCGGACCCTGCAGCAACTCTCAGTTCGTGAACCTGAACGGCTTAGAGGGGCGCGCCATCATCTTCCGCTCACACGAAGAGCCCTTTCCCCAGGACTGTTTGGACGAAGTCAGAGCGGAACGAAACGAGGACATCGATCTACCGCCCTGCGAAGTCGTCGTTTTTCTAGGTGCCACGCAGCAGCAACGTCTCTATTGCGTCCTGCCCACGGAGGTCACACTCGCACTTCCGTTTTCGTGTCACGCCCCATTCGTCCAAGACCCAGCGAGAGCCGGCATTAAAGACCCCTCGATATCGCCAACGAACGCGTGGCTGCTGGATCGGGTGGGAGAACTTGCTGCCGAGTCCTTTCTTGCCTGGTTGTGTCGCGATGACCTGCTCCTGTCTGACCGCTCCAAAGCGTATGAGCTCTTGCCGGAGTTGACTCTGCTCAATACCGCGCTTCTCTCCGGTGTCACTACCCAGCGCATTCTGGACGCATTTCGGAAACGCATCAATCACGAAAAACTGTTGCTCTGTACTGATGGCAAGCTCGACACAAAGGAACATTCCGTTCGGCTACCCGGTGCTGCGATTGAGGCATGGGGTGCTGATGGCGCCCGATCGCTCTTCAGCCCCACCAAACGATCGGTACTTGCACGGGAAGTGTCGTCTGGAGCTAGAAGCCGGCTTGAGGCATGGCAACTTCTGGAAACCGCATCCTTCGACAGTCTGTTCAAGCGTCTTGCCGATGAATCAACGCCTCCTCCTCCTCGACCGGAGCGGTTTGAGGCCCTTGCTGCATTCTGGGCGTTTGCACAGCGGCACCTTCCAGCACAATGGGGGTGGCATGACTGGTGGCTGAAGGCGGCCATCGTCCCGATTTCTGATCGAAGCCATCTTGGACGAGCCAAAGACACGCTTCCTTCCCGGAGTCGCCCCGCAGAGTGCGCGCCGGCCGACTGGCAGTTCATCGTGGAACGCGCCAATGTCCTCGACCAGGATTGGAACAAGCTGATCGAGTTCATCAAGGAAGAGCCCCGAAAAGCTCAAAGGGATATTGAGGACCGCCTCGGCCGCCGAGTAACTGAAAAAGATCTGGCCGGAATACGCGACGGTTTCCAAAAGACGAAGCTCGAGCAGGCTCCAAGACTTGATCAGATCTTTGAGCAGGTTGCGCTGACCATTTTTGCCGAAGATCCACCTGATCGTAATGATGCTATTAAGTTTCTCCAGCTCGCGGCATCGCTTGACGTGAGCTTTGCCGATTCAGCTCCAATCAAGTTCGTATGCGCCGATGGAACGTGGCGGACCCGCGCAGACGACTTGCTGATTTCCAGCGACCTCGACTTGCCGCGACTTCTGCCGGCCGATTGGTTGAGCCACCATTTGATTTCTGCGGACTACGAGACAACGTTGCTGCCCAACGAAGTGAAGCGATGGCGGCAGTGGACGTCCAGTCGAAAGGCAAACCTGGTCGCCTTTGCTTCGCCGGTGAAATCGGAAACAACTGGATGGAATCTGAATCCTGCGTTTTTCCAGGCCCGCGGCGTTGACGTGCCCCAGCGCAGGCCTTCAGGTAATTTCTCGTTCATTGACTGGAACTGGGAACCCGAGATTTTGGAGCACTGGCGTGCTCTGGAGCGAGAATCGGGCGTCTCGACTTGGGAAGAGATCGGGTGGGCTGTCGTATGCTCGTGGTCTGCGGCCTGGGATAGTCGAACGACCTATCAGGTTCATCAGGCCGGGTATAAATACAGGTATCGCCTCGATAATGGCAAGATCCCGGCCACATGGCTCCATGAGCTCCGGAGTCGTGCCTGCATCCGCGATAACCGCGGCCAGCCGCGAACGCCTGCCGAATTGCTACGCAGAACCCCGGAAACTTTGGCTTTGCTCGATGTGGAAGCGTTTGTCCACGATCGCTGGGATCTCCCTCAGCACCAGAGCGCACTGGAACAGCTTGGCGTGCGAGGCCAAGCTACAGACGCCTCCAAACTCATCGAACGCCTTAGGTCGTTATCCCGAGTGGGCGATCCGCCGCTCGGACCGCTCCGCGATCTTTATCGCGCGATTGAGCGAGTCATCGCCAGACTGACACCCGATCGGGAGAAGGCCTTATTGACCGCGTTCGGAGAAGAATCTCTCATCCGGACCGAAGCCGGTTGGCAGCGAAGTGGCTTCTGCTTTCGAAGCAACCCCGGTAGCATCCCTGGAGTTTCGGTGCTGCATTCGGATATCCGCGACGTGATCGGACTGTGGGAGAAGCTCGCGATCCAACTCCAACCAAGCGCGGCGGACGCCTTGAGCTGGTTTGCATCCCTACCGATTGATAGTGCGATCGCCGATGAAGACCGAACCGGAGCCAGAAGAGTTCTCGAATTGTATCCGCAGGACGCCTGGAATCGAGAGAAGCGATGGCTAAACCTACAAGGCAGGGTCGTAGCGACTTCGAGTTTACGGTGGGGGTGCCTGGAGCCGCGTGCGGTCCCGGGACTCTTCGCGTCAGTTCGCAGCGAAGCAGCGGATTTTTCGATGCTTGGTGTAAGCCGATTGCAAAGTGTGACGAGCGAGATTCCCAGACTGATCGAGACGGCTATCGAGCGGCGAATCCTAGGCTACGTGCCCGGACCGGGCGGCTCGGTCAATGAGGAGCCCTGGTTGCACACTTTGGGGCAGGTCCTTTCACGAATAACAGACGAGGACGCCAGTGAGGCTGCCGTGGCGGCTGATCGAGGCATCGGCGAACGTATGGCGCGAACTCGATGGATTGCCGCCCACATCGTTCGGATGCAGCCATACCTCGACGGCGTACCAGCCGGCACTCAATCGGAGTTGGCGATCGCGTGGATCGCGGAGTCCCTCTACGTCCGCGGAGATTCGGTGCGGGCTTACAAATCCTTATTTCAGGAGATCTCGCGGCCTTTCGTTACAAGTACTGCTACTGCTGCTATCCGGGATTGCGTGGGCAGAGAGCCGAACTGGATTCGGGCATATGCCGACGAGTATCTGCATCTTGCGGAGTCGACTGCGTCTGTTCCCCGGCTTGTCGCCGAAAGTCTTGACACAGAGCCTATGCAGCCGGTTTCAATTTTCCCAGATCGAGGCAATCGCCCGGATCGACCTGCTGACCAACCCACTATTCCTGTCAAGTCTGACCACAAGCCCGAGGGACAGCCGCCCGTTCCTGAACAGAAAACCGCCGACGCACAACAAGCCAACGCTTCAAAGGAGCCAACAAAATTCGACCGGCTTACGAAATTCCTCGCGACGCGAGGTTTTTGTTGGGACAGCGGATCCGAACGCTTTCTGCATAGCGATGGTAGCTTTGTCCGCCGGTGCGATGGGATCTTTCCGTGGGAACTCGTTACGTCCGATCGTGTCAACCCTCTATGGCTGACTACAGCCCGCTTTTCCGACGCAAATGGAGTCGAAATTCCGGCTGAAGTCTGGAATGCAGCCAATCGCTGCCCGGCGATTCTTCTCTCGGCCGAAGGAGGTGGATATCGAGAGCATCATTTTTCCACCATACGTGCCGAGCTTGATGCCCAGACGTTATACCTGTATCCGTCGAACTACAGAATCAGAGTTTCAGGCGAGAGCGACGAAGCTTGTGAAGACCGGTTCCCGCATTAGCGGCCTAACGGTAACAGGTTGCTCGCTCGGAGCGGATGCCGTTGACGAACGGCCAACGCCATATTGGAGGCTGGGCGTTGCGCCTCAGTCAGCGACGTCGTTCTTGGCAGACAAGATAATGTTGCGTCAGTCTGTCGCTTTCCCGCCGCGGCACATCTCGCGGATCCCCGCCGACCGGAAACTCACCGTCAACTTTCTCGTCTTTCCGTTGTAGATCACACGCTCGATCAGGGTGCCGATGATTCGCACCTGTTCGCGAGAGTTGAGCGATTCCCACACGGCCCCAAATTGTGCGAGTGCCGCCCGAAGATCGCCTTCGTCCATCGATTGGCTTTCGAGACTCCCGAGTTCCTGAAGGATCTCCCTCAGCCTCCGCTCCGTCTGACCGATACGCTCCTGGAGATCAGCCGTGCGTTCCGCCACAATCTGTTCGCCGCAGCCCACATTCGGGATCAACTTGCACAATTGGGTTCCCAGGCTCGCCAATTCCCTTTGCGCAGCCTGGTGCTCAAGGGTCAAGTCCGCGACGCTGCTTCGCCTCTGCTCGTCGGCCTTGGCAACGGCCCACGCCACGATGCGCGGGTCGGAGCCGATCCTGCGAATATGTCGGGGCACTACCGCCTTGATCTCGGCCTCAGAGACCGGCTTGGTTTCGCAGTTGGCCCCATTTTGCTGCGCCTGCGCGCAAACGTAGTAACGACAGCGACGGGAACCTCTTGTCCTGTATGTGCGGATCATGCCGGCGTCGCAGGAGGCACAACGCAGCAATCCCTTCAGCAGAGAGCCGTAGCTGTTGCGGACTTCGACGCCCCCATTGCGGCCATTCTGCTGGAGGATGTGTTGAACACGCCCCCAGATCGCGACCTCGACGATTGCCTCATGTTCGCCCTCATAAGTCTGCTTCTGGAAGTCGACCTTGCCGATGTAGATCGGATTCGTCAACAAGCGGAACAGCCGGCCCTTGGTGAACGGCCTACCGCCGTGCGTAACACTCTTTCTCGTGACCCACTGTTTAGTGCGCCAGCCGCGGCGGTGGATCTCCCGGACTACCGGCACCAAGGCGTTGTAGTCGAGGTAGAGTTTGAAAATCGTCCGTACCTGGAGGGCCTCGTCGGCGTTGATGGTCAGGCGACTGGCATGGGGGTCGATGTCGTAACCCAGCACCGGTCGCCCTCCGATCCATTTGCCCTTGCGCCTTGCCGCCGAAATCTTGTCGCGCGTGCGCTCGGCGATGATCTCCCTCTCGAACTGGGCGAAGGATAGCAGGATATTGAGCGTGAGGCGGCCCAGGGAATTGGTCGTGTTGAATTGCTGCGTTACCGAAACGAAGCTGACGTTGTGCTTTTCGAAGACCTCGATAATGCGGGCGAAGTCAATCAGCGATCGGCTCAGCCTGTCCACTTTGTAAACGACCACGCAATCGATCGCCCCCGTCCGAATGTCGGCCAAGAGCCGTTCCAGCGCGGGCCGGTCCAGGTTGCCGCCAGTGAAACCACCATCGTCGTAGCGCTCCGTTAAGGCTGCGAGCCCTCCGCTGCGTTGGCTGAAGATGAAGGCTTCGGCGGCCTCGCGCTGCGCGTCTAGGGAATTGAACTCCTGATCGAGACCTTCGTCGGTGGACTTGCGCGTATAGATGGCGCAACGGAGTTGGCGAACGGCTGTTCGCAAGAGAGGGTCAGTTTCCGTGTGGAGTGCGCGATTCAAGATCAGTCTCCTTTCTCGTGCGGCGCTAAAGTTGTAGCACCGTGAGATCGGGCGCCAGGCAGACTATCAAGTCGTTCTCCGGTCGCTTGGATTGCTGGCGGAGTGGCGGATTCGCTAAGGGTTCGCGCATTGCGCAGGCGAAGATAGCCGGTGGCGAGTAGGGCGGCGATCTCCTCGATGACGGAAACGAGCGGGTCTTCTCGGAACTCCATGTGCATCTCCTGAAAACGGGAGGCCGATGTCTCGGCTATTGGGGGGACGTGACGACGTCGGCCACGAGCAACGGAACCGTTTCGGGTGGTCGTGTCGGATGGGCCGGCGTTCGAAGCCCAACGAACTTCGTTTTGCGGCCAGCCTGCTGGTCGTCAACTGAGTAACACGAAAGCGCGTTACTGTTATCCACCCAGCGGGGGTCCAGATTTGCTGCGAACCAAGACGGAAATCAACGCCAGCTAAAAGCCAAGAACGATGCTATGCTGGCGCGTTGACGTTCGAATTCTACCGCTTTCGCTTTCAGTTTCGTTCTGCGGGCACACTATACTTCCCGCCTCACAAGTCGGGCAATATAGTGCGCGGTGCATTCGGGACCATTTTTCGCAAGCTGGTGTGCATGTCGGACTGCCGGGACGCCAAGAGCTGCGATGTCCGCACCACGTGTCCGTACGCCTGCGTATTCGAACCACAGGCAGCGCGAGGCGAGGGTCCCAGCGGGCTCGCAGACTGGCCAAGGTCTTTTGTGTTCCGCGCCGCGCACTTGGATGGGCACACGATCAGGGCCGGCGAGAATTTCAACTTCGACGTACACATCTTCGACGTGCGCGACCCTTCCCTACAGTACTTCGTGCTGGCATTCGCTCAACTAGCGCGCGGCGGACTGGGCCCCGGAAGGGGCCTTGCGGAACTGGCCGCCGTGGATCAACTGGACTTGGGCGGCGCAACAGTAGAACGGGTTTTCGACGGCGAGCGCTTCCAAATGGGCGAATTAGCCGCGCCTATTTTTGTGGACCTACGCGAGGCACCGGGTCGAGTGGAACGCGCGCGCGTGCGGTTTGTGACGCCGACCGAACTTAAGAGCGAGCACAAGGTAGCGGATCGGCCGGAGTTCGGAGTTTTGTTCGGACGGTTGCGCGATCGCGTCAGCACGCTGCGGACACTGTATGGACCTGGTCCGCTCGACATCGATTTCCGCGCGATCGGTGAGCGGGCCGCGGCGGTGCGGATGACGCAGTGCGAGTTGAAGCGGACAGACGCTGACCGGCTCTCGTCGCGGTCTGGACAACGGCACCCGTTGGGTGGTTTCGTGGGTGAGGTGGAGTACCAAGGAGAGCTTGGCGAGTTTGTGGCCTACTTGCGATTGGGAAAATGGGTGGGAGTAGGAAGGCAGACTGTTTGGGGGAAAGGCGAGATGGAGGTCATGGAGTTGACGTGAGTTATCGCGAATTCTTCAAGACTCTCACCGGATTCTACCCCTATCCTTATCAGGAGCGAGTGGAGGAGCGGCTCCGCGCAGGAGATTCGGTCATTCTGCGCGTTCCCACGGGAGCGGGCAAAACGTGGGCCGCCGTAGCACCATTCGTTTACTCGGTTATGGCCGGCCAGCGCGAAGCCGACCGTCTCTTGTATGCTCTGCCTCTTCGATCTCTAGCCTCCAGCCTACACGCCGCGGTTTACGAGAAGTTGGCAGGCGCTTTAGGCCACGTTAGCGCCGCCGGCAACAATCGCCAATATCCCGGAGGACCCCACTATTGCAGCCTTCAGATCGGCGGCCAGAAGGATGATGTGTTCTTCCGCTCTGACCTGGTCTTCACCACGATCGACCAGTTGCTTTCGAGCTACGTTTTTCTGCCGGTCTCACTTCCGGACCGGGTCGGCAATATCAATGCCGGGGCGCTCATTGGGTCACTGGTTGTGTTCGACGAGATCCACTTGCTCGATTCTTCCATTGCCCTCGGCACGGTCATCGAAATGCTTGACCGGCTGCACGGCATGTGCCAGTTCGTCTTGATGACGGCGACGACATCCGACAAGGCCATCTCATGGCTGGCGGACCGGTTGGGAGCCGCGTCGGTTGGTGTAGCTGATGCCGAGATCCGGGCCCTCCCCTCTCAAAGAACAAAGCAGCGGACATGGCGCTGGGCCGGGGAACGGGTTGAGACCGGTGCCGTCGTGGCACAGCATAGCGGTGGCCGCACGATCGTTCTCCTTAATTCGGTCCAAAGGGCACAAGACCTGTTCCTCGATCTCGAGCGTCATTACGAAGGCAAACCCGACCAGCCACGCTTGCTTCTGTTGCACGCGCGGTTTTATCCCGAAGACCGCAAGGCTGTCGAAGTCCAACTATCAGCCTACTTCGGCCCCGTAGCCACACAGACGAATGTGATCCTGGTCACCACCCAAGTGATCGAGGCCGGGATGGATATTTCGGCAGACCACCTGCACTCCGAACTCGCGCCCATGAACGCGCTGGTCCAACGTGCCGGCCGCACCGCACGCTATGAACACCGCCCTACCGGTAGAGTGACCATCTATGAAGTCGCCGGACTTGGCCCCTACAAAGACGACAAGCCCGTTGTGGACGCCACCCGGCGTGAACTCCAGTCCTTGCCCTCCGATGGCCGCGCGGCGGATTTCATTGACGAGCGGACGTGGGTAGAAGCGGTTCACGTCATCGTGGAAGAGCGCGAATTGAAGCAGTACGACAACTTGCGGACGCGCCGCGACGCAGTTCATAAAGCGATGGATCAGGGCGACCGCGGGAGGCTGAGCGAACTGGTCCGCGATATCGATTCCGTAGGCGTTGTGATTGCGGAACACCCTGAGACCCTCTTCGAACGCCGTGCGTGGCCACGGTTGTTGAGCGTGTCCGGGTTCTCTCTGATGAGCCTCAGCCGCCACTTCCAGAATCTGGCACCCGGACAGTGGGTCGCGAAAGGAGCAATCGAGAAAGAAAACGACGAACGCCCTGGAATCACGCTCGAGTGGCCGGTTCTCTCGGCAGGGCAATTGAGAGCGCAGTGGCTCGTCGCGATCCACCCTGATTTCGCTTCATACCATCCACGGCTCGGATTGAGACTGGGCGAAGGTGGCCCACCACCGCCTGTTGTTCTCAATGAGGCTCCTCCCGCACAACACTACGATTACCGGTTCGAACCTTGGGTGGAACACTGTCAACGGATCACCGGCAAGGCGCGTGCCATGGGCCCGCCGCATGCGCGAGGCGTGAAACTGTTGGGGGCCCAGTATCGCGTGCCTGAAGAATGGATCGAACAATTGGTGGAGATTGCGTGTGCAACGCATGACATTGGCAAACTCACAGTGGAATGGCAGACGTCCGCCTGGCTCTGGCAGGACCACAAGGACGCCCGGGCTCGCGAGGCGGGATTTCCGGTTCCGGTCCGCCCTCGCGTACCTATCGCGCACACATGGTTTCAGTCCGAAGTAGACCGGCATCTTAAACGCCAGTACAGATTTCCCCCGCATGCCACCCAAGGAGCGTTCGCGCTCTGCGATGCGCTCGCCGCTCGCCTCATTGCTTCGGGCGGCGAGGACTGGGGGCGATTGGCCGCGAGATGTGCCATCACCGCGATCGCCCGCCATCACGGAACCCGCACGCGCGAGTGTACTGTATTCCGCCTGCCGCCCGGATCCGCGCGGACAATTGCGGAAGCAATTCCCGGCGGCTGGCCGGGCCTGGAACTCCAGGAATGCGCCGATCCGTTGAGCAGAGATCAGTTCCCAGAAGTGCTGCTTACGTTCGGAGTGAACACCGACGAGCACTCATGGCCTCTCTATGCCTTCTTGGTCCGCCGCCTGCGGCTCGCCGATCAGGCGGCGACCGCCGGTGATAGCAACGAACTGTCCTCCTGAGGAGGCTTCACCGAAAATAGGCGTACAATGAGGAATTCTTTGTAAGCTAATGGAAATATTGACTTCGGGCGCAAAGTTGTTCAGCTTGATGGTCGATAGAGAAATGATTGTCGTTTTGAGGCGGGTCTTTGCCGCCATGAGCCTGCTATGGACTGGTGGATCGAAAAGAAGACGGGAACCTACGCTGAGACCCTGGAAGCAGTCGGTGTCGCGTCCGCCGCTCGCGAGCTCGGCTTCTGCGCGGTTCGCGTTACCGACCAAGGCTCCCAATTTCACATTCACACGGGAGGCGATCCCACAACAAGTCGACCTTCATCTCTGTCCGCTGGGTACCCGTACATCTGGGAAAAGAGCAAAGAACCCGAGCGCCCTGTAATCCCTTTCCTCGACTACGAAGGGGAAAGAGAGAAACGCGATGCAGCCAAGAAGCGAAGTAAGAAAGCCAAGGCCGCGCTTGATTCTCAAGAGATAGACATGGCGCCTGAAGCCAGGCCCGAGCTCAACGTGGCCACCATTCTTGCCTCAATGCGTAAGGGATGGAATGGGGACCGAGACCTCGCCAATTGGGTTCAGACTCACCCGGAACAGGCGGTGAACTGGGTGCTGTTCCGTCTCGATCTTGGCGGCCAACTGCCAGAGAATCGCCCCGACGTATCCAATACGCAGATCCTGAATCCAATTTCCGGCAAGGGTGTCCATGCGGGAAAGACGGAGATCCGTTCCGCAGGCTCCATCCCCGGCCAACTCCTCGACGCTTTCTCCGAATGGATGAAAATGCGGGGCCTGTGGACCGCGATGCTCCTTTATCGGTCAGACGACGATTTCAAATTCTTCGTCATCGAGCCCGCCGATATTGCCGTGGATGAACTCGAAGGTATTAGGGTCGATCTCCAGAGGTTGAACCTCTGGGGCGGCGTACGACTGGATATTTATGCGGCCTTACATTGCACACGCATCCTCATCCAGCGGTCCGACGCCGTACAAGATGGGCCAGGGGCCACAAAGCTCCTCGGGCGTAGACCGCGTGCAGTAATCGCCGGCCTGCGCCAAGCGTACTTTAAGAGTCTCGGAACCGCTGCCGCGCTGATGAACGATGCATTCCTCCCATTGCCCGATTGGTTCGCGATCGGAAACATTGATGACGCGCGTGCGTACGTAAGCATCATCGACGAGGTGTCTGCAAAGGGTGGCTGTCTCAATTCGCTGCAAGATAAAAACTCCGACGACGGGCAGGTTCTTCAGCGTTATCGCGAGTGGCTGCTCTCCGGTGAACTCTGGGACTTGCTCGAGTTCCACTACCGCTTCGCCCTGCACTTGGTGCAACGCTTGAGCCGCAATGAGTGGGCTCGCCCCTTCGGAGCGGAAAACCTATCAACGCTCCTGACGAAAGCCTACGAGGAGGAGTTTCACGTGACAGAGATTATCGAGGACCCTGGGTTTCAAAGCGTGGCCCGCGCCCTGCGGAACGCGACTGTCTATGCACTTACCTTGCCCAACCTAAGACGTGAGGTGCGCTTCGGAATCGCGCAAAAATGGAAACAAAAGATGAAGGCTGGTAATGAGGAATTTGCGGCGGTGGTTGCAGATTTCGTACAGGACTACAACTGGGAAACCGCACACCGGCTCAAGGGCAAAGGCCACTCCGTGACCACGGAGGAACTCGATTCACTCGTGCGTCTCATCCAGAAGAGGTCCTCAGAACTTGTCGGTGCGCTGCTGCTTGCCTATGGGTACGCTCGCGCTCCAAAAGTGGAGACAGGGCAACCCGAAGAGGTCGTATCGCAAGTTTAGGGAGGAATCTGTGTATCAATCGCTGAGTATTTCCGGACTCATCACTTTGGAACTTCACGCTCTCAATAACGAGGGAGCAGAGGGTAACACCATGATGACACGCATGGTGGATATCATCGACCAGCAGGGTCGCAAGCACAGCGTAAATGCCATTTCCGGCGATATGTTCAAGCACATCGTCGTCGAGCACCTGCTTAACGAATCCAAAACCGCGGGATTGCCCTTGTGCACCGGATGCGCGGTCTTCAACGCCAACCGAATCTGCGCCGATCAAGAATTCATGAACACAGCGGGCTGGGACAAAGAAACGCTCGACAGCGTGATCCTGGGCGGCGTCCTGAGACGCTGCACAATCGATGACTGTGCGGGGATTCTGATCACGGGGAAAATCGGCAAAGATCGTTCTATCGCCCGGAAATCCTGCTTCGAGATTGGCTGGATCGTGGGTCGCCCTGACGCTGTGACTACCGACTCCTATTTCCACGCTAAATACGTCCCTGAAGGTCGAGGTGGAGGATCCGGCCAGGGCGAGAACCTCGGCCAAAACATTTTCCATCGTCCCGCTTCCTCTGGACAGTACGCGGTGGTAGTAAACCTAGACCTCTATAAGGTAGGCCGCAACGATATCACCCTTACATACGACATTGACGAGCCAGCGCGGAGACGGAGAGTTTCGGCTTTGCTCCGCGGTGTGCTCAGCGCGTTCGTCAAGCCGACAGGAGCCCACCGGAACACGCAGAATCCTCACGTCGTTGATTTTCAGGGAGTGATCACAACCTCAAGTTCCAGCCTGCCGGCGCCGGCGTTGAGCGCCTTGAACAAGGACTACGAAAACGAGCTCGAACGCATCGCTGCCGCGCTGAACGGTTTGAGTACCGCGACCAGCAACATCGTCGTACGGAAGTTCGCGGGATTGGCATCCTTCGCCGAGCAGGTGGCTGAGATCGAGCGACAAGAGGCTGCGTAAGACTATGCCGAAGGAGCGTTCGGTTTCCAAATCCGAAGAGGCGGATGGACAGCGTCGCGGTGCGTGGCTCATTGCTGCCTACCGCCCGGTCACGCTGTTTTCGCTTCGAATGACGCATGCTACGAGCAAGGGCGGCAAGACGCTTGTGGTTCCAACGCCGTATTCCGTGAAGATGGCGTTGCTCGATGCCTGCTTCCGCTGCTACTCCTCCGCGGCGGCTCTCGGCTGGGCCCGCAAGGTATTTGACTGCCTTAAGCGCCGGGAGATACAGGTGCGCCCGCCGAAGCACTGCGTTGTCAACAATACTTTCATCAAGGTCCTCGACTGGAGCCGAGAGCCGGTGAACGGGCCATTCAGGAACACCATCGTCTACCGGGAGTTCGCGTTTTTTGGTGGTGACGATCTGCTCATTGCTATAGAAGCTGCCGGTTTGACCGAGGAAGACCAATCAGTTCTTGAGCAACTCTTCGCTCATATCAACAGCCTTGGCAAGCGCGGCGGCTTCTGGCAATTTGTGGGTTCCGAACGGGTCGAGGGTGCTCTCCCATTCGGATTCACAGTTCCGCGTCCCGAAGCAACGTTCGAGCAAATTGCAAGCTACGCCTTGACTCAGGCATTGGACGATTTCGGAGAAGTTTTGTACGCTGCTGCCGACGGCTTCGAGCGCGTGAGTACTTACGGCTCCGGTACCGTCCGTTTGGGGGAGCAGCGGATTCTCACCGCTACAGCGATACCGTACCGCCGGCGCTCTGCGTCCCGCCATTTTACTTGGTATGAGCGTGTACAGGAGCCGCAGGTGATGCTTAAAGACTCTTCGTTTGGCTCTTCAAGAGGTGAAGGCAATGTCTGAGGCAGCCCGGGTTCTCTTCGAGCCCCCGCTCCGCAAACCGCCGGGTTCGGAGGGGCAGTATAACTGGATCACCGGAGGCGTCGATGTCGTGCCGGAGCAGATCGAGTTACCGTTGCCGCCGCTCGATGATGCGATCCTTCCAGACGACGGGAGCGTAATCCTGCTCGCCACCGAAAACGGATCACAGTTGTTCGTCTCCGGGTTTGGGTTGTTCATCGGAAAGAAGAGCGAGCGGGTGGTGGTGAAGCAAGGAAAGTCGGTCTGTGCGCAGGTTCCGCTAATGCGACTGCAAGAAATTATCATTGCTTCGCGAGGGATCAGCTTTTCGTCGGATCTCATTGAGGAACTGTGCGAACGCGGAATTCGGATCGCATTTCTGAATTCTAGCGGAAAGCCGCTGGCCTTGATCACGTCACCAATGCTGACAGCGACGGTCGAGACACGCCGAGCGCAACTCACTGCATGCCAGAGTGATCGCGGCGCCGACTTATGCCGCTGGATCGTCGCCGGCAAGTTGCACAATCAGGAAAAGCTGCTCCGCTATTTCGCGAAGAGCCGTGACGGACAAAAGCGGAGTGCCCTGGAAACCAGCGCCGTCGCTCTCCGCCGGCTGCGACGCTCCGCACTTGCAACTGAGGGCGTCACGCCCGATGAAGTCCGACCGGGGCTGATGGGTTTGGAAGGAACTGGCGGGCGGCTCTACTGGAAGCAGGTCGGAAACATGCTCCCAGATGCCCTCGGTTTTGCGGGCCGGTCCCACCAGGGGGCCACTGATGCCGTCAATGCCGCACTCAACTACGGTTATGGCATCCTGACCTCACACGTTTGGGGGGCCGTCATGAACGCCGGGCTCGAACCGTTCGCCGGCTTTCTTCATGTAGAGCGCAGCGGCAAACCGTCGCTGGTTCTGGATCTCATGGAGGAGTTTCGGCAGCCCGTCGTCGACCGTCCCATCCTTTCGTGGCTCAACAAGGGAGGCCAACTCGTGCTTCAGAAGGGGATGCTCGATGCAGCGTCGAGGGAAAGCGTCGCTTCCCGCGTGTTGCTGCGCCTAGTAGCCGCGGAGCAGCACCGCGGCAAGCAGCACCAGGTACGGTCCATTATCCAGATGCAGGCACGACTTGCGGCAAGCGCCGTGCGGGGCCTGCGGCCCTACCGATCATATTCGTTCAAGTGGTAAGCCGTGGCGCGGAAGAATCGATATACCGGCGTGCTGAAACCTCTGCAACAAGGCAAGGGAGCCCCGGAGGTGTCGGTGGTGCTCATCTATGACATTGAGAATGACCGGCTGCGCACACGCATCGCGGATGCTTGCATGGATTACGGGCTAGAGCGAATTCAGTTCAGCGCGTTCTTCGGGAAGATGAATCGGAATCGGCGCCAGGAACTCGCCTTGCGGCTAAGGAACGAACTTGGTAACGAGTCCGGGCGTGTCCGTATCATTCCAGTTTGCGAGCAAGACCTGAAAGACATGTGGGTGCTGGATCAGTACCGCCGCGACGCCGATCAGCTGAAGGCCGAAGCCGAGGCACGAGATCGCGAGAAACCGCGCTTGAAGGTATTGGGAGCTGAGGACGATCAATGATGCTGCGCGTCACCGACCTGAAGCAGTGGGCCTATTGCCGACGCATCGTGTACTACCAGCATCGAATGCCTGGAGTGGGAAAGCAGACCTACAAGATGGTGGAGGGCAAAGCGGCGCAAGACATGGTCGAACAACTCGAAATGAGGCGCACGCTGAGAGAGTATGGATTCGAGGGCGCTGTTCGTAAATTCGGTGTTTGGCTAGAGAACGAGGACCTGGGGTTAGCGGGCAAATTGGACCTGTTGCTGGAGACGGATACCGAGGCCGCGATCGTGGAATTCAAGTTAACCTCTGGGGAGGTTGGACATAACCATCGGCTCCAGCTTGCAGGCTATTCGCTGTTGGTAGAGACAGTGCTGGCTAAGGCAGTCAAGTGTGGGTTCGTCTACCGGATTCCAGATGGGCGGGTATTTCCGGTTCCCATTGACGAAGGCTTGCGGCGGGAGGTCCGCCAAGCCATGATCGAGATGCGCGAAATGATCTCAGACGGGTGCCTGCCGGAGCCGACAGACGTGAGGAAGCGGTGTGAAGAATGCGAGTACGCAAACTATTGCGGAGACGTATGGTGATGAGAGAATTCGCAGATCGGGGGCTGTTCGACGCAGAAACCGAATCTGCGAGGAAAGGGCTTCCCGCACGCGCTGTAAGTGTTGTAGAATGTGTCTGTTCAGGAGCGGATGCAACACCGTCCCCATCGAGAAGGGGACTGAAACAAATTGAACGGGTCCAGACTCCCCATCGGAACGGTAGATGCAACACCGTCCCCATCGAGAAGGGGACTGAAACGCATGTCTCCCTCGATATTGAGGTAGTCGTTCGAACGATGCAACACCGTCCCCATCGAGAAGGGGACTGAAACAAGAGTGAAGGGTTCATTAGCCGGTTCGAATCCGGCACAGATGCAACACCGTCCCCATCGAGAAGGGGACTGAAACTCGCATGATCGCCGACCCCAACGTCTACGAAAACCAAAGATGCAACACCGTCCCCATCGAGAAGGGGACTGAAACGATTTAGCGAATGGGATGACATTCGACCAGGCGTTGGATGCAACACCGTCCCCATCGAGAAGGGGACTGAAACAAAAGAAAACCGTTAGGTTTCGTGTCCTGCCCTCAGCGATGCAACACCGTCCCCATCGAGAAGGGGACTGAAACGATGGTCGTGTAGCTTTGCGACTGAACCGGATCGGGAAGATGCAACACCGTCCCCATCGAGAAGGGGACTGAAACGGGCATAGCACGGTAGCTGTAGGCCTGGCAGGGAGATGCAACACCGTCCCCATCGAGAAGGGGACTGAAACGGGAGATTACGTAACCCAAGAGTGAAGGGTTCATTAGGATGCAACACCGTCCCCATCGAGAAGGGGACTGAAACAAAAACAATGTTTGGTCAAATTCATAAGCAGTCCTTTCGATGCAACACCGTCCCCATCGAGAAGGGGACTGAAACCCACATCCAGAATAAAGTTGGCTTTGTTGGAGGAGATGCAACACCGTCCCCATCGAGAAGGGGACTGAAACCGTAGGCTACGCTCATCCGCGTCCATTGTGGTGGGTGTGATGCAACACCGTCCCCATCGAGAAGGGGACTGAAACGGTATTGCGTGCGACGGCACGGCTGGATCTTAATTTCGGATCGCGCTCGGTGATCTGGATAAAACTGGGGGGCGGAGCCGCCG
>Ga0185299_10001705_pt1 | contig 39398 bp, 35 predicted proteins | sample PaiPotPPA55metaG_FD_128002 | JGI IMG/M metagenome (GOLD analysis project Ga0185299, IMG submission 128002) | Iron sulfur acid spring bacterial and archeal communities from Banff, Canada, to study Microbial Dark Matter (Phase II) - Paint Pots PPA... ...
CCCCGGCGATCAGTACGCGCCGGGTGCCAAAGATAAAGGCGGCCCAGACCGCGATCGGTCCAATGAACATTTGCGAGGCAGTGAACGCCGTGTTGATCCATGCGCCTTCGTCGAAGCCGACGCCGAGTGCGCCGCGTACGTCGGCGAGACCGAGCGAGGTGATGCGCGATGTCAGTGTCGAGATCATGGCGCCAAGCAACACAGCTGCGATGGCTGCAATGGCGCGAAGATCGACCGATGGAGCGGGCGGCGCGCTCGCCGGCACGGACGCAATGTTGGTCTGGTTCATCAAATGAATGTTCGATGGAAACACCGTAGGAATCCGAAGCATAACGCGTTGATCTCGTTTTTGCCTATCGAATTGGAGTTAAATCGCTTTGGACGAAGTCACGGAAATCAAGGGTGAACCTTACAAGCGGACGGTGATGGCGCTTGCAGCACTCGTCGCCTTCGCACTTTTGCTAGCGGGCATACTCGCCTTTGCGTTCGAATCGAACGAGCGGAGCACGGACGACGCGTATGTCACAGGACATCTGCACACTATCTCGGCGAGGGTCAGCGGCACGGTCAGCCGCGTGACGGTGGACGACAACCAGTTTGTGCACGCTGGCGACGTGCTGGTGAAGCTCGATTCGCGTGACTTCGAGGTTCGCGTCGCACTTGAACGCTCGCGGGTTGAACAAGCGCTGTCGGAACAAGCGAGGGCGCGCGCGTTGATCGATCAGTCCGTGGCGGCGATAGAGTCGTCATCCGCCGATGCAAAGAAAGGCGACCTCGATTTTAAACGCGCTAAGGCGTTGTCCACAGAGACGCCCCGCGGTTTGTCGCAGCAGGAGTTTGACGCTGCCGACGCGGCGCGGACGTCGGCACGGGCACGCGTGCGTCAGGCGGCGGCGCAACTCGCGGTATCGAAGGCGGGCTTGTCGGCTGCACTCGCGCTCGAGTCGCAAGGGCATGCCAACTTGCACGACGCCTCGTTGCAATTGAGCTATACCGACGTGATCGCGCCGGCGGATGGGATCGTTGGCAAGAAGACGGTCGAGACCGGAGAGCGGATCGTACCGGGGGAAGCGTTGATGACCGTTGTTGAACGCGATGTGTGGGTCGTGGCGAATTTTCGCGAAACACAACTGCGCAACGTGAAGATTGGGGATCCGGTCGAGATTCACGTCGACGCACTCGGTGGCGCACGGTTAAAAGGACATGTGGACAGCTTCGCGCCCGCGACCGGCGCCCAGTTCGCATTGCTGCCGCCCGATAACGCCACCGGCAACTTCACGAAGGTCGTGCAGCGGATGCCGGTCAAGATCCTGATCGACGACGCGAGTGTTGCAGCGCGACCGCTTAGTCCGGGTTTGTCGGTGACGGTTAAATTGTCTTCAAGAGACGTAGCGAAATGAAGCACAGCGCGACCCTGCTTCTTGCGGCGTGTGTCAGCGGAGGGTGCAGCATCACCGCGCAACCCACTGCGCCTTTAGTGTTGAGTAACGCTTCGTTTCGCCATGTCGATGAAACGCAGCGTTCGCCAGTTCAGCCGGCCGCGCTCGATGAAACATGGCCCGCGTTTTTTGCCGATCCGACGCTCACGCGGCTAATCGATACCGCGCTCACAGGCAACTTCGACATCGCGTCCGTCAGTGCGCGTGTCCTTCAGGCGCGCGCGCTGCTGCAATCGAGTGAGGCGAATCTGGCACCCACCGTGGGCGTCGATCCGGCGTTGTCGCGTAACCGTGTGTCCGGTACTGTCGACGATGCCCTGCCCAAACGCATGCTTCGCACGTGGTCCGTTCCGGTCGAGGCACGCTATGAAGTCGATCTGTGGGGACGGCTGCGCGGCGAGTCGGACGTAGCCCGTCAGAGGACGCTGACGGCGCAAGCCGATGCGGCTGTCGTACGCCTGAACGTTGCGACAGATGTAGCCAACGACTATCTCACTCTTCGATACCTCGACCTGGATAGCGCAGAGCTAAGGCGTTCCATTGCGTTACGTCAGACAGCGCTAGATCTGATCGAGCGCCGCGTGAAGGCGGGCGCATCGAGCGACCTGGACAAGCTGCGCGCCTCAACCGAACTCAGCACAGCGGTTGCCGAGCTCGCGGAGAGCGAACGCAAGCGCGAGAATCTTGTCGACGCGCTCGCTGTATTGACCGGGCAGTCGGTAGCGGACCTACACATTGAAGCGCAGTCCAGCGCGCTGATTCTGCCACTCGTACCGGTCGGCATGCCTGCCACGATCATCGACCAACGTCCGGACTTGTACGCGGCAAAGCGCAGGCTGGACGCGGCGTCGTTGCAGATCGGCATCGCGGAAACCGCGTTCCTGCCGAGCCTGACGCTTACCGCGAGCGGCGGCTTCGCAAGCCGCGACCTGAGCTCGTTCCTGGATCGCAACAGCTCCGTATGGGGACTGGCGATCAGCGCAGCCGAGACCTTGTTCGATGGCGGCAAGCGCCAGGCCATCGTCCTGTCCGCGCAGGCGGAACGCATGATCGCCGACGCAAACTACAAAGCCGTTACGCTGGAAGCACTTCGACAAGTCCAGGACGCACTGAACGATCTTGCGTCGCAACGCCGGCAAATACTGAGTTATGAAGAGGCAGCATTCACATCGGCGCAAGCCGCGCGCCTGTCACGCAGCCGATACGAACACGGCTATGTGAGTTACTTTGAGGTGGTCGATGCCGATCGTGATGCGCTGAACATCGAGCGCCAGTTGATTCGCAGCCGTCAGGCACAGGCGGCGGCCACGATTGCGCTGGTGCGCGCGTTGGGCGGAGGATGGAACGGCGCGGATCTGACACCGACCGCATCGCAGCTCGCGCAATCGCGTTAGATCAACTCATCAAGCCGGCCGCGTGACCAGTCTTCCAACCGACAAATAATGCACCAACGCCACAAGCGGAAACACGCTGGCGACCATCGCGATCAAGCTCCAGCCGCCGCGCTCGAACAACATGCTGGCGAGCGCCGATCCGAACGCGCCGCCAATGAAAATGCTCGTCATATATAACGCGTTCAGACGGTTCCGGCTGGCAGCGTGAAGCGCATAGATTTCTCGTTGGCCGATGACCATGTTCATCTGCACGGCGAAGTCGAGCACGATACCTGTCACCACGAGTCCCGCCACGCCCCACGCGGGATGAACGAGTCCCGGCAGGAATGACAGCACGCCCACGACTAACGCGATCAGCGTCGCGCGCCCGGAATGACCCGCATCGGCGAGGCGGCCCGCTACCGGTGCCGACGTTGCACCAATCGCACCGACGAGCGCGAAGAGCGCTACGCCCGTCTGCGATAACCCGTAGTGGCGAATCAATTCCACGGGTACGGCGGTCCAGAACAAGCTAAACGTTGCAAACATCAGCCCTTGATACAACGCTCGATGCCGCAACACGGGCATGGTGGCAACGAGCGTCCCGAGCGAGCGGATAAGCTCCACATAGGTCGCTTTATGATCGGGCTGGCGCGAAGGAATCGTGAACGCCAGGACCGCTGTGACCAGCGTCATGAGGACCGCCGCTGAACCGAATACCGCGCGCCATCCAAAGTGACCCGCAACAAAGCTTGATAGCGGACGCGACAATAGAATGCCTAGCAACAGCCCGCTCATGATCGTGCCGACAACGCGTCCGCGCGATTCGTCGGGTGCAAGATGCGCCGCGAGCGGGATCAGGATCTGCACGGCCACCGAACTGAATCCGACCAGCAGCGAGATCAGGAGGAACGCGTGTGGCTGATGAATCAGCGCCGCGGCCGCGAGGCTAGCAATGGAGACGAGCGCGGTCGTGATCATCAACTTGCGATTCTCGACCAGGTCTCCCAAGGGCACGAGGAAGAACAACCCGAATGCGTAGCCAATCTGCGTGAGCGAGACGACCAGGCTTGCCGTGTCCGCAGACAGATGAATGTCCGGCCCGATCAATTCGATGATCGGTTGCGCGTAATAGAGATTCGCGACAATCGCACCGCAACAGAAAGCGAACAACGCAATAAGGCCACTGGTCATCTTGACCGGACCTGAAGCGGTGCTAGCCGATGGGCTATTCGGGGTCATGCATGCTCCATAGATTGAGTTACCTGACAATATTCATGATGCGATTACCGAGTGATACGCCGAGGTCATTCATGCGGATGCCGCGCTGAAGCTGATCGGCCTCCCAGCGCGCAAGCGCCCGGTCGATGCGTTCCCTCGACTCGTGTGCAGCCGCGAGCGAAACAGCCAGCGACAACGCGTTTCCAGCGGCTTTCGCTGTACCGCCCGCAGTATGCGGCCTGGCGATGAACGCTGCATCGCCGAGCAGAATCACGCGGCCAAACACCATGTTCCTGACTTGCAGATCCTGAATGATCTGCAAGAACGGTTCGCTCGTCTCATCGATCAGCGATCGAAAAACCGGCGCCATCAGATCGTCCGAAGCCGCGCGCAGATCATGTAAATCGCCGTCCTTGACGGTTCCGGGCGGCAGCGAATGGGTGCGGTGGCGGCCATTGCGATCGAGCAGCAAGTGCTTGAGCGCATCTGGCGCCACCTTCCTATACCAGACCCAGTTGAAGCGCCGCTCGCCAGCATTCGTCGACCCGTCCTCGCCCGGCACCAGGTACGCGAGCGCGGAATGTCCCGGGCTCTGCTGAAACGTGAAGCGCTCACGCAGCTTGTGCGCTGCTGCTTCCGGAAGTTCCGGTTCGGGCACGAGGCCTCGCCATGCCACGTATCCTGCATACGCAGGCGCCACTTCGGGCAATACGTTCTTGCGTACGGTCGAACTCGGACCATCGGCAGCAATCAGCAGATCTGCGCTTTCAGTGTGACCGCTCGAAAACCGCGCGATGACCTGTTCGCCATCGACTACATGACTCGTAAAGGCATCGCCCGATCGAATCGACTCGGGCGGCAGCGCATCTTTCAAGGTCGTGTAAAGTAGGTTCCATGACGTCTGCGTCTGTGGCATATGAAACTGTTCAAGCAAGCGGCCGTCGCGGTCGAGGTACACGCGATCTTCGGAGTCAACGCCTAGACTTTCGGGAGGCTTGATACCCGCAAAGCGAAAAGCGGCAAGGACATCCGGCTGCAGCACGATACCACCGCCGCGGCTATCTAGCTGGTTCGGGGACTGCTCAAAGACAGTGACGTCCCAACCAATGGAACGAAACGTGGTTGCTGTAAAAAGTCCACCCAGCGAGCCACCAATCACAATCGCGCGACGTCTCTCAGGTGCTCTCATGATCGGGCTCCGGTGCGATTGGCTTTCAAGTTCGGATGACCGGCGAGGCACGTCGGACGATTGAAACTGGGAGCAACGAAATGCGACATTGCTTGCATTACACCATCCTTAGAATAAGGTTGTCGCCAGCTTAAACGTTGCGCTCCTTAAGTAGAATAGGGTCCATTCGCAAGGCGGCGTTGCGCTGAGCGCAACCGATCACACTTGTCAGAGGGTTTAATGGATAAACTGCTAGCGCTGCGAACGCTGCTTGAAGTGGCCGAAACTGGCGGCTTCTCCAAGGCAGCGCAGCGTCTTGGCATTGCTACCTCGTCGGTGACCCGGACCATGGACGCCCCTGAATCCTCGCTGGGCGCTGCGTTGCTGACGCGTAGTAGCCGCCGTGTGACGTTGGCCGACGCCGGCACGGCCAACGTTTAGCAAGTTTATAAGATCCTCGACGATCTCGCTGAAGCCGACTACGGCGGGTTCGACATCGGCATCCCCTTAAGTATTTTTAAGGGATGTGCCAAAGACTTTCAGTACTTGAACTCCTAAAGTCCAGTCTCGTTCTCAGCAAAGTCGCGCAAGCGGTCTTAGTCGAACCCCCATTCGATACCGTTTGAACGGCCGCTGTTTCTTTTCCCGGACACAGGAGTTTTCCATGGCCCTCGAATTACTAACGCCCGATTCATGCGCTGTCGCCCTTATCGACTACCAGCCGCAAATGTTCTTTGGTACGGCATCGCATGAACGCACCACCATTCTGCACAACGTTCAGGCGATCGCGAAGGCTGCGAAACTCTTCAAGGTGCCGACGATCCTGAGCACGGTCGCAGCCAAGACGTTCAGCGGCGACATGGTTCCGGAAGTCCAGTCAGTGTTCCCTGAATACACGCCGATCGACCGCACGTCGATGAACTCGTGGGAAGACAGCAATTTCCGCAAGGCGATCGAGGCAACCGGACGCAAGAAGATCGTGGTCGCCGGACTGTGGACGGAGGTCTGTGTCTCGTTCCCGACGATCCAGATGATCAACGACGGCTACGAAGTCTATGTGCCGACCGATGCCTGCGGCGACGTCTCGCACGAGGCGCACGAGCGCGCAGTGCAGCGCATCATCCAGGCAGGAGCGGTGCCCATGACGTCGCTTCAGTTTATGTTCGAACTGCAACGCGACTGGGGTCGCACGGCAACGTATGAAGGCTGCATGGATATTCTGAAAGAGCACAGCTCCTACGGCATCGGCGTGCGGTACGCAAAGTCGATCCTGGGCGCACACGCGAGCGAAGCGGGCTAATCCGTGTCACAGCACGCCGGTCACGAACCGGCGTGCTGTGACGAGTTACACGACTAAATGATAAGGATTACTAGTTAAATGATCAACCATTCGAGTCGAGCGTTCGGCGATTAATGCGCTGGCGCGTGGCCGGTTCAGTGCCCATTCAAGGAATACCATGTCTACTTCAGCCGATAAGCCAACGCCTCCCGATTCAATTTTCTTTAACGGGAAGATTGCGACACAAGACGAGAAACGTTCGTTCGCAGACTCGATAGCGGTTGCCAGCGGGCGCGTTATCGCGACCGGCTCCCGCGATGAAATCATGCGCCTTGCGACCGACGCGACCCGTTGCATCGACCTGCAGGGCCGCACGGTGATTCCGGGCCTGAACGATAGCCACCTCCACGTTATCCGCGGCGGTCTGAACTTCAATATGGAGTTGCGTTGGGACGGCGTGCCGTCACTGGCCGACGCGCTCGACATGCTGCGCAAGCAAGTTGCCCGCACGCCTGCGCCGCAATGGGTTCGCGTGGTAGGTGGATGGAACGAATTTCAGTTTGCCGAGAAGCGCGCCCCTACGCTCGATGAAATCAACGCCATCTCGCCGGACACGCCGGTGTTTATCCTGCATCTCTATGACAGCGCATTGCTCAACGCCGCCGCGTTGCGTGCGGTGGGCTATACCAAGGACACGCCGAATCCGCCGGGCGGCGAAATCCAGCGTGACAAGCGCGGCAATCCCACGGGCATGCTGATCGCGCGACCGAACGCCGGCTTGCTCTATGCAACGCTGGCCAAGGGACCGAAGCTCGCCCACGACGACCAGGTGAATTCAACGCGCCATTTCATGCGCGAACTGAACCGGCTTGGCGTGACCAGCGCCATAGATGCAGGCGGCGGCTATCAGGCTTATCCCGACGACTACGCGGTGATCATGGACCTGGCGAAGCGCGGCGAGCTCACCGTGCGTATCGCCTATAACCTGTTCACGCAGAACGCCAAGAAGGAAATCGACGACTTCGCCAAGTGGGTCAAGATGACGAAACCAGGCGAGGGCGACGACTTCTTGCGCGTGAACGGCGCGGGCGAAATGCTGGTGTTCTCGGCCGCCGACTTCGAAGACTTCCTCGAGCCGCGTCCGGACTTGCCCGATTCGCTTGAAGAAGAGCTGGAGGCGGTTGTCCGTCTGCTCGTAGCGAATCGCTGGCCGTTTCGGCTGCATGCCACCTACGATGAATCGATCAACCGGTTCCTCAACGTATTCGAGCGCGTCAACGCGGACATTCCCTTCAACGGTCTGCGATGGTTCTTCGACCACTGCGAAACCGTGACAGACCGCAACATAGAGCGGATTCGCTTGCTTGGCGGTGGTATCGCGGTTCAGCACAGGATGGCGTTTCAGGGCGAATATTTTATGCATCAGTATGGCGAAGAAGCCGTCAGGCGCACGCCACCGATTCGTCGCATGCTCGATATGGGCGTGCCGGTTGGCGCAGGCACCGACGCCACGCGCGTCGCCAGCTTCAACCCGTTTGTTTCGCTTTACTGGATGGTGTCGGGCAAGACCGTGGGCGGCACGCAGATGTACTCGGCCGAAAACCGCCTTGACCGCATGGAAGCGCTGCGCCGTTATACCGTGGGCAGCGCATGGTTCTCGAGCGAAGACGACCGCAAGGGCGCACTAGTCCCAGGCGCCTTCGCCGATTTCGTGGCGCTTAGCGACGACTATTTCAGCGTCGACGAAACACAGATCAAGTATCTGAACTCGGTCATGACAGTGGTCAACGGCAGCGTGGTTTACGCCGATGAAGAATTCAAACCGCTCGCACCGCCTGACTTGCCGGTCAGCCCGTCATGGTCGCCAGTCGCCGAATTCGGTGGTTATAGTCGTTTCAAGCCGACCGCCGTTGCGTGTGTTGATGGCTGCTTGAACCTGTGCGGTGTGCATGCTCACGCTCACGGATGGGCATGGCGAAAGAATGTTCCCGTCAGCGATGCGAACGGGTTTTGGGGCGCGCTGGGCTGCAGCTGCTTCGCGTTCTAGCGCGACCGGCGCAAACCGCAAGCCCGGCACAACACGCATCATTCAAGAGGTAGAACTCGTGACAACGCTCACCACTTCCGACGGCACCCAGCTCTATTACAAGGATTGGGGCTCCGGTCAACCGATCATCTTGATTCATGCCTGGCCGCTCAACGCCGACATGTGGGAATACCAGATGCATTTTCTGGCATCGAATGGTTATCGCGTGATCGCGTATGACCGCCGGGGCTTCGGCCGCTCGAGCCAGCCGTGGAGCGGCTACGACTATGATTCGTTTGCCGACGACCTGAAAGAACTGATTGAAGCGCTTGAGCTTCGTGACGTCATTCTCGCCGGCTTCTCCATGGGCGGCGGCGAAGTCGCGCGTTATATCGGACGGCATGGTTCAAGGCGTATCGCCAAGACCGCATTGGTCAGCTCAGTCACGCCATTGATGATTCGACGCGACGATCACCCCGAAGGCTTGTCACCAGAGATATTCGATGGAATTCGTGCAGGTATCCTGAGCGATCGTGCCGATTTCCTCGATAAATTCGGCCCACTCTTGACTGGTAGCGATCAGGAAGGATCCACGGTCAGCAAGTCGATGCTCGACTGGACCCTGGCGATGGGGCTTCAGGCGGGCATCAAGGGAACGCTCGATTGCATCGCTGCTTTTTCGGAAACGGACTTTCGCCCGGACCTGAAGAAATTCGATGTGCCCACGCTCGTGATTCACGGCAGCGGCGATGCCGTCGTCAGCTTCGAGGTGACCGGCAAAGCGGCGGCTGCCCTGATTACAGGCGCGCAATTCAAGGTCTATGAAGGCGCGCCGCACGCGCTTTACTTCACTCATAAAGATCGTCTCAACGAAGACTTGCTCGCTTTCGCCAGATCGTAAAAAAAGCACCGGACGCACGGAAAAGCCATCTGGATCGTTTTTCAGGAGACAACCGATGAGTAAGACCGTCGCGGGAATTGCGGTGCCCGACAGCCCGATGGCCCGAGCGGCGACCGAGCTGGTTCGCGACGTCGAGTCGGAACTGTTGTTCCATCACTCATCGCGTGTGTTTCTCTTCGGGGCGCTGAGCGGTGAGCAAAAGGCACTGAGGTTTGATTCGGAGCTGCTGTATATAGGTGCGATGTTTCATGACATCGGATTGACCGATGCGCATCGGCACTCACACGACCGTTTCGAAGTCGACGGCGCGAATGCGGCTCGGCAATTCCTTCGCGGCTACCGCATCGCCGAGCAGGATATTGCGGATGTGTGGGACGCCATCGCGCTTCATACGACGCCGGGCATCGCGCAGCATAAGCAGCCGGTCGTGGCGCTGGTGACGACGGGCGTGGAGGTGGATGTGCTCGGTCTGCACTTCGACGAGTTCACCGCGCACCAGCGTGAGGAAGTCGTGAAAGCGCACCCGCGAGAAGAGGGGTTCAAGAGAAAGATCATCGAGTGTTTCGGGTTGGGCATGGCGCATCGGCCGGCATCGACATTCGGAACCGTTCACGCCGATGTCATGGACCGCGTCGACCCGAAGTACCGGCGGCTTAATTATTGCGGGCTCATCCTGGGCTCGGACTGGCCGGATTAGCAAGAGAGACGGTCATTGTTATCACGGGGCGGCTGCTCGCAAGCCGCTTGCAAACTACAGGCACGATCATGTCTTATTTGATTTCGTTGGGCGTCGGGTTCGCAGTCGGTCTGGTTTACTGGTTGTTGAAAGTCCAGTCGCCCGCACCGCCGCTCATAGCTCTTGCGGGTTTGCTCGGCATGGTGCTCGGTGAGCACACAATCCCGGTCGTCAAGGCGCAGTTCTTCACGACGGCATCGGCATCGGCATCGGCCGCGCAAGCCACGCAGGCCGTTCAACTCGTGTCCGATAAACCGGGCAGCGATGTCGCGGGTCGCAAAGAGACACAGTGATGCCTCCCGCATAGAGCCGCTCTCATTGCTTATCGGCGACGCACAAAAGGTTTTTTATTTCAGGAAACGCAATGCCAAACCGAACACTTTCCCGCATCTTCCTGGCGACCAGTCTGGCTGCCGTTCTTCTTGGTAGCTTAAGCGCGGCGCAACCGGTGCTCGCTGCGGCGGAACTCGTCGAGTCAGCGAGCGACGTAAGCACGATACGGGGCGCGACGCCGAATGTGGCGGTCGGACCGCAGTACGACACGACCCACGTCTATGTTGCATCGGAAAATCTAGATGCGTTCGTCAACAGTATCATTGCGACCTTTGGCGGCAAGGCATCGCCGCGAGCGGTCTTTACGGTGACGCCAACCCCAAGCAAAACCGCGTCGCAATATGTGCAGACGCCGGCGGGCATGCTGTCCGTATTCGGCTTCGAAACGCCGATCCCTTACCCGTTCGGCAACGAGCGCACCGGGTACCTGGTAACCGACATCGACCAGGCCGTGAAGGCAGCGCGTGCTGCGGGCGCGGACGTGCTGGTGGATACGTTCAATGACCCCATTGGCAAGGACGCAGTGATTCAGTGGCCAGGCGGTCTCACCATGCAACTCTACTGGCATACGAGAGCGCCGGACTATGCGCCCTTGCATACGGTGCCGGACAACCGCGTGTACGTATCGCGATATGAGGCCAACAACTTTGTGCGTCGATGGCTGCATTTTTCGCACGGCAAGGTGATCTCCGATAACCGTCATGCCGACGCTGGCGTGATTGGCCGCCCCGGCGAAACCGTGCGTGAGATTCGCATCAATTCAACGTTCGGCCGCATGCTGGTTTTCGTCACCGATGGCAAGCTGCCGTTCCCGTTCGGACGCGAGACGACCGGCTACGCAGTCGACGATCTTCCACAGACTCTGGAGAAGGCGCAGGCCTCGGGTGCGAAGGTGCTTTATCCCGCCTACAAGAGCTCGATGGGGCAGACAGCGATGGTCGAATTCCCCGGTGGATATATTGCTGAAATTCATGACGGCCAGCAATGAGGCAGCCGTGAAAACGACCGACCGAACAGCGCGGCGCAAGCGACTCCGGGCGTGGGCGTTGAGTACGGGATTGGCAATCTCTCTGCCCGTTTCAGCCGCCGAGACCGCTACCGGCGGCGCAGATGACACGAACGCGTCGACCACGACCCCTACAGCCGCCGCCGCATGCCAACGGCCCGAGATCAAGTTCAACAGATGGCAGGAGGACTGGTCGGTCCTCGCGAATCCGTGCGTCCCTAAAAAGCCGCTGGATTCGCTGAAATACATTCCGCTCTTCGGCAACCCTGAAGCGTATATCTCGTTGGGTGCGGTCATACGCGAACGCCTGGAGATCAACGATGCGCCGCTCTTCGGCACCGGCACGGGTCGCGACGATACGTATGTGTTGCAGCGTCTCGAAGTACATGCCGATGTCCACCTCGGCTCGCATGTCCAGTTCTTCACCCAGTTTGAAGATGCGCGTCCGTTCGGCAAGGACAGCGTCACGCCCGTCGATAAAAACCCGCTGGATCTGCGCCAGGCGTTCGTTGCTATTACCGAGCCGCTCGGTCCGGGTCAGGTCAAGTTTCGGGTCGGCCGCCAGGAGATGGCATTCGACTTGCAGCGGTTCATCTCCGTGCGTGACGGCCCGAACGTGCGACAGGCGTTCGACGCGGTCTGGGGCGACTATGAGACCGGTCCTTGGCGCTGGATAGCGTATGCGACCCAGCCGGTTCAGTATCGCGATGTCGATTCATTCGACGACGTGTCGAACCGTCACCTGACCTTCAGCGGGGTGCGCGTGGAGCGTCAGGGCGTCGGTCCCGGTGACCTGTCGGCGTATTACTCGCGCTACAACCGCACCAACGCGCGCTTTCTCGATGCCTCAGGCGATGAACATCGCGACGTCTTCGATGCGCGATACGCCGGCAATGTCCAGCCCTTTGACTGGGACGTCGAGGGCATGTATCAATCGGGTCATGTGGGCAACAGCACGATTGGCGCATGGGCGATCGGCTCGCTGGCCGGTTATACGCTGGCCGCACTGCCATGGACGCCGCGAATCGGCATGCAGATCGATGCCGCTTCAGGCGACAAGCATCCCGGCGATGGCCGGGTCGGGACCTTCAATCCGCTGTTTCCCAACGGTTACTACTTCGCGCTAGCCGGCTACACCGGGTACTCGAACCTGATCCACATCAAGCCGTCGATCACGCTCAAGCCGAACAAGAAACTCACGCTGCTGGCTGCCGTCGGTCTTCAGTGGCGCGAGACTACTGCCGATGCCGTGTATGGACAAGCCTCGGCCGTCGTGCCGAACACGGCTGGACATGGTAACAGCTGGACGGGTTTCTACACGCAGGTGCGCGCCGATTGGCAAGTCGATGCCAACCTGGTCGCGTCCGTCGAAGCGGTGCATTTCCAGGTAGGCGACGCGATCCGCCAGGCTGGCGGAAGCAATGCCGATTACGTAGGCGTCGAAATGAAATTTGGCTGGTGAACGGCGCTTTTCGAGCAGTCCGTTCGCAGCAGATGACTTGGGTCAAGGTGGTCCTGCTATGTCTCACACTATTGCCTCGGATTCGACGCTGTATGCGTCGCTCCCTTCACAACTGGAGTTTCCGTATTCATCGCTGGAACACCGGCAACATCAGATGTTTCCAACGCTTTCAACGCGCGAGATCGACAGTCTTCGACGCTTCGCCACGCCCAAGTCTTTCAAGGCAGGCGAACTGGTTTTTGAAACGGGACACATAGCGCTCGGACTGTTCGTGCTGGTCAGCGGGCGCGTCCAGATCTACGTGCGTGATGCGCTGGGAAAAGCCACGGTCGTGACCGAACATGAGGACGGCCACTTCATGGCGGAAATGGCGCAGCTATCCGGCAAGCCGGCGTTGATCGACGGCCGTGCATTGACCGATGTTGAGACGCTGGTCATGGCGCCGGAGAAGTTGCGCGCGCTGATTGTCGCCGATGCCGAGCTGGGCGAGCGGATCATGCGCGCGCTTATCTTGCGCCGGCTAGGGTTGATCGAGCAGGGGCTGGGGCCGATAATTGTCGGGAACGGGAACGAGCGTCAGGTGGTGGCGCTGCAAGGCTTCCTCAGGCGCAACGCGTACCCCGCGACCGTCATCGACGCACGCACGGACCCGGATGCTATCGCTCTGCTCGCGGGCATGGTGACGCGTCCCGGCGATTTCCCGTTGGTCTTTTGTCCCGATGGTTCGGTGCTTCGCGCACCCGATGAAGCGCAACTCGCTTCGTGCCTCGGGCTCGTTCCTGCGTTCGAGGTGTCGCATGTGTATGACATCGCGATCGTGGGTGCAGGGCCCGCTGGTCTGGCGGCTGCTGTGTATGCCGCTACCGAGGGTTTGTCGGTATCGGTCTTCGATCAGCGGGCGCCAGGTGGACAGGCTGGTGCGAGCTCGCGCATCGAAAATTATCTGGGCTTCCCAACCGGAATCTCGGGGCAGGCGCTGGCCGCGCGAGCTTTTCAGCAAGCGCTCAAGTTCGGCGCGCATCTCGCGATTCCCGGCAAGGTCGATGCCATTCGTTCCATCGATGATGCCTTCACGCTCTCTCTCGCCGATGGTCAAAGCATCACGGCGCGTACCGTCGTGATCGCGAGCGGTGCTGCTTATCGGAAACCTGCCATTCAGGATTTCGAGCGTTATGAAGGTCATGGTGTGTACTACTGGGCATCGCAGATAGAAGCCAAGCTCGTGACAGGGCAGGACATCGTGCTTGTAGGGGGTGGCAATTCGGCCGGACAGGCCATTGTGTTTCTTGCCAACTTTGCGCGGCGCGTGCGCGTGCTGATTCGCGGCGGGAATCTTGAAGCGAGCATGTCGCGTTATCTTATCGATAGAATTCGCGCGCTCGGGAATGTCGAGGTGGGGACCGAACACCAGCTCCGCTCACTGGACGGCGACGAATCCGGCCTGACGCAGGTTCATATCCGTCGCGGTGAATGCACGGAAGACGAGCTGTTCGTGACGCGTCACCTCTTCTTGTTCATTGGTGCTGAGCCGAAGACTGACTGGCTGGCGGGCAGTGGCGTAAAGCTCGACGAACGGGGCTTTGTAATGACTGGCGAAGCCAGCGATTCTCCGGGCGAGGCCAACTCGTGGGGCCATGGCGAATTTGCCTTGCGCACTAGCGTCCCGGGCGTGTTTGCGATCGGCGACGTGCGATCGGGTTCGGCCAAGCGGGTCGCTTCCGCCGTTGGCGACGGTGCTGCCGTCGTCAGTCAGATTCATGGCTATCTCAGTCGGCGTGCCGTGTATGAAGCGGCGCGCAGCAGTCTGCCTGTCCATAGCGAATCGACAACACCGCGTTAAAAGGCACCTTATGAATCTTCTCGAGCATCAACTTAAATAGCTAACATCATGGCCACGCTGACTAAGCGGGTCTAAAACTATTTTTGAGGGCTAGCGGCCATATTGAGTCTTGATGACACGATTAGGATTAAGCGTACTTCTTTGAATAATCAACGCATTAATGTTCAAAATTTTTGGCGCTAATGTTCAAATCTATTGACGCATTAACGTGGCGTCTAATTTAGACTATGGTCATTGATCAAACGATCAACATTCGCGGAGGACGGATTCGTCTGCCCAGGTAGCCAGGCCACCATGCGCTCTTGATGGCGGCCCTGTCTGACGCGACGCTGGTTACGGGCGGCAACCCGTGCAGGATTTCCACAACCCATTCTCTGGAGCCTTCCCGGTAATGATTCAGATCGGCGGACTTCGGGTGCATCTCGACAACAGGGAAATCTCGCGTGACGGAAAGCCCGTCAGGATCGGGAGTCGCGCGTTCGATATTCTCGAACTGCTGATCGCAGGTAACGGTGCGCTCGTCACCAAGAAGCAGATCCTTGATAGCGTGTGGCCTGACAGCGTGGTCGAAGAGAACAATCTGCAGGTGCATATGTCGGCCCTGCGCAAGCTTCTCGGCAACGAACGCGAACTGATCAAAACGGTTCCCGGCCGGGGTTATCGATTGGTTAGCACGCAGTCGGCTTGCGAAGTGAATGCGGCTATAGCCGAAAGTTTCAGCGTCGACGTTCCCAATAATCTGCCCGCTTATTCGTCCGCGCTGATCGGCCGCGACGAAGCCATTGCCGACATCTCCGCGGCGCTGCAAACAGCACGGCTCTTGACGCTTGTGGGCTCGGGCGGTATTGGCAAGACGCGGCTCAGCATAGAAGTGGCGCGCGGTTTGTCACGTCGATTTCCCGATGGCATCTACCTGGTGTCGCTGGCGTCCGCAACTGATGCCCAGTCCGTCATCGACCTGTTCTGCAAGGTGCTTGGCGTCAAGGCGAGCAGTGGCGGCGCTAGCCTTGCGAAAATCGCTGACGTACTTGGCGAGCGCCGCGTACTGATCGTTCTGGACAATTGCGAGCATGTCCTGAAAGCCGCCGCAGAACTCGTTGAAACGATTCTCCAGCACAATGGCCAGACACATATCCTCGCCACTAGCCGCGAGGCGTTGCGCTTGCCACAGGAAAGCCAGTTCATCGTGGCAACGCTGCAATTTCCGACTCAATGCAGTCAGAGCCACGAGGTCTTGCAATGCAGCGCCGTCAAGCTCTTTATGGTGCGCGCCCGTGCAGTCGATCCAAATTTTTCGTCCGACGCGCAAAGCATCGCGTTGACCGGAACGGTATGTAGGCGGCTCGACGGGATCCCGCTTGCCATCGAACTAGCGGCGGCGCGGGCCGCCGTACTGGGCATCCAGACGCTGGCCGCGCATCTGGACGACCGTTTCCGGATGCTGACCGGCGGCCACAGGACTGCGTTGCCACGTCATCAGACCTTGAAGGCGACGCTCGACTGGAGCTATGCGTTACTCGACGAAGACGAGAAGGTCATCTTGCGCCGGCTAGGTATCTTCGTGAACGGCTTCACGCTGTCGGGCGCCATCGCGGTCATGGGCGAAGACTGGTTGCAGCAAGGCAGGGTGATTGACGCGCTTAGCGGGCTGGCCGCCAAATCGCTGATCGTCTTCGACCACGATGTCTGCGAGCGGCGTTATTGGTTGCTCGAGACCACGCGTGCGTACGCGTTGCAGAAGCTCGATGAGCACGGTGAATATCGGCTGGCCGCGTTGCATCACGTTCGTTACCTGTCCGGGCTTCTTGATTGCACCGATACGAACTGCGAGCGTGCAAGCGGCGAATGGCCGGTGGCGTTGGCCGACAAGCTCGACGATATCCGCGCCGGTCTGCGATGGGCTTTTTCGCCGAAAGGCGACAACGCGATAAGCGTCGAATTTGCGGCACGCGCCGTTTATTATTTTTTCGACGCGTCGCTTGTCGACGAGTGTTGCGAGTGGGCGCAACGCGGGTTGGCCGCACTCATTGCCAACCCGCGAACGAGCAGCTCGCTTGTCCATCAGCGGATGCGCCTTCTGGCTGCTTATGCCGCGGGACTGGTTTATATCAACGGTCCGGACAAGCGGACGCGCGACATCTGGTCGGAGGTCTTATCGACGGCGATCACGCTGGGGAATCGTGAGTATGAAGCGCGAGCGTTGTGGGGGTTGTGGAACGCAGCACAGTATTGCGGCGCAATTCGCGAGGCGACGGGGTTCGCGCAACGATTTCATGCACTTGCCGCCGACTTGGGTCATGCGACCAATACGATCCTCGGTGAGCGGTTGATTGGGATATCAAAGCATTATGCCGGCTATCAGACGGAGGCCTTTACTCACCTCAGCGAGATGCTGACGCGCTATGACCGCGCGCAACATCGGCTGGCGATGCTTGGGTCGTCGATCGATCACCGCGTCGTGACTCAGGCCACAATGGCGCGGATACTCTGGTTGCAGGGCGAGCGGGACACCGCGCTGGCGCTGTCGGAGCAAGCGCTGTCGAGCGCGCGCAGTGAAGGTCATGACATGGCTGCGTGCTACGTGCTGGTCGAGTCTGCTATTCCGTTAGCGTTGCTCTCGGGCAAGCGCGAGCGTGCGAAGGTGGCGACCTCGTTGTTATCGGTGATTGCGAGCCGGGCCGGGCTCACGATCTGGCAGGTAAGCGCACGTTGTTACGACGCGTATCTATCGGCGGAAAGTGACGGAAGTCCGGCGCGCTTACGTGAGTTTTTTGAAGCACTACACGAACTGGAGAAGATCGGTCTCATGGCCCACGCCGGCATGCTTTACGGTGGTTACGCGATGGCTCTGGCTAAAGCGGGCTGTATTGCGGAAGGCCTTCAAGTGGTCGAGCGTGCGTTGGCCCATTGCGATGAAGTCGGCGAGCATTGGTACTGCGGCGAGCTTCGGCGGCTCCAGGGCGAATTGCTGCTCATGGAGCAGGAGTTTGGCAATGCCAAGGGCGACGCCCAGGCGTGCTTCAATGCGGCAATGGAAGAGGCGCTGCTGCAAGGATCGCGATCGTTCCAGTTGCGGGCAGCAACCAGTATTGCGAGTCTTTGGCAAGCGTCGGACCGGGCACGCGATATTGCCGATTTCTTGATGCCGGTCTGTTCGCAGATGTCGGAGGGGCTTGATTTCGATGACTACGACGCCGCGACTTCGTTGCTTAGCCAGGCCTCGTCAATTGAGCGCCACAGGGATGAGTCTAATTGCGAGTCTGTTTAAGCACTCGCACGAAGAGGTTAATCAACTGCGTAAGAGCAGTTGCTGCGCGAGCTTGACGATCAGGTCGGGATGATCAAGTTGTTCGACCCACCAGCGTAGCGCGCTCCCCGCTTCGTCCTTGCGCCATGCGAGATAAAACTGCGTTACTTCGCGCATTCCCGTGACCTTTTTCCTGATCAGCTTGCCCCGGTTGATCGCCCCTGCAGCCAGGCACTCGGGAATGGTGCCGGCCGCGATACCACGCAGTTGAGCGGTGAGTTTCGCGTCGAGCGTGGGAACGGTCAGCACTTCCTGATCCGGTGCAATGGCAATGCTACGCCGCGAGAGTTCTCTCGATGTATCGCCGATCGCCACAGCCCTGTATTGCGCCACGGTTTCAAGGCTGAGCGGTTCCGGCATGGAGGCGAGCGGGTGGTTAGGCTCAACCACGAAAACATGGTGCAAGGACCCAATGGGCTTGGCGATCAGATTGGGAATATGCGGTGGATCGCCTGCTGCTCCAACAATCAGGTCCGCGCGGCGAGTGATCAATGCATCCCATGAGCCCCCTAGTACCTCCTTGGTCAGAAACAGCTTGGTATCCATATGCAGATCGTAGAATCCACTTACATGATCCCATAGAAAATCGAAGGGAATGATCTCGTCGATTCCGACGCGCAGTTCAGCTTCCCAGCCTTGTTGAATGCGTTTAGCCTTGCGTTCCAGATCGTCTGCTGCGCGCAACAGACGCCGGCCCTCTTCGACTACCACGCGTCCTGTATGCGTCAGTTGCGCACGGCGGTTTGTGCGATCGAACAATTCGACCCCAAGGTCTTCTTCGAGTTTTTGTACTAAGTAGGTAAGCGCCGAGGGTACGCGATGAAGCGTCTCGGCGGCCTTAGCAAAGGTGCCGGTCCTGTCCACCGCGTCGAGTACTTGCAGGACTTCAAAGGAAAGCTTCATGAGATCGATTCCTGCCGCAAGCTGAATACGAAAGGCCTCATGTTAGCCGACGCGCGCCTCTTCTGGTGATGTTCAATTTTCGCGCGGTCGATCTGAGCGAACGAACGGCGCTTTTATGATCCGACGAACGATGGGAGCAAGCGGTGGCGTGGGCTGAGAGGTCTACACAAAAAAGTGGGCGTAGCGCGATACAAAATCGCGCTACGCCCACTCAGTTTTTGCGTTTCTGCTTAGCGAATCCTATGGCTTGTTAGAACGGCCACATGCCGAAACCACCGCGCTGTCCCTGGTCGCCACCCTGATTGTGATCATGATCGCCGTCGGTATCGAAGCGGAACGAACTGAACAGGTCGCCAATGGCCGGTTGATTCGTGGGCACGTACGGATTGGACGCGAGTTGAACCGGGTTCGGCAGGTTGTCGCGGCTTCGATCCGTGATCGGGTTCAGGTGCCAGTTACGTTCGATGAATTTGACGATCGAGGCGTGATCCGAGTAGTCGTGAACCACGCGGCCACCTCGCGAAAACGGCGACACTACGATCATCGGAATGCGCGGACCATCGCCGAAGAAATCGACTGGCTGGATATAGCCGGAATCGTAGTAACCACCCCCTTCATCGGTCGTGACAAAGATCGCCGTCGATGCCCAAAGCTTGGGATTCTGCTGCACCGTATCGATCAGCTTGTGAACGAACCCTTCGTAAAGACCGAACTTCGAAGACTCAGGATGGCCATCCAGTAATCCACCCGGTTTGACGAACGATACCGCCGGCAATGTGCCGTTGGCGATGTCCGTGTAGAGATCGCTTGTATCCTGCAAGTGTGCCTTCACGATCGCCGGATTCTTCATGATGTTCGTTTCATACAGAAACGGATTGCAGATGTTGCAATACACGCTCGTGGGCGACTTGGCGACAAAGGTGTTCCATCCCTCGCCGTAGTATTTCCAGGAGACGTTCTTCTCAAGCAGGGTGTCGCCGATCGTGTGCACGGGCGAAGGCGGAATGGTAAAGGTACTGGTATTGACCGAGCCGTCGCCGTTGTACCCGGGGTTGTAGTTATTCAGCAGGTAGTAGGTGTTGGCCGCGCAATTCGCCTTGGGGTGGTAGGACAGATTGTCGAGGTAATGCCGTACTGCGCCAACGCCAGGCTGATTGACATCCGAGCAATTGCTGTACGTCCCGCCCGAATAACCGTCCTGCGTATACCAGTTGTTAGTGCCCGCTTGCGGGTGCGGGTTTTCAATCTCGTTAGCAGGCGGTGTTGCCACATTGCCGTTGCTATCGGTGTAGTAGAGCGCGTCTGCCGTTCCGACCATGATGCTGTTGGCACCCGTGCCGCCCATCACCGGCTGGTGATAGTTGTCGCTGATCGTGTAGTGGCGGGCGAGTTCGTTGAAGTAGGGCATGTCGCCCGTATTGACGTTGTAATAGCCCAGCGCGGTAGAGCCTTCACCGGTCGTCTCGTCCGTGAAGTTCGCGGGCCGCGCTTTGCCGTTCGAACCAGCACCCACCGACGTTTCAACCCAGGCGAACAGGTCCATCTTGCAGCCGCTGGGATTCTCTGCAGTCGCGTGCGAAATGCTGCAATCGGATTGTTGCCAGTTCTGATAGAAGCGGTGAACGGGGCTGTTTATGTATTGATCGTAGTCGGGGCCGACCCGCGAAATCTGGTAAGGGCCGTTCGGCAAGTTGTAGGTGTTCGCGCCAAAGCGCGTATCCACGACTTGCTGCGGCAGACCACTTGCACCGGTAGTCAGGTGTATTACGTCCTGCGCTTCCAGCACGGCGCCTTCAGCTGCCTGTGCGGCGGCTAGCGTGGCGAACGGCGGCGGGTTCGTATCGCTTGCGGACGTCGTCGTGAAGCCCGTGTTTGGCGCCGGCAGAACAGTATAGGGTTTCTTCGATCCGGGACTCATCTCGAACCGACTGGTATTGGTCGCGCTTGCAGTGTTTTGCGCGGCGAGCGAAAAGTTCGGACCTGGCTTGCCATCCGCCGTGATGATTCCCTTGGAAAGCAGGTTCGAAACAAATTGTCCGTTGCGAGGCTTATAGGCGCCGAACACGTGATCGAAAGTGCGGTTCTCACCGACGATGACAATCACATGCTTGATCGGCGATGCAGTCAACGTTGACGCATCAGGGGTTTGGGACTGGCTTTCCGCAAGCGATGGAAAAATCACGCCCGCTATGGTCAGAGCAAAGGCACTGCCGAGAAGACAGTTTCGCACCACCGGTTTTGCCAACTGCTGGCTCATTCGTTGCATGGAACTCTCCTGAACATAAAACGGTTGCGAGGGCTTGCGTTGCATTACGCAATCTCCTCGTTTCTTACCTGGCATTACACGGAGAGAACTTAGAGAGATCCAATGACGGATTGAGGACGCGCACAAGTCTCGTGCGTGCTATTCATGTGACACGGCTGACGAATGAATTTGTAATATCTTTCATTAAGCAAACTTTCGAATTTCACACTGCGCGGCCGGCGAGGTGCCGGCAAATCAGTTTTTGTGAATTAAATCGCCGGCATTTCGCATTGAGCGCCCGGGGTGCGAAACCTGGAAGGAATCACAGCCAACAAGCCAAGGAGTTCCATGATGGAAGCCGCACAAGGCCCAACGTGCGACCGTGCCACTACAGATACCGACACTTCCAGACCCGAGAAACGATGCAGACCAATTCCACACCTGGCACTGGCACGCTTAGGCAAATCCCCCGCGGCATCTGGATGCTCGGTTTCGTCAGTATGTTCATGGACATATCGTCGGAGATCATTCACAGCTTGTTGCCCATGTTCCTGGTAGCAAGCCTGGGTGCGAGCGCGATGATGGTGGGCCTGATTGAGGGTGTCGCGGAGGCGACGACGCCCATCGTGAAAATTTGCTCCGGCGCGCTAAGCGACTATCTTCGCAACCGGAAATGGCTTGCTGTCATCGGTTATGGCATGGGCGCGTTGAGCAAGCCCTTATTCGCGCTCGCACCTACGGCCGGCATTGTGCTGACGGCGCGTGTCGCGGACCGAATTGGCAAAGGTGTGAGGGGGGCGCCGCGCGATGCGCTCGTGGCAGATATCACGCCGCCCCATCTTCGAGGCGCCGCGTACGGCTTACGACAGGCGCTCGACACAGTCGGCGCATTTCTCGGGCCGTTGCTTGCCGTCGTACTGATGCTGCTATGGGCGGATAACTTTCGTCTCGTGTTCTGGGTCGCTGTCATTCCCGGCCTTATCGCCGTTGCCCTGCTGATATTCGGCGTCAAGGAGCCGGAGCACTATGCGACCGCGAAGCGCATCAATCCGCTGAGGCTCGACAACCTGAAGAAGTTGACTCGCCAATACTGGTGGGTGGTGTTCATCGGCGCGGTGTTCACGCTTGCACGGTTCAGCGAGGCCTTTCTCGTCCTGCGGGCGATGCAAGGCGGCATTCCGATAGCCTTCGTTCCGCTCGTCATGGTGGCGATGAACCTTGTGTATTCGATATCGGCCTATCCCTTTGGAAAACTGGCCGACTCCATGAGTCATACCAGACTGCTCGCCATCGGTCTTGTGGTGCTTATCGCGGCGGATCTCGTGCTGGCGCATGGAAACCATTGGTCGGTCGTATTGCTGGGTGTTGCGCTATGGGGATTGCACATGGGGCTGACGCAAGGTCTTCTCGCAACCATGGTCGCGCATACCGCGCCCACGGACCTGAAAGGCACCGCGTTCGGCTTCTTCAACCTGATGAGCGGCGTGGCGATGTTGATTGCAAGCGTCGTCGCAGGCGAGCTCTGGGACCGCATGGGGGCTGCGGCAACTTTCTACGCCGGTGCGGGGTTTTGCTTGCTGACGCTGTGTGTCCTGGCTATTGGCCGAGGGGTGCAGGAAAAGAGCGCCGCCTGAGCGGCGCATTGACGACGATTCTGCAACCTGGCTTCAATCCGGCGCCAACTCCGGAGATTCACGCCGCAGTTTGGCCTGCCTTCGCGACCTGTCGTTTATCACCTGATGACGCCGGTGGTCGGTCATCTTCTTCCATGCGCGAATTTCTTCGAGAGTGCGGAAGCACCCGACGCACATCTTGGTCTTGCCATCGAATGCGCACACATCGATGCAAGGCGACTTGACCGCCATGGTTCAGGCCGCCGAGTGAGCGGGTTGCACTTCAACGGTGACATGCGACAGCCCCTTGAAGCGCTTAAGAGCCGCATGATAAAAGCGCGAGTCGTGCTGCGACTCATTGGTCGCAACCGATACCACCGCGCTCATATGACCAGGTCCTACTCGCCACACGTGCAGGTCGACCACCTTGTCGCCACGGTCCTCGATAGCATGCCGGACATTCTCCGCCATACGCCGGTCGGAGCTCATGTCGAGCAGGATCGCACCAGTGTCTCGCATCAAGCCGTAAGACCAGTTCGCAATTACCAGAGCGCCGATTACACCAGCAAGCGGGTCCATCCAAAGCCAGCCAAACGCGCGTGCGAGTACGAGGCCGATGATAGCCAGCACAGAGACCGCCGCATCTGCTATCACGTGTATGTACGCGGAGCGGATGTTGTGGTCGCGAGTCGCTGCGTCATGCGCATCAGCGTGGTGCTCATGTTCTTCGAACTCGATTTCGTGCTCGCCATCCGCTAGCCGAACGATAGCTTTGAATGCGTGCGGCTCCGGAATGTCTTGTATCGATTCCAGATAGCCGCCACGGTCTGCCAATTCGAATACCTGCCGGGCACCGTCTGGCCGGATAGTCGTGACGGACGCGGTCGAGGCGTCTAGCCGCGAATCCCCAGTGGCCGGCGTAATCCGGAAAACCGGCGGCACGCCATCCTCAAAAATGGAAACGGCGAACACACCGGCCGGAGAAAAGATCTTTTGACCGTCTTCTTCATGAGCGTGCTCATTGTGACCATGTCCGTGACCGTGGTCGTGTCCATGACTGTGTCCGTGAGCCCCACCGCTCAAAAGCCACACGCTCGCAATGTTGACTAAGAGGCCGAGCACGGCGATAGGAATTGCTTCGCCGAAATGGATGGGTACCGGGGAAAGAAAGCGGGAAATAGCCTCGTAACCGATCAGCAGTGCAATCATGGCCAGCACGATGGCGCTCGTGAATCCCGCCAGATCGCCAAGCTTGCCCGTGCCGAACACGAAACGGGAGTCGCTCGCGTGCTTACGTGCATAGGTATAAGCCAGCGCTGCAATCAGCATGGCGCCCGCGTGAGTCGACATGTGCAGGCCGTCGGCGACGAGTGCCAAAGACCCGAACAGACTCCCGCCGACGATCTCGAGAAGCATCATTGCGCTGCATAAGCCGATGACAGCCCAGGTTTTGCGCTCGTTCTTTTCATGACCAGCACCCAGAAAGATGTGGTCGTGTCCCGCGCCGAAGGCGGCGTTTGTGAAATCACTCATGTTTGGCTCTACTTGAAATAACTGTGGACGACTTCGATGAGCTGCTCGGTCGCGCTGCCGGCCGGATCTTCGTCAGTGTCGGCATCGACGAGGTGATTCCGGATGTGGTCCTCGAGCACCACGGCGAGCAGCCCATTCATCGCTCCCCGGCAACTTGTTATCCGTTGCAGGACATCTGAACAGCCGTGCTCCTCGTCGAGCGCACGCTCGATGGCTTCAACCTGGCCCTTGATGCGGCGAACCCTGTTGAGAAGCTTTTGTTTTTCCTGAATCGTGTGGCTCATGTCGTTTCCCTTTATACCCAGGGGGAGTATATCTCGTTTATCAAATCCATATAGGGGGGAAGGGTATTGGGGTTTGCCACCGAGGTGCCCGGCGCATCATCGTCCAGGTTCCGGGACCGAGCTCCGTACGAGCGATTGCCTCGGCCATATTTCACGAGCACCGAGCTTCTGCCAAGACGCGTACTTGAGCGAACGCGTTAAGAAGGGTGTTCAGAACACAATGAACGTCAACCCGGCGGTCAGAATCACGACCGCCCACGACGGCATGCGCCACCAGGTCAAAAGCAATAGGGCAAGGACCGCGAGCGCGAAGTCACTTGCCCCATGCACCGCGCTGATCCATACGGGGTCATACAGCGCCGCGAGCAAGATGCCGACTACCGCGGCGTTGATTCCGGCCATCGCCCGGCGCATTGACGTAAAGGCCCGAAGCTTGCCCCATAGCGGCAGAGCCGCGCCGACCAGCAAGAAAGAGGGCAGGAAGATAGCGACCGTCGCCAGCGCCGCACCGACGGGCCCGGAGGGCGTTCCCTTCCCAACAGCACCCAGAAACGCCGCGAAGGTAAAGAGCGGGCCCGGGATGGCCTGCGCAGCGCCATAGCCGGCCAGGAATTCGTTCGTCGATACCCAGCCGCGTGGCACTACGACCGCCTGCAATAACGGCAGGACCACATGGCCGCCGCCGAAAACTAGCGAACCCACCCGGAAGAAGCCGGAAAACAGTTCAAGCGCGTAGCCAGGGAATAGCGCCGACAGGACTGGCAGTCCAAACAACAAGGCCAAAAAGGCCACGATGCACACGCCGGCCTCTGCTCTCGTCCCAGGCATGCCGAGGGGTGCATCGGGCACCTCAGTCGAGATTTTCAGCAGCACGGCACCGCTCAATCCCGCTAGAAGAATTGCAACGATCTGCCCATACGTTGCGCCCAGAGCCACTACCAGGGTCGTTGAAACGACTGCTATCGACGCTCGCGTCTTGTCGGGGCAAAGTGCTCTTCCCATCGACCACACCGCTTGGGCGACTACTGCAACGGCGGCCAGTTTGAGGCCGTGCAAGAGGCGCCCGGAAAACGCGGTATCAAGATGCGCATAACCGTAGGCGAACGCGACCAGCAGGACGACCGACGGAAGCGTGAAACCGAACCATGCAGCGAGTGCGCCTCGCACCCCTCCGCGCATCCGCCCGATGGCTATTCCCACCTGGCTGCTTCCTGGGCCCGGAAGGAACTGGCATAACGCGACGATATCGCTGTAGGTATGCTCGTCGAGCCATCCGCGCCGCTTGACGAATTCGTCACGGAAATATCCAAGATGAGCGGCCGGTCCGCCAAACGATGTGAGGCCTAGTCTGAGAAAAATCAGAAACAAGGTCCACGACGACGTTCGAGTTGACGCCTTAGCTGAGAGGTCAGGAAGCAATTTATCCATCGAGCTTTGTTCTAAGCTGAAATGTTGCGATTAAAGTGAGGCGGACTCATGCTCCATCTACCAGGCCCTGGAAGTAAAACATCCATTTATGTCCTTCAGACGATGGATATCACCACGGTCTGTTGCAAGACATTGCGCTTGGCCATCTTAATGGCTATGCCCAGGGTCCGTCTGACGAGTCAATAGAAAAACAGAATTGTCCAGGCTTGCTGCGCCTGGAACCTTGTCCGGCAAGTTGGATTACGTGCGGGCGATGACGCTAACCGCGTGCCCGAACGCTGATTGCGTTCTGTTTGAGTGTCTGATATCGGTCGACCATATAAGTCGAGCGGCTCAATAGCGCGTCAGCGCTGCTGAAAGCTGGTATCAAAGTTCAATTCTTGGAGTTGGAAAATGTCGCGCCGAGGAGGCACGCCTGTATTTGAACGCTTAGGCGGGAACGGTTCGAATACTAACTTGCCGGCGGATGCCAACGTCACTCTTCAAGGCTCAAACGTGTCATGAAGTTCGTCGAACTTGCTCGTGGTGCCCAGAAACCCAGGCTCTGCTCTTGCCACCGCATACATGGCAGTCGCACGCAAGCTGGGTCTGGCGATGGGCATCGACATTGCACGCGGCCCAGGTCAGAACGCGTTTTATGTTCAGGTCGGCAGCGCATGGCGCTAAGACCTTAGCCGCATCAAGGCACTTCCATTCCACGGGCTGGCCAATGAAAAACCACTCGAATCGAGCAAGCCTGCATGTCGTCTTGTTTGCAACGTGCTTCGTGATCGCTCAAGAAAGCCGGGCAGCGTCTGTCGATCTTCCCGGTGTGCTGCCTAGCATGGTGGGTGGGGGCGTAGGGTCTACGACGGACTATGCTGGCGCCAGGGACCGCTTTGTTGGCGCGGTCCCCGGGTGCGGTATGTGACCGATGGAGGACGGCTGTTCGAGCTGTATGGGCCGTATGCCCAGCTCGATTTTGGCGGGTTCGCGGGGCTGCAATACGGTCCGGCCGTAGCCCTCCGCCTGGGAAGAAACAACGTTGATGATCCGGTCGTTTCTCAGATCCACGAAGTACCTACTACCGTGGAGGCAGGCGGGTTCGTGGGCTACGAGTACGATAATCAAGGAGCGGCAGCGTATCGCTTGCGGGGCTCCGTGACAGTCATGACCAACGCTGGCATCGTTTATACGGGGGCACGGGTGTCAGTGAACGGCAGCCTCTGGTTTCCGTTGCATCAACAAGTCTTCGTGGGCGCCGGGGTTGGCGCGAGTTGGGTGAGCCAGGGTTCAATCAGGCGTATTACGGCGTGACGGAGCGGGACTCCGCACGTAGCGGCCTGCCTGCTTTCAGCCCTTCCGGCGGACTTGAGCAGATGACCGGCTGGCTTGCTGCGATTTACCAGTTCGACAAACATTGGTTCGGCGGAGCGCGGGTCTACTACCAGCGTCTGTCAGGCTCAGCGGCTGGTAGCCCAATCGTCACCCAGCGCAGTAACCGGAATCAGATCACCTATGGGGTGGGAGTCGCGTATGCGTTCAGGTGACCTGCCAGGTCACTTGAACGCGGGCGGTTAAAACCATCCTTCAACGATTTCGCAATTGGATGGCATCCCCACGCATCGAGCGGCGTCATCTACATCGATTTCGTTCAGGATGACCCGTACTGCTTGAAGCGGCCAGCCGTGTGTAACGACAAGCACGGTCTCCGGGCTGCTCAGCTTCAGGTCGGCGATCAGCGATTGAACGCGCGCGAGCAATCCCATGAACGGTTCTCCGTCCGCCGTGGCGGTAGTAGCCGGCGCGTGAGCGATAAATCTCTGAAATTCGTCACCGGACTTCTCCTCGAATGCGGTACCGACCCGGTTTTCGTTGGCTAGCCGATTAACGACTTGGGGCACCTTTAGTACCTCGTTGGCTAACCATGCTGTCTGGCGCGCGCGCAGAAATTCCGAGGTTACGATGAGCTCGATTTTTTCATCTTTCAGGCGCTCGCCTAAGGCCCTGCCTTGAGCCTCGCCCTTCCCCGTCAGATAAAAGCCGGTGCGCGGATTGCTGTTGCAAACACCACGAACATTGCACGGATATTCGCCGTGGCGCGCGAAGATGAGGCGCTTGGACGCGGTGCTGGGTTCGGACAACCAGTTTTTTTCGGACATGTAGTGAGAAGGTACGAAGAGTTTGACTCAATTGTACCAATCCGAAATTCGTCTTCGGGTGATCATGGGAGCATTGAGCGCTATCCCTTGCTTTAGGGTTGGCTAGCCCCTGTTCCACTCGGCGAAGCAGGCGGAGTAGTCACCTCGGCGTCCGAGCCGCTCTCCCCGGACGTTTCCGTGCAAGGACTTTCGTTGAGCGCACAGATCTTCACTCGGATGCTTCCCTGGTTTTTCGAGTAGGCCCATCGTGCATCGTTGGCGAAGCAATATAAATATCCCGACGTTGGCGCTGTGATGGTTGTACCCATCCCGATTCGAAAGTAGCGAGGCTCAGGAGGGGTGCCCCCTATGGTTGGCTGTGCCGGATAGGCGATGGCGCCGCATAGTTCGAACCAGTTCGCATCGGTAACGCGCTTGAAGCGAGCGAGGAATCGCTGAACAAAGTTGCCCCTTGTCCCTTCCGCGCCGCAAGCACGACGCCAGTCAAGCCACGACTGTCCTTTCATCACTTGAAACTGGTAGCTGACGCCCTCTTGCATGAAGATGCCGGTCCAGTTCCACAAGGGGTTCGCAAAGATGCGTACCTCCAGGTCGTTCACCGGGTCAACATGTGGCCGGTAGGGAGCTTGAGCAATGGGCGGGTTGGCCTGTCTCGCTAACGCCAGGGTCGATATCGATTCTGACCCGCGGCGAGAATCCTGCTTCAGGCATGGAAAAGAACGCGGCCGAAAACCAACCCTTCGATAGAAACTGGTGAGGGAGTTGTGCAAGACCCCATGCATTGCGGCAGATAACACCTGGTCCGCTTTCGGCAACTGCTCGAGCATCTGCGACCGGAACGTGGCTCCGCACAATTGCACCTCGGATAACATCCACTGGAGCGTCGCATTTGAGAGTTCTGTTTCTTTGTAGCCACCGCCTACGTCGGCGTGCACGCCGGGAAACCAGACCTGAGAAACCCGTGCGTCGTCCGTCCCATCCTCCGGAGTCCAGAGCGTTGGAAAGAAATTGTTTCTTTGCTCGTCGATAGCCAGAGCCTGAACTGCGCGCTCGACTTCAGGAGCCAGGGTCGTGTCGTGAAACTGGTATTGGTTCTTGAGGAAGCCAAACGGGTTCAGTGCTTCTGGAATGCCTAGCGCGCCGACTGTCTCCCATACGCCGAGAAAGCGGATGCGGGGAGGTTCTCCATGCATGGCACGGAAATTCGCTTGCCGTTGTGCGTTCTCTTCCATTTTCGGATCGAGCCGATAAAGCGTCCAGGCTTGTCTGACCAGCGACCAGTCGGCGCCGCGCGGAAGCCCGCAGTGATGCAACATACCCACAAGGCTGCGCGCGGTGAAAGCTCCCCTGGAAAATCCGATAATATAAATTTCTGAATCGGCTTCACAATGGTCGGATAGCCACTTATAGGCGGTCCGGATGTCGCGTGACAGTCCCACGCCAAGCGCGCCATCTATTAGCCGCCGCAGCCGGCTTTCGTTTGCACCTACGCCCGCGTGGTAGTACTTGAGCTGTTCTCCGCCATCGCTATTGATGTCGCTCACCGCGTTGAAGAATCGCACGACGTTCGTCGGAACCGGCACGCCCTGGAATTCGTCGCTATCTGAATTCCAGGTCCCATCACAGCAAACGAATAGCCGTTTCATTTATCGACTTCCTTGTAGCGATGAGTTATGCCGCTCTGCTAGACCATGTCCTGAGGTGGCGATTCCGGGTTCGCCCGCAATCGCTTCACTACAAATGTGCGTGCAGGAATGCCGATATCTCGCTCTCCATCTTGCGATGAACGGATGCCCGATCAACGCCCGTTGCATCTTTGCAGATGAGCGGAGCTTGGTCCGCGATCGCATCCGGGCATGGATCGACAAACACGAAATGGCTTCCCGGCACCACGACTTGCTGAGGCGGGTTGGGTAACCCGGCTGCGACCGCCAAGGCGTTATGTTGAGCATTCAGGTAAGCGTCGTCGTCGGGGCGATACAGAAGCGTCGGAATGCGCACCGATGCCAGGCCGGCAGCATCGAACATCACTGCTAGCGGGTCCATCAGGACAAGCGCTTTCAGGCGAGGCTCGGCGGGTGGCTGCCAGGCGATCAGGTCGACTGGCGGGCCAGCGTCGCCCGCTGCGTGCTGGGCGCACGACGCCAGGTCATCGTGTGACCGGCAATAGGTGTCCGCGTAGGCGAAATTGGGCCGTGCGCCTGCGAGAATGAGCGCGGTATATCCACCTGCCGAGTACCCGATCATACCGATGCGCGCCGTATCGGCGTGTTGGGCGAATCTCGGATCTGCCAATGCTGCGTCAAGCGCTTCTTTCGCCTGGCGGGGCCGATCCTCGAGGATCTGGCTGGGCGTTGCAGCTTCCGGGTGACCCGATGCATCGCCGATGTGAGTAGGAAGGATCACGATGAAGCCGTCGCGGGCCAGGCGAGTAGCCAGGTCACGGTGACTGAAAGGAGCCCCGCGGTGACCGTGCGATATCAGGACAACAGGAAAACGCTGACCCTCCGCGACGGGTGCGTTGAGGCGGGCGGCTATTGAGAAAGGCCCGGCTTTCCAGGCGACTTCCTGTGTATCGGACGGGTAGAAGACGACCGTATCGAATGGCGCAGTCGCGTCTGGGACGCTGAGACGAGCGACACCCGCGTGATAGGACTGGGGTGCTGCCGAGGCAGTGAACACCGACCCGATCAAGATGATCGCGAGGATAAACAGGCGCATGGCAGACGGCCTCTTTTTATATCGTCGGGAGCCGCGCGTGCTTCGGTCGGGCGGGCACTCAGCGGTTGCGTAGCGGTTTCCGGATATTCTCGACTTCGTTCCGAGAGGGACGAAGCGAAAAATAGCATATTGGGAATGCCTTTAGAGAATCTGATATCCGTGGCCTGGAGAAATGTGTGTTGGCCCCTTGTAAGCAAGTGATAACCCTTACGTCATTCGCGCCTCACACACGCCGCTGGCAAGACACGTGTGGGTGGTCGCGTTGCAAAGAGCAGTTGAGTAGGCTCCGCGCCTAGCCTGACACCGCCGCTTTGGCAGAACAGAGGGAACGCAAAACACTCAATCGATTGGCGTCCTACACTATAAAGGTGCGTTCATCCGAGCGAGGAACCCATGACGCCTTCGCCCAAACTCGTGTTCATTACCATAACGGGGACCGTTGTTTATCTTGGACTCGCGGTCCTTGGCTGGGGTGGCTTCGCTGCTTTCTTCTCCCATCCCGCGCTGACCGTCGTAGCTATTGCAACGCTGGTTATGTCGGTCGTTGCGAGCTTCAGTAGCGGCAACCTGAGCTCCGGTGAACGTGAGGACCGTGACAACCGCTGGGTCATCGCCGCCTTCGCCGTGATAGGACTGCTGGAAGCGTATCTGCCGGCCTATACGGATCGAAAGGGATTCTGGACCCTCGACGGCGATAGCGTCCGCTGGATTGGCGTCGTGTTGTTCATCTTCGGTGGCGCGCTGCGGATATTGCCAGTCTTCATACTCGGCCACCGGTTCAGCGGGCTGGTCGCCATCCAGCCCGGCCATACGCTCGTCACGACCGGGACCTATGGCGTCATCCGCCACCCCAGCTATCTCGGTTTGCTCGTCAATGCGTTGGGGTGGGCCTTCGCCTTTCGGTCCGGGGTCGGCGTGCTACTTACGGTGCTCACGATTCCGCCGCTCATTGCGCGCATAAACTCGGAGGAAGCGCTGCTGCATGCGCAGTTCGGCGCCGAATACGATGCATACCGCGCCCGTACGTCGCGACTGATTCCGGGGGTGTACTAAGAAGCTTAGAGATCGCCTTGAAAAGCCTCGTAGCGCGCGAGCAGACGTTTGGCATTATTGCGCTCGGGCGCGTCGACCCACGCGCTTGCATCGGCATACGGCCCTTGCGCGTCATAAGCAGCCAGTGTCGCTCGCGCGCTCGCCGCAGCGTCGCTCGACGGCGCCAACGCGCGATTGACCGCGTCCACGTGTTCGGCAAACACCACGCACTTCGATGTAAATCCTAGTTGGGCCGCCAGATCCAACTCTGCGGCAAGCACGCCAGTGGATCGATAAGTACAAGGCAGGTCGATCGCTACGCAATCAGCAGCAATGCATTCGATGAGAAACAGGCTGCGTGCATAGAACAGTTCCCGGCCCTCAGGCGTGCGGCGTGCGCCCAGATTCGCTGCGAGATCTTCTACGGCGAGCATGCAGCATCGAATGCGCGGACTCACATTCAATAGTGCGCCGAGAGCGACCAGACCCTTTGCCGATTCGATAGTCGGAACAATCTCCGTCGTCCCATGCCCGATCCCGTGGATGCGTTCGAACTCGCTGAGCGCCGCATCCAGCGCGACGAGTTGATCCGTTGTCTCGGTGTGGGGCAGGAAGACCGCACGCGGGGCTCCGGGCATGATGCCTTCAAGGTCGGCCTGGCCATCGTTTTCCAGCTTGTTGATGCGTACGGCGCCGATCAATCCGAGCCGTTCGGTTTCACGCAGCATGGCGACGATCCGCTCTCGTGCCATGGGCCGGTCTTCAGGCGCGGTCATTTCCTCGAGATCGGCAACAATGGCGTCCGCACCGCTTGCGAGTGCAGTTGCGTGGCTGCTGGCATCGACACCGGGAACGAAAAGCCATGCGCGCCGCAACGCGGGCGCTAGAAAAGGGCGTGGGGTTTTCATGTCGGTTTTCTCATGGCCTGAGTGCATCAGAATGAGGATGCGGAAACAGACGCGCCAAGCCACTTCTTCTCGATCTGGTCGATGGAGCCATCTTTGCGGGCGTCGTCGAGTGCGGTATTCAATTCGTCTCTCAGCGGCCCTTCGCCCTTGTTCACGGCGATGTGCATCGGCGAGTCGAGCAGACGGATTTTTTCGTCGATCGACGTTTGCGGATGCATCGCGCGAACGCGTGCAGCAACGTCTCCGCCTAACGAGATCAGTTGAGTCTGACCCGCGAGATACGCGGAAATTGCGCCACTTTGATCGTCGAAGCGCTTGATCGTCGTATTGGCTGGCGCGACTTTCGTGAGGCTGATGTCTTCGTTGGTCCCGCCCGCAGTCGCAACCGACTTGCCGCCCAGGTCGGCCGCCTGCTTGATCTCTACGGTCTTCGGACCGAACACGGCGATGTAGTAGGGCGCATAGGCCTGCGTGAAATCAAGGACTTTATCGCGCGCCGGCGTTTGTCGGACTGACATCAGCAGATCGACCTTGTGATCGGCGAGATACGCCAGCCGGTTAGTGCCGGTCACCGGTACGAGCTCTGCGCGCGCGCCGAGTTTTTTCTCAAGCACTGCAGCCAGGTCCACGTCGATGCCACGCGGTTTCATGTCCGCGCCGATCGAGCCGAACGGTGGGTAGTCCTGGAACACACCGATCTTCACCACTTTGCTTTGCTTGATGTTGCCGAGCGAATCGGCGTAGGCGGAGGGCAGGGCACCAAGCGCCGCGGATGAGATAAGCAGCGCCAATGCCATGCAACGTGCAACGGAGGAGGGCAGGCTAAACGCTTTCATGATGAAGTCCTTGTCAATGTCGGAGCGTGGAGTGGAAGTGCTGGTCCTAAGCCATAGCTTTATCGGGAATACAAAATGATTAGTCCAATTTCTAATATTTATTTTAAGTATAATTTTCATGGATGATGAGGCAGCCGAATGCAACAGCCGAGGTCAGCAATGAGCAATGAACGGTCCGATACCTACTTGAATGATCGGCTCGACTGGAATCTACTGCGGACATTTCTCGCCATAGCGCGGGAGCGCAGCGTGAGTCGTGCGGCTACGCGGTTGCATTTGACGCAGCCTGCAGTGAGTCAGGCGCTGCGTCGCCTTGAGGATCAGCTTGGCATGCGGCTGGTCGATCGCCATGGGCCGCGCATAGAAGTGACGCAGGCGGGCATTGAAGTGCAACAGATCGCCGAAGATGTGTACGGTACGATCTCGCGGCTTTCGCTGGCCAAGGTTGACGGCGATCACGACATCTCCGGTGTCGTTCGGCTGAATACTGTGAGCGGCATTGATTTCCCCGCTTATGACAGTTTCCTCGCCGAATTCCATCGCGACTATCCGCGCATCGAACTCGAGAGCCAGGAGATGCGCAGCGCCGACGTGGTCAGCAGTTTGCAGCAGAAGGCTGCAACGCTCGGGCTTACACCGCGCCGGACCTTGCCCAAGAAGGTCGAGAGCCGCGTGTTCCTGCGACAGCGTTATGCGCTTTTTTGCGGGCGTCATCATCCGTTGTTCGGGCGCACGGACCTGCGCACCTCGGATCTTGTCAGCGAGAAGTTCGTGTCTTTCACGGGCGACAAGGTAGGCGATCACATGTCGCCGCTTACGTTCTTTCGTGACGAGATGGGTTTCACCGAACGTGTGATCGGATCGTCGTCGAGCATGTGGGAAGTGAAGCGGTTCATATTCGCCGGATTCGGGATTGGTTGTCTCCCGGAGCACGTGGTCCACGAGGACATCGCGCAGGGGCGTTTTCAGCGCTTACCGCCGGATGAGGGCGTCGCCGATCTGGACGTGCATCTTCTCTGGTCGAGCGACCGGAAGTTCAGTGCCGCCGAGACCGCCTTTCTCGATGCGTTGCACGGGTTTATCGACAGGGAGACCGGTGCGGTGGTTTAGAGGGGTTTCGGCAGAGCCCCGTGCACCGGCTCTAATACCCTAGTGCCACATCAACCACGTTATGCAAAGCCTCACCCTTCACCAAGCGCCTGACGTTTTCCGCGACCTGTAGTCCGATCGTATCCGGGCTCGCGACCGACGCCATGTGCGGGGTCACGATCATGTTCTTCGCCCGCCAGAACGGATCCCCTCGCGGTAGCGGTTCATTTGGAAAAACATCGACGATGGCGCCGCTAATCCGCTCCTCATTCAACGCGCTGAGCAGATCCCCCGGTACCAGATGTTCCCCTCGTCCCACGTGAATCAGCTTCGCGCCGGGACGCAATGCATCGAACGTGCGCGCATTCAGGATGCCGCGCGTTTCATCCGTCAGCGGTAACAGGCACACAAGAATATCGGTGCCTTGCAGGAAGGGTTCAAGCCCTTGCGACCCTTCAAATGTTTCGATGCCTGGAAGGTCTCTCGCCCGGCGTGCCCACCCTCGTACAGCGAAACCAAGCCGATGAAGGTCGGTCGCCACGCGGCTGCCAATCTCGCCAAGCCCCATTACGCCGACTGAACACGTGGATGGATCTCGCTGCTCGAAACGAAACCAGTTCTCGTCACGCTGGTTCGATATGACGCGATCAAGTTGCCGATGAAAATGCAATACGCCCCACGTAACGAACTCGCCCATGCCGCGAGCATGCCGTGGATCGACAACGCGGCACACGGGCACGCCCGGCAGGCTGGGATCGGTCAGGATGTTGTCGACGCCGGCAGCAATGCTGTGCACGAGTCGCAGCTTCGGCAGCGCCGCAATGGCGCCAACCGGTGGATTCCAGCAGACGGCCACTTCGGCGTCGGCTGCGTCCTCGCGGCCATGCAGCGTGACTTCAAGTTCAGGCGCCGCGCGAAGAATGGCCGGTGCAAGGTGCGACAGGTCGAAGTCGCGGCTAATGAGGACTAGTTTGGTCATTGATCGGGTCGATGGCAGATCTCGTACACGCAGGCGTCATGCAGATGTAGATGCAGTGACAAGAGTCAGCAACGGTAGTCGGATGCGGGATCGGCAATCAGGCGCAACGCGGCACGCCACGCCATGTCCATGATCTCCGCGGATTCTTCGCGGTTGAACTGGCTCGCGGTCAGTTCGCATACTTCTGCTGATGGAATACGCAGCTTTGTGCCGCCGGCAAGCGCCTGAATTTGTGCCTGACAAGCGCGTTCGAGAAAGTATATTTCATGGAATGCCTCGGCAACCGTCGCGCCCGCAGCGAGCAAGCCGTGGTTGCGCAGGATCATTGCCTTGTTGGGACCGAGATCGCGTACCAGACGCTCACGCTCGCCAAGATTCAACGCAATGCCCTCATAATCGTGGTAGCCGAGCTTGCCGTAGAACTTGAGCGCATGCTGACTGATCGGCAACAGGCCATGCTCCTGCGCCGATACAGCCGTGCCAGCGGCCGTATGAGTGTGAACGACAAAACCAAGGTCTTCGCGTGCCATGTGAATGGCCGAATGAATCGTGAAGCCGGCCGCATTCACGCGAAAGCGTTCGGGCTCGGCGGCGGCGCGTTCATCGACGGCTTGGCCCAGGTGATCGATCTTGACCAGATCCGAAGCGCGCATCTCGTGGAACAAAACACCGTAGCGATTAATCAGGAAGGTCGGCGTGGCGCCTGGCAAACGCGCCGTGATGTGCGTGTCGATCATGTCCGTCATGCGGAAATGGGCAGTGAGCCGGTACAGCGCTGCGAGGTCCGAGCGGACCTGCCATTCGTCCGTGTCGAACATGGCCGGGTCCGCAATGGGAAGCGGGTTTTGCATTGCTTGCATGCTTGAGATCTCTCAGGTTCGTGCTCAGTGATAGGGCGTAGTGTTCGTCGAACGGAAAGCATTCGTCAAATTCCCTGTCCTTATCCTCATCATCAATCCAGCTAATGCTTGCGTATATCATCGCTGCCGCCTGAGCCACAACGCCGTTGCCGAAGTATTAGCTCCGCTGATACTGACAATGCAAAAACACGATTGTACGAACGATTTTTGACACCCGATAAGTCGGTATACCTCTCGCTCGCCGGACATGGAACGGCGAGCGAGCTACTTTCGAGAAAGGCAAAGATCATGAAGGCAGCGGCCCCCGGCAGGCAACCCGTCCGCGCAGCGTTTGCCGCTTTTATCGGCACGACCGTCGAGTTCTACGACTTCTACACCTACGCTACGGCCGCCGCGCTCGTGCTGGGCGACGTGTTCTTCCCGAGCAGCAATCATTTCATTAGCACGCTCGCTTCGTTTGGCACGTTCGCGGTCGGCTTCATTGCGCGCCCTCTGAGCGGCGCTGTCTTCGGGCACCTGGGGGACAAGCTCGGCCGCAAGAAAATGCTGTTACTGACCATGTTCCTGATGGGCGTGGCGACGACCGGCATCGGCTTGCTGCCGTCCTATGCAACCGCTGGCATCTGGGCGCCGGTCATGCTGATCGTGCTGCGCATCGTGCAGGGTATCGCCGTTGGCGGTGAATGGGGCGGCGCTGTGCTGATGTCGAGCGAACACGCGCCGGAAGGGCGCAAGACCTTCTTCGCATCGTTCCCGCAAATGGGCAGTCCCGCGGGCCTGATCCTTTCGCTGATTTCTTTCCGGCTGGTGACGTCGCTCAATCACGACGATTTCATCTCCTGGGGCTGGCGCTTGCCGTTCCTCGCGAGCTTTGTGCTGCTCGCGGCCGGTCTTGTGATTCGCTCTGGTGTCAATGAATCGCCCGAGTTCGAGGAGATGAAGGGCTCCGACGAAATGGTGCAATCGCCCGTGAAGGAAGTGCTCAAGTCGCATTGGGTGCCGATCCTTTTTGCAGCCGCTGCAACGACTATCGGTTCTGCGGGATTCTTCTTCACCAACACGTTCATGATTTCGTACGTGACGGTTTATCTGCATATGTCGAAGTCACTGATTCTCGACTGCCTGTTTGCCGTCACCGTCATTCAGCTTCTCTCGCAGCCTGTCTCGGCGATGCTGGCCGAGCGCTGCGGCGACGCCCGTTTCCTCACCGCCGCCGCGTTGCTCTCGATGCTCACGCCGTATCCCATGTTCCTGCTCGTCAATACAGGAAATCCGGTGGCGATCATTGCCGGCATCGCGTTTTCGGTGGTCGTGTTGTCGGGTATCTATGCGGTTATCGCGGGCTTCATGACCTCTGCCTTTCCCAGGCATCTGCGCTATTCCGGCATCTCGATTGCGTACCAGCTCTGCGCGACGATTGCCGGAGGCACGACACCCATAATCGGGACGATGATCGCGCAGCGTTTCCAGGGTCAATGGGTGCCGCTCGCACTTTTCTTTACAATCCTGTCGGCGGTGTCGTTGATTGGAATTCGGGGTCTGGCACGTCTTCAGCATGGACGCCGCGCGGACGATTCGCTGCAAGCGGAATCCCTTGGGACGCTATGAGCGCAAGTGGCTTGACGTTGATGACCCGTTGAAAGCTTTAGGTCATCTTTGGTTGACGGGGCAATTGCAACGGGAAGTTTCCGCCAGCAGGGTTTGGGCAGCGCGAGGGCGCGCGCGCATTGCGAGAATGTAACGGTGTAACGTCGTGAAAAATGGCTGTAGCGCAAATGCCGATTTGGCTCTCTAGGATGCATGACACGCAAACCGTTGCGGCATTCATGCAAGGAGATTCTCATGCTCAGCCCTCACGAGTTATCGACACTGCTTCTCATCCAGCACTCACCGTCGCAGGTGGAACCACGCTGTTCCGACGTGGCGAGTCTCGAACACGAGCACCTCGTGCGGATTGAGGCGAGCACGAATGGCCAGGCCATGCCGCGCCTGACCTCGCAAGGCTCCGAGTTATTGCAACAGTTGCACCGGTTCTGCACGCGTCAGTTCGCCGATTACCGGTAACCGATCACCGATCACGACAGCAGCCCGGTTTGCTACTGACCAGCGCCGTCCTGCGTCATCACGAGTGCATGTGCGGCAGCGAGAATCGACTCCGCCAGTTCGCGATCATCCACTGCGCGCGCCAGCGTGATCGCACCCACGATAGTGGCCACTACCCCCAGCCCCACCGTTTCGCTGCCGCTACCCGCCGCTTGCGTCAACTGATCTGCAAGCTGCCGCAAGTGCGTGGTGTAAAGCGCTTTTACGTCCGCAGTCGAATGCGCTGTATCGCCGGCGAGCGAGCATATTGCACATCCCGTGCCCGGATTCTCCGCGTGAGCATGATGCAGATAGGCATTGGCGATCGCTTGAAACCGTGTCTCGGACTGCCCAGCCCCGCGTGCCATCACGCGTTTCTCACCTTGCGTCAAGGCCTGTTCGAGCGCGGCGACGATCAACGCATTGCGCGACGGAAAATGACCATAGAACGCCCCATGCGTCAGCCCCGCGCTGCGCATGCAGTCGGCCACACCCAACGCCTCGAGGCCGTGTTCGCGGATCTGCCGCGCCGCCGCGTCCAACACACGTTGCCTGTTCTCGGCCTTCTGCGCCTGTGAGTAACCCATCCAAACCTCGCTTGACAATCTGCATGATGAGGATAATACTGAAAATGTGGATTATGTTCAACATTC
>Ga0185299_10001708_pt1 | contig 39270 bp, 47 predicted proteins | sample PaiPotPPA55metaG_FD_128002 | JGI IMG/M metagenome (GOLD analysis project Ga0185299, IMG submission 128002) | Iron sulfur acid spring bacterial and archeal communities from Banff, Canada, to study Microbial Dark Matter (Phase II) - Paint Pots PPA... ...
TTGCCGCGAGTGTCGGTCGGCAGATGCAGCGCCAGCCGTGCGAACTGACGGTCGTTCAGCCAGAAATGATCTCGATCCATTGCAGGTCCCCCTCCGGGGACCTTGAATCAGAAAATGCCCTGTTTGGGAATCCGGTTTATGGGTCCGAACCCTAGAGCGGCCAGCAAGATCGCGCCGTAGAACAGAGCAAAGACAGTAAAGGTGAAACACCCGAAAATGCCCTTCCATTTCGCATCGGCGAGGATTGCCCCTCCCAGAATGGCAAGAGCAACCGCGAGCCGCAGCCGATGGCGAGAGATCCCTGCCAGTTGACCGCGAAGCGCAATCAGCGCGATGGCGGCGCCGACCGCGAGGCTGTCGAGCCGACAAAGCGTAAAGAAGTATTGCCAATCGGCACCGCCGAACGTTCGGGCCGTGATCGAGAGTATGATTGTAGCTGCCAATGCGATGGATAAGGCTCGCTTCGAGCCAATCGCGATCAGGAGGGGGAAAACGAGATAGAACTTTTCCTCGATCGCGAGCGACCAGCTGACACTGATCCAGTTGTAATCAGCATTGGCCAGCGCGTAATAGTCGTTCTGAGCGAAGGTGAAATAGGTCCAAAGCTGGCGATGATCGCCGAAGAGGCGCGGGAGCTCGATGAGACCGGTCGATTGCGCTGCGACGCCTATCAAGAACAGGGTCAGCATCACGGCATAGAGCGGCAACACTCTTGCGGCGCGCCGGAGGTAGAAGACGCGCAACCAATCGCGATGCGATCTCAGTTGCGCCAAGCTTATCGTTATCAAATAGCCCGACAGCACGAAGAAGAGATCAACGCCTGACCAGCCCAACCGAACAAAGGGCGCTAGGACGTAGGCGAAGAATGTTCCCGGGGCTGGGCCAGGGATGCCGTAGCCGAAATGGAAGATCAGTACCAGCAGGATCGCGCAACCGCGCAACCCATCGAGTTCGGGCACTCTACCGCCGGTTAGTTGATGCATTCCGGAGCTCTAGTGAGGCCGCCTGACCGCGCGCAATTGATATGCTATGCGTCAACACATTCTCGCAGGGTTCCCGTACCTGGTCTATCTCAATGACACCGGGATATTCGTAAAGAGCCTGCCGCTCCCTTCCGCTGCCGCCTCGCTTTTGGGTCGCGTTTCGGATCTGGCTCGGCCGCCGCGAGTGGAGCCGATGGCGCCAGATTAGCAAGATCGCGCTAGTTGGTCTGCTGCCACGCTTTATCGGCAGTTTTGATTATTTCCATTTATATTGCTATTGGTGACGGTGTTGCAGTTTTGGTTGTTATTGGTGGTATTATTTACATTGGGGTTGTTATTATTATTGTTGTTGTTAGCGTTGTTTATATTTAATATCGTCTGGGTCGCCGTTGACGTCGATTGATTTACTGCCTGCGATACGCTCGTCGTAAAGTCACCTGAAATAATGTCCGAAATCCCACTCTGAGAAAGGTTGGCGGCGGTCAGCGTGACCTCGGCACCTCCATTCCGGCCGCTCTCGCCGTTGAGGGCGCGCAACAACGGCGTCGTACCCCCCGGCGGCACCGGGAACGGTGTCGAGGGCGAAGCACCGGCACACGGAATGGCGATGGCAAATCCGGGTGTCTTCGTCGTTTGCGAGACGCCATTGAGTCCCGTTACCGTCAGTTCGGCACCGTACAGAAAGATGACGTTGAGCCGCGTATTGTTATCGCATGCGGTGGGGATCCGGTCCTTGGTCGCCGATGCCGGGACAATCGGGTTGATTTGGTTCTCGGAGGTGATCTTCTGCGCCCGTTCCAGGCGAGGGATCTCCGCCAGATAGCGGTCGATGCGAGCCTTTGCCTCGGGCGGCGGATTGTCGGCATTGGCTTTCTGGAGGTATGAACGAGCAAATTCGAACGACCCGAGGCGGAAATAAAGTGCCCCGAGCTCGAGCTCGACCTGCGGCATATTAGGTTTGAATAGCAAAAGCCGCTCAAGCGCAGAGATTGCTCCCTCGTTATCGCCCAGCTGCGCCGAGACCTTGGCATACCCCAATATTACATCCACGTTTGCTGGGCTTTTCAGTATCTGCTGCAATAGCGTTTGCTGCTGGATTTGGAGCTGCGCGCGCTCAGACACGCTAAGCGGCGGTGCTGCCGCTATCGCCGAAGATATGCCGAGAACGAGCACGAGCAATGCAGCAACGCGTCTGCTGCTCCGGTGAACCCGCTCCCAGATCTGGCGAAAGTTAACCAAAGTCTTTGTGACCCTTAATGGAGTGGCGGGTGCCACTAAGCTTTCTAGTTGAGAATCGGGAGACTGGCAACACCCTAGTCGCGACAAAAGTTGGCCGGAGAAGGCATCCGAAAGTCAGTTTTCTCAGCAGCAATCGAGCACCGCTTCGATCGAGGAACTCACGGAGCCGACCGTTGCAATGCTGGTGTTGAGCTGCTAGGTTGGATGCATCGGGCACGAGTAAACATGAATAACAGTCCGGCGCAATCCGGAGCCGCGGTATTGGCGATGGCTGAACCGCGCGCCTGTGGAGGAGGATTTTGACATGCGGATTTTTATCCGCCCCGCGCTGGCAATCGGCCTTGGGCTTATCGCTCTACCCGCCATTGCGCAGCAAGTCGGGGTCACCGCGGCGGTAAACCTGGAAGCGGAGGGCCAGCCGCCAAATAAACCCGCGGAAAAGCTCCTCCTGGGACAAAACATTGTTCATAATGAGCGGATCTCGACCTTCGACAAGGGTCAGGTACAGATCCAATTTGTCGATGAATCTACGATATCATTGGCACCCAACTCTGAAATTGTTATCGACGAGTTCGTTTATGATCCGAACAAGCACGCCGGAAAGATGACCGCAACGGTGACGGCCGGCTTGCTGCGCTACGTTGGTGGTAAGATAAGTAAGGATGCCGATGCGGTAAACTTTTCGACGCCGTCTGGCAATGTGGCGGTTCGCGGCGGTGTGGCTCTAATCGAAGTCACGCGAGGCTCTAACGCAGCAACCCCGAAGAACGGCGCAACCCGGAGATAACCGGGCGGGCCCCATCTGAAGGTTCCCAGCGCCAATGATGGCGCTGGGTTACGTGTTGTCTTGGCTCAGCCTTTGTAGTCAGCCGCTCGGCTTGAGCAAGCCAGCGATGCATGTATACATCCAATGCGCGCCCGCAAAGTTGCTGACCTGCTCGGCCCCTCCAAATGTCGTCCGATTTCGTATCCGCAATATCTTGCTCTGTAAGGCCCCTATGGTTCATCAGAGCTTTCGCCAAACGCAAAACTGGCCTCTTGGTTTTTTTTCTAACCGTCGTAATCTTTGCTAGTTCGAGACATGAGGCTGTCGCGATTAGAGCTGACCTTCTCGTCCATAGTGTAAAATTGTACGCCTGGGAAACATATGTCGCTGAAGAGACGGAGCATATCGCTTGCTCACGGGCAGAACAACTCTATGAAGCGGCCAGTTCAGACGCCCGTATTTTAGAAAGAGCGATTTTCGTTTCGAATTTCCGTCGCGAGGTCGAGCGTGCGCTCGGCAGACACTTCTCTGACCAAGAGCTCCGCACGCTGGCGGATCAGGCGCGAGCCGAGGCGCATCGCTGGTACAAGTACGTGCAAGAGCCGGGACGTGGCTGCGCAACCGGTCCCAGGGGGTAAATTGAGAGAATTGAAGCGCCTGCGAGTGCTTGGAACCTGTTGTTTGCGCGGAGCTCCCTAAGGCGGAAACGCAGATCGCGCAGTCGCGTTCAATTCTCCTGCTCAAGCGTCTTGACGACAAGCCGGCCTTGCCATCACGCTGCACCCTCAGCCAACGCGGTTAGGCCCATGCCGTTAAAAACGGAGCGGCGAAGGCAGGCGACCATAACCATGAAGCGCGGCTGAGTTTTTGGCCAGGCGAGCGATGCGGCGAGTTCTTCGATATTTAAAAAAGCAGCTCCACTATTTGGTCCCGCTGCCGATCTTGATCGCCGCTCTACTTGCCTGGGTAAGCGAGCCGCCGCCGCTCGTTCACCTTCGCATGGCCGTTTTTGACGAGTTTCTCCGCCTAAAGCCGCGGCAGTACGAGCCAATCCCGGTGCGCATCATCGATATCGACGACGAGAGCATCGAGCGCTATGGCCAATGGCCGTGGCCTCGCACCTTGATGGCCAAGTTGGTGAACAAGCTGACCGAGCTCGGAGCGGCCGTTACCGCCTTTGACATGCTGCTAATCGACCCAGATCGCACGACCCCGTCGCGGGTGATCAAAAGCCTCGAGGAAATACCCCCGGACGACCCTCTTGTCGCTCGCTTTGAAGGCTTCCGTGATCACGACCAAATTCTGGCCGACACGCTTGGACGCACTCGCGCGGTGATGGGCTTCGCGCCGCGGAGTGGCGGCGCGATGCGCTTGCCCAAGGCAAAGGCGAGTTTTGCGACCGCGGGCGACGATCCTCGCATGTGGGTTCCACATTTCCCGAATGCCGCCGCCGCCCTACCGGGTTTGGAAGCGGCAGCCGCTGGCAATGGCAGCCTTGGGATTATGCTCGAGCGAGACGGGATCGCGCGCCGGGTGCCACTACTTACTGTCATCGGTGATAAACTTTATCCATCATTGGCGCTGGAAGTGCTGCGTGTCGCGCAAGGTGCGCGCACCTACATTGTAAAATCGACCGGTGCGAGCGGCATCAGCGCTTTCGGGGAACACACGGGGATCAATGCGATTAAGGTCGGCGGCATAACAGTCCCTACGGGGCCCGACGGAACGGTGTGGATCCACGCCACCCCCCACCGCCTCGAGCGCTTCGTGCCTGCCTGGAAAATACTTGATGGCAGCGTTGATCCCGAGTTGATCAAAGATAATGCCGTTATCATCGGCACGACTGCCGAGGGGTTGAAAGAATTTCGCCCAACCCCGCTGGATGCTGCAGCCTCAGGTGTCGAGATGCAGGCACAACTCATTGAACAAATGCTCCTCGGCGACAATGTCGAGCGGCCCGATTGGGCGCGCGGCGCTGAGGTCATCTTCATGCTCGAGATCGCTGTCGCGCTGTTGCTCCTGTTGCCGCGGGTCGGCGCGCGATGGACGGCATTGCTCGGCGCGACCACGGTTGCCCCTGCAGTCTGCGGGTCGTGGTACGCTTACTGGACATACAATTGGCTTCTCGATCCGGTCTTTCCTTCGTTGGTCGGCGTACTAGTGTATCTGAGCTCGTCTGCTGTGCTGTATCTGCGCACAGAGGCCGAACGCCGATATGTTCGGCACGCTTTCGGCCGCTATCTCGCTCCCTCAATCGTGGCACAACTGGCGGAGCACCCGGATCGCCTTACCCTGGGCGGCGAAGCGCGTGAATTGACCATCATGTTCAGTGACATCCGCGGCTTCACAACGATTGCCGAAGGTCTCGATCCGCACGGCTTGACAATGTTCCTGAACCGGTATTTGACGCCGATGACCGATGTGATCATGTCGCACGAGGGCACCGTCGATAAATACATGGCTGATGGCATCATGGCGTTCTGGAACGCCCCGCTGGATGATCCGGCGCACGGCGAGCACGCGTGCCGGGCAGCCCTGGCGATGCGAAGCGCGCTTGTACAGCTGAATGACGCGTGGCGTGTTGAAGCCGCTACGGCCGGGCGGTCCTTCCGTGAAGTTCGCGCCGGTATTGGCCTGAATACCGGGACCTGTGTGGTCGGAAATCTCGGCTCGGATCAGCGCTTCGACTACTCGGTTTTAGGCGACGATGCCAATGTCGCCTCGCGGGTAGAAGGCCAGACAAAGACCTACCAGGTAGACATAATCCTCGGCGAGCGAACCGCTGATCAAGTGCCCCACTTTGCGCTTCTCGAACTCGACCTCATCCAGGTCGTGGGCAAGACCAGACCAGTGCGCATCTTCTTCCTGCTTGGCGATGAGTCAATTGCCAACACAGCGGCATTTGCCGCGCTTGCTACATCTCACGAGGCAATGATCGTCGAGTATCGACGGCGCCAGTGGGACGACGCCTTGGCGCAGCTTGATGCCTGTCGGGCACAAGCACCGGAAATACTGCAGTATGTTTACCAGCTCTATGAGACGAGGATCGCCGATTTGCGCGCGGCGCCGCCTCCGAGTGATTGGGACGGCGTTTACGCCGCCCTCACGAAATGAGTATCCCACTCATCGCGCATGTAGCTCCGTCAACCAGGTCTCGATTGCCGCCCGCGTGGGGGGAGCCCACGTCGGTGCCAATTGCCGCCCTCCAATAATCGATACGCCCATTTCCGACAACTCGCCCGCCGTCAACCAAGCCTGTCGGTCCGGGGGTGTTTGTAATAGCTTCGACGCGATGCCCCGCGGCACGCCGAGCTCGTCGATGTCCTTTACGAGCGCCGCAGTCGCAGCTTTTGCTCCGATCGTCTCTCGGCCGTACTCGCTAGCGCGATGGAGTCCAATACGTGCATTGACTGCGACCAACCGATGAGGCGCGGCCGCAAACATCAAGAAGCAAGCAGATGAGCATTGGCCACCCGGCGGAACCAGTACAGGTAGAGCACCCCGCCTAACGACCCCTGCAAGGGCTTCCGCCTCAAGCAAACTGCCCCCGGGACTATCTAATACCAGCCCAGCAATGCGCGCGCTTTTGGGTAGGCCCATAAAGAAACTCATGAAGCGGAGCGTGTCACCGCTGTCAATGTGCCCCTGTGCTAAAAGCAATATCTTTTGAGAACCAGCGAGCTCAATTCGGTCATATTGGAGCGCTTCAGCGTCCGTAATACCACACACGAGCGCAGAAATGGCTGCGGCAACCCACACCAATTTAAATTTCATTACCCGCACCAAAAGCGTTATTCAGACCTGAGCGCCGCCTTTATTAAGAGCGCTAGTCTAACAAAGCATTAAAGTGTCTGACGCGATTAGCGGTGATTTGGGCAACCTTGATACGAATTGCTCATTATCTTACCGAATGGGCAGCGATTCACTGGTTTGTGCTCGGAAGATCGATCGGACCGTCGAAATTCTGCCCAACGATGTGAACCATTTTTGCAATATGCCGATTTGGTCATGGCGAAGCCGGCTTGGTAGGGGTATGCGGTCGGCAGAGCGATCTTGATGCGAGTGACCAATTTCGGTCACACGCCCGGCAACTTTGATGCACACAAGCTGCATCTCGCCTCTGACCGCACCTCGTGCCGCAAGGCCACCGCCAACCGTTTTCGCCTCTGGTCCACACCGCCGCCTATTGGCCGATGCTGACCCTGCGCGGCCTGGCTCCCAGAACCTCGTTCTGGGGCACTGCCGCACCAGAGACTCGATCGAGCGATCCACCAAATATTTGCCAAGGGCCAGAACCACGAGGACCTGCATGTGGCAGGCATTCAGCGAAATCGAGGCGGAGCAAGGCGAGACTCTATCATCGGCGCGATTATAATAGTGGCTGTGTGGCCTGTATTCGCCGGCCAGCGCCCAGGCCCCCCAAAACACTAGGGTTGCTGCGTCGCGAGCCGCGCAGTCCGACGTGTCTTCAAACGAGGGTAGCTCCGATCGAATTTCATTGCGGGCTGCTTTGATGAGCCGGAAGATGATGTCAAGCGCAAGGGGAAGCTGGGAATGTCGGCTAAGTCGCCGCGGGCGGAAAGCCGCATCGGAAAACAGCTGGTTCTCACTTGCCTGTTGCTGATTGCGCTGCCCGATCCGGCGTCGGCGCAAGCCGCCAAGGTCATGTGGTACGTGGTCAAGGTTGGCGGTAAGGCGGTTCAGTTCGTCTTCCAGCACAAAGGGGAATTGGGCCTTCACTTGCTTGGCGCGACCGTATTCGAGATCGGCAGGACACAGCTGGGCTTTGCCGACACGCCCTCAGATTGCGCGCTTTATGATTCGAAGGTGTTGGTGTGCCCCGATAAGGTTAATCCGGGCCTGTTCATGCCCTCGGCCAAGAACCCAGAAAAGCTCAACCCATATTCGGCCAAAGACCGGCAACGGGTGCTTGCGTTCTGGGATCAGGCCAGGCTCACACTGAATCAGGCGCCGATGAAGCCGCCCGATCCTCCGCCTGCTACCGGCGGGATCAAGCCCTTTGTCGTTCCCGACTCAAACCGGACAATATTGCCGTCCGTTCCCACCGGACCCGTAGCGGCCACGCCATCAACTCGACCCTTCACCCCGGGTTCCCTGGCCGACAATACACTCCCACAATTCCCGTTCTTGGATACGAGACCTTCATCGCCCTCGAGCGCCAGTACGCCACCCCCAGCGATGCCCAGCACGACCACTGATTGGAAGCATCTATTCGAGACGATGAAGCTGCCCGATCCTCCGCCTGCCACCGGCGGGATCAAGCCCTTTGTCGTTCCCGACTCAAACCGGACAATATCGCCGTCCGTTCCCACCGGACCCGTAGCGGCCACGCCATCAACTCGACCCTTCACCCCGGGTTCCCTGGCCGACAATACACTCCCACAATTCCCGTTCTTGGATACGAGACCTTCATCGCCCTCGAGCGCCAGTATTCCGCCCCCAGCGGCGCCCAGCGCAACCACTGATCGGAAGCATCTATTCGAGATGATGAAGCTGCCCGATCCTCCGCCTGCCACTGGCGGGATCAAGCCCTTTGTCGATGTTCCCGACTCAAACCGGACAATATCGCCATCCGTTCCCACCGGACCCGTAGCGGCCACGCCATCAACTCGACCCTTCACCCCGGGTTCCCTGGCCGACAAGACACTCCCACAATTCCCGTTCTTGGATACGACACCTTCATCGCCCTCGAGCGCCAGTACTCCGCCCCCAGCGGCGCCCAGCGCGACCACCGATTGGAAGCATCTATTCGAGACGTGGCGCCCTGCGGAAACCTCGACTGCGCCGTCCTCTCCCGCGGTCGGGTTCACATTTTCAAAGAACGTCGGGATCAGGAACTTTACGCTAATCAATCGCTCGGGCGATACGTTCATCGCCCTTCACTACAAGGAACCAGAGCTCGCTAATTGGAATAAGGATTCAACTTTCCTGCCTTTGGCCTCGAGCAATGATAAATTCATCACGCTGAGCGAATTTCTCGGGCCCTGTCACCTAGATGTTAAGCTGACTTTTGCCGATGGCTCAGAGCATACCTGGGAGGACTTCGATCTTTGTCAGATCAAGTCAATTTCAATATATTACAAAAGAACCGAGAGCAGATACATTGCCTCGTCTGATTATTATTAGCGGAACGCGTAATAACGGCCGTGAAATGCATGCAGGACTATTGACCGCGGGCGAGCGCGATCCACGGCGTCGGCGCATCGCCGGCGCTCAGGGAGGTCGCGAGCCGACCCTGCCGAGGGACTAAGTGCGGCCACCGTTGCGATAGCGATCCAGAGGAGCGTACGCAAAAACCGTCCTATGATTGCCGGGCCGGGTCACAGCACGGCCGTCGCCGCGCCTTCGTATCTTCTGCCTCCTCGATCGATTCATCGATTGTCTGCAAACAGAAGAGCTGATCCAAAGTCCTCAGAAATTTACTAAAATTAGAGATGCTCGTCCCTAACGGTGTAGCTTCGCAATGCAAAGAGGTTTTCTCTTTTTTATAGGCATCAACAGGAATAAGGTCTTAACGGGTCCGCCCAACGAGCTACCCGTCGCGTTCTAACGCTTCAGCGGGGAACGCACTTTAACGAGCATCTCTTGCGAACAGCAAGAAGAGGGAGGATAGCCATGCAAAAAAACCGACCAAAAACTCTCAGCGCGGTGGTTGCTCTTGCGCCGTTCCTGACACTGCCAGCCGTTGCTCAGGCGGCAACCGTCACGAACCCGATCTGTCCCACCGAATTCGCATTGTTCAACCCAGGCACCGGCAGCGACATTGTCGTTCCCCCTGGCTTCAAGGTCTCCGTCTTCGCGAAGGGTCTCAATTTTCCAACGGGGATCGCGTTCCTCGGGGATTCCCAAAAATTCGAAGTGTACGTGTTGGAGTCCGGTCACGGCCTGCCCAGCCAATGCAACGAGCAAGGGTCCCTACTAGTTGGTGGCGAGTTCAGTCCAACGAATCCGTTCACGCCCGATATCCTGGTATTCAATCAAAGCGGAGGAACATCGATCCGCCGGTTGGGCAAACCCACCGCCCCCGGCGTCGGGTTCCAGACCGCCGGGCCGGCGGTCGACATCGGGTTCGCGGATGGCCTCGAAGGAGGGCGGCTCTTCGCGTCGGACTCCAATCAAGCAACCCATGCTGCGGGGCAAAACAACAGCTCGCGTATCGTCACCGTGGACCCGAAGACGGGGAAAGTCACCCCGTTCATCACGGGGCTGCCGACCGGGGATCACCCAACGGAACAGTTTGCCTTTGACGATAAGTGGATCTACTGGTCGCAGGGGTCGACCACCAACAGTGGCGTCGTCGGCCGAGACAATGGCGGCGGCGCCAACCAGCAGGATATTCCATGCCAGGATATCACGCTGAGCAAGAATGTGTTCGATTCCGGCGGAGGAAAGAAGACGAGCGGTTACTCGCCCTTTGGCGTGCAGCGCCCGGGCGCGACCGTGAAAGCCTTCGAGAGCGCGTTGCACCACGGTGTCTGCGACGGCGCGATCTTGCGAGCGCAGCTCAATGCCGCGCATCCGGAGAACACGATCGAGCCCTTCTCATGGGGTTATCGAAACGGTTACGCTATTCGCTTTGCGCCTGACAATCATCCGTTGGCGGGAGGCTTGCTTGTTGGTGAGGACGGCGCGGACGAGCGGGGCGCACGCCCCTCCAACAACGCCCCGGATTCGCTGCAGCTGGCCAACCAGAATGCCGACGGCACTCCGGACTATCACGGATGGCCGGATCGTTATGGCTTCTTGCCGACCAGCCAGGCGGTGTTCAATCCTGTTGGCGGGCCCGGTGATGATCTCTGCGTCCCGGACCCCGCAAATCCGCCAAGTACGTGCACGCCGGCGAGCCTGGCCCAGATCCTTAAGGAAGACGTTCCAATCCGTGACGTGCTTGCATCTCCGCCGCAACAGATCACTTCACCTCTGGCTATCGAGGCGGCGGATTCGTCGTTCACCGGGATCGACTTCGTGCCCAATTCTTTTGTAGCCGGGCCAGTCCAGACTGGTGCTGCGCTATACAGCCTTGAGGGCGATTTCGGGTTTTCGGCGGCGAATGCCACCGCCCCGGCGCCCGAGGTGGGCCACGAAGTCAAGCTGATCAACTTCGGCCAGGGGTCCGCGGAATCGGGTGACGATGACCCAAGGCGCAAGCCGCTCGCGTTGAAGATACAGCGGTTCGCCCACAACGCTGCGTTCGAGCAAGCGTTCGTCAGCGGCAGTGCCGGGTTCAACCGACCGACGAACGTCAAGTTCGGTCCCGACGGCTGCGCTTACGTCGTGGATTATGGTGTCGTGCGGGACTTCGGCCAATCGGACCCCGATGCGAAGTTCATAACGCCGGGCGACGGTCCTCTCGTCCAGATCCCGGGCACGGGCGTCATCTGGAAGATTTGTCGCTCTCGGTAACCGACGTTGACTGACGTTTTCTCGGGGGCGGTTGCGGCCGCCCCCTTTTTGGGATGAACTGGGTTCTGGCCGCTTAAGACCGCCGTCTCTGCTGGCTCGCTAAGCAGGTACGCGCGGGAATTCTCACCTTTCGTCGTGTCCGGCTGTTTGAAGCCGACTCGAAGGCTCAACCAAAGAGCAAAGAGGAGCAGATCAGAACTTTGCGCCAGAAGAGAGCGCGCTAGCTGCGTCTAGCGGGAGCCGGCGAAATTCCGCAATTTTAATGTCGGACCGTAAGACAGTGGTTTTTGGGAAAAGCCGATGGCCGAGGAACTCCGTCCTGGCCAGTTCGTCCCGGAAATGGGGCTATACCAGCACCGCTCCGACCTGTGCCTCCGGTATGTATCTTGCAGTTTTAACTTGGTGGTTGACAGACTCGGGACGAATATTCCACGCTTTCGTCGAAAATACCTAACGGGAGACCACTAAGCCCAAATCAGGGATCCCCTAGCTCCGCGCCTCGGGCGGAGCAACCTAGAGATTTGCCCCCGATGAACCTTCGCCTGCCAGCATCGCACGCATTTTTGAGGCTGAGGTTTTCCCCGTTCGACGTGGTCTGGGCGGGATTGTCGCCGTTCGCCGCGCTGTACCTGCGAAACGCGCTTGTTTTGTCAGAAGACAGCGTGCTCCCGGCCGGGGCCTTTTGCGCGGTGTCACTGTTCGCCTCTCTGGTCGCGTGTGCTATATTCCGTCTTCATATTGGTATACCCCGCTATTTTTCCTTCCATGATGCTGTTGATTTGGCGAAAGCCGTGGTCTTCGCTGAATTAGTCACGTGCGTTGCATTATTTACCCTCAATCGTTTGGATGGCGTTCCCCGATCGACACCGATCATTCATGCACTGCTGCTCTGGGCTGGTCTCGTTTATGCCAGAGGTGTGATCATCGTTGCCAATAAGGGGCACATCTTCGCGGCGTCAAACCGCACCGCCGCGCGCGAGAATGTCATCCTGATTGGCTTGAACGATTTTGCAGTGTTTTTCACCAACTTCCTGCGAGCCGCTGCCCAAGATACAAAACGAGTGATCGCTGTCCTGGATGCCGACACTCGGCGAATTGGGCGCGCCGTCAATGGCGTGGGCGTTCTGGGCACGCCGGCGCATCTCGACGCCATCATTGAAGAGTTTGCGACGCATGGCGTTCAAACCCACCGCGTCGCGGTGGCTGGGGCGCCGGAGATGCTCTCCGACAAGGAAAGGTGCGAGGTGCATCGTGTGTGCACCGAGCGCGGCCTCGACCTTATCTTTCTGAACGACTCTTTCGGCCTGAGCGTGGCACCTACGGGAGCAGAGCTCGCCACTGCGCCGTTGCATCGTAGCGATCTCCCACCGGAACCGGAGCGCTCGAATTATTTTGGGGCCAAACGCCTCGTCGATGTTTTTGGTAGTCTGGGGCTCATTGTTGCCGTCGCGCCTCTTTGCTTAATAGCAGCCTTGCTGACTCGGCTTTTTGTGGGCGCCCCGATCTCTTTCTGGCAACAGCGGCTGGGGCTTGATGGTCGCAGTTTTGACCTCTACAAATTCCGTACACTCCGGCCACCATTCGACCGTTTGGGTCACAAGCTGCCGGACGCGGATCGCCTTTCGATTGTTGGCCGACTGATGCGCGCGACGAGGCTCGATGAAGTGCCGCAGCTGGTCAATGTGCTCATCGGGGATATGTCATTGGTCGGCCCGCGGCCACTGCTGCCGCAGGATCAGCCCGAGAACCCGGTCCGACGCTTGAGTGTTCGTCCAGGGATTACCGGCTGGGCTCAGGTCAATGGTGGTGCGCGCCTGACTCCGGAGGAGAAGGACGCGCTCGATCGTTGGTACATCCAAAACGCCTCTCCCTGGCTTGATTTCCGGATTATGGGTTTAACCGCCTTGCGCATGCTCCGAGGCGACCGGCGTAACGAAGAGGTTCTCGCTCACGCACGTACCGCGCTCGCACCCGCCGTAATGACCGAACTTGACCCAGCCATCGCTGAAATGGGTGCAGCTACCGTTCTTCAATCGGACTGAAGGACAATGCGGATCGGTGGAGGCCCCCGCATCTTTTTCATCAATCGATTTTTCTTTCCAGATCATTCCGCGACGAGCCAGATGGTAAGTGATCTGGCGTTCCATCTGGCTCGGTGCGGTCACGACATACAAGTCATAACGAGCCAACAATTATACGAAGATGCTCGCGCATCTCTCCCGCGAAGCGAGCTCGTAGACGGAGTACATATTCATCGAATCCCAACGACCCGGTTTGGCCGATCAGGGTTGCTGGGTCGTGCTTTTGACTATGTGTCTTTCTACGCATTGATGTGGCGTTATGTCCGCAGGTTGGCTAGACGAGGCGATATCATTGTCGCAAAGACCGACCCGCCACTGTTGTGCATCCCAGCGATGATCGCCGCGCGCAAACGCGGTGGGATTTTGGTCAATTGGCTACAAGATGTCTATCCCGAGGTCGCCATACGACTGGATGTGCCTTTCGTAAAAGGCCGTGTTGGTAAGACCCTCTCCTATTTGCGTGACGCCAGCCTGCGCGCGGCGAAGGCCAATGTTGTCGTCGGCGACCTGATGGCGGAGACCCTGCGCCAACGTGGCATCTCCGGAGAGTGCATCCATGTCATTCCAAATTGGTGCGATGACGAGGACATCCATCCCTCGGCTGCCGTTGCTAACCCCTTACGTCGCAAATGGGGCCTGGGGAATTATTTCGTCGTCGGATACTCCGGCAATCTCGGTCGCGTTCACGAGTTCGATACTGTCTTGGCGGCAGCCGAGCGCCTCCGAAATGACTCGAATATTTTGTTCCTGTTCATAGGCGGAGGGAAGAAGCTGGACGAACTAGTCCGACACGTGAGGAAACGTAACCTCGATCACGTCTTCAGGTTCATGCCGTACCAGGAAAGGGCAGTGCTGAAGTTTTCGCTAGCTGTTCCCGATGTCCATTTGGTGTCACTGAAGCCCGAGCTGGAGGGCCTCATCGTTCCCAGCAAGTTCTACGGCGTGGCTGCTGCAGGCCGACCACTCATCGCGCTGACCGCGCGCAATGGTGAGCTCGCCGAGCTTGTCCGACAGCATGGCTGCGGCCTGGTCATCGAACCGGGTGATGCCGACGCTTTAGTCGCTGCTCTACGATACCTTTCGGATAATGAGGAAAGCGCGACAACCATGGGCAGGCGCGCACGCCAGATGCTCGATGGACACTTCAGCCGGCAACACGCCTTCAACCGTTGGCGCTCACTCCTTGAGAGCATTGCCTGATCCTGCATGTCACGGGTGTTTGGGAGTCTCACATTTCAGAGCCCGAACAGTCAGAAATCCCGGTATCGGGTCGTACCCGCCGCAACTTGGGACAGATCGGAGCTGTCGCTGCATCCGCGGCTCTGATGAAATTGCTCCGAATTAATCAAGGCCCTGAATGAGATGTTATCAGCCACGCAATCGACCTCACCGATACGCTGATCAAGCGTGCAGATGGCGATTACCAACCAGACCCACTCGTCGAGCGTATTCCCGAATGGCGGCGCTTCACTACGAGAACCTAGCGGCCAGACACGGTGGCCGTAAGCGAACTGTTTGACGCATGGGCGGCTGAAAGGCGGTTCGTCCCAAAGACCCGCTACTCATGGAACCACATCATCAAAAAGCTGACAACGCATCTTGGACATGAGAATGCGGCGGCCATCAGTGACGGAGGTAGGCAAGAACCCGGAGCGCAAGCTCCTCCACCTTGGTCGTGATGCCTAGCCCAGATCACGCCTGCGTCGCGGCCCACATGAGCCGGATCGAGACTTACACTACCGTGAAACCGCTTGGGCCGAACGGACTCTAATGATGATGGCGGCGGGGGTGATGGTGCTGTTTCGCCCTGCGGTCTAGGCGACTTGGGTATTTCGGGACCTGGACCTGTCACCGCCTCGGCCTGCTGCTGCTTCAGCGTGACGGGTTCAATTACGAATTGCAGCTTTCCGGGCCGATGGGGCCTTTCTCGCCCTCCTGGAGGGAGGTTTTCGAGATTTGGACCGATTGCTGGTGGTCTTGGCGCTGGTCCTGAGACGGGTCTCCCTGGTAGTGGTTTTGGGGCTGGTCTGTCTGGTCTTGTTGATTCCTTTTCTGATCTTCATGCGCCTGGACGTTTTGATCTTAGTTGCCTTGTTCGCGGAACGGCGAGCGGGTTTCTCGGGTATCGCTTCCACTGGCCGTGTCGCGGCGGCTATCGCCGCTGGTTGCCTCCCTCCGCGACCAAGCCCGATATCCCTGGCGAGTTGAGAGCGCCGCTCGGAATAGTTGGGAGCAGTCATTGGATAATCTGAGGACAGTTTCCAACGGACCCTATATTCGTTCGCTGAGAACCCGTGCCTCGACTGCAAATGCCGCTTCAGCATCTTCCCCTTATAACCACACTCGATGCAGATGATGTAATCGGCACGAACAGAGCGTCGAACTGACACTGCGGGAACCCGAGGATGCTCTTCAATAGTCTCTTTGCCGAGACCGCTCAGCGTCGAATGGACAGAACTGATCAGTTCGGGGATTTGCTCGGTCGAAAGAGGGTGCCTTCGCACGTAAGCTGCCACGATTTGGGTTGTGCAGCGCTGGTTTTCGACGATCATAGCGGGAGAATTCCTTTGTAAGCCGTTGTGGCGGCGTAGTCGTAAGTCATGCAAGCGATATGAGCGGTATAACCTAGAAATCAAGCTTGCTCCGATACTCAAAGCGTTTAAACCAACACTTAACCCAGGATACTATCTCTAGCCAACGGGGGAGAAATCGATGCCTGACCATGTGCCGCCCGAACCGGCCAATCGGGAACTCGCGACGAGGATTGTCGCCGCATATGTGCGGCGACATCAAATCGGTGCTGACCAAATGCCCGCTCTAATCTCAACCATCCATCAGGCGCTTGCCGATCTCGGTAAGCCGGGAACTGAAGCTGCCAGCCCCAGGATACCTGCTGTCCCGATACGGCAATCAGTCCGGCCCGATTACCTCGTTTGCCTGGAATGCGGACGACGGTCAAAAACGCTGCGTCGTCATCTGTCGATCGCGCATGGACTGAGCGCTGAGGATTACCGAAGACGTTGGGACCTGCGGCCCGAGTATCCCTTGGTCGCTCCCGCATACAGCGAGCGCCGGTCGGGGCTGGCGAAGGAGCTAGGTCTGGGCCGTGGAGGACGGAAATCCAAGGTTGGCGCATCGAACCCGGAAACGACTACGGCATCGTAGATTGAACAGGGACCCAGATGGCATCTGGTTAGCGGCAGTTGATACGGTTGAGCCGTATCGGACGCCCTCCGCCTGAGTTCGGCGTTCGCACCGATATGCTTCACTCAACAAGCTGGGCTACTGCACTTCGTAACGCAATTTCCGCCTTCAAAACCTCGATCATGCGCTCCAACGCACTTCGCTCATTGTTTGGCGGAAGGTTTCTGTGTTTCGCCGATAGTTCAGTCAGCGCCTGCTCCATGGGACGGCGCTCCCGCAATGTTCTCTCGATGAAGTCGTCCATGTGCTCCGGATTCAGTAAGACCACAGGCCGGGGGTCGGCCTGGGCTGCCGTTGCGGGATTTGGTTCCTAGCTCTTATCACTCAGTAACGTAAAGAAATTTTAGGGCGGATTGCTCGCGCAGGTTAACCAAAAAAGCGGGCCGATGAATTGCGGGAAACGGGACCGGAGGGAATGACAGTGCGACCGAGTCGTCCTTTTGAACTAGCTATCGCGAAGCCGCTTTTTTGACTTTCGATCAAATCGCGCCTTCTGTTCTTTCCCCAAGCGCTGATGTTCATGAATGGCTTGGACGACTTGCGCCCAAAAATCCCGACCGATTTGATCACGACGGTCTATGCGCTCGTTCAGCCTTTCAACTGCTGTATAGGCTGCTCTGATCCCGTGCTGCTCGATCAGATTCCGCGCTTCTTCATCAACCTTGGCGGACATCGCCTATACTCTCCGACTTCTCAGTTCTTAGAACTACTAGAGAAGCCCAGTCCCGTTCTCTCCGCTAAACTTTTATGGAAATGCCGCGCATCATATGAAAAGCTTAGTGTTCCCGCCGCTCGCAGCCCGCGTGCTGCCGCTCCGCCGCCGAAGAACTTTGGCCGATGGCTTCCGATCCATCCAACCCCTCCGTCCAGAAGATGGTGCTGGTTGTAGAGGACAACGACCTAAACCTAAAACTGCTCAACGACCTTCTTGAATACCATGGCTATAAAGTAATCTCAACACGGTTCGGAGAAGCAGCACTTGAACTTGCCAGACAACATAAGCCAGACGTGATCCTGATGGACATTCAGCTACCCGACATTTCCGGAATGGAAGCAACTCGTCGCATCAAGGCGGACCAGGAGACGCGCACAATTCCGATCATCGCTGTCACCGCGTTTGCGATGCCAGGGGACGAAACGAGCATCCTCGGAAGTGGCTGCGATGCTTATCTGTCTAAGCCATTCAATATAGCGGAATTTCTCAAGCTGGTAGACCGATGGACGGGGCGAAACCGACCTTAAATTGGTTTCCGAAGCCTACAATCCGGTATTACACCTTCCCCCTGCACAATGTAGAGCCTTGCTTGCTGCAACTGCTCGGGAGCCATGTCGGGCACCGCCCCATCGTCATGGCCGAAGATGGCGGCGTGGAACTTGGGATCCTTCACATCGGCTGTAATGATACTGTGTGCCTGTGCTTCAACCAGTAGGCCGCAGAGCAGCATCCCCGAACCCTGCTCCAAGTCGTCTTGCAGTGTGGCAAAGCTTCGATAGCCGTCCGCCAAATGACGAAACCGACGCCATATTTCGACGTATCGCCAGACCAGCTTTTTCTGTTCATCGGTGAGATGGTCGGTCATTGCGGTTGGCCCCCAACTTGCCAAACTCAGGCTGAGCCAGCGCGGTTAAGGGCGGGTTTATTTACCCCGTCACCACCGAAACGTGCATCGCAGGGCGCGTGTTCCCCGGGGCTTGTGGCTCATAAAAGCTGCGTTGGATCGGGTGCCCCGCAGGCGTTATTCCTGGCTCCGTTATTCCTGGCTCCGTCATTCCTGGCTCCGTCGATAAGCATCATTGAGTCGTTGGGCCATATGCTCGGCTTGGCGTGCGGTTAGGGTCTCACCGCTATACACAACGGCATCCCGATGCGTGTCCCACACACACCAGCGGTCGGGACTGCTAGTCGGTCTGACAACATAACGATCCTGCATTCGTCGCTATGTAGCGGCTAATTTTCAGCTATTCTCTAATAAAGATGGTTAAACAATTAGCTATATCCGCCGTTCCCTGCCGTCTACTTTGTCGGCGCACGGAATTGATCCGCCGCCATGTGACACAAGACGCAGGAGCCGCGGCGAGCAGAGTTATTCCTTCTCAAACATCCTCCGTCGAAATTAACTCACCGGTCGTGCTACCATTTCATGAGTTTCGATAACCGCGAAGGATTAATGCGCGAGTAAGTCTGAACGACCAGTCAATTGAACTGCAACTCGAGTCTTGAAACGGCAGGGGTCGAGAAAATTTCTGGCCACGTTCCGCGTCATTTGTCTTCCTGCCGCGATCTTTAGCCGGCGCCCGATCATGATATGGAGGCATATACTCTCCAGGTGCGAGTATGATCGGGTCACGTCGACCCGTAAGGGCGGGCCGTATCATCGAGGCCCGCTACTTGCCGGAAACTAATGGGCCTTTCGGGTTTCTCCCAGCCTCGCGGCTCCCCGGGCCTAAGTAAGTCGAAACATGACGCCTTGACCTCTCCAAGGGGCGGCGCTGCCGGGAGTACGATGCGTGGGGAAGCGGTCGTATCGATTAGGTGGATAGAGGCTCTAGCGCCACACGGCTATCTTCAGGAAAGATCGCGCTCACGAGGTTGTGTTCGGCACGGCCCGGAACCGATGCATCCTATGGGTGTCCCAAGCCGACAAAATTATATCGGGGGAGGATACGACGATGACGCGCTCGTATCACGTTCTGTCGTCGGCTTTGTTTCGCTTTGGGCTGTTGGTCTTGACTGTAAGCTCAGCATCCGCGGACCCGTTTGTTCAGACTGATCTGGTATCGGACATCGCGGGTTTGGCTACGATAACCGATCCTCAACTTGTGAACCCCTGGGGATTGTCGCATAGCGCGACGAGCCCGTTCTGGACATCGAACCAAGGAACCAACACCGCCACTCTTTATGGGGTGACGGGTGGCACCACAGTCGCGAAAGTAAACATCAATCCGCCGAGCGGTTTCGTCGCGATCCCGCCAATCGGAGGACCTGGACCCACCGGGCAGGTCAACAATACCAATACATTGTCCTTCCCGGTAATCGGCGGTGACGCCAATTTCGCTCACTTCATCTTTGCTAACCTGAACGGCACCATATCCGCCTGGGATACGGGCCCGACGGCCTTCGTCCAAGCGACGACACCCGGAGCCTCCTACACGGGCTTGGCTATCAATCAGGCTCAGACCCAATTGTACGCGGCCAATAGCGCGGGGACCGGCAGCATTAATGTCTTTAACAGTACTTTCGCCCCAGTGAGCCTCCCCGGCGCATTCACCGATCCCAATCTTCCCGCCGGGCTGGTTCCGTTTAATGTGCGGGACATCGGCGGCAAGGTATACGTGACCTATGCTCCAGCCGGGCGTCCCGCCCAGCAATCCGCCACAGCGGGGATGGGTATCGTTGACGTTTTTTCGACGAGCACGGGGTGTTTGAGCAAAGGCTGATCACCGGCAGTCAACTTGCCGCGCCGTGGGGCATCGCTCTCGCCCCGGCGAGTTTCGGTGAGTTCGCCAACGACCTGTTGGTCGGCAATTTCAGCTATGTCGACAGCAAGATTAACGCCTTCGACCCGATAAATGGGACCTTTCTCGGGACGATTGATGTAAACCCCGGCGCTGGCCAGACGCCCGGCGGCCTTTGGTTCCTCGACTTCGGTATTGGCGGCATGAACGGCAGCCCCAATACACTTTATTTCACCGATGGAATTGACGGGGAGATGCACGGCCTGTTTGCCGCGATTGCGCCCGTTCCGGAACCGAGCACGTTGGCTCTCCTTGGTGTTGGCGTGCTGAGCCTTTACGTCTTCCGTCGTCGGCGGTTCACCAACAAGAATACAGGAGGCGCGGGCCAATCGACGACCGCATAATGCACAGCAACGAACAAAAAAGGCCGGGCCGGTAGGTTTGCGATCCCCTGTTCCGGCCCGGTGCCTCGGCTCCCCAGGATGCAAGCCGAAGACTAGTTCAAAAATTCGTCAGCAGCCCCTCAATGAAAATCACGGTCAACGCGACCATTAATCCGCACTCGGTTGCCGTGAAGCCGTCTTCATTTTTTAGAAGTCCAATAACAAGCCTGAACATTGGTCCATCCAGTGCCTCTCACTCGGGGAAACTGAAAAAGTGATTACGGGCGGCATGGTTAATCCATCGTTAAATACCGGCCAGCACCTAAAATTGTCACAGGGTTAACTCGATCCTAAAGTTGCTGCCGTAAACCTCGGCGTAACCATGCCCACTCACATTCCGTGGCGTGATACGCGGGGTCGGATGAGGAGCAAGACAAAGGCTGCTGCGGGTTTGGTGCTTCGCTACCTGACCGCCCGAGCACTGTTCAGGCAGACACCTTGGGAGATGCCGTCCAACCTCGAATATCTGATCGGACGAGGTGTCAGGCTGCCGCCCGGTGGCGTGATCATAAACGAGGTGCCGCTGAAGCCACCGGCCATCATCCACCACCGCAAAGACCCGAAGTTCTGGTCTGCGATTATCGGCGGCGAAGAGAGCGCAATCGACATCGACCCGGCTGAGCAGGAGCAGGTTCGCCAATTCGTGCTCGATGACGAATGGACTTGGCCTGTTCTGCCTTGGGAACAGCGCGCGACAGGAACTAGCCAGAGCGCCTGCATGGGGCACAAAGAGCGGGAAGGCCAAGGCGGCGGCGGTAGCTCCCGACGAGATCGCCACTGTACGGTCGGCGCTCGTCACCGGGAGCGGCATCCGCAAGTTGTGGCGTGTTGTTGGGTAGGGAATGAGACGATCCGGCAGAAGGAGCGAGATGGCTGGTCCAAACCGCCCCGTCTGGCCATGTAGGTCAGGCCGTAATCCCCTTGTTTGTCGCTGCGAGAAAGGCTCGAGCCATTAAACATAGGTTTGCGACGCAATACGGCTTGGCGCATAAAACTGCACCTTGCTGCTATGGCGAAACCACGCATAGCAGACAGATACACGCACGCCTCAAAGGGGGTGCGCTCGCTGCCCGCGAAACCGAAAAGGAGCGCCCCATGCCGCAATCCGCCAGCATTGCAATCCGATCTTATCGTCTGCATTTCCGCGATGGCGATAACCGCCTCGCACGCACCTACGATGTCGATCTCGGGTCGGCCGAGGATGCCCGTGAACTCGCCGCGCTAATGCTTGACGAGCAAGGTGGCTATGCCAGCGTCGAGGTTTGGGACCGGGTACGGCTTGTATGCACGGTCCAGGGTAGCCATGAGTAGCGCCCGAGTGCCACCCAAGAAAGCACCAGACGCGGACGGGGGTAGCAAACACGTGCGGCGGATCAACCATTACCGCGAGTTGGCGGCTGAATTCCGGCGATGGGCTGAAGCAGAAACCGTTCCCGAGGCTCGGGGCGGGCTGCTCGACATGGCGACGCAATACGAACGGTTGGCGAGCGAGCTAGAAGCGAGTACCCGGAGATTGCGCTGTTGACCGTCACGCTAGGATCACGGTTACTAAGCTGGCCTTCTCGGTGCTGGCGTTCACCCCGGTTGCCGCAAGCCTGAGATAGCCGGTCGGGCCGGACTGCCTGTCGGGGGTGTCTGGCCCGATTGCCGTTTGGGCGGATGACCGCCGTTTTGGCGGGTGACCGGGCGAACGATACTTTTGGGGGTGCTCCGCTCACCCGCCCTTCTGCGAGAAGCCCAGCGGTGCTGCTAGTCACCGTGGACCCCTGAAAACGCGCGAACAGGCACTTGGTCCCTTTGTAGATGCCGAGCGTTGAACTTGACGATGCGGACAGAGCTGCACTGATCGCACTGTTGAAGCGGACGATCGCCGCTGATCCCTTCCCGATGTCGGCCAGGACAACGCTGTTGCGCGGCATCTTGGCGAAGCTACAGTCATCATCAGCACGGCAGGAGGCGACACCCGAACGCCAAAGCGCGGCTCCAGCGAAGGACGAGCGCGGATGATGACGCATCTGTGGTTCAAGGCCCGCAGCTACGGTTGGGGCTGGACGCCAGTTACCATCGAAGGCTGGCTCGTCTTGCTGGCGTTCCTCGCCGCCTTGTTCATCAGCGCTGGAGTGTTCGGATACTGCTTGCGCATGGGGGCTGATGTCCGCATCGCAACAGTCGTGTTCGTGTTGTGGATCGCATTCCTGGCCGGGGCATTGATCGTCGTTGCTTGGCTGACCGGCGAGCGCCCACGATGGCGATGGGGTAGTTGAGGCCTATTGCTGCCAGTGGTCGATATGAATCGTCGCGTTGCCTTCCCGCAACCACTCTCGCTCCGCAGCGTCGGCAATCTCGATGATCGCCTCAGCCACCGCCTTGTGTCCCTGCCGATAAACCTGAGCGGCAGCGAGGTGGGTCAGCCAGATGACCGCGATCCCATCGCGCTCCAACATTCTCAGCGCGATGCCATTGGTCAAGGTGTGTAGGCGGATCATGCCCGGACCCTGCGCGGGCAAGGTTAAGATTGTGCTACGGTAAGTATGACCGGGCAGGAGGTTCTGTGCCCACCCGGCCAAGTTGGTATGTGGGCACCCTCGCGATCCCGGGAGGAATGCGCGGGGCACCCTGTCAACGATGCTTAAGGGTGCTCGTTCATATCCCCAAAAGAAAAGGGAGCGCCCAGTTGCCCCAAGGCGCTCCCTTGATGCCGTCTCGATTTGGCCGGAGGTCGGCATCCGTGGCCGCGACAGGGAGTGCGGCCATGCGGTTGGTAGGTCCGCGGGGGAAGGTTACGCGGGAGTGCCGGGTCAAGCAAGCGCCCGGAGATTAAGGTAGTGACTCAGTTTGAAATTGGTGTCTAGTTTCCAGGGCCGAACGGCTCGTCATCGTCTACTGCGCTAGGCCGATCAAGCGCCAGCTGTTCGACGTTGCGTTCAATGTCCTGGAGCGCGGTGTGGCAGGCCGCTAGTTCATATTCCAGCCGGGTCATACCGTCATTGAGCGCGCGGCGCGACGGCTCGGTTGCTTCTATTTCTTGTCTGAGCCAATCGAGCCGCTCGACGATAGATTCTATGCCACCAGCCAGATCCTTGCTCATTTCCGAAAGTGTCGCGTCTAGTCGCTCAGCGGCGCTTACCACGACCACGATGACTTTTAAGATCGCGGCCAGGATCAGGAGCAAACCGATAGAGTCGATCCAACTCAGCATGTGCTATGCTTAGCGCAAAGCATTGTAGGTGACAACGTGCCTAAGGGACCGCAGGGCCAGAAGCGCCCAGCCGACACCGTCGCCAACGCGATCCGCGTCGCCAAGATTCTGACGGGCGAGGTCGAGGAGGACACGGGCGATTCGGGTAAGGACAAAGCCGCTCAGGCGCTCGGCAGGAAGGGCGGCGCAGCACGGCGCGACAAGCTCACGCCCGAGCGCCGCAGGGAGATCGCAAAGAAAGCAGCGGCTAAGAGGTGGGGGGCTTAGGTCGAGGCAACCCCTTTGTTTTCCTGCCCGTGAGGCGTTTCCGAACCTCTCCAATATGCTCCCTTTCTAAAGGAAGATGCTCGGGAAGAGTGCCGCCACTTTCCTTTATCGTCTCGCGAACGTGCCGCGCCACGTCCAAATTCTTTCTGAACGCAGCCTGTTCGCCTCGAACTCTCTCGTTGGCAAGCACGTCGGCGGCTAGATTCATTTGAAAATCATGGGTAGATAACTCCATTGGACCCGCTCTATCAAAAATGTTTTCTCCCTCGCCAAGACCTTTCGCCGCCTTCACTTGCGCGCTCGATGCTTGATACAGTCCGATATACCGTTGTTCGTGGAAAATCCCTTGGCGTCTATTGCTTACGCCAGCTTCCTGAGCGGCACTGCTTACGCGCCTTACCGATCTAGTCACCTTGTCGCGCAAGTCCAGCCGCTTAGTATCGCGCTGCAAGGCTTCCTCCTGCTCCATCTGCCGGGTTTTTGCGGCGAAATACGTCTGAGCCGCCGCGACCTCCGGCTTTGAAGGCTCACCGTTCATGGCTATGAGATAGCTCGCGCCACGGCTGAGAAAGTAATCCCTTCCCTCAACCTGCGCGCCACCTCCGCGCCCCATCATTTTGCCCGTTAGGACGATTTGATGTGACGGGTCGATATCGTTCGCGCGCATCGCGTCTGCCGCCCGCGCGATAACCGGCTCGAATTTCGCAAAGGTCTCATAGCCCAGGATCATACGAAGGTCCCGAGCCAACCAATATTCTGTCCCATCCTCCATCAGCTTGCGGGCCTCCTCAAGCCTCCGCATGGTATGAAGGCGGGGTTCATCAGGAACGATCTCCCCCATCCCGCTAACTCCCTTGCAAACGTTGTCGTCCCATCACATAACATACGTCCCATACAGGAGTCGATTGGGATGGATGAGAAAGCGAAGATCAAGGACCGGCTTCAAAAAAAGGAGCAGGAAATACACGGCCTTGAAGAAAAGATTCGAGCCGCCCGTGTCTATATCCAAGCCCTCCGAGACGTTTTGAAGCTGCTGGACGATGAGCCAAGCGATTCAGCGGTTCAGACGGTTCTGAAGGCAGGCAGTGCGGTCGCGAAGGCCCGAGAAGTTATCCGTGGGGAAGGGCGCCCAGTCCACATTAACGAGCTTCTTGAGGCGTTAGGAAAGGAAGTGACGCGCGAGGGCCGGGCATCACTCACGAGCTCCTTGGCCGCTTATGTGAGGCGCGGGGAAATCTTTACTCGCCCGGCCCCTAACACCTTCGGGTTGATTGAATTGGGGCATAACGCCCTGCTGGAGGAAGTCGCGGCGGAGCCGCCCCCCGGCTTCGGAAGAGGGCGGCCGGTTTCAGCCGATCTGGATGAAGAAATCCCGTTTTGATATGAAGGATTATGCTTGACGATAAGCATATCCGGTCAGATACTCGGGGCATGAACAAGCTGCCCCTCGCCAAGCGCGTCCAAATCCTTTCGATGCTCTGCGAAGGCTCGTCCTGCCGGTCGATCTCTCGCGTCGCCGATGTGAGCCTCAACACGGTCTACAAGACGCTGATCGATGCCGGTAAGGCATGCGTCGCCTTTCACGACAAGGCGGTGCGCGACGTCGCCAGCAAGCGCGTTCAGTGCGATGAGGCGTGGGCATTCTGCTACGCCAAGCAGAAGAACGTCGCAACCGCGAAGCGTAAGGATTTGGCCTATGGCGATGTTTGGACGTGGACCGCGCTCGACTCCGACAGCAAGCTCATTCTGACCTGGAAGGTCGGAGGCCGCGATGCGAGCTACGCGCTGGCGCTCATGGACGATCTGCGGAACCGCGTCAGCACCCGCATTCAACTGACGACGGATGGACACCGCGCCTATCTTGAGGCCGTGGAAGAAGCATTCGGGGCCGATATTGACTACGGCATGTTGGTGAAGCTGTACGGCGCCGAGACGAGCGGCCAGGGGCATGAGCGGAAGTACAGCCCCTCCGAGTGCATCGGCGCTCGCAAGATACGATCACTGGCAACCCCGATCCAAAGCACATCAGCACGTCGCATACCGAGCGGCACAACCTCACGATGCGGATGAGCATGAGACGGTTCACCCGGCTCACCAACGCATTCAGCAAGAAGGTCGAGAACCACTGTCACGCGCTGGCGCTCTACTTCGTGTTCTACAATTTCGTGCGCCAGCACAAGGCGCTCAACAAGCTGACGCCAGCGATGGCCGCAGGGGTTACGAATCGGCTTTGGAGTTTCGAGGATATCGCCGCGCTGATCGATGCTGCCGAAGGCGAGCCGACGAAGCGCGGTCCTTACAAGCCCCGGCAGCCAAAATCCGAGCCGAGAATTTCAAACTGAGTCACTACCGAGATTAACCATGACTTTACGCTAGTTAGTAGAGATCTGCTGGCAGACGAGGTTCGGGCACAACCACGTCTGGTACGGAACGGGCGGGCCAGGGTTTGTCGCATTTCCCTGGCTCGTCTTCCCAACCGCTTTCTAAACCTCGGCCCCGCTGCTCGCTCGGCGCGAAACCGAAGCCGTTAACCAATGTTAACAGAGCATTCCACACGTCCTCGTCCAGACTGGGCCATGTGGTGGAATAATCCGCTTGAGAACTGGGCCGGGCAGGCTTCCTACCGCCACCTGTCCGGCCATTTTCTCTCATGACGTGCGGAACCGGACGGAACTCGCCGGGTGTATCTGCCGGATGATCCACGGCGAGGTGACGTGCCGTAGGTCACACCCGTTGAACATGGCTCAATCGCGCTCCGTTCACCGGCCCCCGAAAAGGTCACAGCGCAGGGCCAGGTTGGTTGTCGCTTCTCAGGCAGGCGAGCCGACCTTGGCCTCAAGGATCACCGTCACGGCTTGGTGTGCAGCGTAATCCTCGCTTTGCTCCGGGTGGACCCGACACCACGCCGCGACACCAACGCGAAAACAAACTGCGAGCGGTAAGCGCGCGTGCTTGGCAGCCTCATAAGCGGCAAGAACGTCTGCCGCTGCGGGGTCCGTATTCGGGTCGCCGTCCCAGCTATCCCAGACCATGCATCCTCCATCGACGAACAAGAAGGCCGGGCGAACGGGGCAATGTTCACCCGACAGGGTTCGAGCATGGAGCCTTGGCGCGGGGGGACGCGACAGCGGCACCTTGTTTTAACGCTACAGTAACATTGATGAGCGGAGAACGCGAGAGCCATCCGCGCTTTTTCAATACGAGCCGGGTCCGAAGAGTAGTCGGAGGTTCGCGCAATCACCCCGGCCTGAGATCACCGATCCGCACCCGATAAAGGCGCTGCTCGATCCTGATCTCGGCGTGCTCACCGTCATTGAGGGCGCGCAAGAAGGAGCCGATCCGCCCGCCCCAACTGACGCGATCGCCCAAGCGCCATTTCGGGCTTATCCGCCTGGGTAGCGGCTCGGAATGTCGGGTACGCTTTTGGCTGGCTTTAACGGGGCGTGCCACCTGGAAGGCGCGTTCTGCCGGACATGGATCGTCTCGTAGTCGTTAAGCATGTTCTGATGTCATTAACGATAAAGTTGAGAGATTTTCGTCACAAGATGGCTACCGTTCTTCTCACCAACCGCCTCGTTGGCTGATCGGTTATTCCCCCAAGCGGACCCTCTGGGTGGAAGAGGGTTTTCGCTCCGATCTTGATGGACGTTCTTCGCCCGAAAGGAAGTCCGACCGGCGAGGTGGTTGGCCTACCTTTTCTTGCCGAGCATGTGGGCTCAGCCGCCGACTTGCATCGTTTGCGTCGGCGAATGGATTTCTACATCACCTTGCCGTGATGCTCGCGGTCGCCGTGGTTCTGCTCCGGCTGTGGCTGCTCGGACCCAGGGCACCGAGACAACCGCGCTGACGTTGATGCCGGGATAAGCCGGGTGGCAGGGAGCAGTTATCCCGCTTGGGCAGGCATCCGTTCCACATCAAGGGGAACTACTTCAGCAGTTTTGGTGAGTTTGAATTTTTGTGTGAAGGCCGCGATTGCGTTCTCGATGGCGTCAATCTCGGCCTGCTCTGTTTCCAGCGCCTTTAGCTCTTCAGCATGTCGAGCCAACATCTCTGAGCGTCGCGTGGCAAGACCCGCTTTACGCGCTGTACATCGGCGGGGGTGAGCCTATCCCACACGCTGACATCTCCTTCTGCTTTATCGACGCTGGAAGCGAGCACATTTGAGCTAACCTCGATTACGGGCGATGGGATGGGCTCGACCTCAGCGGCGGGTTGCGGTTGCTCGACGGGCGTTTGTAGCGGCGCGTGTACCGGTACGGCCACAAGCTGAGGCTTGCGTCGAGCAGAGCTGCCTACACCGAGCCCGTTTGTGATGTCGGCGAGTACCTGAGCGCGTCGCTTTGCAGCGTCGGCAATGTCGCGCTCAAGCAGTTGCACGAGACCCATGTTTTTTGTGACGCGAGCCGCGTCAAGGCGGCTCTGTAGATGAGCAAGCTCGTTGCTTAGCGTCTCCAGTTCTATCCACTCGAACTTGCTCATAGCTGAGCCCTCGGCCCGTGCTAAGTAATCCGTTAACCAACGTTAGTATACTTTACGATCATCTTAAAGTATCACTTACTGGGACTGTTAGGCAATTTTTATGATCGGGCATTTTTATACAATACTTTGATTGTTTATGTTGAAGCCGACTGATTGTCGGTTGCGGCTCTCCGATTAACCGATTGCCCTTAATGTAAGAGCGGCGGTGATGACTGTCGCCCAACAGTGCACCGACAGGCCGTTATAACCGCCCCCGACAAACGACCGCACCGCGCCGTTTCGACGTGAAACAGAACATCTTAAGGGTGCGATTTCATGCCGCATTTGCTGCCGGCACCCCGTAACTCCTACGAGGTTACGAAAAAGCAAAAATTTCTACCCACTCTCGCGGGCTTGATGTGATATCCTTTAATTTGCTAGATTCATGAGCTCTTCGGGCTTATCCACAACCCTCCTGTGGAATCATTCATCGTCTTGCGGCGCTTGGGACCCAGTGCTGGTGATTCGTTCTTAAAGACCGAACGCTCGGCTGCGTTAACCATAAAACGCGTGGACCTGCGTTTCGAAGATGCGTAGCATTTGATGCAAACTCAGAGGCAAATTTAACGCATGTTGAACACCCGCGTCACACTCTGGCGGTATCCTCACCGTATGCGTAATCCAGCCCAATCGTTCTTCCGGCGCGTTGACGATCGTGGCGCACCTGATCATATGAGGCGGCTCCTTGACGTCCTCATCGCTCTGGGCCTGCTGGCGATGACCGCACCGTTGATGCTGCTGACGGCGGTGGCGATCAAGGCCGAAAGCCGGGGCCCTATCCTGGTCAGCGAGAACTGCGTCGGTCTCGGCGGGCGTCGTTTTCGGATGCTGAAATTCCGAACCGTTCCGCACGATCCGGATTGCACAACCCCAAGCTGGGCTGGCAAAGCGACACCGCTTGGCGTATTCCTTCAATACACCCGTATCGAAGCCCTGCCCCGGCTCATGAACGTGGTCCGCGGAGAGATGAGCATTATCGACCCCGACGGCAGATCTCCCTGCTTTCTCGATTAGTCGCTTCAAGACTTGTCGAGCCCGGGCTGGAGTTGATGGCTTCAGCGGCGATGTCCCCCTCTGCGGCGCGAGGATTGATGATGACCGAAGGCATCGAAGTGATCCACTTGCTCAACGACGCCACAGCCCGGCGTCTTTGGTTGTTCGTTGAAGCGCTGCGCGCGGCGCCATTTGATCGAGCCGTCGCATTGGCGCGCACTGCGGAGGCGTTTGTTACAGGGTCGACGGCCGAGGACAGCACCCATCCCGACGAGCCAGCAACGTCGCCCGCAAAAATCTTGAACGATGAGCCCAGCGGCTCTGTCCTGGCAGACCCTCCAACAAAACCGCAGTGCGACAGCGCGCTCGCCGATGACCAACGAGACCGCCTTTTGGACCACCTCGCTCGGGGAGCACGCAACGCGGAGCTCGCCACGGAATTCGGTATGTCCTTGAAACGGATCCAGGGTATCCGGATGGGCTGCGCTCGCGAGATCGCGAAGCGTCGCGCCTGGCTTGTCGACCCAGTAGAGCAAGCCATCGAACCGCCTCAAGATCAAACCGTGATCGCTTCGATGGAGGAGATCGTTCGGTATCTACGGCAACAGGACGACGTGGTGGTCCCGCAGGAAAATGCCGCGTATCTAGTTAACGGTCGCTTCCACATGTCCGCGGCCGAGCTCATCGAGCGCGCAAACCGAATGCGCAGCAGACAACGCAAGCCATCGTTCCAAATCCCTGGCACAGCTTTCCGAATCGGCACCGGATATGCCCCGAAGTGCCACCCCGTCTTCTGGGAGGAAGCCGCATCGGCCGAGCATGGCCGCAGTGGCTTCCACAAGCCGCTCGAAATCGATACTGAACGCGCGTAGCTCCCCGATAAAGCACTGCCAGCACATGGCCGATCTAGGAGGTTCAATTCCTTCCCGCGCCTATCAACCGTAAGGGACCAACAAAATTGCGGAAATGCAGGAGCGCGTGCACGAGACAAACACTCGCTTATCAACGGCCTCCAGCGTCTAATCGCGCCGTTGCTCGCCGCTGCAGATCGGGCTCGCGGCGAGAGGGAACGAATGATGGACCAGCCGTAGCGCTTATCCCCACTCCCGCCACGGCGCGCACGCCCGAATGCTAGAATTCGGCAATAGGCACTGGGACCACCTGAGTTGTAATTAGCGCCACGAGTCGCCTCAACCCATCTCATTGTGTTCGCAACAAGCCGCAGCGACTTCATTCCCTCTTCGAATGCCACGGATGGCAAGCAGCTGCACCTGGGCCGCATCTCCATCATGCGCGAGTTCGTTATAATGTGCGCAACAGCAGAGCGAGCCGGGCAATGAGAGAATCCGACGTCCCCACAGACGAAGGTTACCAAGCCCTCGACGCGTGGTTGGAATCCGACCGCTCGCCGCCCGAGAGCATGTTGCTGTCCGATCTGGATGGCTTCCTGACCGCGATCGCCATCGGGCCCGAGCTTGTCATGCCGAGCGAATGGCTGCCGGTGGTGTGGGGCGGTGAGGAGGCGGTCTTTAACGATGTACGCGAGGGAGAGAACGTGCTCGGTGCCATCATGAGCCGCTACAATGAGATCCTTCGCGATGTCGAGCGGCAAGCATTGCGGCCGATCTTTTGGACCGATCCGAGTGGAACGGTAATTGCTGCAGACTGGGCCGAAGGCTTTGCGCTGGGCATTGGTTTGCGGCCGAAGTCCTGGGATCCGCTCTTCCGATCCAAAAAACATGGTCTGTTCCTTTTGCCGATCCTCGCTCTTTGCAGCGACGAGAATGGCCAATCCGCACTCGGCTTCGATGCCGAAACCGAAAACGAGATCATGGCCGAGTCGACGGACTTAATCCCATCGTGCGTAATTGGGATTGCCGCGTTCTGGCGGACGAAGAGATCGTTACAGAGGCCGAAATCAGCGGCATCCAGGGCAACCAGGCCGCCGATGTCCTCAAAATAATCGACCCAACTACTGAGCACAGCGCCTGAAGAACCAATAGCCGCGCCGAGGTTACGCCGCGACGTATTTTCGTCCTTCGGCGCGCCTGAGCTGTTTGCTCTTCGTGAGCGCGGTCAATGCATTCGATACGGACATCTCGCCGGACTTGTTACCTTTTACACCCATTTTTTCGAGGAGTTGGCCTCGCGTGAGTCCACCTTGCTCGCGAATCAGTGCCATCAGCTTTTCGCGTCGGCTGCCGCGGCGCGCTTTTCGCCGGCGAGTTCCTGCTCGCCGCGCCCGCGTCTGCTTGCCGGATTTGGCAGCTTCGTAGGCGTCGATCGCTGCGAGTTCGCGGTCGAGAACGGCGAGTTTATTTTCGAGCTCCTCCTTTTGGAGATGGATTGTTTCACGCTCACTGTGCAGCCTGGCTCGTTCGCGCTGCACGAAAGTCTCAAATGTTTCCTCTGCCATAGGGCACCTCTGGTGCAGCGCGCAGGTACCAAGCATGAAATCCAAATAGAAAAAGTGCAATAGCTGCGGGACTATGCCGCTCGGTTTTCAGCGTTGCCCAAGTCCGAATTGTGCCCGCGTCGGGGAGAGCCAGTGTTCTAACGCGCACGTACGCGGTCACGAATGGACAAGGTCGCGCTCTCGTTCTGTGAGCGTTCAACGGGCGAATCGCTCACCGCGGACCAAGGCAGCGGGCGCGTTTACTATGGCGCGAAATTCCCAGCAGCGCTCGCTCTCTCGCGTCCCGCTTGTGCGCGCCGCTCCCTGCTCGTCAAATCGCTCGACGAGTTTCATAGAGGAGTTATCTTTCCGATGTGGGAACAGCTAACACCGGCGGACATCGAGCGGTCGAAACATCGATTGGCCACCCGACGCATTGAAGCGATGACGAGGCACGCAGAGGAGCTCAAGGCTCTGGACACCGATCGAGCGGAAATAGATGCGTTCGAGCAGCTGGTCGCAGGGTTCGCAAGTAAGTACCTCAGTTCATCGGCTTCAGACTCGTCGTCGACCACGGCGTCTGAGAAGACCACCGACGCCCCGGCAAGCAGCCAGCCCTCGGCCGCATTACCGGAGGCCACCCCGCCACGACTTGAGGTACACCATCAATCGCCGCCGAATTTCGGCATCCCGGTACGCAGACTGCTCCGCGGGTAACGAAGGTTGTCGCCTGTCGATCGACCCGTTATTCGGCCGGGGTAATCTAACCTGAATGCACTGGCGGTCGCCCGCGAGCCTGGGCAATATTGTCCGGGATCGGGAGAGATTTGAAACGATGTTGATATGCCAATATTCACATAGGAGTAGTGTGTTCGTGTGGGAGCGGTTGAAACCCGCGGATATCGAACAGGCGAAGAGGCGGTTGGCAGAGAAGCGCGCTGAGACCCTGAGAAGGCACGCCGAGGAGCTCAATAATTTGGATACTGACCAGGCCGAGATTGAACAATTTGCCCGGCTGGTTGCCGGGTTCGCCGGTAAGTACCTGACCGCATCTGCGTCAATCTTGCCGCCGCTGCGACCCGAGGAAAACAGGACGGAAACCCTTGAAAGCGGTGAGCCCTCAATTCCGGCGGCACCGCGGGGTGATGACCCCGTTCCGCCGCGTCGTGAGGTGCACCACGACCAGCCCTCGCCCAATTTCGAGCCGCCGTTTCGAAAATTGGCCGGTGATAGCTTTTCTCTGGCCGCGCTGATCTCGATCCTCGGACCGAGTGCCTGAATGGGGGTCGGCGCAACATTCCAAACAGATGGCCGCCAGACCCCGGGGTAATTCCCGTGTAGCCTTTCGCGCCTATGACCTGGACAGCTTCTGGGCATTTGCGCCAACGAGCCGCAGGAGCACAATAAACGATTGGCGGCGGTTGAGACCTCCGGGACTACAACGAGAGCCAGCGTGGAATACGGGGATCCCACGACCACACAGCTTGCAACGAGACGCTAAGCCTGAGCGGTGGAAGCAGCATGCCAATTTCGGGAGGAGGAGGCGAGCACATCGCGGCGACGCCCCCGCCGAAGCCCGCGGACAATGCATCAAGGCCCCGAAGCCGAAACAGAAAGCCGCACAGCGGGCACGAAAATGCGCACAAGCTGGAACCGGAGCCGATTAAGAGCTCGGTGGTCAGGTGTCAAAGAAGTTTACAACATGTTGTGTCCCGGAATGTAAGTATTTGATTCTTTAAAGGTTGGCTCGTGGCCTGCATTTTGCGAACATCAAACGATCCAATATCTTCAGGCTTCTCCAAAGCACGCACATGGATGGAGGAAAGGTATTCCGAACGACTGGAAAGCTAGACCGTTTCTGGGGGTGGGGTGGACTGGACTGAATCTACACTTGTGCGCTGGTTCTAATGCCCGGTAGATCATTGATCGGACTAGCAGGACAGCGGATTGGCGTAGCTTTGTCGCAGGACCTGCTCGCAGCACTGAGCACTGGTCCGGCGGAGATTGAAACGACGTGTCCGTCACCTGATGCTGAGCCAACTTTGGTCGACAAAGTTGTGACGCGTCGGGCATCGGCCCTATGCGCGTCAGGTAATGACTCTGGTGCATCAACTTCTCAATCCAAGCCTGATGCGACAAACGGATTTAGGATTTTTTCTCTTTTTGGCGGCATCGTCCCAATCACTTCCGCGATCGGAAGCAGAGAGTTTTTTTGGTATTCGCCGATGTCGACTGAGGACGACAACCGAGAGGGTAATGCGACCGACCCGACCAGCTTGATAGAACTTATCGCTGACCCGGGTCGGCGGCGTTCGTGGTTGCTCGCCAAGGCCCTGGAAACGCACCCTCTCGACGAAGCCCTGGAACTTGCGCGAACCGCAGAAGCCTTCATCATTGGGGCTCCCATAGCTGAAACAGGGGCGACAGCTGTGGCTCGCCCGCGCGCTCAATCGGCAGATCCGGAACCAGAACGCGACCGGAAACCTTTGACGCGGCGCACTCCCCTCACGCTGGCGCCCGCGGAACGCGAGCAGCTGCTGCAGCGCCTCGCTCAAGGGGCACGCAATGCGGAGGTCGCTAGCGAATTCGGGCTATCCATTAGGCAAATTCAGGGGATCAGGATGGGATCCGCACGCGAAATTGCCCGACGGCGAGATCGGGTGCGCGAAGGGGGATGACTTCGAGAAGCTGCGGGACTGACCGGACGTGCAGACCCCCACGTTCCCTGTGATCCGCCCTACACCGACAGTTGCGGGTTCAAGGGTTCGCGTCGTAGAGGGGGGTCGCCGTTTCTGTCTGAGCAGCTCGCGGCTCGGCCAAACGACGGATCAAAACGGCTTCGACTCGCGCATACTCGCCTGCAATAGCGCTGACGTGAGCTGAAGCATCCGCTACGGAACCTGCTCGCGCTGCCGATTCCAACTCTTTGCAACGGGCACTAAGCGAGGCAGCACCGATGCTCGCGCTGCATGCCTTCAGGGCATGACTGGCGCGGTGGAGCAAAGCGATGTCGCGCTTCGCTAACCCGTTTTTCAGCTCTGCGATCAGGGTTAGCGCGGTTTCCATGAACAAGGCAATGATGTGATCGACAAATTCGGGCTGCGCTTTTCCGCGCAGCTGCCTGAGAGCATCTAACACGCTCGCATCGAGCACGTCAGCGGCAGCTAGTAGGGCCACCTCTACCGCCTCATCAACCACCGAGGATTCCCCAGAACGTGGCGATCGCTCGCGCCACGCCTCAGCTGGCTCGGCTAAACGAGATACCAAGCGGCACGATTTCCGCGGAACTGATTTTCGATTTTTGAACGAGGCTCTCGATCATTTGCTCAAGCAGTTCGACTTCGGCTGCGTCGGCGTCCAGCAACTTCAGCTCTTCCGCATGTCGGGCAAGCATCTCAGAATGGCGATCCTGGAAGTCGCGCTTAACGCGTTCGACATCGGCGTGAGTGAGTTGAGTCCACATTGTGCAGCTTCCTTTGATGTTGGAATTAGGTGGCGTCGGCTCTGAAGTCCCCGACTCGGAAGCTAAATGTTGGGTTCCGAGGTTTTGGGGCGAAGTGATACTCGCTGCAATCTGGGAGAGGAAGCGATCGCGCACGGTCACCGCCCGCGCGATTTCCCTGTCAAGCAGCTCTACGAGCCCATGATTTTCAGTGGAGCGCGCGCCTGCCAGCCGATCTTCCAGATGAGCGATCTTGCGACTGACCGCGTCGAGTTCCGTCCAGTCCGACATGTCCATTTGAGCATTTCCCTTTAAGCCAGGAACTCTGCGGCACTGTTCAGGCCTTCTTATCATTCGTTAGGGTTAAGACAAGGTTGACGGAGGCACATTTTTTTAAGGGTAATTCTGCCTCTGTAAGACTCCGGGCTGATTTTCCACAGATACCGATGAAGAGTGTCGTTCAATTACGAAAAATTAGGAGCGTTGTCTTAGCTTCGGTGTATGAGCAATGATACAGCCACCGCACAGCTCGCGTCGCAAATCTTACTGGACGCAGGCTTGGCCTCCATCTGGCAGCTCAACGTCGCCGCTGCCCAGGCATATCGCTGCGGATTTCGAAACGCCGCCGCAGCAATTCAGGAGATCGCCGACGCGGCGGAGAAACAGTGTCTCAGCCAAGCTCCGACTCTTTTCCGAGGCTCTGATCCCGGAAGCACTTCCGGTTAAGAGATCGTCTTCTAAGCCGCCGAGCGTGGAAGCCTACTTACCCGAGTCCGGAACGTGGTTGGATGTGCTGACGCGCCCCTAATTCACTTTCCTTCAGCTGAGGATTTGGCCTAAGTTTAAGCTAACTTCAAGTACCCGGCCGCGAACCGGTTGGATGGCTCATGGGGCAAACTGAGGTGTACGCTGGAATAGTCATCACCGCGCAGCGACAAAAGCTCATCGATGCGCTCAAACGTCGGGTGGTTGCTTGCCCACTCAGTGGGCTCCGTTGATGCACAAATGAGCGGTATCAACCGCCGGCTGTTTCTCACCCTGGCGAGTGGGATGCTAGCCGCCGGTCCGTTGGCAAAGCCGTTGCCAGCGCTGGCCTGGGCTGAACCCGCACCACTTCGCCGACTCAGGCTGCTGAATGCGCACACCGGCGAGAAATTCGACGGCCCTTTCCGCGACGACACCGGCCCGATCAAGGAGGCAATGGCCGAACTGTCAGTTTTCCTCCGCGACCATCATTGCGGCGAGACGATCGCAATCGATGTCGGCGTGCTCGACTTCCTCGCTAGCGTCATGGACGCGGTCGGCGCGACCAAGGCGACGATGCTGTCGGCCTACCGTACCCGCGAGACCAATGCGATGCTGGCGCGCACGACGTTCGGGGTAGCCGAGAACAGCCAGCACATCTACAGTCGCGCCCTCAATATCCGGCTCGACAGCCGTAACGAGGATGCAATGCAGGCAGCCCGCGCGATGCAGCGTGGCGGCGTCGGCTGGTATCCGCGCTCAGCATTCTTTCACCTCGACAGCGGGCCGGTACGCAGCTGGACCCTTGACGGCACCGGGATCGACCGGCTGCTGCTCGAATTACGCCGGCTGATCGCCGACGGAAAGCTGGCGATTGCGCCGAAGGGGCAGCTGTCGCGTGCCCCTAATCTTCTGGGCGCGCAACAGCGTCTATCTTTGCACCGTGCACTTGCCAAGGCCGAATTCGCGGCCTGGCGCCACTGACGCAGTCTGAATTCTGACCTGGGCGACGGCTCTGGGACTGGAGTCGCCTGTTCCCCGAAACGGTTCACAGAGTTTTTTAAAAGACATTGAACGAGTACAACCGGGACACCTCGTTACTGTCACTGAAGCCGGATTGCGAGTGCGTCGCCACGGGAACTCACACGATCGCAGCTCGCGGCGTAATGCCCGAGGTGCCATCGCCCCGCAAGCCTTGGATGGTTCGACCTCGACTACCCTTCCCAAATCCCCATCACCTCGTCCTCGGTGCTCGCCCGATTCGTGCCGGAAGCTAACCGTTCAACTGTCGCATAGGACTAATTCTTGGCTGAGGGGTTTGTACTGCGTTGTCCTTGCTCACCGAGTTCCCTTGAGCGCGAAATGACCGCTACGTGAAACCGCAGCAGACCTGATCGACTGGGTATACCATTCGTTCGCTATCCAACACACTGCATCGCCGTGCAGATTGTTGCAGGTTGCCGATGGTGACAATCCTTGCGCACATCCAAAGCACCGATAATCTCGGTTCGCCACATTTGGGAGCACCCGCCCGATGGCCCCGCCCCTATCGTCTTTTCGCCTCTTCCCCGCCCCGCCTTCGATCACTTTCGCGGAGGATGCCAAGCTAAAAACTGGCGTAGCAACCGCGGTTGATGAGCTCAAGAAAGCGCGCGTCGGGGTCACGCCGCCCTTCCGCCTGGCCATCATCGACCTGGTTGGCGGCAGCCCCCTAAAATGGGGGGCGCATGAGCCCGATACGATGGATTTCATCGCCAGCGAAGCTAAGATCATTGCGCTCTACGCTGCATTCGCGCTTCGCGATATGGTCCGCCGCTTCGCTTCGCTCAACAAGGTCCAAACCGTCGTGGCGGCGGCGGCCGGCGCCATGTTTGGTCTTCCCAAGCCGGCTAAGCGAGCTAGCCTGTTCGATGCACTCCGGACCGAGATAGACCCGACCATATTGGCGACTGCCGACCCGCTGCTCGGCTCTACAAAGCGCTCCGAGCGCTTGCCGCGATACGAACACATGTTCCAAGTAGCGCCAGGCGGTATCCCTGATTTCACGCCACAGTACAGGAGCTGGCTGCGGGCCATGATCGTCCCCAGCAGCAACTCCGGTGCGATGGAATGCATCCACGGTATCGGTTATGCGTATCTCAACGGCGCAATGAGGGAGGCGCAGCTATTCAAGAGCGGCGTCGGACCCTGGCTGGCAGGCGACTTCATCGGAAAATATACCTACGCGCGCATCAACAGCCAGAACGACCAAGGCGTGGCGCAGGCCGGCACGGCGCTCTCGATCGCAAAGCTGATGGCCATTATCATTCGGCACGCCATCGTGCTCGACGGCGATGCGTTCACCCACATGGAAAATCTGTTGCACGACGCGGTGAACGGTCCCGATACGCCGTTCCTAACGCGTTCCGCACCCTACTTCTCCGATGATGCGCTGCGCATCCCAATCAACAAAATCACGCATATCAAGCTCGGCCTGGCGGACCTCAAGTCAAGGAACGGGGGCCAATCAGTGGGATCAGAAGTCTGGCGCCTCGAAGGGCTTTTTCGGCCAGATAAGGTCTATGCCTTGTCTTACCAGAACTTGGATTGGACGAAGACCTCATCGGAGGACCTCGCTTTCGTGATCCGCCGCGCTATTGAACTGTACGAGGCCTAGGAGTTGGGCAACTAGCTTGGCGGCCCAATCGATTTCTTTAGCGACCGTAGGTCCGCAGCAATGGGGAGATAAGCGATGGCTGGTGATAAGCCACCCTCAAAGGTACCGTGGCCGGATGACATCAAGAAAAAGCGGGAGCTGACGATCGGTTTCGACGATTCGATCGGCAAGGCGGTATGGGATCGCGTGTTCAAGGACGCGATCTTCGAGTTCAGCAAGCTGTCCAACACCCACAAGCTCGGTGTCACCTTTGCCGCCGCCACCGATCTGGCGAAAGCCAATGTCGAGGCGCGCGCCGCAAGCGGGGATTTCGAATTCGCCTATCCTCCCGACATTCCGAAGCAGACGATCCGGTTCGACGGCAAGGGGACGCACGGCCTGTGCAAGCCGCTGCTGAACGAATTCACCGGTCCGTCCCGCGTGCCCGAGTACCGGATGGCAAAGGCGATCATCTATGTGC
>Ga0185299_10001709_pt1 | contig 39233 bp, 33 predicted proteins | sample PaiPotPPA55metaG_FD_128002 | JGI IMG/M metagenome (GOLD analysis project Ga0185299, IMG submission 128002) | Iron sulfur acid spring bacterial and archeal communities from Banff, Canada, to study Microbial Dark Matter (Phase II) - Paint Pots PPA... ...
ATGAGCAGCGCGAAAAGCAGTTCCGCGCCATGCTCGACACTAAGTTCGACATGCCGCGCATCTCGCGCTTCGTACTGGGACGCTATTGGACGACGGCCAGCGACCAGGACAAGCAGAATTTCCAGAGGCTGTTCGAGGATTATGTCGTGCGCGCCTACGCCGCCCGCTTCAGCCAGTACAGTGGCGAGCAGGTCAAAGTCATCGGTGCGCGCCCGGAAAGCGAGACCGTCACCCTCGTCACCAGTCAGATCGCCCGCGACAACGGCGCGCCGCCCGCCAAGATCGACTGGCGCGTGCGCAAGCAGGACAACGACTACAAGGTCGTCGACATCGACGTCGAGGGCGTGAGCATGCTGGTGACGCAGCGCGAGGAGTTCGGCTCGGTCATCCAGCGCAGCGGCGGCACGATCGCCGGACTCAACAAGACGCTGCAGGAGCGGCTCGCCAGCGGCGACACCAGCCTCGCCGCACCGCCGCTGCCGCAGAAGCAATAAGAACGCTCAGGCGCGCGTCAGCGGCTTGTAGCGGATGCGGTGTGGCTGCTCGGCCTCGGCGCCGAGCCGGCGCCTGCGGTCGGCCTCGTAATCGGCGTAGTTGCCCTCGAACCACACCGCGCGGCTGTCGCCTTCGAAGGCGAGGATGTGCGTGGCGATGCGATCGAGGAACCAGCGGTCGTGGGTGATGATCACGGCGCAGCCGGGAAACTCGATCAGCGCCTCCTCCAGCGCGCGCAGCGTATCGATGTCGAGATCGTTGGTCGGCTCGTCCAACAGGATGACATTGGCACCGGCCTTGATCATCTTGGCGAGGTGGACGCGATTGCGCTCGCCCCCGGAGAGCTGTCCGACCTTCTTCTGCTGATCGGTGCCGCGGAAATTGAACAGCGAGCAATAGGCGCGGCTCGGCATCTTGCGCCGGCCGAGATCGATCTCCTCGTTGCCGCCGGAAACCTCCTGCCACACCGTCTTGTCGGGCGCGAGCGCGTCGCGCGACTGGTCGACATAGCCGAGCTTCACCGTCTCGCCGACGCGAAAGCTGCCCCTGTCCGGTTTTTCCTGCCCGATGATCATGCGAAAGAGCGTGGTCTTGCCGGCGCCGTTGGGGCCGATGATGCCGACGATGCCCCCGGGCGGCAGGCGGAACGACAGCTCCTCGACCAGCAACCGGTCGCCATAGGCCTTGGCGACTTGCTCCGCCTCGATGACGAGATCGCCCAGGCGCGGCCCGGGGGGCAGCACGATCTGCGCCGTGTCCAGCGCCTTCTCGCGGCTGGCAGCGACGAGGCTCTCATAGGCAGAAACGCGCGCCTTGCTCTTGGCTTGGCGCGCGCGCGGGCTCTGGCGCACCCATTCCAGTTCGCGCCCCAGCGTGCGCTGGCGCGCCGCCTCCTGCTTGCCTTCCTGCTCGAGCCGCTTTTGCTTCTGCTCGAGCCAACCGGAGTAGTTGCCCTCGTAGGGGATGCCGCGGCCGCGATCGAGCTCGAGGATCCAGCCGGCGACATCATCGAGGAAGTAGCGGTCATGCGTCACCGTGACGACCGTGCCGGGGTACTCCGCCAGGAATCGCTCGAGCCACGCCACGGATTCCGCGTCGAGATGGTTGGTCGGCTCGTCCAGCAGCAGCAGGTCGGGCTTCTGCAGCAACAGCCGGCATAGCGCGACGCGCCGGCGCTCGCCGCCCGAGAGCGTGCTCACATCGGCGTCGCCGGGCGGACAGCGCAGCGCATCCATGGCGATCTCGATGGTGCGGTCGAGGTCCCAGCCGTTGACGGCCTCGATCTTCTCCTGGAGGTCGCCCTGCTCGGCGATGAGCGCGTTCATCTCGTCCTCGGACAGCTCCTCGGCAAAGCGCGCGCTCACCGCCTCGAAGCGGTCGAGCAGCGCCTTGATCTCGCCCAGACCCTCCTTGACGTTGGCGGCGACATCCTTCGTGGGATCGAGCTGCGGCTCCTGTGCGAGGTAGCCGACCTTGGCGCCCTCCGACGACCACGCCTCGCCGGTGAAGTCCTGGTCGAGCCCGGCCATGATACGCAGCAAGGTCGACTTACCGGAGCCGTTCAAACCGAGCACGCCGATCTTGGCGCCCGGCAGGAAGGAGAGCCAGATGTCCTTGAGGACTTCGCGCCCGCCCGGATAGGTCTTGGACAGACCTTTCATGACATAGATGTACTGATAGGCGGGCATCGCGCTCTCCGATCGGCGGGATGTGGGATTTGGTGGGTTCTAGCGCAGCGGTGCCGACGCGCGCAACGACGCCGGGCTCAGCGCGGCCCGAGCAGTCCGTGCCTCTTCAGGTGGTGGCGCAGCTGGTCATAGGTGAGGCCGAGCGCCTGCGCGGTGCGGCGCTGGTTGAACTGGCTTGCCGCCAGCGCCTCGCCCAGCAGCTTCGCCTCGTAGGCACGCAGGCGCTCGCGAAAATCGCCGGGCTGGGCTGATTTCGGCACGATCGCCGCCGGGGGCGACGCCGCCTCGGGCCGCGACGCGGGCGGCCGATGCGGCGAGGCGAAGGGATCGAAGATGATCTCGTCCACCTTCTCGTCCGGACGCGGCCAGCGATGCACGCTGCGCTCAACCGCATTCTTCAGCTCGCGCACATTGCCGGGCCAGCGATGGGCGGCGAGCCGCGCCAGCGCGCCCGCAGTGAAGCCCGGAAAGACATTGCGCCCGAGCTCGCGCGCCATGCCGCGGCCGATATGCTCGGCGAGCAGCGGGACGTCCTCAGCCCGCTCGCGCAGCGGCGGAATGGTCACGACATCGAAGGCGAGACGGTCCAGGAGATCACTGCGGAAGCGGCCCTCCTCGGCCAACGACGGCAGGTCGACATTGGTGGCGGCGATGACGCGGACGTCGACACGCTGCACGTCGTTGCCGCCGACGCGTTCGAACGTGCCGTATTCGATGACGCGCAGGATCTTCTCCTGCACGGCGAGCGAGGCATTGGCGATCTCGTCGAGGAACAATGTGCCGCCATCGGCGATCTCGAAGCGCGACAGCCGCCGGCGCGCCGCGCCGGTGAACGCGCCCGCCTCGTGGCCGAACAGCTCGCTGTCGAGCAGGCTCTCGGCGAGGGCCGCGCAGTTGAGCTTGACGAAGGGGCGGTCCCAGCGCGGCGAAAGGTAGGTCAGGCGCGCAACGACCAGCTCCTTGCCGGTGCCACGCTCGCCCACGACCAGCACTGGCCGGTCGAGTGCGGCAAGCGCCGACACCTGCGCCAGGCTGGCGCGAAAGGCCGGCGACTCGCCGACAAGCGGTGGCAGATCAAGTGCTTGGTTCGTCGCATGTACCAAAGATTAGCTCATTTTCCTATTTATTGGCGTGCCTTACATAGGTCACACGCAAATGATTGGCAATCTGCCTCTGCAAAAGTCATTAATTTCAAAGGCTTGAGCGGAGCCGACGCGCTTGGCACGGCGCATGCTTATGGGCGGCGAGAGGGCCCAGCTAGCGGCTGGTGCAAGGCAGGGTGATGGAAATGGGAATCTTCTCGCGGCTCACCGACATCGTTAATTCCAACATCAACGCCATCCTCGACCGCGCCGAGGATCCGGAGAAGATCATCCGCCTGATCATCCAGGAGATGGAGGACACGCTGGTCGAGGTGCGCGCCTCTGCAGTGCGCACCATCGCCGAGCGCAAGGAGATGGAGAGGCGGCTGGAGACGCTGAAGCGCGAGCACGAGGAGTGGCAGCGCCGCGCCGAGTTGGCGGTGACGAAGGGCCGCGAGGACCTTGCCAAGGGCGCCCTCATGGCCAAGGCGCGCGTCGTCGCGGCGCTGGAGACGCTGGAGAAGCAGCGCCAGCAGATCGATGAGGCGCTGCACAAGCAGAACGAGGACATCGCCAAGCTGCAGGCCAAGCTCGCCGACGCCAAGGCGCGCGAGAAGACCATCGTGGCGCGGCAGAAGACCGCGGCGGCGCGGCTCAAGGTGCGCACCCGCCTCTATGACGAGCGCATCACCGACGCGTTTGCCCGTTTCGAGCACGTCGAGCGCGCCCTCGACGAGATGGAGGGCAAGGTCGAGGCGTTCGACCTCGGACGTAAGCAGACGCTGGGCGAGGAGCTCGCCGGCCTCGAGGCGGAGCATGGCGTCGAGGACGAGCTCAAGGCGTTGAAAGAGCGTCTCGGCAATCGCATCACTGCGAAGCCGCAGGCCAAGGGCGCATCATGATGAGCAGCGCGGCCATGTTCATGCTCGGCATCATCTTCCTGCTCATCGTCGCGCCGATATGGATCGTCGCCCACTACGCTACGCGGTGGCGCGCGGCGCGGCGGCTGTCGGGCGAGGACGAAAAGGCGCTGGCGGAGATCTGGCAGAGCGCGCGCCGCATTGAGGCACGCATCGAGGCGCTCGAGCAGGTGCTCGACAGCGAGGCGCCGGGCTGGCGCATGCGCGCAGGAGGGTAAGACGATGACCTGGACCAACACCAGCAACAACCCATTCCGGCTCTACCGCGACACCGAGCGCGGCATTCTCGCCGGCGTCTGCGCCGGCATCGCCGACTATATCGGCGCCGAGCCGATCGTCGTGCGGCTGGTGACGGTGCTTGGGCTCTTCTTTTTCTTTCCGGTCACGCTCATCGCCTACATCGTGTTGGCGATCGCGCTTCGGCCCAAGCCGCCCGCGCTTTACGCCAACCGCGACGAGGAGGATTTCTGGCGCGGCGTCAGCACCGCCCCCGCCGACACCTTGCAGTCGCTCAAGCGCAAGTTCCGCGACCTCGAGGACCGGCTCGGTCAGATGGAGGGCCAGATCGCTTCTGGCGATTTCGATCTGCACCGCAAGTTTCGTGACCTCGACCGCTGACGCGATGAGGGTGCCATGCCGGTGACCAGCGTTCTGCTCAATCTTCTCTGGATCATCTTCGGCGGGCTGTGGATGGCGCTCGCTTGGGTGGTCGCCGCGATCCTCATGGCGGTCACCATCATCGGTCTGCCCTGGGCGCGCGCGGCCTTCAACATCGCGCTCTACACACTGCTGCCCTTCGGGCAGAAGGCGGTGTCGCGCGCCGAATACACGGGGCGGGCGGATCTCGGCAGCGGGCCGCTCGGCGTGATCGGCAATATCATATGGCTCCTCGTCGCCGGCTGGTGGCTCGCGCTGCTGCATCTGATGACCGCGGTGCTGCTCGCCATCACCATCATCGGCCTGCCCTTCGCCTGGGCGCATGTGAAGCTCGCCGGCCTCGCCCTCTGGCCCATCGGCAAGATGATCGTGCCGGTCGACGAGGTTGAGCGCCGCGGGCGCCTCGGGCGGTATGTGAGCTAGTCTAGCGCCGCAGCAGGGCCTTGAGCACCATCTCGCTCAGCTTGTCGAAAGGCGGGCGCAGCAGCCAGGCGACGTTGAGGCGGCTCTGCAGGAAGACGCTCTTGCGGTGAGAGAAGGTCTGGAAGCCGATCTCGCCGTGGTAGGCGCCGATGCCGGAGGCGCCGATGCCGCCGAAGGGCAGCGCCTCGACGGCGACATGCAGCAACGTCTCGTTGACGGCCGCCCCGCCGGAGATGGTGCGGGTCAGCACCTCGTCACGCCGCTTGGGATCGGTGCCGAAGTAATAGAGCGCCAATGGGCGCGGCCTGCTGTTGACATAGTCCAGAGCGTCGTCGAGACGGCGATAGGTCTTGACCGGCAGCACTGGCCCGAAAATCTCCTCGCGCATGACCGCAAGCTCGTCGCCAGGATCGATCACCAGCGTCGGCGGCAGCTTGCGCTCGCCGGCGTCGAGCGTCTCCTGCGCCGGGTTGAGCTCGACCACGCGCACGCCCTTCGCCCTCGCCTCCTGGACATACTGCGCGATGCGCCGGTAATGCCGCTCATTGACGATGCTGGTGTAGTCGGGATTGGCCTGGAGGCTCGGATAGAGCTTGCGCACGGCTTGGCCGGCGAGGTTGATGAACTCCTCGCGCCTCCCCTCGGGCACCAGCACATAATCGGGCGCGATGCAGGTCTGGCCGGCGTTCAAGAGCTTGCCGTGGATAATGCTGTCGACGGCGCTGGGCATTGCCGCATCCTCGCCGATGATGCAGGGCGACTTGCCGCCGAGCTCGAGCGTCACCGCGGTCAAATTCTCGGCGGCCGCCAGCATGACCAGCCGGCCCACCGCGGTCGAGCCGGTATAGAGCAGATGATCGAAGGGCAGGCGCGCGAAAGCGGCGCCGATGTCCGCACCGCCGAGCACGGTCGCCACTTTATCTCTGGGGAACACGCCGGCGAGGAGCTCGGCCAGGAAGGCGGATGTGCGCGGCGTCAGCTCCGAGGGTTTCAGCATCACGCGGTTGCCGGCGGCGAGCGCCGCCAGCACCGGCATCATCGCCAGCTGAAACGGGTAGTTCCATGGGCTGATGATGCCGACGACGCCGACCGGCTGATGGAGGATGCGCGCGCGGGCCGGCATGAACTCGATGCCGACCGAGACGCGCTTCGGCCGCATCCATTTCGCCAGGTGCCGCGAGGCGTGGCGGATGCCGGAGAGCGTGGTGAAGATCTCCGCCAGCAAGGTCTCGTGCTTGGAGCGGTTGCCGAAATCGGCGGAGATCACCTGCGCGATGCGCTCGGTGTTCGCGCGGATCGCCGATTTGAGCTTGACGAGATCGGCGCGACGCTCGGCGAGCGAGGGCGGACCGTCCTTGAGGAAGGCCGCGCGCTGGCGCTCGAGGGTCGCGCGCATCTCTTCGGTAGCAGTCGAGGCGCCGCGGAGATCGGCCACGCTGACCACGTTCATGACATTCTCCCGGATGCGCGTCGGTGGGCCGCCCGCGCTCTAGCGGCGCGCTCGCGGTCCCGTCCGAACATTGCGCCCCCAGGCTAGGCCAACCGGCGGCGTTTGCCTAGGGCGCGCTCAGCCCTTCGTCAGCTCGTAGACCTTGTTGAACTCCGGCTTGATCACCGTGATCGGCAAGCCGGAGGCCTTGAAGGCGGCCTCGACATCGGCGGCGTTGTGCGCCCCCGGTGGCGGCTGCAGGCGGATGTGGTGGGGAATGACCGTCTTGAGGTTAGGATTGTCGGTGCGCAGGAGCCGTGCCTGCTCGACGAGGTCCTCCGGGTCGCGGCCGTTGGAGAGACAGAGGATGGCGACATTGGGCTTGTAGCGCTGACCCCACATCTGCATGTCCAGCGTCGTATCGGTGCTGCCGGCGAAATAGACGGTGAGGCCGTTGTCGAAGGTGATGAAGAACCCCATCGCTTGGCCGCCATCCGTCTTGTCCACCGTGCCCGACCCATGCACCGAAGTGACGTTGCGGATCTTGACGCTGCCGATCTTGTTGGTGTCGCCGGTGGCGCGTGGCGCTCGGCACATTCGTATCGTGGGCCGGTGCTGCACAAGGCACGGGAACGCTCCGCCGGCGTGTGCCGGCACCTTGCGGGGCGCACCGCGCCTCTGCATCCTCCCGCTCATGCAAGGCTGGCCCTGGCCGATCGATCCGCTTCCCGCGCGCGCTGTCGTGGTCGGCGCCCATCCCGACGACGAGATAATCGGTGCCGGCGCGCTGCTGGCGCGCTTGCCCGACGCAGCGGTCGTGCATGCCACCGACGGGGCGCCCCGCAACGAGAGCGACGCGCGCGCCGCCGGTTTCGCCGGCTGGACCGAGTATGCAGCGGCGCGGCGGCGCGAGGCAGAGGCGGCGCTGGCCGTGGCCGGGCTGCCGCCCGAGCGCCTTACCGGCCTCGGCGTCGCCGACCAGCAAGCCGCGCACAACCTTGCGCCGCTGGCGCAGCGCCTCGCCGTGCTGCTGCGCGAGGGTGGCTTCGCTGTGGCGATCACGCATGCCTATGAAGGCGGGCATCCCGACCACGACGCCACGGCGCTGGCCGTCCATGCCGCTTGCCGCCTGATTGAAGGGGCCGGCCAGGCGCCCCCGCGTCTGGTCGAGATGGCCGGCTATCACGCGCTGGGCGGCAGCTTCACCGCCGGCACCTTCATCGCCCATGCTGAAGCCGGCCCGGTAGCAACCGTCGCGCTCGATGCCAAGGCGCGCCGCCTGAAACGGCGCATGCTCGACTGCCACGCGACACAGCGCTCGGTGCTCGCGCCGTTTACGGTGCAGGTGGAGCGCTTCCGCGCGGCGCCCCGCTACGATTTCAGGATTCCGCCCCATCCCGGAGCCCTCCATTACGAGACCCAGAACTGGGGAATGACCGGAGAACACTGGCGCCGCCTGGCGCAGACAGCGCTCGAGGGATTGGGCTTTGCCTGCCCGCTATGAGCCTGGCCGTTCCGGGCATTGGCCCCGCGTCTGCCGCGAGGCCGCATGCCGCCGTCGGTTTCCGGCCGCAGGCGTCCGTCCTCCACCGCGGCGAGCAGGTCGGCACCCCATCCCAAATCGGCGCCGCCATGCAACCACTGGCCAAGGGCAAACGTTTTGCGATCAGGTTTGGCTTACGGACGATCGTTCAAAGATGTGGTCGTTCCAGCGATATCTTTTGGCGGCTCTCCTCGTGTGCGGGGCGTGCTCTTCCGTGCCCGACGTCGATGGGCTGGTGGACCGGCCCAGTTCCGGCTCGTCGCGCCCGCAACTGGTAGGAGTGCACGGGCCGCTGACGGCGAAGCAGAGCAAGCTCGTGCTTGCCCGGCTGGAGCTAGAGGCGCCCAATGTCGATGTCCTCGCGCGGCACCTGGCGCTCGAGGACGCGCTCGCCGACAGCCCGCTTGCCGTGGGCAACAAGGTGACGCTGCTGCGCGACAGCGCCGCAACCTTGGCCGCGACGTTCCGCGCCATCCGGGAAGCGACGAATCATATCAACCTCGAATACTATATCGTCGAGGACGTCGATGAGAGCGGCGTGCATCTCGGCGATCTGCTGATCGAGAAGCAGCGGCAAGGCGTGCAGGTCAACGTCATCTATGACGGTATCGGATCGATCAGTACCCCGTCGGACTTCTTCGATCGCCTGAAGGATGCAGGGGTCAGCGTGCTCGAGTTCCATCCCGTCGATCAAACCTCCTCGCTCAACGACCGCGATCACCGTAAGATACTGATCGCCGACGGCCGCACCGCCACCGTGGGCGGCGTCAATCTCAGCACTGTCTACGCCAGCGCGCCACTGAGGAGCAGCAGCGGCGCGTCGGGACCGTGGCAGGACGCGGACCTGAAGATCGAGGGCCCGGCGGTCGCCGAGCTGGAGAAGCTGTTCATCGCCACCTGGATGCAGCAGGACGGCCCACCCTTTTCGGTCACGAGCGATTTCTTCCCGAAGATCGACAGCGGCGGCAGGGATGTGGTGCGCATCCTCGGCAGCACGCCCGATCATGACGTGCCGCAATATTATGTCAGCCTGCTGTCGGCGATTCGCAACGCCGAACGCCGCATCTGGATCACCGCCGCCTATTTCGTGCCGACGGCGCAGGAGATGGACGACCTGACCGCCGCAGCCGAGCGCGGCGTCGAGGTGCGCCTGCTGCTGCCCAGCCTTAGCGACAACCAGCTGTCGCTGCTCGCGGGACGCTCGCATTACGAGGATCTGCTGGAGGCGGGCGCCAAGATCTACGAATACCGCCCCGCCATCCTGCATACGAAGGCGGTGGTGATCGACGGTGTATGGTCGGTGCTCGGCTCGTCCAATTTCGACCACCGCAGCGTGCTCTTCAACAACGAGGTCGATGCCATCGTGCTCGGCCCCGAAACCGCAACGCAAATCGAAGCGATGTTCGAAGACGAGATCACCCGCGCCACGCCGATCGACGAGCACAGCTGGCGCCACCGCCCGATCGCCGAGCGCATGCGCGAGCTCTTCGCGCGGGCGTGGGAGGTGTTGCTGTAAAGGCGCGCCCGCGACGCAAGGAGTGGTGGGCCCGGCAGGATTCGAACCTGCGACAACACCGTTATGAGCGGCGCGTTCTAACCAGCTGAACTACAGGCCCGTTCGAAGGAACAGGCCACAGATATCAGGGATCGGGACGATCGAGTCAAATCGCACCGCCGAAAAACAAACCTCTGACGCCTGATTCTGGTCAGGTATCGAGGAAGCTTCTGAGCTTGCGCGAGCGGCTGGGATGCTTGAGCTTGCGCAAGGCCTTCGCCTCGATCTGGCGGATACGCTCGCGCGTCACCGAGAATTGCTGGCCCACTTCCTCCAGCGTGTGGTCGGTGTTCATGCCGATGCCGAAACGCATGCGCAGCACGCGTTCCTCGCGCGGCGTCAGCGAGGCGAGCACGCGCGTCGTCGTCTCGCGCAGATTGGCTTGGATTGCTGCATCCAAGGGCAGGATCGCGTTCTTGTCCTCGATGAAGTCGCCGAGATGCGAATCCTCCTCGTCGCCGATCGGCGTCTCGAGGCTGATCGGCTCCTTGGCGATCTTCAGCACCTTGCGCACCTTCTCCAAGGGCATGCCGAGCTTCTCGGCAAGCTCCTCGGGCGTCGGTTCGCGGCCGATCTCGTGCAGCATCTGGCGCGAGGTGCGCACCAGCTTGTTGATGGTCTCGATCATGTGCACGGGGATGCGGATGGTGCGCGCCTGGTCGGCGATCGAGCGCGTGATCGCCTGGCGGATCCACCACGTGGCGTAGGTGGAGAATTTGTAGCCGCGGCGGTACTCGAACTTGTCGACAGCCTTCATCAGGCCGATGTTCCCCTCCTGGATGAGGTCGAGAAACTGCAGGCCGCGGTTGGTGTATTTCTTGGCGATCGAGATGACGAGGCGGAGATTGGCCTCGACCATCTCCTTCTTGGCGCGACCGGCTTCACGCTCGCCGCGCTGCACGGTCTGGACGATGCGCCGGAACTCGATCGGCGGCAATCCAGCTTCCTCGGAGACGCCGACGATGTCGCCGCGCAGCGCCTTCACCTCGACGCCGTGCTTGTTGACCAGCGAGCCCCAGCCCTTACCGTGCAGGCGCTTGACCCGCGTCGACCAGTCCGGCACCAGCTCCTGGCCCATATGGTGATTGAGGAAATCCTGGCGCTTGACGCCGCAGGACTCGGCCATGCGCAACAGCTTGCCCTCGCAGGCGACGAGGCGGCGGTTCAAGGTGTAGAGCTGCTCGACCAGATGCTCGATGCGCGGGTTGTTCAGGCGCACGCTCTTCATCGCCTCGACCATCTCGCTCTTGAGCTTGTCGTAGCGCTTCTCGGTCGGCTTGGCGAGTTCCTCGCCTTCCTGGAGGTTGGTTAGGCGCTGCTCCTGTAGCTTGTGCAGCTTCTTGTAGAGCGCGGCGATGCCGTCGAGCGTGGCGAGCACGCTGGGCTTCAGCTCCGCCTCCATCGCCGCCAGTGAGATCGAAGTGTCCTCGTCGACCTCGTCCTCGATGACTCCCGGCGGCGGCGCGCCTTCGGCGCCGGGCTCGCCACCTTCCGCTTCTTCGGCGGGAACGGGCGCCTCTTCGTCCGCGCTCTCGGGCGCGCCGTCGGCGGGCACGATGACTTCCTCGGGCGCAAAGGTGCTGCCATAGGTGGCATCGAGGTCGATGATGTCGCGCAGCAGCATCTTGCCTTCGTTCAGCGCGTCGCGCCAACCGATGAGCGCGCGCATGGTGAGCGGGCTCTCGCATAGGCCGCCGATCATCATCTCGCGCCCGGCCTCGATGCGCTTGGCGATGGCGATTTCGCCCTCGCGCGACAACAGCTCGACCGAGCCCATCTCGCGCAGATACATGCGGACGGGATCGTCGGTGCGGCCGATGTCCTCGTCATCGAGGTTGCCGCTGGCGCGGGCTTCGCCCTCGCCCCCCTCTTCGGTGGACGGGGCCTCTTCGGTTTCCTCGCTCTCGACGACGTTGATGCCGAGCTCGCTCAGCATGGACAGCGTGTCCTCGATCTGCTCGGAGGACACTTGCTCGGTCGGCAGCGCGGCGTTCACCTCGTCATAAGTGACGTAGCCCCGCTCCTTGCCCTTGGCGACCATCTTCTTGATCGCCGCCTCGACGGTGTTGAGGAGTGGTGCCTCGGCCGCTTCCTCGCGCGCCTCGGGTGCTTCCGCCGTGTTCGCCGCCTTACTCGCCATCTCTGCCCCGCCTAAAGCTCAATACGAATGCGACAACGGCCGTCACGCGACCGTTACGCCGTGCGTCGATAGTCCTCGGCAATCCCCCTCAGCCCGATCGGCTCATGGCCCCCGATCAACCGACATCCCCTCCGGCCGCGCCGTCATCCTCTATCTTTTGCTTTAGTAACGGGCGCAGCCGCATCCACGTCTCGTTGGTGATGTCCTCGGCAAGATTCCGCTCCGCCTCGGCGATTTCCGTGTCTAGGTGAGGTCGCTGGAGCCGATCTCTCGTCGCAACCCACCCCGCCCTCACGGCGTCGGCATCGAGCTTGGCGAAAGCAGCGTGTTCCAACACCTCCGGCGACAGCACCCCCTGTACGACCCTGCCGAACCCGCTCTCTGTGAGGTGGCGCTTTAGCGCGGTGGCGTCAAGGTCCGGATTTAGGGCGTGAAGTCTTAAGATTTCGTGGCAGAGCTTGTCAAGATCGCCCGCCGGCCAGCGCAGAACCGCCAGATCCTCGGTCACTTCGTGCAACAGGAAGGGATGGTTAATCATCAGCGCCAGCAGGACTTCCTGCGGGCGCCGGTGGAGCGACGAGAGTTCACCCCGCGGGCGGCCTTCGAACGCAGCGACAGCGTTCAGCCTGACGCCGACGTTGGGGCCGATCCTCTGCCCCGCCGCCCCCCTGCGGCCCGGGCGCGGCTTTGCTTGCCGGAAGGCGTCGAACAGCCGGTTCCGGAAGAAGCGGCGATAGTGCTCCTGCACCGAACGGTCGGCGATGACTCGCACCCGCTCCTCGAGCCGATGCTCGAGCGCGGCCCGCTGCTCGGGCGTCTCGACCTTGTGCGCGCTCTCGATCTCCCACAGCACCTCCGCGAGCGGACGCGCGCCATCCAGGGCCTCGCGCATGGCGGAGACGCCCTGGCGCAGGATCAAGGTGTCCGGGTCCTCGCCCGCCGGGAGCGTGGCGAAGCGCAGGCTGTGCCCGGGCTTGAGCAGGGGCAAGGCGCGCTCGAGCGCACGTCCCGCGGCGCGCTGCCCGGCCGCGTCGCCGTCGAAGCACAGCACCGGCTCGGGCGCGAGGCGCCACAGCTCCTCGAGCTGCATCTCCGTGAGCGCGGTTCCCAGCGGCGCCACTGCCGTGGCGAAGCCCGCGCGGTGCAGCGCGATCACATCCATATAGCCCTCGGTGACGATGGCCGTGGGCTGCACGCCGGCGGCAGGCCGCGCCGCGGCGACGCGCGCCTGCGCCCAGCCATAGAGCACGCGGCCTTTGTGGAAGAGCGGCGTCTCCGGCGAGTTGAGGTATTTGGGCTGCCCTTCCCCGAGCACGCGGCCGCCGAAGGCGATGATGCGGCCGCGGCGGTCGCCGATCGGGAAGATCACGCGGTGGCGAAAATAGTCGAAGCTGTCGCCGCCGCCGTCGCGGCGATGCACCAACCCGGCCTCGATCAGCAGCGGCTCGGGGAAATTCTTGGCGAGCGCCCGCTTCAGCGCGTCGCGACCATCGGGCGCGTAGCCGAGGCGAAAGCGGCGGATGGTCTCGAGATCGAGGCCGCGGCGCTCGAGATAGAGCCGCGCCTCGCGGCCCGGCGGCGCATGCAGCGCCTCCTCGAAGAAGGCGCAGGCCGCCTCGACCGCGCCTTGGATCGTCGCCTCGCGCTCGGATTTCTCGCGCTCTTCGCGGCTCTGCTTGGGCACTTCGAGCCCGGCCTGGCGCGCCAGCTCCTCGACCGCCTCCGGGAAGCTCAGATTCGCCTTCTGCATGGCGAAGCCGATGACGTCGCCATGCGCGCCGCAGCCGAAGCAGTGATAGAATCCCTTGTCCTCGACGACGCTGAACGACGGCGTCTTCTCGCTGTGGAAGGGGCAAAGGCCGACATATTCGCGGCCGCGCTTGATGAGGCGCATGTGGCGGCCGACCACCTCGGCGAGCGACACCCGCGCGCGCAACTCGTCGAGGAACTGAGGGGGAAAGGCCATTCGATGTTGCCAGTTCTTGCTGTCAGCCGTCAGCTCTGGCGTGCTAAGGCCGGGTGCCAATTCAACTGTAGCGCAGGTCTGCGATTTCCAGAAGCGCAGCATTGAGGCGCCGGCGCCTTAATGCCGCGCTAAGAGACGCAGGTGGCGCGGACCGAATCGATCCGACCGCGATCACGTCAGCAGCCGCTTCACCACTTGGCTCGACTTGGCGCCGTCCATCTGCCCGGCATAGCGCTCTTTGAGCGCGGCCATGGTGCGGCCCATGTCCTTCATGCCCTGCGCGCCGATCGCGGCGATCGTGTCCTTCACCGCCTGTTCGAGCTCGGCATCGGAGAGCTGCTTGGGCAGAAAGCGCTCGATGATGGCGATCTCGCCGCGCTCCTTTGCGGCCAGTTCGGGACGCCCGCCCTGCTCGTAGAGCGTGATCGACTCACGCCGCTGCTTGATCATGCCCTGCAGCATCTGCTGAATCTCTGCGTCGGCGATCCCCGCATTCTTGCCCTTGCCGCGCGCATCGATATCCTGCTCCTTGAGCTTGGCGATGACGAGCCGCACGGTCGATGTTGCCAGCTGGTCTTTTCCCTTCATCGCTTCCTTGAGCGAGTCGGTGAATTTCTGCCGCAGCATGGCCCTCTCCGCGCGCCGCCTCCGAGTCGTCGCGGACGTTAGCGCAATTTCCTCACAAAGGGGAGCAGCACGACGCAGCAGCGATTGCGTCGCTCCGGAGTCGGCCTTGACGCGCTGCATTGCAGCAGCTATGTCACGCTGGTTGTCCGATCGCAGTCCTGAGCGCGCCGCCGGGCCATCCAGCGGCGCGCTTTGGTGCGAGCGGGCCACCACAACCGACCGAGGATCCGCGACCCCGCATGACCGACGCGCCGATGTCGCACGCGTCCCCACGCCCGCCCGGTACCACCGCCGCTCTGGTCCTGGCCGATGGCAGCATTTTTTGGGGACGCGGCGTCGGCGCCACGGGGATCGCGGCGGGTGAGGTGTGCTTCAACACCAGCATGACCGGTTACCAGGAGATCATGACCGATCCTTCCTATGCCGGGCAGATCATCACCTTCACCTTCCCGCATATCGGCAATGTCGGCGCCAATCTCGAAGACATCGAGACGCTGACGCCGGCCGCGCGCGGCCTGGTACTGCGCGCCGATATCACGCAGCCCTCGAACTATCGCGCGGCGCAGCATTTCGATGCGTGGCTCAAGTCGCACGGCCTCGTCGGCATCGCCGATGTCGATACGCGCCGCCTCACGCGCCGCATCCGCGATCTCGGCGCGCCCAACGGCGGGCTCGTCCATGCGTCGGACGGAACCATCGACACCGTCGCGCTTGCTGCCCAGGCGCGGCAATGGCCTGGCCTCGAGGGCATGGACCTCGCCCGGGCGGTCACCTGCCGCCAGACCTATTCTTGGGACGAGACAGGATGGCAGCAGGGTCAGGGCTATGGCCGCCTCGCCACGCCGCGTTTTCACGTCGTCGCCGTCGATTACGGCGCCAAGCGCAACATCCTGCGCATGCTGGCGACACAGGGCTGCCGCGTCACCGTCGTGCCGGCAACCGCTTCCGCCAACGACATCCTGCGCCACCGGCCCGACGGCGTGTTCCTGTCGAACGGTCCCGGCGATCCGGCGGCAACCGGCGAATATGCGGTGCCGGTGATCCGCGACCTGCTGGCGACGGGCAAGCCTCTCTTCGGCATCTGCCTCGGCCACCAGCTCCTGGCGCTGGCGCTCGGCGGCAAGACGCGCAAGATGCCGATTGGCCATCGCGGCGCCAATCATCCGGTGAAGGATCTGATCACCGGTAAAGTCGAGATCACCAGCCAGAACCACGGCTTCTGCGTGCTGCCGGAGTCCTTGCCCAAATCCGCCGAGGTCACGCATGTCTCGCTGTTCGACGGCAGCAACGAAGGGCTGAAGCTCAAGGACAAGCCGGTCTTCTCGGTGCAGTACCATCCCGAGGCCAGCCCCGGCCCCCAGGACAGCCGCTACCTCTTCGACCGCTTCATCGCCATGATGGAGGGACACTAGCAATGTCGATCTTTGTGTTCTCGTCAAAGAATCTCACAAACATATGGGCCGGCATCGGTGCTGGGCTGTGGGCTGTGTCCAAAACAGAACCCGCCGTTCATCAGGGTAGGCTCACCAAATCACGAAGCATGAAAATTGGCTCGCTCGGAATATTTTATTGCTCCGAGACGCAGGCGCTAACTACACCGTTTATCCTCTTTTCTCGGCCTGATCCGGAGAAGACGATCAAGAACGTGTGGCCCGAAACGGAGGGATGGGTCTTGCCCTTCCGCATACGCACACTGGGCACACCGCGGAAGCAGCTTCACAAGGACGAAGCGATGCGGGTAATTCCCACACTGACTGCATCACAGCAAACGAATTTCGGCCATGCTCTGCCAGTCCAAGCAATAACCGTCTTCGGCCCGTCACCGTTGGGGGAAGCTGATTGGGAAGTTCTGCTCGAGCATCTCGCCGAAACGATCGGCAGCGAAATTCTTTGATGCTTAGTGACCGGCCCTTCGTCTCGCTATGCCCCTCCCCCCTTGAGGGGGAGGGTCGGGGAGGGGGGTGGCCGCTAGCTCGGCCGCGTGCCACGATCGCATCATGGCCTCGCCGCGCGCACGACAACTCCGCAGCGCTCCCACCGACGCGGAAATTCGGCTGTGGTCGCGCATACGAAGAAGGCAGATCGGGAACTTCCGATTTCGCCGCCAACATCCGATCGGCCCATACGTCGTCGATTTCTTCTGTCCAGAAGCTAAGCTCATTGTCGAGGTCGATGGCGGTCAGCATGCGATTCGCGAGCGCGAGGATGCGGAGCGCACACAGTGGCTTGAACAGCGCGGCTACAGTGTTCTCCGATTTTGGAACAACGAAGTGCTCGGAAACACTGAAGGAGTTCTGCTCGCGATTCGTGAAGCGTTGCGTGGTTAACCCCCCTCCCCATCCCTCCCCCTCAAGGGGGGAGGGGGTGGCTATGCGTCGCGCGTTGCTCAGCGATGCCTAAGCGCACGGACATCGAGAGCATCTTGATCATCGGCGCGGGGCCGATCGTGATCGGGCAGGCGTGCGAGTTCGATTACTCCGGCGCGCAGGCGTGCAAGGCGCTCAAGGAGGAAGGCTACCGCGTCATCCTCGTCAACTCGAACCCGGCGACGATCATGACCGATCCCGGGCTCGCCGACGCGACCTACATCGAGCCGATCACGCCCGAGATCGTCGAGCGCATCATCGAGAAGGAGCGTCCGGACGCGCTGCTCCCGACCATGGGCGGACAGACCGCGCTCAACACGGCGATGGCGCTGGCGCGATCGGGTGCGCTCAAGCGCTGGCAGGTCGAGCTGATCGGTGCCAGGGAAGACGCCATCGCCAAGGCCGAGGACCGCCAGCTCTTCCGCGAGGCGATGGACCGCATCGGCCTCGTCTCGCCCAAGAGCCGGCTGGTGCGCTCGCTCGACGAGGCGGTCGCGGCACTGCCGGCGATCGGCCTCCCCGCCATCATCCGCCCGTCCTTCACCTTGGGCGGCACCGGCGGCGGCATCGCCTACAACACCGAGGAGTTCGAGGAGATCGTGCGCGGCGGCTTGCGCGCCTCGCCCACCCGCGAAGTGCTGATCGAGGAATCAGTGTTGGGGTGGAAGGAATACGAGATGGAGGTCGTGCGCGACAGCGCCGACAACTGCATCATCGTCTGCTCGATCGAGAACGTCGACCCGATGGGCGTGCACACCGGTGACAGCGTCACCGTCGCGCCGGCGCTGACCTTGACCGACAAGGAATACCAAATCATGCGCAACGCCTCGATCGCGGTGCTGCGCGAGATCGGTGTCGACACCGGCGGGTCGAACGTCCAGTTTGCGGTCAATCCGCAGGACGGGCGTCTCGTCATCATCGAGATGAACCCGCGCGTCTCGCGCTCCTCGGCGCTGGCCTCGAAGGCGACCGGCTTCCCCATCGCCAAGGTCGCGGCGAAGCTCGCGGTGGGCTACACGCTCGACGAACTCAAGAACGAGATCACCCGCGTGACGCCGGCGAGTTTCGAGCCGACGATCGACTACATCGTCACCAAGATGCCGCGCTTCACCTTCGAGAAGTTCCCGGGGGCCGAGCCTATCCTGTCGACCTCGATGAAATCCGTGGGCGAGGCGATGTCGATCGGCCGCTGCTTCGCCGAGTCGGTGCAGAAGGCGCTACGTTCGATGGAAACCGGCCTCACCGGCTTCAACGAGGTCGATATCCCCGGCGCCGCCGGGGGCGACAAGGATGCGGTCCGCGCCGCGCTAGCGCGGCCGACGCCCGACCGCCTGCTCGTCATCGCACAGGCCTATCGCCACGGCCTCACCACGGCGGAGATCCACGCCGCTTGCAAATACGACCCCTGGTTCCTCGAGGAGATCCGCCACATCGTCGCGACGGAGGAGCAAGTGCGCGTGCGGGGCCGGCTCGACATGACGGCGGTCCCGGCCGGCGACCTGCTGCGACTGAAACGCATGGGCTTTTCCGACGCGCGGCTGGCCGAGCTCACGGGGATGGAAGAGGCCGAGATCGCCGCGCGACGCGTCGCCCTCGGCATCCACCCGGTCTATAAACGCATCGACACCTGCGCCGCCGAGTTCCCCTCGCTCACCCCCTACATGTATTCGACATACGAGGGCGACGGCGTCGCCCCTCCCGAATGCGAGGCGGATCCCTCCGACCGCCGCAAGGTGGTGATCCTCGGCGGCGGGCCCAACCGCATCGGCCAGGGCATCGAGTTCGACTATTGCTGCGTCCATGCCGCCTACAGCCTCAAGGAGGCGGGCATCGAGACCATCATGGTCAATTGCAACCCGGAGACCGTCTCGACCGATTACGACACCTCCGACCGGCTCTATTTCGAGCCGCTGACGGCGGAGGACGTGATCGAGCTGGTGCGCGTCGAGGAGCGGTGCGGCACGGTGCTCGGCCTTATCGTCCAACTCGGCGGGCAGACGCCGCTCAAGCTCGCGGCCGCGCTCGAGGCGGCGAAGATCCCCATCCTCGGCACTTCGCCCGATGCCATCGATCTCGCCGAGGACCGCCGCCGCTTCCAAGAGCTGCTGCAGCGGCTCGACCTCAGGCAGCCCGACAATGGCACTGCCTATTCGGCCGAGGAGGCCGACAAGGTCGCGGCGCGCATTGGCTATCCCGTGGTGATTCGCCCCTCCTACGTGCTGGGCGGCCGCGCGATGGAGATCGTGCACGGGCCTGCGGCGCTGGCTCGCTACATGACCAACGCGGTCAAGGCCTCCGGCAAGAATCCGGTGCTGATCGACCGCTATCTCCAGGATGCGATCGAGGTCGATGTCGACGCGCTCGCTGATGGCGAGGACGTCGCCATCGCCGGCATCATGGAACATATCGAGGAGGCGGGCATCCATTCGGGCGACAGCGCCTGCTCGCTGCCGCCCTACTCGCTGCCCGCCACCGTCATCGCCGACATCGAGCGGCAGACTTCGGCGCTCGCCAAGGGGCTGGGTGTGGTCGGGCTGATGAACGTGCAATATGCCGTCAAGGAAAGCACCGTCTACGTGCTCGAGGTGAACCCGCGCGCCTCGCGCACGGTCCCCTTCGTCGCCAAGGCGACCGGCGTGCCGATCGCCAAGATCGCCGCGCGCGTCATGGCCGGCGAGCGGTTGCGCTCCTTCTCGCTCGACCGCTCGCGCGTGCGGCATGTGGCCGTGAAGGAGGCGGTCTTCCCCTTCGCGCGCTTCCCGGGCGTCGACCTGATCCTCGGGCCGGAGATGAAGTCGACCGGAGAGGTGATGGGCATCGACGTCGATTTCGGCCGCGCCTTCGCCAAGTCGCAGCTCGGCAGCGGCGTCGAGCTGCCGCTTCAGGGCACGGTCTTCGTCTCCGTGCGTGATCGCGACAAGCCGGCCATGGTCGAGCCGTGCCGGGGTCTGATCGAGATGGGCTTCCGCCTCATCGCCACCCGCGGTACCGCCGAGTTGCTGCGCCAGGCGGGACTGTCGGTCGAAATCATCAATAAGGTGCTCGAAGGCCGGCCGCATATCGTCGACCGCATGCTGTCCGGGGGCGTGCAGTTGCTGTTCAACACCACCGAGGGAGCGCAGGCGATCGCCGACAGCTTCAGCCTGCGCCGCACCGCGCTCACCAACGCCATCCCCTACTACACCACGGTCGCGGGCGCGCGCGCCGCCGTTCAGGCGATCGCCGCGCTCAAATCCGGCAGCCTTGAAGTCGCCTCGCTCCAGTCCTATTTTGTTGGATCGTTCTAGGCACCCGGCCCGGCAGGACCGGGCGGGGGTGTATTTGTCGCTCTGGAACGACTCTAGCCTTGTGAGGTTAGGAACCTTCTTCCAATGACGAAGATCCCGATGACCGCGCCCGGCTACAACCGGCTGCAGGACGAGCTGAAGCGGCTCAAGACGATCGACCGGCCCGCTGTGATCCGCGCGATTGCGGAGGCGCGCGAGAATGGCGATCTGTCGGAGAACGCGGAATACCACGCAGCGCGAGAGCGTCAGAGCTTCATCGAGGGCCGCGTCCTCGAGCTCGAGGACAAGATCGCGCGCGCCGAGGTCATCGACGTGTCGAAGCTGTCCGGCAAGATCGTCAAGTTCGGCGCCACCGTGACCCTGGCCGACGAGGAGACCGATGAGAAGGTCGTCTACCAGATCGTCGGCGAGGACGAGGCCGATATCAGCCAGCGGCGCTTGTCGGTAACCTCGCCGCTGGCCCGCGCGCTCATCGGCAAGAACATCGGCGACAGCGTCGAAGTATCGACGCCGCGCGGCGCCCGCTCCTACGAAGTCGTCAAGGTCGCGTTTCGCTGAACCGATGATCGTGCGCGGCGATCAGACCGGAAAGCTCCCGCATATCGCTGAAGATGAGATCGGCGCCGGCTGCAAGGAGCCGCGCATCATGACCGGGGCGGCAATGGCTGCCGCCGGCGAAGCCGAGCGCCGTCATGCCCGCCGCTCTGGCCGCGGCGATGCCGGGCGCACTGTCCTCGATGGCGATCGAGCGTTGCGGCGACGCGCCCATCTTCGCGGCGGCATAGAGAAAGATGTCGGGCGCGGGCTTGCCGCGCGCCACCAGCGCCGTGCTGAAGATCGCTGCCGGCGAGAACCAGCGCAGCAGGTCCGTACGGCGCAGCTTCCACAGGAGATCGTCCGGCAGGCTGCTGGACGCCACGCATTTGTCCATCGCCAGCCGCGGCAGCACAGTCTCGAGGCCGGCAATGGCTTTGAGCTCGCGCTCGAACAGCTCGAGCGCACGCCGCTTCATCGCCGCGTCGAAATCTTTCGGCAGCGCGGCGCCGAGATCCGCGGCGAGGACGGCGTACATGTCCCTGTTGCTCACGCCAGTGAACCGCTCGGCGATGCTATCGGCGGCAATGACGTGGCCGAAGGCGGCCAAGGTGTCGACGACGGCGCGGCAGGCGATCACCTCGCTGTCGACCAGGACGCCGTCGCAATCGAAGACGACGAGGTCGATGCCGGGGTGCGCTGCGCGGCTATTCCTTGGCATCAACGTCGATGGGCACGCCAGGATCGTACTTGGACGCACGGATGCCGAGCGACGAGCGCACATGCGCGACATTGGGCGCCGCCGTCAGCTTGGTCGTGAGGAACCGCTGGTAGCTGTCCCAGTCGGTGGCGACGATCTTGAGCAGGAAGTCGGTCTCGCCGGCGAGCATGTGCGCCTCGCGCACCTCGGGCCAGGTGAGCGCCAGGGTTTCGAAGGCCTTCAGGTCCGGCTCGGCTTGGCTCGACAGCCCGACCTGGGCGAAGACGGTGACGCCGAAGCCCAGCAATTCCGAATTGATGTCGGCATGATATCCGCGGATGAAACCGGCCTCCTCGAGCGCCCGCACGCGCCGCAGGCAGGGCGGCGCCGAGATGCCCGCGCGCTTGGCGAGATCGACATTGGTCATGCGGCCATTGGCCTGCAGGTCACGCAGGATGCGTCGATCGATCTTGTCGAGCTTGATGCGGCGCATCTTTGGATCTCTGAGGAAAATCGTCGGAGGGCGGCATGGTATTACACGGTAATAATATTGCAAGTTACGCTGGGCGCGGCAACGCGCTTGCAAGCCCGCTGGACCGAGGTTAACACCGCGGCGGCGCTTCGTATTGGGCGATCGATGGCAAGCACAGGCCCCACCGTCTGGGTGATGCATGACGGCAAAGTCGGCATGGCCAGCCAGGTGATCGGCCTCGCCGAGGCGGTGGGCTTTCCCTTCACCGAGAAGCGGCTCGACATCCGCGCGCCGTGGCGCCATCTGGCGCCGCAGCTCTGGCTGCAGCCGCTGGCGGCGTTGCGACCGGCTGGCGACCGGCTGCAGCCGCCCTGGCCCGATCTGCTCATCGCCTGCGGCCGTCTCGCCGCCGCACCGGCGCTCGCCGTCAAGCGAGCCAGCGGCGGCCGCGTCTTCTGGGTGCAGGTGCAGGACCCGCGCTTCGCCCGCCGCGAGGTCGATTTGATGGTGGTGCCGGAGCATGATCCGGCACGCGGCGACAATGTCTTCCCCACCATGGGCGCCGTGCACCGGGTCACCGCGGCGCGGCTCGCCGACGGAGCAAAGCGGCTCGGGCCGCGGCTTGCCGGCCTGCCGCGGCCGCTCGTGGCGGTGCTGATCGGCGGCGATAACCGTGTCTACCGTCTCACCGGATCACGCTTCGCTGCCTTCGTCGATCAGCTTGCCGCGCTCGCCCGCGCGGGCTTCGGCATCGCCGTAACGCCCTCGCGCCGGACGGGACCGGCTGCCGAGCAACTGCTGCGCAACGGGCTTGCCGGCCTGCCCGCCTTCATCTGGGACGGCGTCGGCGACAACCCTTATTTCGGCCTGCTCGGGCTGGCGGACGCCGTTCTGGTGACCGCGGATTCGGTGTCCATGGTCAGCGAGGCCACCGCGACCGGGAAGCCGGTGCATGTCGTCGATCTCGACGGCGGCTCCGCCAAGTTCGCGCGTTTCCACGCGGCCATGCGCACGGCCGGAATCACGCGCCCCTTCGCCGGCGCGATCGAGGATTGGCGCTACACGCCGCCCGACGACACCGCACGCGCCGGCGCCGAGATCCGGCGCCGGCTGGCGACGCGTCTCGCCGAGGTTGCCTAGATGGGCCGCGGCCTTGCCGCCTACGTTGCGGTGTTGGCACTGGCGGTGGCGATGTTCCTGCTCTTCCCCGGCATCGATCTCTGGGCGAGCGCGCTGTTCTATCGCCCGGACAGCCGGTTCCTCCTCGCCGATTGGGCGCCGGTGCGTGCCGTCTACCGCGCGGTTCCCTACATAGTCGAGTTCGTCGCCATCGGCGTGCCGACGCTGTTTCTCATCTCGCGGTCGCGCCGGTGGCGGTTCGGGCCCCTCGATGTTCGGGCCGCAGCCTTTTTGCTGCTGTCTCTCGCGCTCGGGCCTGGGCTGCTGGTCAACGCCGTGCTCAAGGACCATTGGGGCCGTGCCCGCCCCGCGCAGGTGACGGAATTCGCGGGGACACAACATTTCACGCCGGCGCTGATTCCTGCCGACCAGTGCGCGCGCAATTGCTCGTTTCCCGCAGGCCATCCGGCGATGGGATTCTATCTCGTCTCCTTCGCCTTCCTGGTGCGCGACCCACGACGGCGGCGCATTGCCGAGGGGGCGGCGATTGCCACGGGCGCGTTGATCGGCGTGGCGCGGATGGCGCAAGGCGGCCATTTTCTTTCGGACGTCGTCTTTTCGGGATTGCTGGTCTATGGCACGAGCTGGCTGCTCTACCGCGCCATCATCGTACACGACGCGCTGCGGCCGCTGCTGCAGCGGCCATGGCTGCTCGCCTGGGTCTTCGGCAGCGTCCTCGCCGCCGCCCTATCGATGACGTTCATCGACCGGCCGGTCGCCCGCTTCTTCCACGATGGCGACCCGCGTATGCACGCGATCTTCGCGTTCATCACGAAATTCGGCCTCAGCGACGGCTACCTGATCGTCAGCGGCCTGCTGTTCGTGGGTTTGCGCGTCGCCGCGGCAAAGCTGCGCGATGCCGTCCGAGCGCGGCGGTCGCTGATCAACGCCTATCGCGCGCTCTACGTCTTCGTCGCGGTGGCCGTCTCGGGCCTCGCCACCGATCTCATCAAGGTGCTATGCGGCCGCGCTCGGCCGAAACTGCTGTTCGGCAACGATGTCTACGGCTTCACCTGGGGCGCGACGCAGGTCGATTACTGGTCGTTCCCGTCGGGCCATGCGACGACCATCGTTGCGCTGGCGACAGCGCTGTTCTTGCTCTGGCCGCGCGGGCTGCCGCTCTATCTCGTCGCCGCGCTGCTGGTGATGGCGAGCCGCGTCGTCATCGACGCGCACTATTTGAGCGACGTGATCGTCGGCGCGTCGATCGGCGCGGCGACGGCGTGGGCGGCATGGCTCGCCTTCGCCCGCGCCGGGCTGCCGCTCAGGGCCGGCGTGCCAGGCCCGGCAGACGCGCCCGGTCAGCGATATCCCTTGAAGCCGTGAAGCCAATAGACCTGGTAGTGGCGCGCCGTCTTGCGGTCGAGCGGGATGATGATGTCGTCGGGCGGCCGGTCGACCTGGGCGAAGCGCGAGAAGATGCGCTCGAGATTGTCGGGCGAATGGCTCACCAGCAGGAAATCGCCGCCGACATAGCGTGACGGCTGTGCCGTCAGATCAAACTCATCGTGGATGCCACCCTCGCCGTTCCATTTGAGCGCGTCGAAGGGATGCGGCCGGACGTAGTACATCAGCGCCGCCATGTCCTCGCGGTCGTCCGACAGCAGGATCGTCCCGGGATGCCGCATCAGCATCTCGCTCACGCTCCGCCCGAGCGTGCGCCAGCCGCGCAGCCGATGCAGCAGGTCCCATTTTGCCGGCAGGTCGACGCGCAGGGCAGCCGCCGCGTCATGCGCGCCGAAGATGACGAGCGCGATCAGCAGATGCAGCGCCACCGACGCCGCGACGAGGGCGGTGCGCCCGCGCTCAAGCAGCCATGCCACCACCAGCACGACCGCGGAGACGAAGGTGGGCGCCGACCAATTGGGCTGCGCTCGCGACAGAAAGCTCACCACCAGCATCATGGCCAAGGTCGGCAGCGCGAAACAGGCGAGCAGCACCGCTCGCCGATCCCGGAAGCTGCGCCGCGCGGTCAGGGTAATGAGCATCAGCACGGCGAAGAAGATCGGCCCGAACACGCCGAATTGCGAACCGAGGAATTCGAGAAAATGCGTGGGATGCAGCAGCGCTCCGCCCAGCGCGGCGTTGTCGCGGGTATGGCGGTAGCTGACGAAACCGTTGAGCGCGTTCCAGATGAAGTTGGGCGCGTATATCACCACGGCTATCGCCGTGGCGCCCAGGAACCGCGGCAGATGGCGCCGCTCGTCGTGGAAGAGCAGCAGGAAAAGCAGCGCCGAGACAAGCCAGTACGCCATCGCGTATTTCGCCAGCAGGCCGAATCCGGCGGCGATGCCGACCGCGATCCACCAGCGCTCGCCGTGAGGCTCGCGCGCGCGGATGAAGGCATAGAGCGCCACCGCCCAACAGAACAGAAGCGGCGCGTCGGTCGAGATCAGCGCCGCCGAGGCCGAGACGCCCGGTAGCGTCGCATAGGCGATCGCCGACCACATCGCGACGCGCGCGTCGTAGAGCCGGCGCGCGATGGCATAGATGACAAGGCTGGCGCCGAAATGGAGCAGCGGCGCAGCGAGGCGGATGGCAAGCTCGTCCTCGCCGAACACGGCGGTGGTGGCGGCGATGAGCCAGGCGACGAGCGGCGGCTTCGAGTAGTAGCCGAGCGCCGGATGCAGCGACCACAGCCAGTACTGCGCCTCGTCCGGATAAAGGTCGGCGCGGCCCAACGCGAGCCACACCAGCCGTGCCACCGTGACTGCGAAAACCGCCCACAGCGCCAGCCGCCAGGATCGCTCTTCGACCGAAGCCGCTTGCGTCAACTGCCCGCCCCGCACCGCCATGGCGGCGAAGCCTAGCGACGGTTCGCCGCTCCCGCCAGCCCTTTTGCCGGGAAGACTTAGGGAATACGGTCTAGCATTCGGAGCCATCGGTTGCTAAGTGATGGCCACGGCTTTCGATCGGCAGAATCGTGCCCATGCAACTCAGGATCGAGACTTTCAGCAACAGCCGCGGCGGCAACGCCTTCTTCAAGGCCGTGACGCATCCGCTGGCGGCGCGTGCCATGGGCGAGCTGACATGCCGACTCGGCCGCGGCAAAGTGGCGATCTACGACCCAGACGGCTGCGCCGATGGGCTTTCCGACCTCTACGACCTGTCGCGGCTCGATGTGGCAGGCTGCTTCGTCCAGGACGTGACGGCGATCGGCCGGCCGGTGCTGGGACGCGCCGCGCAGCCGGTAACCGAGCTCGGCGAAAGCGGCGCGCGCGTCGTCTTCGTCGTCGCCTTCGACTCGCCGCGCATCGTCGACCATATTCGCCATCTGCTGCCGCCAGGCGCCGCGGCGGTGAGCCTCGACGCCATCCGCCTCCCCGACGCGCTGCTGTCGAACACGCGCCGCTATCTCGATCCGCTTAATTTCGCCACCAACTTCGCCTTCTTCCGCGATCAGGACGGGCTGCACACGCGACTCGTCACCGCGAATTACTGGGCGGGCTATGGCGCCCGGGAGCTGGCGCTGTGGCTTCTGCTCTATGACGAGGCCGGCAAGGAGCTCGCCGAGTGGCGCGAGGCGGTGCCGCCCGGCAGCGCCTCGATCGTGCTCGACAGCCGCACCATCCGCGCCCGCTTCGGCCTGCCGGCGTTCACCGGCCAACTCTTCATGCATGTCGTCGGCGCCGTGGGTCACGACGTGGTGAAATATGCGCTCGATACGTTCGGCGACAGCGCCGATGCGTGCCTCTCCTGCACGCATGACGCCAATTCTTGGCCGGCCGATTTCTATGCCGGGCTGCCCGCGCCCGCCGCCGGTGAGACGGTTACTCTGTGGGTGCAGAACAGCCAGCCTTGCGCGATCCCCGCCGGCTCGATCGGTCTCAACCTAATGGGCGACGCAGCGGTCAAGACCATTGAGCGGCCGATCGCGCCCTTCGCGAGTTATGCGCTCGACATCGCCAAGCTGCTGCCGCAGGCGCGCTGGCCGCAGCAGATCGAGATCCGCGCCGGCAAATACGTGGTGCGGCCGCGCTACGAGGTGACCGGGCGGGGCAAGCGTCGCATCGCCCATGTCAATGTCGAGCGCACCGATCTGAAGCCCGACCCGCGCATCGGCGAGCTCGGCAATATGCTCGGCAAGGGCTTCCTGCTGCCCGCCCCGGTGCTGCCGCGCGACACCTGGCGTTCACTGGCGCTGCCGACGCCGATGGCGACGACACAGGAGCAGCTGCCGACCGAGCTCATCCTCTATGACGGCAGCGGCCGCGAGACGGCGCGCCACCGCTTCGGCCGGCTGCTGCGGCGTGACTCGGTGGCGGTCGATATCGACGACGTCATCGACGGCGCCGCGCTGCCGACGGGCTACGGACATTGCGAGCTGGTCTATGATTTCACCGCCGGCGACGGCGCCGATGGCTGGCTGCACGGCCTGTTCCGCTACGAGCACCGCGCCAGTGGGCACACGGCGGAGACCAGCTTCGGCGCGCATGTCTTCAACACCGTGCTCACCTACAAGAGCGAGCCGCAATCCTATGCCGGCCGGCCGCCGGGCCTGTCGACGCGCCTCTTTCTCCGGCTCGGCGAGCAGCCGCACGACACTTTGTGCCATCTGATCTATGCGGCATCGACACCGTGGCACGCCAAGAGCACCACCGATCTCGTGCTGCATGACGCAGGCGGGATCGAGGTGGCGCGGGAGCGGGTCGCGATACCCTGCTCGGGCTCGCTGTTCTGGCGCTACCACGAGGTGTTCGACAGGGCCACGCGTGACCGGGCGGGCGCCAATTCCTATATCATTGTCCGTGACGCGACGTGCCGCCTCTTCGGTTATCACGGCCTCCTCGCTGAAGGCGGCGCGTTCAGCCTCGACCACATGTTCGGCTTCTAGTTGGTGGTATCGGCGGAACCTTCGATGACCCAGCGCCATCACACGAAACTCTTGATCATCGGCTCAGGGCCGGCCGGCTACACCGCCGCGATCTATGCCGCGCGCGCGAATCTGCAGCCGATCCTCGTCCACGGGCTCCAGCCGGGCGGGCAGCTCACCATCACCACCGATGTCGAGAACTACCCGGGCTTCGCCGACGTGATCCAGGGCCCTTGGCTCATGGCGCAGATGGAGAAGCAGGCGGCGCATGTCGGCACGCGCCTCGTCAGCGACATGATCGTCAGCGTCGACCTGTCGCGGCGGCCCTTCACCTGCGTCGGCGACACCGGCGACGTCTATATCGCCGACGCCCTCGCCATCTGCACCGGCGCGCAGGCGCGCTGGCTCGGCATCCCCAGCGAAGAAAGGTTCCGCGGCTTCGGCGTCTCGGCCTGCGCCACCTGCGACGGCTTCTTCTTCCGCGGTCGCGAGGTCGTGGTGATCGGCGGCGGCAACACCGCCGTCGAGGAGGCTCTCTACCTCACCAACCACACCACGCGCGTCACCCTGATCCATCGCCGCGATCAACTGCGTGCGGAAAAGATCCTGCAGGCGCGGCTCTTCGCCAATCCGAAGATCCGCGTCATCTGGGACGGCGTCGTCCAGGAGATCGTCGGCGAGAGGGAGCCGCCGCGCGTCACCGGCGTGCGCATCGTCAATGTCAGAACCGGCGAGAGCGCGATCGTGCCGACCGACGGCGTCTTCGTCGCCATCGGCCACACGCCTGTCACCGGCATCTTCGCGGGTCAGCTGGCGCTCGACGCCGAGGGCTACATCATCACCCGGCCCGAGTCGACCGCCACCGATGTGCCCGGCGTCTATGCCGCTGGCGATGTGAAGGACAAGGTATTTCGGCAGGCGGTTACCGCCGCCGGCATGGGGTGCATGGCGGCGCTCGAGGCCGAGAAATTCCTCGCCGCCGAGGAAGCGGCGGCAGCGCTCAAAGCGGCGGAATAGCATCGGCCCGAATCAGCGGCCGGACACCTGACGCAGCGGGCTGCGAAGGACAAGGACGTATGGACTGGGACAAGCTCAGGGTGTTTCACGCCGTCGCCGAGGCCGGCAGCTTCACCCATGCCGGCGAGGCGCTCAATCTGAGCCAGTCGGCGGTCAGCCGGCAGATCAGCGCGCTCGAGGAGAGCCTGAGCGTGCCGCTGTTCCACCGCCATGCGCGCGGACTCATCCTCACCGAGCAAGGTGAATTGCTCTACCGGACCGCGCGCGAGGTCTTCTCCAAGCTGGCGATGACCGAGGCGATGCTGTCGGAATCTAAGGAACGTCCCAAGGGTCCGCTCAAGGTGACGACGACGGTGTCGTTCGGCTCGGCTTGGCTCACGCCGCGCATCCGCGAATTCGTCGACCTCTATCCGGAGATCCAGGTCAGCCTTGTCGTCGATGACAGCGAGCTCGACCTGTCCATGCGCGAGGCCGATGTCGCCATCCGCATGTCGCCGCCGCGCCAGCCCGATTTGGTGCAGCGCCATCTCATGACCGTGCGCTACCACATCTATGCCTCGTCCGAGTATCTGAAGCGTTTTGGCATGCCGCAGAAGGCCGAGGACCTCGACAAGCACCGCTTCATCATCTATGGCCAGGACGGCCGTCCCGTGCGCAACATCAACTGGCTCGCCGAAGTGGGCGCGCGCGCCGGCATCGATCGCCAGGCGATCTTCATGGTCAACAACGTGTACGCCATCTTCCGGGCTGTCGACAGCGGCCTCGGCATCGCCGCGCTACCGGATTTCATGGCGCAGGAGACCGCCAACCTCATGCGCATCCTGCCGGAGATCACCGGCCCGGAAGTCGAGGCCTATTTTGTCTATCCGGAGGAACTGCGCTCGTCGAAGCGCATCGCGGTATTCCGCGACTTCCTGCTGCGCAAGGTGACGGAAGGCAAGAACAGCTGACGGCGGCGGCGTCAGAACAGCCGGCCGTTGCGCAGCAACGCGGTGAGGCCGGCGATCAGCGCCGCGACCATGCCGAGGGCAAAGCCCAGCGTCGCCCCCCAGTCGAGCCAGTTGTGCTGCGGCGCCGTCTCGGGCGGCATCGCGGCCTCGTTGTCGAGCGTCGCCTTCTCGGGGGTCGTTTCCACCCGCGCCGGCCCCGCCAGGACGATGCCGCCCGCCGCCTTCTCCGGCGTCGGATCGTCGCGTTGCGGCGCCAGGAGGCGCGGCACCGCTGCGGTCATCGCCGGCTCCGCCGCCGAGGTGAGCAGGAGCGCCGACACGACCTTTTCGGGCATCGGCTCGTCGCGGCGCGGCGCCAGCAGCCGGGACGCCGTGGGCGCGGTAGAGGGACGCGCCGCGGCCAGCCGCTCAGCGAGCCAATCGACCCAGCCGGGCGGGAGCGTCGGCGCGGGCATGCCCGAGAAGGCATGCTCGACCGTCACGGCAAGCTGTGCGTGGGCCGCGCGCGGCACCGGCAGCGCGACGATGGGGAGCTCGCCAGGAAACCGCCGTTGCAGCCCCTCGTCGCGCAGCATCGTGCGCAGCGCGTTGCGCGCCTCCTCGGGGCTTGCTTCCTGGCCCTCGTCGAGGAAAGCGATCAGCGCCACGCCGCGGGCCGGGTGCAGCACCGCAAGATCCACCGGACCCTCCTCGCCATGCGCGCGGATCACCGCGCCAGGGAGGCAGCGCCAACCGGGAATGAGCCCCGCGGCGGACGGCGCCAAGCCGTTGCCGATCTCGCTGGCAGCCCGCCGCGCCTCGGCGGGACGATCGAGGATCTGCTCGGCCATAGGGGAACCGTCGGTTGATGGCATCGCCTCACCAACGCTCCAAGCGCGATTTGGTTTCGCGCTTTGGTGGCGCGAAAAGGGATGCAGTTTTTGCAACCGTGCCAGCGCAAATTTCCGGTGGCCTTTCCACCGGACCGCCGTCATCGTCGCCCTCGGAATTTCGCCGCGGTCGACGCGGCAGCAGTTTCCAGGCGTCGCAGCCCGGAAAGAGGGTCTTCGGATCCTCACGTCTGCCAGACGTGAAACCTCCCTGTTCGTCCTGGCCCCGGCCCCGTGCCGGGGCCATTTTACGTGGCGGGGCTCGGCGTCATGGTGCAGCACGGCGAGCACCGAGAGTGCCGCTGCTGGTGCGTCTGATACTTTCGACGCAGCTCACGTAACAATGCACGCGGTTCTCCGCGCACGGCACATGAGATCGAAGGAAGAAACCAACGTTGGCAGCCGCATGCAGAGCAAGCGCTATCGGACGCGGGCGCCCTTCGACGAGATCGGGCGCGCGCTCGCCACCCCTTGGGACCGGGCGACGGCGCGCTCAAGCCGGCAGCGATCACGGGCTGCTGGCGGTGGTCAGCCAGATGGCCGCGCCGAGAGGCACCACCGAGCCACGCTGATGCTGGGCGAGGGCCCGGCGAACCGACGCGGCGACGGCGTCGCGGAGCGCCGGCGCCTGGTCCTCGATCGCCCGGCTGGTGGCACCGATCTCGAGTGCGGACGCGACCGCTTCGTCGAGCCCGCGACCGCCGGCGATGTCGAGATCGATATCGAGGCGCTCAAGGGCGATCGATCGGAAGCCGGCATCGCCCAGGATGCGCCGGACCCGCTCCTCGCTGGCGAAGGAGAAGGGCCCGGGATCCTCGGGCCCGAGCTTGGGCAGCGGCGGCACGTGCGCATAGGCGGCCTTTAGCGGCGTCATCATCCAGGGGTTTTCCTGGGGCGTGCGAAAGCAGACGAAGACAAGGCGCCCGCCCGGCCGCAGCGCGGTGCGCAGATTGGCGAAGGCGCGCGCCGGTTCGGCAAAGAACATGACGCCGAAACGCGAGAACAGGAGATCGAAGCGGCCGCTGGCAAAGGCGTGCGTCGTCGCGTCGGCTTGAACCAGCTCGACCGGCGAACCCGGCGGCAGCCGCGCGGCAGCGCGGGCCAGCATCGGCGCGGAGATGTCGAGTCCAAGAACCCGGCCCCGCGGTCCCACGAGCTTGCCGAACTCGACCGTCGTCGCGCCGCAGCCGCAGCCGATATCGACGATGCGCTCTCCTGGCTGGACCCGGGCGCGAGCGATGGCGATGCTCGTCACCGGCGCGAGCACGACGTCCCAGGCTTCCTGGCGATGCACCCAGTGCCGGCCGCCCGGCCCGTTCCAGAAGGCGATCTCGGCGGCGTTGCGCTGGTCGGCAATCATGCTGCTCATTGCCCGCTCCCGCCCTGGGCTAGGTTTGATTCTCGCCCCGGTGTCCGCTCAGGATAACGATGCCGGCCCTCTGTGCCACCGCCAAAGCGGCGATCTGCGTGCCGATCAATACGCGGCCACGTGGCCGGATGGGGTGTTCATAGTCGTCGCCCAAGCGGCAACAACCCTGGAGTCGGCTCATGACCGTCAACATCTTACTGCTGCAGCCACTGATCGCACTCATCGCCGGGATTCTCATCCTGCTCGTCCCTCGCTTGCTCAATTACATCGTCGCCGTCTACTTGATTATCGTCGGCCTCGCCGGCTTGCTGCCGCACATCCTGCGGTGATAGCAGGCCGGTGCCCCGCCCCGGTCGGTGGCCGACAGATTGCGTGGTGGCATGTCAGGCGTCGCCGGCGGCGCGGCTTGTGCCTTGCCAGATGCGAGGCTGCGCCGCGCGCTGGAACGGCACCAGTCCCCATTTTCCGTCGCCGCCTTGGCACACGGTGCCGTCCGCCGTCCTTCTGATCGTCGGCCAGCAGCTTGACCGAGGTCTCAGCGGAGCCCGCGCCTTGGCCGACGCGCATCGGCCAAGGCGCGGTTCAGTAAGCCAGCGCGCGAACCGAGCGCGCCCGATGCGCGTTCGCAACCGCTTCCGCGGGGGCACCAAGTCGGTTGCACCGGCGTGGGCGCCATGTGGCGGGCGCGGTGCAGGCGCCGGTGCGGCGCGCAGCTTGCCCAAGGCCGGGTGCGCCGGAATCAGTTGCGCGGGCCCGAGGCGAGGCCGACGTCAGGCACCTGCCGAGAGGCTCCGGATGTCAGCGGAAGTGGTGGTGACCGCCGCCGCCGAAGGAGAAGCCGACCGAGCCATAGAAGGGCAAGTAGTAGGTTGGCGGATAATAGTAGGGGCTGTAGGCGTAGTATGGCGGGTAGTAATAGCTCGGCGCCGGCTCATAAGCATAGCCGCCGGGCGGCGGCGCGCCGGCGTAGCTGCCGGACGGCGGCGCATAGGCCACTGGCGGCGGCGCGTAGATGCATCCGCCCAGCGCCAATACGATGGCCGCGATCGGCACCCGCCAGAGGGGCGAGTACCCGCTCAGCATCGTGCCCATGCTTCGGCTCCTCAATTCACGATCCGCCAAGTGCCGTCGGGCTGACGGCAGGCAGTGCCGACGACGCTTTCCGGCTGACCTGCGATCGTCGTCGTCGACTGGTACTCGCGGCACTCGCCTTGCGGCGCGGCGGCAGGAAGCGCGTAAGCCGTAGCGGGCGGCGGCGCATAAACCGGCGCGGGCGCGTAATAGACCGGCGCCGGCGGTGGATAGGCGACAAGCGGCGGTGGCGGATAGTAATAGGCCGGCCCGGGGAACAGCGGGACACCGATGCCGAAGGAAACAAAACCCCGCGCCTGCGCCGCTGGCGACGGCAGCGCCGTCGCAAGACCGACACCGGCGAGCAACACGCCGACGACGCCGAGCGTCTTTGGCAATCTGGACCCGAATGTCATCGCCCCGCCCTCCTTTGGTCGGAAGCTTATCCACAGAGTATGGGCGGCCCTTCCGCGACCGTCCAGTGCTGCTCGTTTTACGGGGCGGCACCGCGCTCCATCCCTGCAGGGATCAAAGGGGAAGACACCTGGACGGTGTAAGGCGCAACGGACAATGCGGGCGTTGCGCAAATGCTCGATCTGTCTGCTGCCACCATAGGGCTGTGTCCTTTTCCAGTCCGGCCAGCGCCCCGAAAGGAGCGAAATCAGCGGACGGGTCGTTCCTTTCGCAGGGAAAGGAAGGTGTTAATATGCGCGGAGCTCTTCTTTGGCTGGTCGGGATCCCGATCCCGGTGATCATTCTGCTTTACGTCTTTCACGTCATCTGACGGCTTGGCTCAGGTGAACAGACGCTCGCTCGTCAACCCGTCGTAGAGATGGGCGACCTGCTCGCCATAGCCGTTCCACTTCAGCGTTGGGCGGCGCTCGTCGCTGCCCAACACGCGCTCGGTCGCTTGGCTCCAGCGCGGATGCGGCACCTCCGGGTTGACGTTCGCCCAGAAGCCGTACTCGCTGGCCTGCAGCGCTTCCCAGAAACTCACCGGACGCTTGTCAGTGAAGGTGAATTTCACGATCGACTTGATTGATTTGAAGCCGTATTTCCATGGCAGCGCAAGGCGCAGCGGCGCGCCGTCCTGCCGCGGCACCGGCTTGCCGTACATACCCGTTACCAGAAAGGCGAGCTCGTTGGTCGCCTCGGCCATGGTGAGTCCTTCGACATAGGGCCAGGGATACCAGAACTGCTTCTGCCCCGACGCGACCTTGGCGTCGCGGAAAGTCTCCATGCGCAGGAATTTCGCCGAGCCCTGCGGCTGCGCGAGATCGACCAGCGCCTTCAAGGGAAAGCCGCTCCAAGGCACGGCCATCGACCACGCCTCGACGCAGCGATGGCGGTAAAGCCGCTCCTCGAGGGTGACCCGCTTCAACAGATCGTCGATGCCGAGCGTCATCGGCTTCGCCACCATGCCGTCGATGGTCACGGCCCACGGCCGAATCGGCAGCGCCTGCGCATCGTCAGCGATCGTCTTCTGCGAGCCGAACTCGTAGAAATTGTTGTAGGTGCTGGCGAGCTTCTCATCGGTGATCGGGCGATCGAGCGTGTAGGTCGGGTTGCGCTTGGCCGGGTAGAGCCTCGCCGACGGATCCGCCTCGGCCGCCGCCAGCGCATGGCCGACCGCCCACTCGCCGCTGCCGGCAGCGATCAGCGCGCCGAAGCCCATCGCCTGGACCACGCGGCGGCGGTCGTGGAACACCGCCTCGGGCGTCACCTCGCTCCCGCGCAGCTCCCAGCCGCGCTCGCGCTTCACCAACATCTGATTCTCCTCAGGAACCCTTCACGGCAGCACATAGCGCCGCCGCCGGGTCACGGCAAATCACGCGCGCGCGAGCGCGGACGGGATCAGCGGCGCGAGCCGGCTATTGCGCCGCCTGCTCGCCGCGCCCGGCCATCACCCGCTCGGCCAGCTTGCCGGTCAGCTCCTGCAGGTGGTCGAAGCGGTCGGCATAGCTGCCGACGCCCAGTGTCACCGAGCGCAGCTCGACGATGAGGTCGTGCAGCTCGGCTTGCGGCAGGTTGGCCGTCACCACGTCCCAGCCCTCCCAGCCGGCCTTTGCGTCATAGCCGAGGATCTGGCCGCGCCGGCCGGAGATGAGCCGCTGCACGCGCGAGGTGAAGGCGCTGGGCACGGAAATCTCGACGAAGTGGATGGGCTCGAGCAGCACCGGGTCGCATTTCGGCATCGCCTCGCTCATGGCCAGGCGCGCCGCCGTCTTGAATGCCTGGTCGGAGCTGTCGACGGCGTGGAACTGCCCGGTGATCAGGGTCACCGACACGTCCACCACCGGGAAGCCCAGCGGCCCGTGGCGCAGGAAGTCCATCACGCCTTCCTCGACGGCCGGGATGTAGTTGCGCGGGATGGCGCCGCCGACGACGGCATCGGTGAAGGTGTGGCCGGTGCCGCGCGGCAACGGCTTCACCTCGATCTGGATGTCCGCGAACTGGCCATGCCCGCCGGACTGGCGCTTGAAGCGAGCATGCTGCGCCGTGCCCTTGCGGATCGTCTCCTTGTAGGGCAGCTGCGGCTTACGCGCGGTGACCTGGAGATTGTACTTGATGCGCAGCCGGTCCATGGCGATCTGCAGATGGATGTCGCCCTGCCCCCAAAGCACCATTTCCTGGAGCTCCGGGTTCTGCTCGAGCACGAGCGTCGGATCCTCCTCGACCAGCTTGGCGATGACGCCGGTGAGCTTCACATCATCGGCGCGCTTCTCGGCGGTGATGGCGAGCCCATAGACCGGCTTCGGCACCGGCGGGCGCGGCAGCGGCGGCGCGGCGCCGGTGGCGAGCACGGTGCCCGTGCCGATCCCTTCCATGCGCGCCAGCGCCACCACTTCGCCGGCGGCGGCGGAGGGGCGCTTTTCCTGGGTCGCGCCGGTGAGGCGCAGCACCCCGGCGACTCGCACGCCGTTCAAGGTCATGCCGTCATTCACCTGGCCGCTCCACACGCGCGCCAGCGACTGCTTGCCGGAATGGGGCGCGTGGTAGGTCTTGATCACCTGGGCCACGGTGTCGCGCGTCCCGTCGGGGAGGCCGAGGCGCGCCGCGGTCGTGGCGACGGCCGGCGTTTCGTGGCGCAGCGCCTTGAGCAGGCGGCGCACGCCGTGCTCCTGCAGCGCCGAGCCCAGGAACACCGGCACGATGAGGTCGCGGCGCAGATTCTGCACCAGGTGGCGGTAGATCTCCTCTTTCGAGGGCTGCAAATCCTCGAGCAGCTGCTCCAGCAGCTTGTCGTCGAAATCGGCGAGCTTCTCGACCAGGCCGGCGCGCGTCACGCGCTCCTCCTCGAGCAAATCGTCGGGAAGCTTGACGAGGTCGGAGGCGTGGCCGGGCTTGTAGCGATAGGCGCGCTCACTCACCAGGTCGACATAGCCGGTCACCTTGCCCTCGGGATCGGGGAGCGGCACCTGGCGCAGCACCAGCGGCTTCTGCGACACGGATTGCAGCGCCGCGAGCACTTCGCTGACGCGCGACGTCGCCGTGTCCATCTTGTTGATGAAGATCATGTGCGGAATCTGGTGGTCGTCCAGAAATTTGAAGAGCGGGCTCAAGGTGAGGACCCGCTCTGTTTCCGGCTCGCACACCAGGACCGCCACATCGGCGGCCAACAACGCGCTTTGCGCCTCCCAGGTGAGCTCGACCGAGCCGGGGCAATCGAGGAAGGTCCAGGGGTCACCGAGAAAGGTCGCCGCCGCGACATTGAGCTCGGTCGACATTTGCCGCGCCCGCGCCTCGGGCGCATGGTCGCCGACGGTGTTGCCTTCCTTGGCCGTGCCGCGCCGGTGCGTCGTCTCGCTGGCGAACAGCAGCGCCTCAAGCAGGGTGGTCTTGCCGGAGAGATAGGGCCCCACCAACGCGGCGCAGCGCGGTCCAGCCGGTCTGTCGGTCATGCACGCCTCCTTCCCATGTCGCACGGGGCGCCGTTCGGGGCATGCGAGAGACCGCCACGCCACGGGCGACGCCTCTTCAAGTCAGGATGGTCGCCCGGCTGTCACCGCGGTGCAATGGGAATTTCAGCCGGCGGACCGAAAGCAAACGGCGGAGGGCGGATCGATGCTGCTGGCGTGGAGCGAAATCGCCCGGCGGGCACGCTTTCCCGCCCCGCCGCTTATAATGGGCGTTGCGACACCTTCGGTTCGCGCATGAGGTCAGCCATGACGCTTCGCGCCGCTGCCGTCCTCGGCATCTCCTTTGCCGCGGCGACCTTGTTGACGGGCTGCTATTATCCGCAGCCGCCGGCCTACGCCTATTATCCGCCGGGCTGCACGTCCGAGACGCCGCCGCCGGCCAATGGCGCCTACCCGCCGCCGAGCGCCGCGCCGCCCCCGCCCGAAGCACCATCGGACGCCGCGCCGCCGCCGGCGGCGACGCCCTGCCGCCTGGTGCCGGTCTACGCCTATCCGTCCTATCCGTATTATCCCTACTACCCCGGCTACTACGCCTACCCGGGCTATTACCCGTACGGGTACCCGTCGGTCAGCGTGGGCATCGGCGGGCGCTTCCGGCTGTGACGGCGGGCGGCGGCGCTACTTGAGCGCCGCGCAGGCGCGCTGGATGCGGGTGCAGGCGTCGCGCAGCGCCTCGGTCGAGGTGGCGTAGGAGACGCGGAAATGGGGCGACAGGCCGAAGGCCACGCCCTGCACCACCGCGACGCCCTCGGCGTCGAGCAGGTACTCGACGAAATCGGTGTCGTTCTCGATCGCCTTGCCCTTGGGCGTGCGCTTGCCGAGCGTGCCGGCGCAGGAGGGATAGACATAGAACGCGCCCTCCGGCCGGGGGCACTGGAGGCCCTCGGCGCGGTTGAGCATAGCGACGACGAGGTCGCGGCGCTCCTGGAACGAGGCGTTGTGCCTGGGGATGAAGTCCTTGGGCCCGTTGAGCGCCTCGACCGAGGCCGCCTGGCTGATCGAGCTCGGGTTCGAGGTCGATTGCGACTGCAGCGTCGCCATCGCCTTGATGAGCTCGACCGGCCCGCCGGCGAAGCCGATGCGCCAGCCGGTCATGCAATAGGCCTTGGAGACGCCGTTCAAGGTCAGCGTCCGCGGATAGAGCGTGGGCTCGATCTGCGCGATGGTGGCGAACTGGAACCCGTTATAGACGAGGTGCTCGTACATGTCGTCGGTGAGCACCCAGACTTGCGGGTGGCGCAGCAGCACGTCGGCGAGCGCGCGCAGCTCGGCAGCGGTGTAGGCGGCGCCGGTCGGGTTGTTGGGCGAGTTGAGGATGAGCCACTTGGTCCGCGGCGTGATCGCCGCGTCGAGATCTTCGGGCCTGAGCTTGAAGCCGTTGTTCTGCGGACAGGCGACCGCGACCGGCGTGCCGCCGCACAGCAGCACGATATCGGGATAGGAGACCCAGTAGGGCGCGGGGATGATGATCTCGTCGCCCTCGTCCACCGTCGCCATCAGCGCGTTGTAGAGCACCTGCTTGCCGCCGGTGCCGACGATGATCTGCGCCGGCGCGTAGTCGAGGCCGTTCTCGCGCTTGAACTTGGCGGCGACCGCCTGCTTGAGCTCGGGCGTGCCGTCGACCGCGGTGTATTTGGTGTCGCCGCGCCGCATCGCCGCGATCGCCGCTTCCTTGATGTTGGCGGGCGTGTCGAAATCGGGCTCGCCGGCGGACAGGCCGATGATGTCGCGCCCGGCCGCCTTCAGCTCCAGCGCCCGCTTGGTCATGGCGAGAGTCGGCGATGGCTTGATGCGCGACAGGCGAGCGGCAAGGAACGGCATGGCACGAGGACCAATCGGCGGTGTGTGGAGGAGTACGTGAAGCTACCGCCGCCGCCACCTGCGCGCAACCGCCGAGCGCGTACGAAGCTTGCGATGGTGCGGCGGATTTTGACGGACTATTCTGCTACAGGTGGATAGAGCCGGCGGGCGGCGGCCGGCCGGGCCCGACGGCCGCAAAGCCGCGCCCCGCAGCCGCTTCCGCCCTCTCCGTATCACGTGAAACCTACCGGACCGCGCGCCAGTGCTATACCCCGGGCGCCAATCCGCACCACATCCGGACCACGCAGGGGACCAGCTCGGCACCACCAGCGCCCCAGCGCCCACCACACGATCATCAGCC
>Ga0185299_10001711_pt1 | contig 39199 bp, 50 predicted proteins | sample PaiPotPPA55metaG_FD_128002 | JGI IMG/M metagenome (GOLD analysis project Ga0185299, IMG submission 128002) | Iron sulfur acid spring bacterial and archeal communities from Banff, Canada, to study Microbial Dark Matter (Phase II) - Paint Pots PPA... ...
CCTGCCCCGTCTCACCCAAATCAGGACGGGCAGGGTAATTTCCGCAGTCCGGTCCTGGTGAAACGGCAAGCTGTGACCGGGCTGGCTGCGAGGGCGCGGCTTGCGGAAGACAGGGCCGCTCATCATTTTTCGCTTAGCGGTGGATGCTAATTCTGGTCGATTGTTGTGCCCGCCCTCCGGTCCGGCGGCCAACTTCAAGAATGTCTTGATTTCTTTCGAGATTCAGGAGGAACAGGACACGATTTCGGCGTCATCGCCAGACTAGCCGCTTCCTCCACGTCTCAGTGATGGCTTCGACAAGTCGATTCCGCGCAGCATTTCCATCACCATTTGCTCTTGGTGCGGTCCAAAGCCGCATCGCTCGTTCCATTGCTCTGGATTTCGGAAAGTTCCGAAGAGAATGTCCCAGATGGGCAGATCTGAGTAGTTGTAGTCGTGGAGTCCTTCCTGGTGGTGAATCAGATGGCTCTCCGGCCGCTGGACGATGAATCCGAGCCAGTACGGAGTCCTGACGTTCCAGTGATAGAAGAGCTCTACGATACCACTAAGAGCCATGGCGCCCGCCGCAGCTTGAGGCCCAAGTCCGATCACGAGGTAAAGCACCGCGCTCGACAGCAGACTGTCGGTAACGATTTCCAGCGGATGCTTGTAGAAGGCGGTCAGTAGCTCGAGTCGCTGCGGGCTGTGATGGATCTGATGCAGCCAACGCCACAGGAAGTCGGACCGATGACGCCAAAGGTGCCACCAGTAATAGACCAACGTGAGCGCCACGTAGCCCGCAATTGCCCCGACGAGCGTTCCCCAACGATCGGCAGACCACGGACGGCTTTGTGCCATCCAGCTGTTCCAACCGATTCCAGCAAGCAATATTGCCAGCACCTGGCAGCCATTTATCGAAATGGCTCTGGCCAGCCAGCCATCGACTCTCGGAAACCGTCGGCCCGGAAGTAACCGCTCAATCAACATCATCATCAGACCGAGGGTCGAGATTACGGCGACAATTGATACGGCTTGTCGCGTCACGGATTCGTCTCCTTGCACGCGATCATCCACGCGCATGACGAAACCGTAGACTACGAAGCTCGGCAGGTGAATGCGGAAAGCAGCGGCGTCAGACGTTTGCCGCTCCTTGCCGCACTTTGTCGTTCGGCTTGTGTCCGCCCGCTCGGGGACGGAAGATCGGACGCCGTGAATGACTCTGACGGAAACGCCCGCGCGGATGGCGGGAAGCGGCTCAATTCGTGGAAGGAAATTGCCGCGCACCTTCAAAAGGACGTGCGGACGGTCCAACGTTGGGAAAAAAACGAGGGCCTACCAGTCCATCGAAAGCCCCACGACAAACTGTCCAGCGTCTATGCCTACGAATCCGAGTTGGACGCGTGGTGGAATCACGGTAGCCATCCTACCCCCGCCTCACTCCTAATGGACCGGGCGGCGGCCAATAGCACGCGTCCAGTCTTGGTCGTCTTGCCCTTGCACAATCTGAGCGAGGATCCTCAGCAGGAGTACTTCAGCGACGGATTGACCGAAGAGTTGATCGCTCAAATCGGCCGAATAGGCTCCACCCAGCTCGGGGTCATCGCCCGCGCCTCTGCGATGAAGTACAAGCTGAGCCGCAAGGGCATCGGCCAGATAGCGAAAGAACTAGGCGTGAATTACCTCCTGGAGGGAAGCGTTCGGCGTGACGGTGATCGCGTGCGAATCTCTGTTGCTCTGATCCGCGCGTCTGATCAGACGAGTTTGTGGACCGAGGCTTATGACCGCGACTTGCGCAACGTCTTGAAGCTCCAGGTCGATGTCGCAGAGACCGTCGCTCAAGAGATTGCCGTCAAGGTGTCCGACGGCGAACGCGACCGCCTCGCCCGAACTTCTCCGGTCGATCCTCAGGCCTACAGCGCGTATCTCCGGGGCCGCTACTTTTGGAATCGACGCACGCCGGATTCTCTGAAGAAGGCCGTTCACTGTTTCGAGGAGGCAATAGCACAAGATCCGGGCTACGCGCCGACGCATGCGGGGCTCGCTGACTGCTACGCGCTCCTCTCGTCAATCCACGTTGGTTCGATCGTGCCGACAGAGGGAATGCCAAAGGCTATTTCTGCGGCGAATCGCGCGCTTCAGATCGATCCGATGCTGGCAGACGCGCAGGCGTCGCTCGGGCAGGCGCGGCTCTGGTACGAGTGGAACTGGCCGGCCGCTGAACAGTGCTTCAAGCGCGCACTGGAGTTGAACCCAGCATATGCGCCGGCACGTCAGTGGTATTCCGCATATCTGCAGACAATCAACCGGATTGACGATGCCTTGCTAGAGCTTCGGCGGGCTCTCGAATTGGATCCGCTATCGCTGGTCATCCGCTCCGCACTGCAAGCCACGCTCTACCTCGAGCGCCAGTATGAGACGGTCATAGAGGAGTCGAAGAAGACGCTCGAACTCGATCCAACCTTCGTACTCACCTACTTCAATCTCGGGCGCGCATATACGCAGATGAAGCTGCATAGGCAGGCGATCTCGGAGTTGACGAAAGCTCACGAGCTGTCCGGCGAGAGCCCGGCAATGACGATGCAGCTCGGATACGCCTATGCCATGGCTGGCAAGAAGGCCGAGGCTGAGAAAATGCTTGCAGCGTTAGCCAAAGTGGCGCGCAAGCACTACGTGCCCTCGTTCTACTGCGCCGCAATCTACGCCGGATTGCGAGACCGGAAGCACGCACTCGGATGGCTTAGAAAAGCATACGCTGAGAGGTGCGACTATCTGATCTTTCTTCCCAAAGAGCCAGCCGCCGATCCGGTCCGCGACGCTCCAGCCTTTACGGAATTGGTGCCGCGGCCATCCGCAACTACTCGTACGTTGTGACGGTTCTCCTTGGGCGAACGGTGATTCACTACTTCTGTGTGAAAACGCCGCTTGGAAGCTACAAACTTGGCGCGCCTCAGCCCTGCTGAGCAAGCCGTTATCGTGGGCAAGTCTGCGCGAGGAGCTTATCCGGATTGGGAGTCTGGCGCCGAACTCCTTGTGCGTGCGTGCCACCGCGCATTAAGCCCAATAGTAACCTCGAAGCTTGTGAGCGACCTTAGGGTCTGTTGGTAAAGTCACGAGGCTTGAATCCAGGATCCGCCACCCTACCCTGCGCATTTCGCCGGCTCAGGATCATTCCCCACACTTAAAGTTAGACCTTAGAAATCCGTTGCTCCGCATAACCGCTAGTTATGCAGTATAAAGGGGCGGAAAGGGGCAGGGTCATGTGTGTCATTTTCAGAATTAATTGGCATAGGGTTTTCAGGGCTAATTGGCGTAGGATCCGAGTTTGGTAAGGAGCGTCGACCACCTCTCCAGCCGATTTTCCCTGTGAAGCTAACGAGCACATTCTGTTGACAAGTTTTATATTTCGTGACTAAGTGTGCGGGCCCGGATCAAATGCCGGATCTATGCGAAGTCCAGCTTTCTCCGTAGTCCTCTCCGGCTCAATTATCTTGGCTGGGCTGAGCGGTTGCCGCGGGCGGTCTCAGAATGCCTTCGTCGCGCATGGACCGCTGCCGCCGCCTCCGACGGGTCAGCTCACGTTCGCAGGCACGCCGCCCGCGCGCCCTTTCCAGAAGGAGCCGGGTAACCTCTTCGCACGCACGATTTTTGAGGCTGACGGCCCGCAGAATTCACGAATCGAGGTGCGTGACCTGCTGATCCCGCCGCGCGGTAAGAGCCAGATCGCCGCGTTGCCTGGTCCCGCGATGTTCGAGCTGACGAGCGGCAGCGCCACCATAGTGTTGAACGAAAAGCCTCAGGAGCTGGACGGCACCATACGCTCGCTGCCGGCGGGGACAGCCGTGTCTATCGAAAATACCGGCGCGCTTCCGGCGATGGTGCGCCTCTATGTGATTCGAGCGAGGTAGCTTATGCACCGCGCCAGGCCTGCATTGCTTACAATCTTGGCGGCGATGGCGCTCAGCGCATGCACCAACGTGGTCGGATGCAGCGGCTGTAACCCACCTCCGGCGCAATGGCTCGCCTACCGGAACAACCCCGGCAGATACGGGCAACAGTTCCTCGGCAGCGCACTCTCGAATCCCACCAACGTCCTCGCCAGCCTGCACGTCGGCTGGACGTCACCCGACCCGACCTGGACCGTGCCGTTGCCGGGTCGCTTCCGTGCCGCGCCGGTAGTGTTCAATAACAGCGTGTTCATCGGCGACGTAAATGGCGTTTTTTGGGCGATCAATGCGGCGGACGGCACCTTTCGATGGCGATATCCGGCGACGGGTGCCGGGCTCAACGGTACGTGCACCCAAGGCGGCAACGGCAGTTGGGGCAACTACGGCATCCAGTCCAGTGCCACGTACGCGAGTATTGGCACCGAAGACGCGGTGATTTTCGGCGCGCCCGATCCTGACCCGGGCACCGACGGCGGCAACGGGAGCGCCCGGCTGTGGGCGCTCGACGCGGCCACTGGCAGCCTCATTTGGAAGAGTGACGTGGTTGCTCATGTCAACGGGTGCCCGGGTTCGCTCCATGAGCGCATTACGTATTCCTCGCCGTTGGTTTTTTCGGGAAGGGTGTTTGTCGGGGTCCATGACGCCGCCGACAATCCGGTGCAAAAGGGCAAGCTGGTTGCGGTGGACTTGAATACCGGGCATTTGTCATCTGGATTTCCGTTCGTGGTCGACGGCGCTCCGGGAGATCCAACCTGCGCCGGAGTTTGCGGCGGCGGCGTATGGGACTCGCCCTCCACCGACGGCCGCGGAGTGATTTTCACCACCGGCAATGTTTGCGACTCGAACTTCCAGGGCTCGCCCACTTGCGAAACCGAGCCGTCCCCCGATTTTTCGCTGAGCATGGTAAGCGTTGATCCGATAACCGGCTCACGCAATTGGAGCTTCCGCGCAGTGCCGTTCCACCTCGACGCCGATCCCGATTGGTCGGCCGGACCCACCGCCATGCTCACAACCTGCGGTCAGATCACAGCCTCCGTAGAGAAAGACGGTTGGACATATGCAATAAATTCTGCCGACGGAAGCTGCCGATGGCAATTTCCTTCAACCGCCGGCCCGGGCTGCGTTTTTCCCAACAACGACCCTCATACCCATGGCGACGACGACTACAAACAACCTGGCGCGTCGTGGGGCGACTATCTATTTATCCAAACGGGCGGAGAAGCCCTGACCACCGACGGTGTGGTGGCCGGCTATGGCAGGCTGCACGCGCTCGACGCCTGCCAGAGCGATAGCAATCGGGTCCGCTGGATCGCCGATATCGCGCCGGGACAGTCATACTCGATCGGCGCGCCCGTAGTGACCGGCGGGATGGTCTACGTGCCGACTTCGGCGGGTCACTTGATTGCCATCGCCGATCCGTCGGTCACGCCCGCAATTGGGTTTCGATGCACGAGTATCGACTTCGGGCCGCCTTCGCCTACCTGGCCGACCGATTGCCTCGCAGCGGGGTACTCGATTGTCCCCGTCCCCGCTTCCCGAGATGTAGCGCTCGGTGACAATGGTGACGCGGTCGGCCTGCGCATGGAAGCCGCCATCGCACTCGACAAGCTCTACGTGGCCACCAGTCAGGGGCACGTCTACGCCCTTTGGCCGTGAGGCTTCAATGAAGCGATACCTGATCCTTGCAAGCTTGGCTGCGATGTTGCTCGGCTCCATTCGAATGGCCGCCGCCCAGCAGCCGACGGCGGCGACTCCGAACACCACCCGATATTCCGGCGTGGCGAGCGTTCCCCAAACCCGCGCCGCCGCCGTCCCGATGCGCGTTGAAGTCAAGGATTGGTATTTGGTGAGGGCCGCCACCCCCTTCCAAGTACCCGCTCAGGGCTTTTACGTCGCGCAATTGCGCTCGGGCAGGATTGCCACTGAAATTTCCGGGAAAACCGTAAAGCGTCTGGCGGGGGATTTCTGGACGGTCGACGCCGGCCTGCCGATGAGTATCACGATGGCGCCGCACGGCGAATCCGCGCAGTTGCGGACGATCGCGGTCAACCCAGGTCCTTAAGCCACTCCGTGGTGCGCACTTCGGCGAGTCCCAGACTTTCCTATGCCCAGTCGAGCGATATCTCGGAGCAGCAATTCTTTCGGACTTGTTTCGATTCCAGTGGAGATATTTCCGGCCACGGCGCCGAAGTCCATACACTTTAACCTGCTCCATGCGAAGGACAACAGCAGAATACAGGAAAGGATTGTTTGTCTTGCCGAGGACAAGCAGATCGGTCGGAATGAGCTAGTTCATGGTTTGCAGATTCGGAAAGGGAATACGTTTCTTTCACAGATGAAGAACTGAAAAAACTCGAGGCCGGCGCCGGCCATTACATCGAAATAGTGCAATTCATCCGATTTCCAAAGTCGTCCCGATTTACTTCGTGAGCTCACACTTGCTCAGGTGCGGGTCCGGATCCGCGAAAGCCTACCCCCTGCTAAATACCGCAATGACCAACAGCCAGAGCGCCGCACTGGCCAAATTCGTGATGCGTGGCAAGGAGCGCTTGGCCCTGATTCGCCCCTATGGCGAGGTAATGATGCTCCACACGATGCACTACGCTGATGAGATCCGTTCCGCTAAAGAGATCGATCGCGGCGTTAATAGCTCTGTTGGCGCATCTGAACTCAAACTCGCAGGGCGACTGGTGAACGATCTTTCCAAGGACGAGTTCGAGCCGGACGAGTTCCACGATAGGTATCGCGAAAAGGTTTGACGGTTGCTGAACAGAAAGCGGCTGGGGCAGGAGAGTTACCGTTTCTCCGGCCCCTTAAGCGCGCGAAGGTAATCGACCTCATGTGCGCTGAAAGATTCGCTGAAGAGCAATAAAAAGGATGTGCCGAAAGACAGCGAATTTGAGGTTGCAGACGTCGTTCGATCAGGGTCACAGAAGAAGCGGGTGCGCCGCGCTTCGCAGAGTTCAAGGCATGAGCAAAGCCGCCGCCGTGCACATTCTTGAGGAAAGCATTTGCAGTGACGTTGGCAGCAACACGGATACTGCCTGCTCAACTTCGTCCGCGTGAATTCAACGCTCTGAAATTGAGGCTTGGCCAGTGGTAAGATTGTATCCGGAGGCGAATGAATCTTCGTGGCGGCGAATAGCAAGCTTTCTCCCTACCAGGCCAAGCGCGACTTCAGCAAAACCACGGAGCCCAGCGGCGAGAATGCTGTTGCCCCATCGGAGCTCCGCCGCTTCGTAATCCAAAAACATGCCGCCTCGCATCTTCACACGATTTTCGTCTCGAAGTGGATGGCGTATTAAAATCGTGGGCCGTTACCAAAGGTCCATCGATCGATCCGCATGATAAGCGCCTCGCCGTCGAAGTCGAAGATAACCCGCTCGACTACGGCGACTTCGAAGGAACCATCCCGAAGGGCCAATATGGTGGTGGCACGGTGCAGCTATGGGATCGGGGCCATTGGCTGCCGGAAGCAAGCGACCCCGCAGCAGCAATAAGAAAGGGCGAGCTGAAATTCGTGGTGGAAGGCGAGCGGCTGCACGGCGGATTCGTGCTGGTGCAAATAAGGAACCGCCGGCCGGGCGACAAGAAGAACAACTGGTTGCTCATCAAGCATCGAGACGATTTCGCCCGCGACAATGACGGGAACGCCATGCTCGCGGAAGATCGTTCGATCGCCTCGGGTCGAACGATGGCTGATATCGAGGCGGGAAAGGGCCAGGGCCCTAAGCCTTTTATTCTCGCCAGCACGAATCAGGTGCCGCCAGACGCGATCTGGAACTCGAACAGGGCTAGCGCTGAGGAGTTGCGAGCCACCGAAGCGGTCAGCCAGAAGCCTGCACGAACGGCGGCGGGTTCCAAAGAGCTGCCAAGGATACCCGAATCCCGCGTCTCCCGCCCGATGCCCGAATTCATTGCCCCCGAGCTTTGTAAACTGATCGAGGGGCCGCCCTCGGGAGCGGGATGGGTTCACGAGGTCAAGTTCGACGGCTATCGTATCCAAGCAAGGGTCGAGGACGGTCGGGCGGTGCTGCGCACGCGCAAGGGCCTCAACTGGACGGCGAAGTTTGGTCCAATTGGACGCGCGGCGGCGAGCCTGCCGAACGGAATCTACGATGGAGAGATAATTGCGCTGGATGAGAAAGGCGCACCCGACTTTGGGGCTCTCCAGGCGGCGCTCGCAGAGGGGAAGACTGACGATCTCATCTATTTCGTTTTCGATTTACTGTTCGCCTCAGGCGACGACTTTCAAAGCCTTCCGTTGCGCGAGCGTAAGGCTACCTTGCAGCGCATCATCGAAGAGCTCGGCAACGATTCGATGATTCGCTATGTCGAACATTTCGACGCGTCGGGCGAATCGGTGCTCGAAACTGCCCGTAAGATGTCGCTCGAAGGTATCGTCTCGAAACAAGTCGACGGTATCTATCGTCCTGGCCAGCGCGAGTGGACCAAGACCAAATGTCGCCCGGGCCAGGAAATCGTGCTCGGCGGGTGGACCAGCGAAGGCAGCCGCTTCCGCTCTCTGCTGGCGGGAATCTACCGCGATAATCATTTCGTCTACGTCGGACGGGTGGGCACGGGGTTCAGCGAAGATGTTATTAGACGAATTCTACCAAAGCTGAAGGAACTCACGGTTGACAAGAATCCGTTCGAGGGTCGAAACGCGCTGCGACAGCGAATGGGCATCCATTGGCTAAAGCCCGAACTCATCGCTCAAATTGAGTTCGCGGGATGGACGAGCGACGGCAATATTCGGGCGGGCGCGTTTAAAGGACTTCGCGAAGACAAGCCCGCATCTGAAATTGTCGCCGAACGCGCAGCGCCCGTGGAGCTCGAAGCAGCTGAACAGGTTGCAAGGAAAACCATTTCAAATACCTTCGTCGGGCCGAAGTTGAAGACCGGCGCTAGCGCGAGCGTGATGAGTGTCTCAATTTCTCACCCCGACAAAGTGATGTGGCCCGACGCCGGTGACAGCAAACCTGTCACCAAGCTCGATCTGGCTCACTACTATGAGGCTGTTGGCGACTGGATGATCAATTACATCAAGGGACGTCCGTGCTCGATCGTGCGCGCGCCTGATGGAATCGGCGGCGAGCATTTTTTTCAACGCCATGCGATGCAGGGCATGTCGAAGCTGCTCAAGACTATAAAGGTCTCCGGTGATCATGAACCTTATCCTCAAATCGACACCGTCGAGGGATTGATTGCGGTCGCCCAGGCCGCCGCGCTGGAACTGCATCCATGGAACTGCGAGCCTGGCGCGCCTGAAATACCCGGACGACTGGTTTTCGATCTCGATCCCGCACCCGACGTGGATTTTAGAGCTGTTATTGAAGGCGCGCGCGAGCTCCGCGAGCGCCTCGGCATGCTCGGGTTGATCGGATTCTGCAAAACGACTGGCGGCAAAGGGTTACACGTTGTGACTCCTATCTCACAACCAAAGAAGGGAAGCCTGGATTGGTCGGTGGCGAAGGTATTCGCGGAAGCGGTTGTGGCTCAGATGGCGGTCGACAGCCCGAACCGTTATCTCACGACGATGGCCAAGAACGATCGCCGCGGAAGGATTTTCCTCGACTATCTACGCAACGATCGCACGACGACCGCAGTCGCGGTGCTATCCACACGCGCGCGAGCAGGCGCGACTGTCTCGATGCCGCTCGATTGGACTCAAGTAAAGGCGGGCCTGAATCCGACGCGCTCTACGATTCGCACGACCCCCGAGCTGCTCGCAAAGAGCAAGGTGTGGAAGGACTACGACAATTCGGAGCGCCCACTCGAAGGCGCTATTAGGCGGCTGACAAATTCCGCCGCCGCCTGAACCAATCAGATCTGCCAGTATCGTTACTTCACAGTAATTGCCGAAGCATGGCGAGACCGAGCAGCATCGGCGCCCCAACGGCTGATGTATCATTACGGTTTGTTGCCGGGAAGCTGAACTCCCTGCTCGATTGGTGCGCGAGCCACTGCCGAAGATGCTCGGCTCATGGCGTGAACCGTGCCTGCGCCGACACAGTGGCGAGCTGTGTTTTAAACTAAATCGTAGATTTTCGTCATTCCGCATAACCGCTGGTTTTGCAGTATGACAGGCAGGAAGCGATATGCGCATGCCATCGTGGGATCAAGTCGATAGCCGACCTGCTGACTAGGGGTCCTACCGTTGGTGCAAATCCGATGTGACTTGTCACCGGTGCCGGCCGCGATCGTGGTGCTGGGCAACCGTGATGAACCGGATGCGATTAGCGACACCTTCCTCGCAGTTGCTCTCCTAACTCGGTTCGGTGCGCCCGCTCAGACGAACCGCTCTTTGAGCCAGGTTGCGGACTCTTCCAGCGCCTGCTTCGCCTTATCCACAATACCGTACATATGGAAGAAGCCGTGATTCATCCCATCGTACCGTGAGACCTTCGCGTGCACGCCCGTTTCTGCCAGCCGCGCCCCGTAGCGCTCGCCCTCATCGCGCAGAACGTCGTATTCGGCCGTGATGATCAGAGCCGGGGGCAGGCCGCGAAGGTCTTTTGCCCGTAGCGGCGAAGCGAAAGGGTTCTCGGCTTCGGACGCGCTGTTAAGGTAGTGACCCCAGAACCATCGCATGCCAGAGGCCGTTAGCCCATAGCCTTCTGCGTTTTCTGTGTAAGAAGGATGGCCGGAATTAAAGTAGTCAGTAACCGGGTAGATCATTAGCTGACCACGCAGCGCCGATCCGCCTTTGTCGCGAATCATCAATGCTGTGACCGCGACCATATTTCCGCCCGCGCTGTCTCCCGCGATGACGAGCCGTCCGGGATCAGCGTTGAATTCGCGCGCATGCTCGGCAGCCCACTTGGTCGCGGCGTAACAGTCCTCCGGTCCTGCTGGACATTTGTGCTCCGGCGCCAGCCGGTAATCGACCGAAACCACGACGCACCCGGCGGCGCTGCACAGGTTGCGGCAGACGCCATGGTGCGTGCCGAGACTACAGAGCACAAAACCGCTGCCGTGAAGGAACACAATCAAAGGGAAAGGGCCGTTGCCATTGGGCGTGTAGATGCGTAGCGGCAGATCGCCACCGGGTCCCGGATAGTACGATTCAACACCGAAGCTATCGGTAGGGTCGGCAAGTTCACAGCTATCCTGCGCTCGACCTGTTTGCGGGCGTCGGCGACCGACAATTCTTCGAGCCGCGGCAGACCGGCCATTTGGTCGAGTAGCGCTTTGACTTGTGGGTCGAGCGGCATGATGCACCTCTGTTTCGACTTCTGGTTCTTGAGCCCCTCAGGATTACGTGATTTACACAGTCAGCGAGCGCGGCTTAAATTCTGTCACTGTTGAAATTGTTTGGAGTAGACTGGCGGGTAAGCGTAGGACACTCATTAGGATAACGTTTCGTTCGCTCTTCAACTATAGGCACTTATCCAGAAGCAACGTCCTGGGGTACGAAACCAGGTACCCATTTTTCATACTTCTTGCAGGTCGTCGTTAAGATCTACCCAAGCGACCTTCGATGAGGTGAACACATGCATCGAGGGACGCACCTGAGGGTCGTCGTCCAACAGGCCGGCTGGAACGCTCACCATCCTGGTTGCCTCGATATATTTCGGCGCCGGCGAGCCGCATCGCTTACAGAAGCTCCGCGAATGACCGCGGGTCCATTCGTATCCCGGGTTGATGAAGTCCTCGCCGCTTACGAGTTTAAACCGCTCACGGCGGACGTGCGCGTAGGTGGAAAACGACGCCCCGCTCTCCTTGCGGCATACGGAGCAGTGACAGTGCGTTAGAGCGACTTTCTCAATTTCAAACTTGATCCCGCCACAAACGCAACTTCCCGTGATCATGGTTAGCTCCATCAATTGCGAAGAGGAGCCTTGCTAAATCGAGTCAACCTATCGGCCGATTGAGCACGCTCCCACGCCCAGCCCCCGGGAAAATCACCGATTCCGTCGCCATTACTGTCGCAAAAGCCACGAACGTGCAGCTCGTAGATGGTTACATCCTTGTACCAGAGAGGGTTGTTTTCGAACGGTATTGGATGGTTCTCGGGCATCCTTAACTCCTCGCTCAGAAATGATACTCGAACTGCCGTTCACTACGAACGCATAAGCGCAGCCGGCCACCTGCTCCAGCGGTAAGCGCTCATGCATGTTCAGGGTGAACGTCCCATATGGGTTCACGTGCTGCCACTTCAGCGGCAATAGCGCCCGGAGATCTACCGGGAGTGAGACGGTCGTGCCACTCGGGCCTGGCCAGCACTTGCTGGATCATGAGGGTATTCACGTATACCAGGCTCACCTGAAGCAAGTGCAGCGACAGCATAAGAATCTGCTGGTCCTCCATCTTTATTGCTGGCGAACTCGCCGCCCTTGCCGTACAGAATGAAATCGTTGGCGCTATTCCAGTTCTCGACCACGTTCAAGCCCTCGTGAATCTCGCGGCGCAGCAACTCCAGCCGCCAGAAGTTGCAACTTTTGCGTCTCTTCGGAAGGCCAGCGAACAGTGAAAGAAATCTTGATCAGAATCTTTATCAGAATCTTTATCAGAATCTTTATCAGAATCTTTATCAGGCCGTGAAAGGTATCTCGGCGGCGGCGAAGATTATGGATTTTGCGTTCAGCCGCGCAGTGCCTGCTTGGCGTCATTAGTGTGACACTGCTGACCTTCGTCAGCTTTCGACTCCCGGTCAATCTTACTATAGCAGCCCTTCTGTACCTGACCGTTGTCGTGCGCCAGAAGCGGATCTCCGATCCCGGCGCGCCTCGGCACCGCGACCCGTTGATGACTGCTCCTTAAATGGCGGATCCTTCTTGGGGCGGCGGCGTCAGTTCGTATTGGCGCGCCACCGGCGCCACTTCGGCTATATCAGGGTCCGGCTCGCAAGGAGATGATGCCGGAATCAACGCTGGACTGCGCTACGATCACGATTCGGCGAGTTTGTCCGATCGCGAGGTTGATGAAAAGGCACGCGAAGCGCGGGAGGCGATAGATTCGCCTGAAGGAGAAAGTCTGCGTCAAGCCGAGCAGATCGGGAAATCGCGCCGCAAAGCATAATAGAAAAGACAAATCGCCCGGGCGTCGTATCGTAGAAACGCCGGCGGCGCCCTTGAACTCGATCATGAATCCGCCTTAGCACGCCCGCAGCGCACTTCGCCTTGACGAGGTAACAGGACCCCAGCCTTCTACGAATCAGGTGATGTTTTTCTTCTTCGAGTGCTGATCCTTACGGGCGATGATTTCAGAAGCTTCGGTTCGCTGGCGTCCGTGCGAATAGCAAAGCAATGAACGCACGGCACTGGAAACCATTACATTGCCATTCCGCTCCGCACATGCAGCTGCGCTACGTCTTCGGCCTGAATGGCCTTGATAGGTGCGCCAACGCTTAATGGACTGGAACTAAAATGGCGCCAGACCGGCGGCCAAGTTCCGCGAGACGAGCGAACGGGCCGCCTTAAGCGTGTAAAGAGGACCACAGATCACCCTGTTTCATTGAGGAGGGAGTCTGCGAGGTCGATAAAAGGCGCTGTCGAAGGTGGTCGGCCCGGATGGCGGTGAAAATAACGTTGCGCGGACGTGTGCACCGCTCTCGGTCCAACGTATGACTACTACCGCCCTCTCGTGCGTAATGGTACCGGCTTTCCGCTCGAGTTCTTCATCGCCGCTTCGAGGTTGGTAAGGGAACCCCCGAGGCACATTGGCATTTCGTGACAGGTCTGCGCAGTGAGTGGTTGAAGTAGACGACCCGTGATGTGCACGCGCTACCTGGATGCCTCCGTCGACATCAGAACCGCGGACGCTCAGACCGGATAGCATCGATAACGGAGGCAACGGTTGCATCACTACTCAGAGGTTCCAGAGACTTTGAGAGGCGCCTGCGCCAATTCGGATGTTCCTTAGACGTAGCGGGGAGATTTGTCTGCGATACCTCGCCGGTAAGGTTTTCGAGTTGAACCATCGTGATAGCCGCCCCTGAACGTGCGAGGAAGGCGTGCACCGCGCGCGACAGACGGACGAAGTCATCGCCTTCGCCTGGCTCTAAACCCTGCATTCTCAATGCGGTGAGCAGCTGCCGTTTTTCCTTATCTCGAATCTTTCGCTGTCGATCACCTTCCCGCCGATCCGGATAGAGTCCATGCTGCTCACGGAGCACAATGTCATTGCCGAGCCACCACCCTTTAAGGGTCGCCAGATCGTGGCTGCCAATGGTCCCGAGTGCAAGGGGGCGGTATCCATCCGGTGGAACGAATTGTCCCGATTCGCTGTTTTGCTCAAAGTAGAGGACTCGATAAGACAAAATTCCGTGCTCGTTGAGCTTTTCACTAAAACCCGGTGGAACCGTTCCAAGGTCCTCGCCAACTACAAGACAATGATTGCGCTGGCTTTCGAGGGCTAGTATTCCAACTAAGTCATTGAATGGATAGGTAACGTAAGCTCCCTCATCAGGCTTGTGGCCGGTGGGCACCCAGTAAAGATGCTGTAACCCGACCACATGATCGATCCTAAGTGCGCCGCAATAGCGCATGTTCGCTCGCACGACTTCAATGAATGGAGCGTACCCTGACTCGCGCAAGCTTCGCGGATTGAACGGTGGAAGGCTCCAATCCTGCCCTGCCGGGTTAAGAATATCAGGCGGTGCACCGGCATGCGCTTTCTCCACCACGACGTCGGGATTCGACCAAACCTCCGCGCCTGCAGCGCTGCTCCCAATGGCCAGGTCTCGATACAAACCCACCGTCATTCCACGCGCTTCCGCGCGGCGGGCCGCATCGCGTAACTGCGTGTCAGCTATCCACTGAAGCCAAACGAGAAAGTCGATCTCTTCGCGATGGCTCGCCGCGAACCCGTGGATTCCAGGCGAATCGGGCTCTCGAACCTCTTCAGGCCACTGCTGCAGGTCATCCGCCGCGCCATGTCTCCGGGCCAGATCGAGACGGATCGCCTGAAATATGCAAAATTGGCTCAGGCTTTCGCCGCCACACTCTACGAAAGCCTTCAACGACTGCCGCCGTTCAATGCTAGCTTCTTTTGTGAAGTGTGAGTAAATGAGACCGAGCATCCTTAGCTTGAGGTCGGTGACGGCTCGATAGTTGACCATGTCCTCGGCACGTACGGCGTCGAGGGCGGATGTGAAGTCTTTGCTCCTTAGCAACGACTTTGCTTCCTCGCCTGTGGTGAACTCGGGTATCGCGGTTACATCTATATTCAGGATGTTGAGGTAAAGACGGCTAGCCGGTTCGTATGGACTCGCGTGTTCAGGATCCTCGATAAACAGTGCGTGCAGCGGATTTAGTCCGACCACCGACGCGCCCCATCCAGCCGCAATGTCTATCAGGGTGCATAAGTCCGTGAAATCGCCAATGCCCCAGTTGCGCTCCGATCGCAACAGATATAATTGCGCAGCGACACCCCATATTTTCTGACCCCGGTTGATTGGACCAAGCCAGCACTTTGCCGGTACCACGATTAACGGCATGCTCTCATCATCGAATTGAAATCGATGATAGCCACAGGGCAATTCCACCTTCAGGGTAACCGAGCTTGTTCCGAGCCGAGCTTCGTCCGCTGGTTCATGATTTGAGGCTGTCGACCGCTTTATCTCCAGCGACCCCTCCTCTGCGATTTCACCGTCTTCGCGCACCAATCTCCAATTGTGACTATGACTCTCGGGTCCGACGTTCACCGGGAGTTGTGCTGGTTGAAGTTCATGCCTCAGGACTAGAACCGGCGGGAGTGTGCGCACGCTTTCAGTGTGATCAAGCCGCTTCAGCCAGGCCACCGCGTCAAGATCGTTTTCTATTCTATGACCCATTGCGCCGAGGGTAGCTCGAATAATCTCAGGCCGGATAACGACCGGTTTATGCGCGGCGTTGATGTATTCCGGCTCGACATTCAGCCTTCGCGCCAATTCGGCCGTAGGGCTCTTTTCAAATTCGGGTTTCTTCTTTTTCATTACTGTCGCGGGGCGAGCGAGAGAACAACCGTTTTCATGACTCAAGAATATTGGCCACTCTCTCACCATCTCGGGGCGGGCGCTCACGCAATAAGTCGAAGGCAATTCGCGGTACCAGCCAGACGGGTCGCCACTGGTCAACGCCGCGAATAACAACAACGAACGGCCGGTAACTTCGTACGTGTCCGGTCTAGAATTGACGTCTCGCCACATTCGGGATCGTTCGTATCAATAAGGGTAATTCCGGGGCGGCGACGCAATCAACAATACTGACCGACCAGGGCCAGTAACCTGTCAGCGTCGACAGGTTTGGCCAACTGGTGCCTTGCTCCAGCTGGCAGGGTGAGCCGGATAAAATGATCATCGGGATATCGGCAATTGATTGGATCGCTCGATTGCCGCTGCAGAAATTCCCACCCATTCATTCGGGGTATAGAGAGATCGAGCAGAATTAAGCAAGGGCGTCGAACCTCCCTCAGGCGCTCGAATGCCTCCTGTCCATCGCCTGCGGTGACGATCTCACGCCCATCTTTTTCCAGGAGTTCGCTCAGAGCATCGCGCGTTGTGAGATCATTTACCCCGCGACTAGCCATAGGTGCCATGAATTCGCGGCGCCCGAGCCGACCGCGGGCGACTTCCAGTTCGAAGGCGGTTTCTTGCGTTCGAGACCGCGGCCATAGCCGGCTTCATCTCGAGAATATCGACTTTAGCGACCTCGTTCGCGACATTGTTGGAGAGCACGAGCCGCGCATCAAGGCTGTTGGCATCGAGTGTGAACGGCACTGACGCCGTTGATCTACACCCACGTCACTCCTTATGGCATGTTCCGCCTCGACATGAGCAAGCGCCTCGATATCGATTCGGTCAGGGCGACTGCATGACGTCCTGTCTGGCCTTACTTTGCCCCTGGTGACACGAATGTTTTTGCAAGGCCAAGTTGTCCCGATCAGTGCAGGGCTTGATGGTGCTCCCGAATGGCCGGCCATTCGCTCATTGCTGCCGAACCTCCAAGGCAAACGTGTGGTTGACCTCGGCTGTGGTTTCGGTTGGTTTGCCCGTTGGGCCAGAAAGCATGGAGCCGCGCGTATCCTCGGGGTCGATCTTTCTGAGAACATGATCGCCCGGGCAAAGGTCGATACGGACGATCCAGGAATCGAATACGTAATTGACGACCTCGAGCAAGTCGCCCTGCCTGAGGCATCGTTCGATTTCGCCTATAGCTCTCTCGTTTTCCACTACATCCACAATTTCGACAGGCTGGTGAAGGCGGTCTTCCGCGCCCTAGTTCCACACGCGCACTTCATATTTACGATTGAGCATCCTATCTACATGGCTTCGAACGTGGCCCGGTTGGTCGGCGGACAAGCAAGGTCGCAAAACATGGCGTCAACCGCTATTCCGTCGAGGGCCCGCGCACGACAGACTGGCCTGCACAAGGCGTGGTCAAGCAGCATCGCACGATCGGCACGATACTGAACACGCTGATTGCTCTGGGATTCACCATACGGCACGTTCGGGAATGGGCTCCATCAGCTGATCAGATCGCAGTCGGGTAGGACGATAGCGCGGACCGGGCTTCGAATGATGCCGACGTTTCCATCGTCCTCCCTAAGATTCCGTACGGCGGGTTTTCCCCAGTACGGCTCCAAGGCCGGCTTATCGGACGGGGCCTGCCCATGGCGCCTCGATCGCGTCACTTGGTTTGCGTCCGTCGTTCGTGTCGTCTGCAGCCTAAATACTCCTCGCTCTGTGTCGAGGTTCTTGGCTCAGCACAACACCGCCGTGCGAGCGGTTTGACCGCCCTACCCCAGGGGCCCTCGCTCCGGTCCGGGTTGTAGTGTCCCGGTCCATCATCACTTAATCGGCCCCATCCGCCCTACTCGCCGACACGCCCCAATTTCCCCGTCGTGCGGGCGGCGCCTTCGCTGTGCCGGCTGCTGCCGGCCTAGGCCGTCGGCGAGTAGTTCCGAGCTTTCGCGGCCATTCCTTCTCAGCATATCGCCCTCCACGCCCCCGGAGAGTCCACCGACTGCACGCACCCAGTTCTTCGTCGGCGAGATTCGCCTTCGTCCATCGCTCTTTGGACTCGGCACTCTCAACGTCCCACTTTAATCCGCTTCATGTGGAATCCACTTTCGGGGTCTCCTGGTTCGCTGATTCGCTACAACCTACTGAGTTGCTTGCCTCCCTTGGCGGACCTGACCAGGCATTCTACTCTGCCCAGCCGACGGAGGCTTTTACTTCCGAGCTTTCGGCCGAGTCGGTTGCCCTTCTCGCCGTCGGATATATCTACGGTGGCATCTGGGCACCTCCACCGACAGGACTCTCACCTGTTGGAACGGCAGCTAGCTTCGCTGCACGAGCGTCCAGACTTGGCCGAAGAGCTGGAGCGTCCAATGATACTGATCATATCCGTCCAACGCTGAGCGACTCGCTGGCTCTTAGGAGACGCAGATCGCCCTGCTTCTCACCCAGTCTCCTGAGAACCTGACCCCCTACTCGACTCTATCGAAAAGAAGAAGCAAACATCTGTCCAGCTTAGCGGAAAGTACGCCAAATAGCGGGGAACGATGCAGGCCAAATACCAGGGAAATGACAAGTGTGTCGCATTTTGCAGATTATCTGGCGTAAGACTTTGCATGATATCTGGCGTTAGTTTCGGGAGCTCTAACTTTAACTACGCGGGCCTCATTCCGGTGCCACCGAGTTCTTCGCGCAACAATCTAGCCTCTTTGAGATCAGCGGTATCAAATCCTTCCGTAAACCAGCCGTAGATTTCGGCTAGCATGGTGCGGCCCTCGCTACGACGCTGCTCGAGATCCAGTGCCGAATCGTCCGCCCGTCGGTTCAAATTCGCGGGCCAGCTCGGTTATGCTGCGGCCGACGCGCGCCAGTTCCAAGACTCGCCGCCGATATTCGGGCGGGTACGGTTGATGAGTTCGCGGCATTAGAGGAAAATTTCCTCTTTCCTTTCCCCAACACCGTCTACGAAATCGGGTCAACGCGCGGGACGCGTCGCCCATTTCGTGCTACAGCAAGCGTGAAGCATACCAGAGGAGCTATTCCCGATGGCCATTATCGATGAGGGATATGTATCTGCCGACGGGCACGTCGTCGAGCCTGCTGATCTGTGGACGACACGGATAGATAAGCAGTTTCGCGATCGGGCACCGCGAGTCGAATCGCGCGCGAACGGAGACTACTACTTGATCGATGGCTTTCAGCCGATTCCGGTGGGGCTCGAAGGAGTTGCCATCGACGATAAAATCGCCGGAAAGATCAAATCTGCCGAGGGCTATCGTCATGCAGCGACGCGGCCTGGCGCGTGGGATCCGCGCGCGCGACTGGCCGACCAGGACCTGGATCATGTACGCGCCGAAGTGCTTTATCCCGGGCTGGGTCTATTCATCTCGTCTGCCCCCGATCCCGCCTATGTTCGCGCGTGTTACCGAGCCTACAACGACTGGCTGAGTGAGTTCTGCATGACTGCTGCTACTCGCCTCCTGGGCGCCGCGTTGTTGCCGATGCGCGGGCCGCTCGAGTGGGCGCTGGCCGAAGCCGAGCGGGCTGCCAAGCGAGGGCTGCGCTCGGTGATGATTCCTACCGAAGTTGCCAACCGGTCGTATAGTGAACCAGAATATGCACGCCTGTGGACGGCGGTGGAGGAGCTTGGCTTGATTGTGGCGCTCCACGTGGGGACCGACGAGCCCTTCATGAAGAAGGCAGCGCGCATGGGTGTAGGCAGAGCCTTCGTCGATACCAAAATATGCGCCATGCAACGTGCGATGGCGGATTTAATCTGGGGAGCGGTCCCTCAACGCTACCCCAAGCTGCGCTTTGTACTGGTGGAGGGAGGTATCGGGTGGGTGGCCTCGGTGCTGCGGTCGATGGATCATTGGTGGGCCGATCATCGTCACTGGATGGAACCCAAAGTCGATGAAGCACCGAGTTTTTACTTTAAGCGTCAGTTTTGGGCAACGTTCGAAGATGATCGGGCGGGAGTGCTGACGCGGGAGCTGATCGGTGTGGAGCGGCTGATGTGGGGTTCGGATTATCCACACACGGAGGGGACATTTCCGCATTCACGGGAGCAGATTACCAAAGACTTTGCTGGCATTCCGCAGACGGAGGTTTCCCAAATGGTCATGGGCAATGCCGCCCGCCTCTATGGCTTGGCCGCGTAAATTTCGAGAACCCGAGGGCTCGTTGACACGGCCTGTTCGTTGCCAATCAGCGCGACAACATTACATGGGGTAGCGGCAGCAGCTACCCCAACTGGCGCGGCGGCTCATCGATAACGGCAAATCAGGGTGCCAGGCAGATTCATGTGCCCAAGCGAGAAGATGGAGCATCGCGTACCCGTGATCGCAACGCCGCTCTCCGCACGAACCATTGGAAGAGCACCGTTAATGGAATCCCGAGCAGCAAATAAGCATTCGCGCTTAAGTGAAATCCGATGCCTAACACGATCCAGCGGGCGACAAAGGCAGTAATCTCGGCAGCGCGGCGAATTCGCCCAGCAACGAAGAGGGCATCCAGTTGAGAAGAGGCCTCGGTGAGTTCCATGCGTCCAACCAGCCTCTAAACTGAGCACGTGCCGAAAAGGACTGCGTACAATACTAGCGACTAATTTTGCACGGATGCTGCCGCTTCTCTATTCGATACCGTCGGCTATCTTCTTGAACGGAAATGCACGAACCCAGAGGCATCCGGTCACGGTTCCGTCTGCCGCCACCTGGAATTCGACTGGTTCGCCGGCGGCGCGCCCCTCCTCCGCGATGAACGCGTAAGGATTCTCGGTTGGCGTCAGCCTGACCGAAACCACAGACGGCCCCGGGGAATCGATCGCGGACAAATGGCCGCCGCGCGACACAAAATAGAGCCGCTGGTTCATCTCGGCGTGCAGATATCGCCCGACGAGACGCTTGTGAGCCTCAGGCATGGGTGCTGGCTTGCCAGGCTCGGGAATGACGCGCGAGTCGTGAAGCGCAGGAATCAGAGTCTCCAGCATCTCGAATGCGATTTCGGCGTTCGCGGTGTGGCCAGTGGAGTTGGTCAGTACGATCGTGCCAAGCTTGTTCGGCTTGTTGAACATCGCCAGCGTAAGGAACCCATAAATTCCGCCACCGTGGTGATGAAAAATATTCTCGCCGCGACGAGTCGCCATCCAGGCAATTCCGTAGCCCTCATTCCGACTGTCATCGACATGCTGTGGCCGATGCATCTCGCTCAGCGAGTGTCCCAGCACTACCTGAGCGCCTTCGTGCTTCGACGCGTCGGTCCGGCACTGGAGTGAAATACATTTGGCGAGGTCCGCGACTGACGAATAGACCTGTCCCGCCGCAGTGAATCCGTTGAGATGAGGATGCGTGGCGATGCTCGGGAGATCCTGCAGGAAGGAAATCGTGTAACCAGTCGCGGTCTTCGTGCGTCCGCTGTCATCAAGATCAAAGCAGCTCGAATTCATTCCGAGCGGCTCCACGTCGCCGGGCCGGATTTCCTGCTTGGGTTCGCCCCAGCATTGCGTCCCAGCCGCATCCGGAGGTGACGATCAAGGTCTGTCCAAGCGGATGGGTATGCCATGCCGTCCGTGCGCCGGGTTCGAACGTCACCGATGCCCCAGAGGCACGGGCGGGCTCTGGCGGATCGAAAAGGGGATCGATTCGTACCGAGCCGGTAAAATTGTCAGCCGGTCCCTTGCGGGAGGGCTGTGAACCGCTTCGCTTGATCTCCATTGTCTCGTACCTCGATGGGTTTGGGTGTCCCTCGATCATGAATTGTAAGCTCATGAAGGCTGGCGACTAGATGGTAATGTCGCATAATCAGTGGCCCTGATCCGAATCGTGCCGGCGGGCTATGGTCTTCTCCTAAATCCCCATGCTGATGCCCTGGGTAGGGCGTTGTTTAACGACATCGAGCGCGAGTTCTTTCTCTTGTTTGCGTGCGACTGCCCGCCGCATACCTTGGACGCTGTCGGTATACACGCGTTCGTCGAGTTCCGGCCGCGATACACTCACATACCATTGTCGAATATTCACTAAATCGGCGTGGCGTCCGCTGTCGATGTTGATAACTACTCGCTGCACCGTACTGCCTTGGCTCGCGTGGCTGGTGCTGGCATAGCCGAGATCAACTTTCCTGGCATCAGATATGGGCATGGACAGCTTGCGGCCCTTATCGAAGGCCACTTCGATATTGTGGGCGTTGAGCTTTCGGATGGTCGCATATTCATGGTTTGCGATACGCCGTTTGTTGTCGGGCTCGCGCCATTCCAGGCGATCGCCGACCGCGATGGTTCGGGTTTCCGAGGTGTAGACGCTGAGCCCCTTCCAGCGGGTTGGGTCAAACTCAACCAGGCGGCCGTTCTCGGCGCGAAGGGTGAGCGTGTCGTCGTTAACCGCCGCGACCGTAAGATATGCGCGCTTGGGGATCGCCTGCTGCTTGCTGCCGCGGCTGAAATAAACGACCTCGCCTTCGTGATAGCTGCGCACGTCCTGGAGCTGCTCCGGGGTCATGTCGCGAGGGATGAGAATCTGGTGTTCCTGGCCCAGGGTGGCGACATATTCGTGAGCCACCAGGGTCGAGCGGATGGCTTGGTTAAGCGCGCGCCGCTCATCGTTCGCCGGTGATACCACGAGACAATGCAGCTTCGCTTCGTACGCGTTCAGGTACTCAGCGGCGATCCGCTCGTAGCGTTCGACAGTGTCCGGGATCTCGGCAATGCGTTGCTGTTCAAGGAGCAGGTCGATAGCTTCGGATGATCGGTAGTCGGCACTAAGCTCGACGACTTTTTTCAGATCAGGATCCTTCTGACGGCGGATGGTAGTGAGGTGCGCGACCACCATATTGTCCTTAAGGAATTGGAGGACTGGATGCCCGGCCTCGATGGCTATGTGCTGCTTTTGATCCCCGACGAATAGGATGCGTTCGACGCTCCTTTCGACGGCGAGCTTGAACAATCGGTTCACCGGCACGGTCGCTAACAGGCTCGACTCGTCGATGATCCACAGTTCGCGACCACTCTTCCCAGGCAGTGGGGATGCGAGGGTCTTTGCAACGGTTCGCGTGTCGATACCAGCGTCGTTCAGGGCGTTGACGGCACCGCTCGTGGTTCCGAATCCGCGCACCGTCCACCCGTGGTCTTCCGCGAAGGTCTTCACCGCCCCGACCAGGGTCGTTTTGGTCGTACCCGCGAGGCCCTCGATGGCGCTGGCCCACTTCGGTGTGGTGAGGGTCAGCACGGCCGCCTTAGTCTGATCGGGTAAGAGTTTCTTAGCAGCCGCCCATTCCTGGACTTCCTGGACACCTGTCGAAGACAGTTGGCCGTCGACTGCGCTGCGAATGGCGAAGCCGGCGATAGGACGGCCCCGGCCCATATTGTCGCGGACGAGCGACAGATTCTCGCGTTCGAGGCGTACCATTTCCGGTGTGGTGTAGCTGTTGAGCGGATGGAGATACGACTCGCCAGCGGGAATGAGTGCGCCCTTCTGTTGCTGTTTAGCCATGTGCTCGTGAAGGTGATCGAGATCGGTCGCACCCACCCCGTGGCGCAAAGCGGCCAAGGCAATATCGCGGTGATCTGGTACGGCGTTACGGTTGGTCGTGTGGCGGATGCCGAAATCGAGCGAACGCTCGGCTTGCGCCTCCGGGGTAATGGCGAAGGTGCGAACGGGGGTCGTTGGGCGGTAGCTGAGATCGATTCTGTGTTCGGCCGCGAGCGCCTCGTGCTCGGTTCTTAGGGCCGCCGCGTCATGCGCACGCTTCGGCTTTCTCGTTTCCAGACGGATGTCACGCGCCGCCCTGGGACTCGTGATGCCGCGTTCGGTCTCGATGCGTTTAATGTCCTGCGAACGTTCCGAAAAGGCTTCGATTTGTTTCCGCGTGAAGCCCTCCAACTCAAAGGCACCATCGGAACCGCGCACTATCTGATAGCCGAGTTCTTGCACGTTCTTGGCGAGTTCAGTCATGTACACCGCGTCGATAAAAGGCCGGGCTTTATAAATCTGGTTGGGCTCAAGCCCGCGCCATTGCCCGTCTGGCCGGCGCGTCAGGTTCGCGACAAAGGTGTGATGGTGTAGCTGGGGCATCGGCCCATGCTCGCCGTTTATCGACTCCCGCGCCTCATGGTGCTCGAACATTACGGCTACAACGTTGGCTGTCTGCACCCACTGGCTCCCGCCGTGCTGCCGGGTGAGCGCGCATGGCTCGACTTCTTGAATGGCGCGGATCGCGGCTTGGCGATCCGCTTCTATCAAGCGCCTGTCGCCAGCGACGAGCGCCTGAATGCTGATGGATTTTGGTGGCGACAGGGTGACATCCCAACCGGCCCGTTCGGTATCTCCATGTGTCGCTTTGGCTCGAAGCACCGCGCCGCTCGTGGGGTCGCGGCCTTGCAAAAGATGATCGAATTGTTCGGCGTTTATCTCGTTACTTTTAAGCCCTAAAGCTTCCGCTCCTTTGCCTAAGAGGTAGCCGTTGGCGAGCGACTCGTTCTCAGCGTAGTAGTCACGAACCGAGTAATGGTTCTGGAAATACATCTTCGCGCCTGCAACGTTCATCGCGCCTTTCGACAAGCTGACCATTAGGTATTTCATTCCTCCTGCATCGATACCGCGGGCCGCGCCTTCAGTTGGGCGAGTATCTCTTCGTCGTCGGGGCCTTCGGGTTCTGGCCTTGTTGGTTCTGGCGGCGTACTTACGCGCGGGATAAAGTCGGGGTTATGCTTGACGAGGTGCATTTTCGGGACGCTGATGGTGGTTCGCGCACCGCCGCAACAGATGTAGCCTTCGAAGGGCTCGAGGCCTTGGAGTTCGCCCGGGATTACCAGCGGTTCTACGGATCTATGTGGATTGAGCGTAAGCCCTTCTCGATAATTCGAGAGGCCGGTGAGCTGGCTGATGGCAAGGCGCTCGACTTCGTGAGAGCCGATACAATCGCTCGCCCATCGTGCCGTTTCTGGTTCCGGAGTGCGTAGAAATATCTGGGTAGTCGGGCAACTGGTTAGTGTCGTAGCCCCGTCGTGGCCATATATCGATCTGAGTTGAGAGATGCTCTGAAAACCGATAACGCAGGCGATCTCGCGCTTCCTGCCTCGGGCGAGGCACGAGGCGATGTTGGGCTGATTGCCCATCGCAGGCAGCTCGTCGCATAGGACGAGGACTTGCGCCGAACCGATCGAGGCAGCTAAGAGCCAGCGGACGAGCGAATCCAGCCAGACGCCTTGTTGGCCGTGGACTGCGGCCTCAGAATCCGCCCTGGAAGGAAAGAAGATCCAACCGTTTCGGTGTTCCACCCATTCGCGTCCGCTCCAGCGCCTAGTGGTCTGGTTTGCCCTGGGCAAGTGCTGGAAAGGTTTTACTGCATTGACGGCAGTCGAGAGTATGGTTTGCCCGGTTTCCTTCATGTCGGGATCTATGAGGGGATATGCTCGGGTGCCCTGTAGTCTCTGGTGAATCTGCTCTCGGGGTAGGTCGAGAAGCGCGCTGATAGCTTGCGGGTCTTCGTCTGTGACGATTTCTAAGAGAGATTCGATCACCGTCCGGCCGCTGTCGAAGAAGTATCTTTCGGTTGAGGTGCGAGGCAGATCCCTAATGAGCGACGCGGCCATCGCCGCACGATCCATAGGCACGGTTTGTTCGCGGAATTCCAACAGTGGCGACCAGAATGGGCACCTCGCGTCGAGGGGATTGAGAATGACATCGCCCCGGCTTTCGTCGTAAAACTCCATCGTGGATTCGCCCTCTATATCCATGATGATGGCCGGCCAACCTTGAGCCTGGGCCTGTCTCGCGATTTGCCGGATGAAGGTAGACTTGCCGCTGCCAGGGTTCCCGCTAACCATCACGTGCTCGAACAACTTGTGGATCGGGATGGTATGTTCGCCGAGTTGAATTGCGTTGCGGTCGGGTTCGCGTTTGCGGAAGAGTTCTGTGAATCTCATAGTTCCTTGTTGACGTGGCAATGAAACTCGCGGGCGGTCATTAGCGTGAGCCCGCGGATGTGGTGACCGGCGTCCGGGTTGCGCCTCCACCACCAGGCGAATAGTAGGAGGCCGGCTGCGATCGGCAGGAGATCGCTGCCCATGCCGTAAGCCCCGGAACCGGTGGTTGCGCGCCAAGACCAGCCATAAAACGTCCCGCCATAGACGCTATCGAGCCAATGTGCGAACTCAGGGAGCTTGTACCAAGCACCGCCTGCGTACATCGGGAGGTTGGCCGATAAGCGATCGAGTAACGGCGTGTTAGTCAGGACGCTGCATAGTGCCCAGCGCCCGAAAAACTCTTGATGGATCTCGGGTTGATAGAGCCCGACACGATGCCAGACCAGGCAAAGCGTGAGCACGATCCACAGGACGAAAATAGTCCCTAGCGCTCGCGACCAGAGCGCCGCGCCCATGATCGCGCGGGTCTGCATGCTCTGGAATTCCGCTGCCGACGAGGTTCGAATGCGCATTGATATTCGTCAATCCTTGCTTATCGGAAGTTAGCTGCTGCTGACTGTCGGTAAATGCCGCGGGCGTGCGCTAAGTGCCTGGATTTCAGAGATTCATTCCCGAAGGGATGAGTCCAGTCTGATTGAGAACACGTGCCTTGCACGTCGAACCAAAATCGCCTCGGCAAAGGCGGTGGGAGTGCGGGCACTTTCTGTATACATTTTTGTATAATTTAGGCATGGGCCTCGTAGTGAGACCCACACCTATGCCCATGCCCATCACTCACTACCACGTCGATCGCTGAGCGATGACACCTTAGTGGTCGCGGCCCCATTGACGGCTTTGAATACATCGCCAATCGCTGCGCTTAGCATTGCGGTCAGGTCTATGTTCTGACGTTGCGCTGTCTTCCGAGCCTTGGCGCATTCGTCTTTGAGTGATGCCTCGACCCGGATCGATAGCACGGTTGTGATTGTGGCTTGGGGTTTACGAATTAGTTCTGCCATGCGCGTGTCTCCTCTTTCGTATGTTCACCGCGTAGTGCGGATGAGTCCTACGTTAGGGATTAGTTGCTTGCCATGAAGCGAGCGCCGAGCACATTTCTCGAAAGGCTCTTTTACAAGCGGCGGGGTACGAGATGTGGTTGCAGGCCGATAATAAATGATCGCGCTCGCTGTTGCTGGGCGTATCATCCTCGTCGCCAGTGTCATGGGTGTGGCAATATATATCGACCCGGCGCTCGCACCCCGAACTCCACTCTTCGGCAGGCTTAACTCCCGTCTGGCTGGGGGTTTGTATTTCGATCATGCAGTAATTGAGCGGCGGTGCATCGACAGTCTTCGCCACACGCGGTGCGACTGGGGTTGCGTTGGGGATAGAGTGTTCGAATTGTGCGGTTTGAGAATAACCGGGTACTGCGTACAGGATTAGACCTACGGCGACAGTTGAGAGATAACGTTTCATATTAAGCTCCTTACTCTGGACGTCTGAGATGCGGGCACCGAAAGCCTTCGATATAGACCTTGACTCGGTCGGGGTCGTCTTCGCTGATGATGCGGATCCCCCATTGAACAGGTCCGCCGAAGAGCAGCGCGACCAATGCCAAGTGCCAGCTCAGGGTCATTACCGCCCAGAGTCCGATTGCCATGGTGAGTGAGATGTTGATACGCGAGAGCTCCATCTCGCCGCCCATTAGCAGCTTGTCCATTTGCAGGCACGTGAAGACTCTGTGCTTCGCGTTGGGGGTCGAAGAAGGTGACGCCGTGATCGACGGGGCGCTGCCAATGGCGCCTTGGGTCGTGGCGCGCTTGGTCGGGCTGGTGACGGGCTTGTTTGACTTCACTGAGCCGGGCAGACGTGGGGCCGGTGGTGGGGTCGTACGTGGTGGCGGACTGGCGGCTGGTGATGCCGAGGGACGTGGTCTGCCGCCCGCCAGCTCCCAGTTGTCGGCGGGTACGCCGTCGCCCGAGGACGCCCAGGCATTGTTGCCGAGGTAATGATCGCCGCGATCTCGCATCTTACGCTGCCTCCATTGTTGCGGGCTTGCCGATGCCGCACTTGGCGAGCCATTCGTCAAGGAGGTTCTCGGGCTTGCATTGCTTCAACAGCTCTCGCATGGCTTCGACACTCTGAATGCTGGTCGAGGCGCAGATCGCTTGTCCGATTGAGTCGAGCCAGGCGGACGCGAGACGTGAGCCTAGTCGGCTCTTGTAGAAGAACTCGCCGGTGTGTGCGCCGGCTATTCGACCGACTTCATGGGGGTTGAGCCCGAGTCGAGCCAGAGAAGCGCTGACGATTGGGGTATCGGCGGAGTGGTCAGGAAAGAACAGCTTGCCGGGCATATTGCCAAGCAGCAGGTTGCAGTAGGGTGAGTCGGTTATCTCGACGCTGGACTGAGTGAAGCCGACGAACCCGCAGTTCATGCGGCGCATGGTGCGGATGGCTCGGAAGAACCACGCGGACGAAACCTCGTCACCGATCGCATCCCAGAACTCGTCCCACAGCACCCACCCCGGCTTTCCGTTTAGCCCTATCATGGTGTTGTAGAGGATAAGTTCCTTGGCGGGGGTCGATATGTACTTGGGGGCGGTGTCAAGGTTGCTGAGTTCGTAGACCGTGATGCGATTGTTGGTGGCATCGGCCGGTTCACCGCCGAAGATATAGCCATAGTCTTCGGCTAATTCCTTGACGATCGCGCGCATGCGGGTGCGTTGGTCGTCTGCGACTCTGCCGGATGGTAGGGCGGCGTAGAGATCGTGTAAGTGACGACCTGATCTACCGTCAGAGGCGGCGTAGTTCTTGCGCATGCGAACGTCCATCAGCGCGTTCCTAAGATCCTTCGAGCCAGATTCATCCAGCTCGAACGCCTTGCGTCGGAAGAACAGGCGCTCGAACCAACCCATCAGGTATTGCAGTCCGGTGTGCCGGTCGAGTAGCGCCAGTGGGCATAGGGGTGTCGAGTCGAGATCTCCAACGTCGTGATACTCGGCACCGAGTAGGTGAGCGAGTACGAAGCTGGAATGCCCGAGGTCGAGCCACGTGAGATGACTGTCGATAATGCTTTGGATCGAACAGGCTAGCAGCGCCGCGAAGGTGGACTTGCCGCTGTCGGTAGCGCCGATGCCCAACAAATGCGCAACCCTGCCGACGTGCGTCGGAAAATAGAATGGCTCCCCTGCTGTGCCGCCAAGGGCGAGGGGTGAGGGAGTGTTGGGAGGGTACATAGTGCTCTGTATGTAAGGCGTGCCTTGCCAATACTTCGCGGGCATTGCCACGTCCCAAAAGTTGAATCCGGTCAGTGGTATCCTGAGCCGGTTCGCCTCGTGCTCGTCGGCCTTCACGAGTAGGTAGCCCGGCCATGTCGAGCGGATGGCTTTGGCCGCGCCGACAGTCTCGATGCGACACATGATGCCTTTGCCTTGGAGTACGCCGGTCAGGTTGTTGGCGCGGGCGTCGGCTTCTGCGGGGTCGTGGTCGCGGACGATGGCGATACACCCGACCGTGCCGAAGCTGGTGCCGTCCTTGGAGGCGTTGATGGCTTCTTGTATCTCGGCGATCTGTTCGAATGCGTGCTGACTGTTTTCTTTTTTAGCCCCGAAAAAGGACTTGATGATTTCGATGAAGTCGCCGATCGCCGTCTGGCTCCAGAAGGGTTTCTCTTTCTCAAGCTTCTTCTGGGCGTCGTAGGGGCTCAGGCATCGGAAGCGGACACTGAGGGTCAGGTAACCCGGATGCTGTAACAGGATCGATAGGGTCTGCGGTAGGGTCTGGCTCGGGTAGGCGGTGATGACGATCGGTCGGAGGTGCCAATCGCCCATCATCGGATATTCGCCGTTGACCTGCCACTCGCTGGCGATGACTTTGTTGAGCCGCACGTGAGGTGCGGGTAGGGCGACGGGATAGTCGTTGTACGTGACCAGGTGATGAAGATCCCGAAACATATCGACGTTGGACATGGGGGTGAGCCCGGCGACCGCGCCTTTGATCGAGTCTTCGAGCGATTGGAAGCGGCCGAGCGCGTGCGCCCGGAGCAGGTTATGATCGCTCAAGCGCTGTGGCTCGTTGCCCCCGCCGAGCAAAAACGTCCGCGTCATGTTCTTGATGGGTCGCTCGAACTGGTGCGAAAGGTAGAGCCGGGTCGGGGTAATCCAATGTTCAGACGCTGCGAACCGCTCGCGGATCTCGGCCATGACCAGGGCGGCAGCGGGTCGCGCGTAGTGCAAGTCAGGCGGCAGGGGTGCCGGCTGGCGGTCGAACACGACTTGAATGGCATCGCCGGTGCGGAGATGCACGGGCGACTTGCCGAGCTGCTCGGCGCGCGCCAGGAGGTTCGCAGCATCGCAACTGTCGGGGGATGGGCCAACCAGCCAGTACCCTTTGAGGACTCCGTCGTCGCGAAGGTCAACGACAGACTCTTTGAGAAACTGGCGGTACGGCAGTTCATCAGCTAACCGCTTTATCGTGTCCATATGGGGCTCACCTTTCCGGCTACGAGGCTGAGGGGTAGAAAGCAGACATAACGGGCATCCCACGAGTCCGGGTCGTTCGTGCCCATCCCGAGAAACATGCCGGCCGGTACCGTGTAGTTGCCGAACGGGCAGACTCGCGGTAGTCCCGGCTCCGGGGCGCTGTTCGGTATGAACGCACCCTCGCGATACACACCTTCGGGCGTAAACCGGACGTGGTCGCCCGGCAGAGCCCAAATCCGTTTGATCGGCATCCGCAGCAAGGCCAACTCGCCGCGGTTGAGGTTCGCGACCGGCTTGACGCGATAGAGCCCGACCGGGGTGGCGCTGTCCGACGCGTTAAGGGTGAGGTTGCTGTAGAGCAGGAACGCTAGGCACGAAAGTAGGATGGTTCGCGTTGGAATAAAGTTGAGGACTCTCATAGACATTGCGCTGCTCTTCTCGGTTATCGGCCCCCGCACCGTCGCGGATGGCGTTGAGATATCGTTTTAGAACCTCGTTGGCTGCTTCGATGCACGGCTGACAGGGGGTTGCCTGCGGCTTGGGAGCGGGTGTGCTCTGCGCATGGGTCACTGGCATCAGTTTGGTAAGCGACGGTGTCGGTATCGGACTCGGTGGCGCCGCGAAGTGGGTCACTGGAACCTCGGGGATCGAGGCTTTGGCGGGCCACAATCGAGGCAGGATAAAGAAGCCCGCAGGTACGCCAACTAAAAGGGCTAGGCCGACCTTCGCGAGGCGCGGACTGATTTTGGTTCCTGGTGTATCCGTGTTGGTACTCATTGCGCAGGCGTCACTGTTGCTAAGCACTGGATGTAATAGGTACCGTTCGGCTCCTGTCGAAGCGTACCGTAGCCGGATGGACATTGTTGATAAGGTTGCACCTGCGCCTGCGGGGCGGCCTGGTTGTGCCACGTTTGCACTTGGCTGGCCGTGGAAGTGCCCATGCCAACAGCGGACAGAAGCATGCCGAATAAAGAGACGATCGTGTTCATCGAGTTGCCTCCTGCTGCTTGCGAGCAGCGTCCTGCGCTCGTACGTAATCCGGGTAGTAAAATGAAACGACCGGGGTAAAGGGCTTCCCGATCTTAATCGGATCGAAAACGTAGTCGTTGCCCATAGAGGTATGGATAACCAGATTCGTTTTCATGTTCGGATCGGCGGGAATCGTTACTTGCGCGCCAGGAACCGTGATGCTGTGGTTCGTGCCGAGTGGGAAAATCAGTACGGTGTGATCGCCAATGATGGTGCCCCAGCGATCGCGGTCACCGACCTTCACGTTGTCCTTGTCGGTGGACTCGTCGTCGCGCAGGCGGATTTGCGTGACATGCAAGGGCTGGCAGTTCAGGGGATATTGCAGGTCGGGGCTATATGGCTGCAAAAGTGTAATCCCATGATGAAGCGTAGGGGTTTGGTTATTTCTGATTGCCGCAGCTACATCGGGCGACAGACTCGCATAGGGATCGGAAATCGGGACAGGTGTGGGCGCGGGAGCTGCGACAACCACTGGTGGAGGCGGTGGAGCTTGCGAAGCACAGCCGGTAAATAGGGTGCTTCCGATAATCAGCGACGTAATTCCGAATAGAAAAGCGAGACCGGCGCACAGACGTTCGTTGATCACTGCTTAACCTCCTGCAGGTCGATTTCGTCGATGAACATTCCAAGCGACTCGGGGTCTTTAGAACGTGCAACAATGACGTGAAGTGTCGCGCGCCATTGTTCGTTGGTGTGAGTCTGATCGTTGTTCTCATGAATGGTGGTCTTGTAATCCACTTGATAGCTATCCTTTTCCGCAAGCTTGAGGGTGTCCGTGACCGAGGCCTCTATCCAGGTGTAAGGCCCGATCGACTTCGGATGGTGCTTGCCACCATCCCGGTTGTACCAAGCGTCAAGTTTCTGCGCGGCCTGCCCGGTGACCATCGTCTGGGTCTTTTGGTAGATGTAGTCCTCCTCGTCGGAATCGCGGTCGACGGTGAAGGCGTCATGGATGAACTCGCCTAGTCGCGCCCGCAGGAAGGCGTCAGGAATCACTCGTACGCTGGTGACGGGAAGAACCTGACCTATAGGATCTCCGTTCGCTGCATTCACCTCCAGCACAAAGGGTGGCGGGGGCGGCTGGAGGTCGAGGCGGATACGATCCACGATCATTCCAGCGAGCAGGACGATAAGTCCCGTGGCCAATAGCCATGTGCGTTGATAACCACATGCGATCACCTGATCAGTGTAGATAGGCGGGTCTTTCGGGGTCTCCGGCGCTTGTCTTAATGCGATAGCCATTTGAGTAACCTCAATTTAAAAATATGGCCGATCATCCTTTGAGCGCGCGTAAACCTTTACTCACCCCCGCACTGACGGCCCTACTTACCGAGCCCGCGCTAAGGGCGAACATGGCCTCCGCACCCTCACTGTCATGCGTGTAAACTCCACCACCGCCCTTAGAGGTAACTATCTGAGCGGCTTTCTTAGGTAGGCTCCACATGGCATAAAATAGTAGAGCCGCCTCGACGAGTTGTATTGCACCATAGCCAATTTGGTCTGTATTAACTCCGAGGCCGCGAGTGTCGAGATCTGCAATCCATCCGTGCGCAAGGAGCAGACCGATAGCCAGTATGACCATTGCGGCGAGGAGGCGGATGCCTGCTTGCAAACACGTTACAAAATACTTTTCGAGAATTGGAAAGGTATGTTCGTAGCCCGAGAACGCCACAGGAACACAACCGGCTGCGATCACCCACTTTGCCTCAAGGAAAATCCAAAGATAAATCAGACCTGCGGCAAACCAGACAACCTGCGTAATGACGATTAGGGCCAAGAACAGTAAATCGTCGAATGGGTGGAAAAACCACGTGCCGAAGTGCCGGGCGGTGAACAGCATCCCGCATATATGCCAGCCGAGAGCATATACGTCGGATGGTCCAAAGCTTGTCGATACCCCGCTCACGTCAGAGCCGATGATCTGTCCCATCGTCGGGAAAGCGCCTGACCATGCTACGAAGTTATCGAAGACTAGATAGATGATGGCGATCCGCAGTACGGCCCAGGCCAAATCCATAACAACGCCAAACCATTCGCGGTTTAAAACCGCCTGTATCAGCGCATAGCCGAACCCAAGAAAGACCACCGCGCCAAGCACGCGCTTGCCCCACAGCACCAGCAGCGGTAGGTACGCTTGTATGCTGTCCGTAAATGCGGCCAGCGCGCTATTGAGAATTTGCTCAGAGTCGGGAGGTATAGGTACAAAAGGTGCTGCCATAAACATTCACTCCCGTGTTAGTGCTCGCCTTTGGATAAAGGTTTTTTCGTATCGTGAGATGACATAGTTAATGCCGTAGGCCACGACGTAACCGGCGAAGGCAGCGAATACGACAATAGTGAATCCCGCCTGCGCGGCCGTGACAAATAACACAAAGACGGCAAATCCGAACGCCCAACTGGCTATCCTGGCCGCAAGGCGCATCGGTCCTACCACCAACCCGAGCCAGCCTAAGGACAAGTCAGGTATGTCCTCAGCGAAGGTGCGGACGCGCCGGGAGACGAACCACAGCGCGCTAAAAACGGCCACACCTATTGCCATTCCAGTGAACTCGCCGGCGAATGGGCCGATTATGGGCATCAGCAGCCGCCTCCCTGGCGTGGCATTGTTGGGCGCACGTTTGAGTCGAGCTGATGTAAGTCGTCGGTGGCGATCACCATCGTGAGCGCTGCGTCCTGTGCGCGTAGGAGTTGCAGTTCCTGCACGATAGCGAGCCCGACCTGGCCGACGGCTTGCGTGGCTGCCAACTCGGCGGGCGCCTGCACGTTAGCAGCGAGCGTGCTGAAGTTTTCGCCTTGGAGCTCAGTGGTTAGCTGCTGCGTTTCGGAGATCGCGGCCGTATAGGTTTGCATCAGCGCCGGCGCGATCTGAGTGGTCATGGGCGTAAAGCTGTCGCAGGGCAACCCTTGCGTGACCGGCATAAGCTGCGTTGCGTTCTGTGAGTTGATGCCGTTAAACAGTGTTGGGAGACTGCCAAGCAACGAAGTTTGGGGGGTGTACCACGCGCCTACGGTAGTGGTCAGCGACAATTCGACTGGCGGGTCAGACGTCACAGAGCCAGGAACGGTTATCACGGGGATCGGCCCGGTCGGGACTTGCGCCCGTGAGGTCGAGGGAACCCACGCCACCGCAGCCACGAGCACGGCGGCGGCGCGAATCACCTCCCTTTGCCATTTTGGGAGTTGTTTCATTTGTGAGGCTTGCTTAGCTCACCAGCCGTGTGGCCGCGTGAACGACGAGATACGCGGCCGGATGGGTGATCACGGAATGAACCAGGGCTGACCCTGAACCGCCGAAGGATGGCGCTAGGTTGGCGTAGTTGTACACAACGGCGCCGCCAAACGTGGCCAGTCCCAGGTGCTCCGCCGCTCCGAGCCAACTGCCGCTCCGGATATGATGGATGATTCCAACAGCTCCGACTCCGCCGATGATGTATCCAGTTGCACCTGCCACGTGACCCAAGGTATTTAAGGGTACGTCGACCGCGTTCACGCCCGAGGTGGCCGCCCATGCAGCACCCGCTACAAGCAGCATCGGGACAGTTAAAGTGAGAATCCTTTTGAGTTTCATAGTACCTCTGTTACGTGATGGCCGATTGATTCGGCCTTGTAACCTTTTCAGTGCGCGTTACATCGAGTTGTTGCCTTGAGAGCGTCCTGCTCTCGAAGGAGTTCCGGTATAAGTTCAGGATGCCGCCCCATGACTAGCCTCAAGTCGAGATCGTGGTTCTTTACTTCAGCTGAACAGCGATCAAAGAAGACCTCAGGCATTTCGGGACGGGCGTGAGAGTCGACCTTTGAGCTATGCGGACATACTTGAAGAACCACTGCTCGATGCGCGGTTGCGATACCGATAGAGACCAGGACCATCAATAAGACGAGAACACCGCCAAGGAAGGCCAGCACAGATTTCACGCCGGCGCAGAAGTCGGTAGCGCGACGTTTAGGGGGTTCGATATTCATGGCTGTTGCCTCGATTTCATCTGTTCTAGTTGCAGCTCCTGCTGCTGTTTTTTTCGCGCGGCCATAAAGCTCAGCAAGTGCGCACGAGTCCATCGCGCGGCTCACCCACCTCGATCTCCCGCGTTGCGCGCACTAGTTCGCGCACGGTAACCTCGCTGTTTTCCTTGAGCAGGGCTGCGAAACAGTTCCAGTGCCAGATCAACGTGCCGTTGCTTGCCCAATGGATGCCTCGTATATGATCCGCGCTGGGTTTAACTGGCTGGCGGCAGCGTTGGCAGGTTCGATGATTAACTTTCGTTGCCATCACACCCCTCATGCAGCCGCCGTGATTGTGGTTGTCGCCGACGCGAGTATCTCGCGCTCGATTTTCTCGATAGCCAGGCGAAACGCGGCATCAGCCATGCGCCGCTCGATCAGATTGCAGGCATAGATCACGGTGCTATGGTCGCGGCGGCCGAAGTTTCGCCGATCGTAGGGTAGGAGCACCCCGTGATTTTGCGGCCGAGGAACATCGCTTCCATCCGGAATTTGCGTCCGACGTGATCGATGATGTTGTTCAGGCTGCCGACCGACCGCAGCCGACACAGATCCGTCAACATGCGTTGAGCGAGGTTCGCGAATAGCGGCAAGCCGCTAGTCGCGACGTGGTTGAGAATTTCAGTTAGGTTGGCGAGGAGCTGGTCGTCAGGTGGTCGCTCGGGTTGTTTGAAAAAGAACTGAGCAAGTAATGGGAAATCGCTTGCGTGCTCATTAAGGTGAGTTTCTAGCTCGTTCATGGAGCTATGGCTCCGTGTGCGGGTTAGGGGCGGCTTCGCCTTTCGCGAGCGGGCCATTCCGCTTTCTCAGTTCTTATTCCGGCTCTTAGGCTGCGTTAATGTTGCCAACCTTTCGACATCCTCGTTCTTGAGAGAGCACGCGGCCGCAATGATTGGGGCCACGCCCGTTAGCTGGCGATTCGATCTTGTCGAATCGCCAGGGCGGATCCCGACACCGCGGCGCATGCTGCGCCGGATTAGGTTGCAGACGCTATGGGTAGCCGGGGTAAGGAAGATCGGTGGAGAAAACGGTATGGTCGTGCAGCCTGTCCATGAGATAGTACCTCGTGGCCGGGTTAGGGGCGGCTTTGCGTTTAGCAGACGCGGGCCGTCCCGCTTTTTTGGTCGCTTACCTGTTAACTTGTTTCGTGACTGCCTGTCAAGTGACCACTCAGGCGCTGTCTCTCGGTTACAGCGGAGGTCGGAATCCGAAATAGCCGCGGTAATGCAATTGGCCGAAACCTCCTGGACCGTGCGCCGGCAGAACACATCCGTTGGCGCCAATCCGGGCAACGGTTGCACCGCCGCATCCAATGCCGTACCCGCTTCATCACATCTCACGGTTGGCGAGAAACGGAAAGCGCCGCGGCTGGCGGCTTTCGCTGCCGGATAATTTCCGGAATAATAGTACAGCTCGGTAAGCATCATTGTGTCGCAAACCCTCAATGGCTTTCGCTGAGCGCGGCATCTGCGTCCGTGCAGGGACGCAGGTGCCATCCATCCCTGTGACAAACCTATATTGTCGTGCTTTGGCTTCCGCTCTTAGCTATCCTCCCATCTGGCTATTCCAGTGTTTCTGCAACAGCGGTGACAAACGTGACCAACGCTGCGTTCCCTCACGCACACATGCGCGGCTCAGGGGCGTTAATCTTCTTCGGTAGGTTGTTCTGGTCAAGTCCGGGTCAAGTCCGGAGCCAAGTTGTCGGCCGCGCCAAGGTAGTGGTGGGCATCCGCGCGGCTACATCAGCTGCGAGCGAATCGTAGTCGGTACTCAAATATCTGCTGGGGTCCCCGAAAACCCGACCGGAATACCATTCAGCCGCGCCTCGCCGTCCATGCACAACACGACTGGTAGCCATCGCCCTACCCTCCCCTCCTTCACCGCCCACACACTCGGGGGTTCACGCCTGCTCCGTGGTCTCCACTCGCAATTGGGCCGCAGCGTGAAACAACCTCACTGCCAGCTCGTGGAAGCAACTCTTGCAGAAGTCCAATTCGCGCGAGACTTCCGTCCTCACGACTTCGGCGATTGCCGTGCGCCGGCCGCAGCCGTCGCATCGACCATCGTCATAGTTTTGAAACTTAACCAACACGACGCGATAACAATCCTCTTGCGTTAACTTCGCGTGTCTCTGGCAGGAGTAGTCTCGGTTAAGCCATAGTGCCAATGGGCTAACTTCGTGTCAATCATCCGCTGCCATGAAGACCATCATCGGTGACTCATGTTGTCCACAAGAGCCTTCCTTCCCCTGCCCTGCCCTGTTGAATCTTCATAACTCCTCTCGACCAAAAGAAGCTGCCGCGCCGTCTTTGTTTGTCATAGGTATTGGAATATTGAAAGTCAGATATTCCAATAGCGCACAGAGGCACCCGGCGTCAAGCGTCCCTCACACCAACCCGTTGCTCAGGGAATCAAATGGCCGATCTGCAGCAGCCGCACCTCGGCCGCTTCGCGCGACACGTCGAACAGCTCGCTCACCCGCCCGATGAGAATCTGTCCGTCGACGGATTCCGTCTTTAGCGGAAGCCTTACCGCATGCTCATGCCGGAAAGCCTCGACCAGCAGTTTGACCCGGCTCCGGGGCATCAGCAGCGCGCCCGAGACGTATCCTGCCTGCCACTCCATCCAGTCTTTCTGACCGATGCGCGGCAGCAGCTGGCCGCGCGCGCACTTGTGCCGTTCGCCCGGCCGGCAGTAGCGATCGTACAGCGGCGTATGCCAGTGCACGTGGCCGTATTCATGGGCGAGCGTGGTGCGCTCGCGATGCACGCGCCAGGGTTGAGTTGAAAGCTCACGGGCGATGCTAACCCACGGCTTGCAGCCCGGAAAGAACTCCGTGATACCGTGTACCTCCTCACCCTCATGCGACAGGTCGGCATGTAAGAGTTTCGCCGCCTCACCCTCGATCAGCACCCGCAGCGCGTCAGTGGGCACCGGGATGACAATCTGGCCGTAACGGCATTCGAGGAAATTGGTAATAATCAGCTCGCACTCATCCTCCAGTTCTTCGATTTCATAGTGCGGGCGCTCGGGAAAACGGCCGGTACGGTCCGGAATTAACTTCACCGCTTCTTACCTCCACTGCTACCGCCCCTGCCCTTGAGCTCGCGCCGGAAAGCACGATAGGCCGAGGTCACCTGTTCCGGGCTCGCTTTCCCCGACGCGACGTCGGGCGGCATGCGGCGGGTCCAGAAATACAACACCTCGCGTCCCACGCGCAGCACTTTGGCAAACTGGTCGAGCAAGTACTCGGGCGGCTCGCCCCGGCCATTTTCCAGGTAACTCAAATACGGCATCGACAGTGGCTTGCCATCGCGATTCTTGATCAGCGCCGCCATTTCCTTCTGGCTCAGTCCCAACGCCCTGCGCCGCTCGGCGATGAATTCCCCGATTGTCTTCATCCGTCCGCCAGCTGGTCTAGCATGACTGCGTCCTTCTCATTTCGGCAGGGAATCGAATCTGCCGCGGTTCTTTTCCTTGCTTTGCAGGGGGAAGAAATCCGGCTGCCGACATTCAGACGCGATTACCGGCAAGTATGAATGGCGATGCACCGACCGCGGTCCCAATTGCGCCAGTGCCGGCAGGTGCACGAGGGTACCGTAACCCTTGTGCCGCTCAAAGCCATACCCTGGATGGACCTCGCCCAGTTCTTCCATCAGGCGATCGCGGGTGACCTTGGCAATAATCGACGCCGCCGAGATCGATGGATGCAGCCGGTCGCCTTCGACAATCGGCGTCTGCGGCAGCTTCAGTCCCGTAATCCGCCGCTTGCCGTCGACCAGTACGTGGGCCGGCGCGAGTGCCAGCGCCTCCACTGCACGTTGGCGCGCCAGCATCGCCGCCCAATAAACGTTGAGCAGTTCGATTTCTGACACCTCCACCCGCCCTACCCCGATCGCAACCGCACATTCCCGGATGGCATCGAACAGAA
>Ga0185299_10001713_pt1 | contig 39189 bp, 39 predicted proteins | sample PaiPotPPA55metaG_FD_128002 | JGI IMG/M metagenome (GOLD analysis project Ga0185299, IMG submission 128002) | Iron sulfur acid spring bacterial and archeal communities from Banff, Canada, to study Microbial Dark Matter (Phase II) - Paint Pots PPA... ...
CCAGCAAAAGTATTTGCTGACTAAATGTCCAACCTTCCAACCGGGGGGTATGAAAGGCCGGAACCAATTAAATAATTGGCACTGACATTCATCGACACACTATTGAGTTCTCAAAGAACACACGCACCAGAAACCTCACCGGATTGAACCGGGTCGATCGGCTGGGCAACTTTTACAGCTTAGCTCAGTCAAGCCTGCGGAACCAAATCCGTGATCTTGCCTGATCCAGTGTGACCGCCAGGCGCCTTCGTACAACCTCGTGTCCCGGGCCTCTCAGCTCCGGGTCGGTGTCCGTGTCGCTCTGACCTGGAATAAGTTACGCGGCCACCGGTTTCAATGTCAAATCGCCTGGTCATGCGGCCAAACCGCGTGCGGCCGCCATGTGAACATTCGTCAACGCCGCCGTGGCCGTTCGACCGGCAGCCAGGTCAGCCATGACAGTTTCTCGGTAACGACGTCCTCCACAGCGCTCATCACGGTTCCAGGTCGCTGAAGTTGACCTTGACCGGGAAGGGCTCGCGGAGCTCCAGCACATCCTGGTGCGTCTGCGCGCAACGGTATGTTCCGTTGGCCCAGTCGAGTCGGTATTCCTGGATGATCTTGACTCGCAGGTCATCACCTAGATGGACAACCAGATACATGGGTATGCCCTCTGCGGCGTACTCCGCCCGCTTGTCGATAGTGTCTATGTACCCGGAACCAGGCGATACGACCTCGACGACCAGCAAAACGCTGTCGGTGGTCACCTTGGTCCCCTTCGGAACACACCGGTGAACGACAACGTCCGGTCGACGGAACGAGAACCCGCGGGTCTTGGGACTCACCTTGCGGTAGCGCATCTCGAAGTCGGTCAGCACACGGGTGCACGGCTCCGCCGGGCGCGCATTGTGGAACGCGGTCGCCAGTAGTCGAGCAACGACATTATGTTCGGCGCTCGCACTGCGGCTGAAGATGACCAAACCATCGATCACCTCGATCCGCTTCTGCACTTCCTCCGAGAGCGCCTCGTACTGTTCCTCGGTCAGGAAGAACTCCTCGGGGTCGAGTGCCCAGTCTGCAAGTGCGGTCACAGCTGCGCCTCGCTGCCGCTCGACTCCGCTGCGCCCATGGGTGCTGTGTACATGGTTCCCTCGCTGCGCTCGGTCACGACTACCTCATCTCTAGGGCTCGCCGGTCCCGCCCATCCTATGCCCGAAACGCCGGTAGCCGGCCCACCCGAAGGTGGACCGGCTACCGGTTCGAAATGTGTTGCCGGGAGGCGGGACTCAGAAGTCCATGCCACCCATGCCGCCGGTCGGGTCGCCCGCGGGAGCGGCGGACTTCTCCGGCTTGTCGGCCACGACGGCCTCGGTGGTCAGGAACAGGGCCGCGATCGAGGCCGCGTTCTGCAGTGCCGAGCGGGTGACCTTGACCGGGTCGGCAACGCCGGCCGCCAGCAGGTCCTCGTACTCGCCGGAGTCGGCGTTGAGGCCGTGTCCGACGGGCAGGTTGGAGACCTTCTCGGCCACCACGCCGGGCTCGAGGCCCGCGTTGAAGGCGATCTGCTTCAGCGGCGCGGCCAGCGCGACGCGAACGATGTTCGCGCCGGTCGCCTCGTCGCCGGTCAGCTTCAGGTCGTCCAGGGCCGGAGCCGACTGCAGCAGGGCCACACCGCCACCGGGGACGATGCCCTCCTCGACGGCGGCCTTGGCGTTGCGCACGGCATCTTCGATGCGGTGCTTGCGCTCCTTGAGCTCGACCTCGGTCGCGGCGCCGGCCTTGATCACCGCAACACCGCCGGCCAGCTTGGCCAGGCGCTCCTGCAGCTTCTCGCGGTCGTAATCCGAATCCGAGTTCTCGATCTCGGTGCGGATCTGCGCGACCCGGCCCTGGATGGCATCGGCATCGCCGGCGCCGTCCACGATCGTGGTCTCGTCCTTGGTGATGACGACCTTGCGGGCGGTGCCGAGCAGGTCGACGGTGGCGGTCTCCAGCGAGAGGCCGACCTCTTCGCTGATGACCTCGCCACCGGTCAGGATGGCGATATCGGCCAGCTGCGCCTTGCGGCGGTCGCCGAAGCCCGGGGCCTTGACGGCGACGGACTTGAAGGTGCCGCGGATCTTGTTCACGACCAGGGTCGACAGGGCCTCGCCCTCGACGTCCTCGGCGATGATCAGCAGCGGCTTACCGGCCTGGATGACCTTCTCCAGCAGCGGCAACAGATCCTTGACGGTCGCAATCTTGGAGCCGACCAGCAGGATGTACGGATCCTCGAGGACCGCTTCCTGACGCTCCGGGTCGGTCACGAAGTAACCGGAGATGTAGCCCTTGTCGAAGCGCATGCCCTCGGTCAGCTCCAGCTGGAGCCCGAAGGTGTTGCTCTCCTCGACGGTGATGACGCCTTCCTTGCCGACCTTGTCCATGGCCTCGGCAATGAGCTCACCGATGGACGAGTCGCCGGCGGAGATCGCGGCGGTAGCGGCGATCTGCTCCTTGGTCTCGACCTCCTTGGCCGAGGCCAGCAGGCGCTCGGTCACGGCCGCGACGGCCTTCTCGATGCCGCGCTTGAGGCCCAGCGGGTTCGCGCCGGCCGCGACGTTGCGCAGGCCCTCGCGCACCAGCGCCTGCGCCAGCACGGTCGCGGTGGTGGTGCCATCACCGGCGACGTCGTCGGTCTTCTTGGCGACTTCCTTGACCAGCTCGGCGCCGATCTTCTCGTACGGGTCCTCGAGCTCGATCTCCTTGGCGATGGAAACACCATCGTTGGTGATCGTGGGGGCGCCCCACTTCTTCTCCAGGACAACGTTGCGGCCCTTGGGGCCGAGCGTCACCTTTACAGCGTCGGCGAGAGCGTTCAGGCCCCGCTCGAGACCGCGGCGGGCCTCTTCGTCGTACGCAATTGTCTTGGCCATTGCGTTGAGATCCTCCAGATCAGGGGATTGACACGATCTGGCCAGGTGCGGTGCCCGCGACGGACGACCGAGGGTGTCATGGCTCCCGGTCTCACCATCCCGACCTGGCACTCGCAGGTTTGGAGTGCCAGAACCATTTTTAGCACTCGCGGATGCCGAGTGCAAGGTGCCGTGGCCCGTTTGCGGCGCGAAGCGGAGGCCATGACACAGCTGTCACGTGTCGGTGACACGCAGTGCAAGCGCGAGAAACGCATCGGCCCGGCGTTCCTCCGGCGTGCGCGGCTCGCCGCGGTCGACCGTCACCTGCAGGGCGTCGTGCAGCAGCAACTCGGCCTCGATGCGCATGATGGCGCGGATGAACGGCGGCGCGACCTCGGGCGGGAGGTCTCCATTGACGATATAGCTACCGTCCGGACCCGACTCGGTCTCCACATACGTGAGCGCACGCAGCAGGTCAACCCGGAGTTCCCCTGCGATCATGTCGGAATCGGTGTCATCCGCCATAGCCACATCCTATCCGGACAACTCTTGCGCAACCGCATTTCGCCTTATAAAGTACGTACGTACGGTTTGCTATTCGACGTCAGGAGCCGCCCATGTGGGATCCGCAGCAGTATCTGGCCTTCGACGACCACCGCTCCCGCCCATTCTTCGAATTACTCACACGCGTCGGAGCGGAACAGCCCCGGCGTGTCGTCGATCTCGGGTGCGGTCCCGGCCATCTGACCGCCGCGCTGTCGCAGCGCTGGCCCGAGGCGGCTGTCGAGGCATCGGACTCCTCCCCCGATATGGTCGCCGCGGCCCGTGCCCGTGGGGTGCACGCGACGCTGCTGGACGTGCGGGACTGGACCCCCGAGACCGATACCGACGTGGTGATCTCCAATGCGGTGCTGCAGTGGGTGCCCGGCCATCCGGCACTGCTGGACGAATGGTCGCGCAAGCTGCCGCCGGGCGCCTGGCTGGCGATCCAGGTACCGGGCAACTTCGATGCGCCCTCGCACCTGTCTATTCGCGAGCTCGCGGCCCGGGACGAGTGGCGCACCCTGCTCGAACCGGCCGGAATACTGCAGCCGCGCAACGTCCTGGATCCGACCGGCTACGCCACGGTCCTGGCCGACGCCGGATGCGCCGTCGATGCCTGGGAGACCACCTATCTGCAGCGCCTGACCGGCGACGACCCGGTGCTGAAATGGGTCTCGGGCACCGCGCTGCGACCGGTGCGCGATGCCCTCGACGACGCCGGCTGGGATCGTTTCACCGCCGAACTCGCGCCGATGCTGCGCGAGGCCTATCCCCGCCAGACGGACGGGACGACGTGGCTGCCGTTCCGCCGGGTATTCGCGGTCGCGCGCACCCCGCACTGATATCCACGCGCGGGCCCCGTCGGCAGATCCATCGCCGGCGGGGCTTTTGCGCATCCGCCCACCCCCTACCCGTTATGTGCACCGCCCGCGGCGCACACGGGGTTTCGTGTGCCGTCTACCGGATCAAGACGGCAGCGCGGGCGGCTGCGGAGCCGTCGGAGGCTCGTGCACATGCGGGGCCGGGGGCATCTGGCCGGGCGGGAATATCGGCCCGGGCGGGGGCGGAGTGGCAGCCGGGGGAATAGGTCCCGGCGGGGGCGGAGTGGCAGCCGGCTGCGGGGGCATCGAAGGACCCGGCGGCGTGACGAGCTCGGCGAGCTGGGCGACGATATCCCTCTCCAGGCCCTCCTTCTGCAGACCCAGTCCGGACAGCACGCCGCTGCCGTCCTCCAACTCCAGCAGGGCGAGCAGCAGATGCTCGGTCCCGATGTAGTTGTGCCCTAGGCGAAGCGCCTCCCGGAAGGTCAGCTCGAGGGCCTTGCGTGCCTGGCCGTTGTAGGGAATGAGGGCGGGCACCTCCTCGACCGCGGGCGGCAGCGCCGCCGTGGCCACCCGCCGCGCCGCGTCCAGGCTGACGCCGTTCGCGATGATCGCATGCGCCGCGAAGGCCTGCGGATGACCCAGCAGCCCGAGCACGAGATGTTCGGGCCGAATCTCGGCATTGCCGGCGTTGCGCGCCTCCTCCTGGGAGGCCATCACCACCTCGCGGGCCCTGGCGGTGAACCGCGCGAATCCGGCGTTGGGATCCAGCACGGCCGGATCCGGGGACGGCTTGGGTACGAAACGTTTCTGGGCGGCCTGTTTGGTGACGCCCATGCTGCCGCCGATATCGGTCCACGAGGCGCCCGCGCGGCGGGCTTGATCGACGAAGTGCCCGATCAGGTGGTCCGCCACCTCGCTCAGATGACCCGCGGCCACGACCGCGTCCGAGAGTTGTTCCAGGGGGTCGTCGGGACGCGCTCGCTTGATGCCCTCGATCAGATCGTCGAGGCGGATCTTCTCTGTCATTCGTCAACTCTAGGTTGACCATAAGATCAAAGTCAACGATTGGTTGACGAAGGATGTGGGGCAGTCGACACCGCATACCCGTGCCTATCCACTCGCCCGACCAATTACCCTGCAAGACACGGTGTGCCCCAACCAGCCCTGATAGGTGGATATGTCCGTAATTCGACAGACGATCGCGGTCGCCGCGGCCCTCACGGCGGCCCTCACCCTGGGCCTACCGGCCGCATCGGCCCAGGCGCCGGGCCTGGATCCGGCGCTGGTGGCGCGCGCGGTCGCGGCCGATGCCTACGCCAAATCCCGCCCCGGCATCGCCGGAATCGTCATCTACGACCGTAAGACCGGCGCGATCTGGCAGAACGCGAATGCACACAACCCGGTCTGGGCCGAATCCACCGAAAAGCTGGAGATGGTCACGGACCTGTTGCTGCGCAACGAATCCGGCGCCATCAGGCTCACCGCCGACGACCGCGGACTGATGCACCGGATGCTGAACGTCAGCGATGACGACGCCGCCGACGCCCTGTGGAAGCGGTACGGCGGCGCAAGTTTCGCCCAGGATCTCGGCCGCTTCGGCATGACCGAGTCGCCATTCCGCAGCCCGCAGGCGCCGTACTGGGGCTGGATGCACACCACCGCGGCCGACCTCGACCGCCTGATGAACTCCGCACTGACCCAGCTGAACCCCGCGGACCGCAACTACCTGATCGGCGAGATGCGCTCGGTGGGCAGCGTTCAGCAGTGGGGCGTCTGGGGCGCCGGCCCCGCCGCCCAGCCGGGCAATAAGGACGGCTGGTCCCCCGATAACCCCGACGGCTCCTGGAACGACAATTCCGTCGGCTTCGTGGGCCCGGACGAGCGCTACACCGTGGCGATCACCGACAACACCCGGACGGTCGCGAACGGCGACGAGGTCGGCCGGGCAACGGACACCCAGATCGCCCACCTGCTGTTCCAGGGTTATTTCGGCTGATCACCCGAAATGGCCTGTTGCGGGTCAGTTTTGGGTGATTCCGATGGCGACGGATAGCGGCTGGTTCTGTTCGCTGTGAGCCAGGCAGACCAGTTTCGCCGTGCCGAGAGCCACGTCGGGGCTACCGTCGAACTTGGAGCCCGGGTTCTCCACGAGAACCTTTTCCACCAGCGCTTTTTCGGAGTCGATGTCCATATTCCGGAACTTGCTGCACAGGGTCCGGGAGGCCGGCCCCAGAGTGGAATCGGCAGGTCCGCTCGGCGCGGCGGCCGCGCTGCTCGACGCGGAGCTGGTCACCGCGGTCGTCGTGGCGGCCGCAGCGCCGGACGTGCTGGTCCTGCTCGGGCCGCTGGCGGCATCTGCGGAGTTGTCCTTATGCCCGCCGCATGCGGCCAGGCCGGTCGTCATCGCGCCGAGCGCAACGAGCATCGCGCCACGAGCAACGATCACCGAAAGTTGTTTCATCTGTGCGTATTCCCAGGTGGTCGGTGAACGCCGGGTCTACCCAGCGCGCTCGCAGCGTACCGGGCCGCGAGCGCGCATGGGAACTCGGTCTTCCAGGGCCTGGTCAGTGGATGTGGTCCTGCCAATCCTGCGGCACCCGCTCGCGCGGCCCGGGCACGCTCTGACGGCGCGGGTGGTGCCGCGGCGGCGTGAGCGCGGGCCCCTCGCCGAACATTTCGCCGCTACGGAAGTCCCAGAACCAGTCCTCGCCCGGTTCGAAGCTCTGCATGTAGGGGTGACCGGTCTGCTCGAAATGCCTGGTGGCGTGCTGCTCCGGCGAGGTGTCACAGCAGCCGATATGCCCACACTGCGCGCACCGGCGCAGATGCACCCACCATCCCTGCGCCGCCTCGCATTCCACGCATCCCGGACCACTCGGCGACGCCTTGGGTTCGACCCCCTCGATGGCACCGTCCTTACCCGATTCGACCATCACTCACCTCCGGTATCCGATTGCAGGACAGTGGCATCGGCCGGATCCACCAGATCGGCGGCCCGGTTCTCGGGATTCAGCGGCAACCGGACGATGAACCGGGTATCGCCCGGTACCGACTCCACCCGGATGTCGCCGCCATGCTTCTTGGCCACGATGCGGAACGAAATATCCAGTCCCAGACCGGTTCCCTCGCCCACCGGTTTGGTGGTGAAGAACGGCTCGAAGATCCGGTGCCGCAGCTCGGCGGGCACGCCCGGACCGGTATCGCCGATCTCGACGACGGCACAGTCGTTTTCGCGATAGGTCCGCACGGTCAGGGTGCCGTGCCCGTCCATCGCCGCCACCGCATTATCGATCAGATTCGTCCACACCTGATTCAATTCCGCCGCATAACAGGGCACCTGCGGCAGGGTGCGGTCGAATTCCTTGACCACGGTGATGTCATCACCGATCTTGCGGGCCAGCATCACCAGCGTGCTCTTGAGCAGTTCGTGGATGTCGACGACCTGGAACGGCGCCCGGTCCATCTGCGAATACTGTTTGGCCGCATTGACCAGCGAGGACACCCGCGTGGTCGAGTCGCTGATCTCGTTCATCAGCAACTCGGTCTCGACCGTGTAGTTCAGCCAGCGGATCGCGCCCTCGAATACGCTGCCGTCGCAGCCCTCCAGCGAGGCATCGACCCGCTCGAGCCAGTCGATATCGAATCCGGCCTGCACGAAGGTCGGCGCGATATCCCAGCCGTTGGCGACGCCGTGCTGGTCGAGCCAGTCGCCGAGCTCGTCCTCGCGGTCGGAGGTCTCGAGCGGGGTCAGCGTCGGGGCCTTGGCGACCTGGGTTGCCGCCTCCTCCTGCAGCTGCACCAGCGCCTCGAGCGCGGCGGGGGTGAATTTGCCGCGCGCCATCATCTTCAGCTTGTGCCGCATGCCGGCCACGCGATCGCGCAGCGCAGAGGTGGCCCGCACCGCCGCCGAGGCCGGGTTGTTCAGCTCGTGAGTGAGCCCGGCCGAGAGCGAACCCAGCGCGAGCAGCCGCTCCCGCTGGCCGATGATCTCGTTGCTGTTGCGGTTGCCGAAGAACACCCCCTCGAGCAGGTGCAGGGCCATCGGGAACCATTCCTGCATCATGCGCGCGAAGGTCGCGGAATCGAGCACGAAGAACCGCGACGGTTCGGTGACGTAGAACGATCCGGAATAGTTCTGGTCCACCTTGTCCTTCATATAGGCGGTCCAGGCCCCGGAGTAGGACCCGCGGTGGCTGGTGCGCACCAGCTCGATCTCCTCGCCCCCGGACTGTTTGGTCAGCACGACCTCACCGTCCATCAGCACATAGAAGCAGGTCGCCGGGTCGCCTTCCCGGAAAACCAGTCCCGGCTCGAAGTTTTCGACGCGGCCGTCGCGGCACAGCCAGGCCAGCTGTTCGTCGTCGAGCTTCTCGAACAGGAACAGGGTGCGCAGTTCGTCGGGGTCGCAGAGAACCCCGGTGCCCACTTCCTTCGCGCAATCAGACACAGCTCTCTCCTATTGCTTGGCCAGGTATCGGTGTACGAGCATGACCGCCATCGCGCCCTCGCCGACGGCGGAGGCGACCCGTTTGGCCGATTCGGCGCGCACGTCGCCTGCCACGAAAATGCCCGGGACACTTGTCTCGAGGTGATGAGGCGGCCGCGGCAGCTCCCAGCCCACCGGGCGGTTGCCGTCGACCATCAGATCGGGACCGGCCAGCACGTATCCGGCCGGATCACGGGTGACGACCGCGTCCAGCCAGTCGGTTTCCGGTGCGGCCCCGATGAACAGGAACAGCCGCTCGGCATCGACCTTTTCTTCCACACCGGTCGCGTTGTTACGCAGGAGGATTCGTTCCATATGATCGTCACCGTCGGCCGAGACCACCTCGGTACAGGGGTGCACGACGATATTCGGGATCTGCTCGATCTGCTGGATCAGATAGTGCGACATGGATTTCTCGAGCGAGTCCGCACGGATCAGAATGTGCACCTTGCAGGCGTTGCGCGAGAGGAATACCGCCGCCTGGCCCGCCGAATTCGCGCCGCCCACAATGTAGACGTCGCGGTCGGCACAGTCGGCCGCCTCGGTCATCGCCGAGCCGTAATACACTCCGCGCCCGGTGAATTCGTCCACACCCGGGGCCGGATGGTGGCGGTAGTTTACGCCGGTGGCGATCAGGACCGAATGTGCCGCAATCGAACTGCCGTCGTCGAAGTTCACCACCCGCGCCGAGCCGCAGATGTCCAGGCCCACCACCTCGCGCGCGGTGATCAGCTCGGCGCCGAATTTGACCGCCTGGCGACGGGCCCGGTCGGCCAGCTGCGCGCCGGACACCCCGTCCGGGAAGCCCAGGTAGTTCTCGATGCGCGAACTCTGCCCGGCCTGACCGCCCGTGGCGGTGCGCTCGACCAGCACCGTGCGCAGGCCCTCGGACGCGCCGTACACCGCCGCGCCCAGCCCCGCCGGACCGCCGCCGACCACGATCAGATCGTAGAACTCGCCGGTCGGATCGGTACTGAGGCCGACGCTCACGGCCACCTCGCTGTCCGAGGGCGCGAGCAGCGCCCGGCCGGTCGCATCGATCACCACGGGGCAGCTGTCCGCGTCCGTACCGGCCGCCGCCAGCAGCCGGGCGCCCTCCGGCTCATCGGCCAGATAGAAGCGATACGGCAGCTGGTTGCGGGCCAGGAACTCCCGCAGCTCCGAGCAGCGGGCCGACCAGCGATGCCCGATCACCTTGGTCTCGTGCACCGGGCGGTGCTCGTCGCCGCGCCATGCCTCGAGCAGCGCATCGATCACCGGATACAGCTTCTCCTCCGGCGGATCCCACGGCTTGAGCAGGTAGTGGTCGAGGTCGACGACGTTGATCGCCTCGATGGCGGCATTGGTGTCGGCGTAGGCGGTCAGCAGCACCCGGCGTGCATACGGATGCAGGTCCATCGCCTGCTCCAGGAATTCGATGCCATCCATCCCCGGCATCCGATAGTCGGCGATCAGCACCGCGACGGGCTGACCACGTAGTTTCAACTCACGGAGCGCGTCAAGGGCCGAGGCCCCCGATTCCGCGCGCAGAATGCGGTAATCCGCCCCGTACCGTCGCCGCAGGTCCCGCACGACGGCGCGGGACACGCCCGGATCGTCGTCGACACTGAGGATCGCCGGTTTGACAGCAGCTGGTGAAGTCACCTCATGAGTATGGGCGGTATGCGCAAGTCGCGTGGCGGCGTTCGCTGTCGGCTGGTCTCGTCACGACATCCCCGCGCGACGATGGTGGACGATATCGAGCTCGGTCGGGGTGAGCAGCCGTTCGAGGCGCTCCTCGGGGTCGACGCGTTGGCCGGACGTGCGGAAGGTACGCCTGTTCTGGGTCTCGGATACCGGCAGTAGCGGCAGTGAATCCGCGCGCCGGCGGTTGATCATAGAAAGCAAATTCACGGCCGCTCACCTCACATGGGACGGAAAATGGACTCCAGTCGTTGCTTCGTTGCTCGCCGTAATCTCTATCTGCCATTGTGCGGTGTGCATTACCGATTCGGACAGTCCTCACATCAGAATGTGATCTAGTTGATTTTCAATCAAAAGTGACCTCGGTCACCCACGCCCGGTCACAGCGGGTTCCCAGTAGGATTCGCGGTACCACATATCTCGCATCACCGGAGGACCGCGTTGCCGAACCCATTGACTGCCACCATCGAGATCGCCGCGCCGCCGGAGCGGGTCTGGGCGGTCGTCTCCGATCTGAAGCGGATGCCGGAGTTCAGCCCGCACACCGTCCGAATGGTCCCGCTCGGCACCCCGCGCACCGGCACCTGGACGGTCAACCTCAATCACGACGGCTACTACTACCCCACCACCTCCCGGATCGTGCGTTTCGAACCCAACCAGGCCTTCGCGTGGCGGATAAACGAGAACGGCACCGTCTGGAGCTACACGCTGGAGCCGACCGAATCCGGCACCCGGCTGATCGAGCGGCGCGACATCCCCAACGGCGTACGCAAGCCGGTGCGCATGATGATCGAGGCGGTCCTCGGCGGCGAGCAGCGGTTCGAGACGAATCTGGTGGACGGCATGAACGCGACGCTCGAAAAGATCAAGGCCGCGTCGGAAAAGTAGGCGTACCTTTCCTTTGATGCGACGTATCTCTGGATCGGTTGCCGTCCTGGCCGGCGCGGCCACCCTGCTGACCGGCTGCGGCAGCTCCGGTCCCACACCGCACCGGAATGTCACCGTGATCGGGTCCGGGCAGGTGCAGGGGGCGCCGGACACCTTGAACTCCGATCTCGGCGTCGAGGTCACCGCGCCGGATGTCTCGACCGCCATCGGGACCGCGAGCACTCAGGCCAAGGCGGTCATCGATGCCATGGTGGCCGCCGGAGCCCGGCGCGAGGACATCCGCACCTCCGATGTCTCGGTGCAACCGCAGTACAGCACCGACCACACCGTGACCGGCTACAGCTCCCGCAATACCGTGCACGTGGTGGTCCGCGATCTGACCAAGGCCTCGGCGATCCTGGGCGCTGCCACCCAGGCCGGCGGCAACGACACCCGGATCAACGCGGTGTCCTTCGCGCTCGACGACAACTCCAAGCTGCTCGCCGACGCCCGCGCCCGGGCCTTCGCCGATGCCAAGGCCCGGGCCGAGCAGTACGCGGTGCTGTCCGGATTGAAGCTGGGGTCGGTGAAGACCATCAACGAGACCAGCAGCGGTGACAGCACTCCCCCGCCGACCTTTCGCAATCAGGCTGCGGCACCGGATATTCCGCTCGAACCCGGCATGCAGACGGTGACGTTCACGGTCACCGTAAAATGGGAACTGAACTGAAAGTTACTGCCAGTTGGGCAGTTTCACCACCTGGGCGGCATAGGACAGCCCCGCGCCGAACGCGACCAGCAGCGCATCGGCGCCGGGTTTAGTCTCCCCCGAGCGCAGTAGCGCCTCCATGGCCAGCGGTATCGAGGCGGCCGAGGTATTCCCGGTCTCCTCGATATCGTTGGCCACCGGCGTGCCCTCGGGCAGGTCGAGCGCCCGGGCCATGATCTCGATAATGCGGCCGTTGGCCTGATGCGGAACCATCGCATCGATATCCGCGGGCGTCAGCCCGGCCTTCTCGATGGCGTCCAGGCAGACCTTCTTCAACGAGTGCGCGGCCCAGCGGAATACGGCCGTGCCCTCCATGGCTAGATAGGGGCGCACGGCGTCGGTGCCCTTCTCATCGATCTCGTTGAAGAACGCCATCCAGTCCTTGTCCTGGCGGATCGCGTGATGCTGGGTGCCGTCCGAGCCCCAGACGGTCGGGCCGATGCCGGGCTCGTCGGACGGGCCGATCACCACCGCGCCCGCGCCGTCGGCGAACAGGAAGGCGGTGCCGCGATCGGCCGGGTTGACCGTATCGGTCAGCCGCTCCACGCCGACCACCAGCGCATGCCGGGCGGTACCGCCCTTGACCAGATCCGAGGCCACCGCGACCGCGTGGCAGAACCCGGCGCATCCGGCGGAGATATCGAAGGCGGCCGGATTGCTCATGCCCAGTTCCGTGGCGACCTGCGGGGCCGCAGCCGGGGTGAGCAACAGCCAACTCGAGGTGGCCACGATAATGCAATCGACCTGGTCGGGGGCGATTCCGGCGGCGGCGAGCGCACCACGGCCCGCCGCGGCGCTCATGCCGATAATCGTCTCCGATTCCGACGCGAACCGCCGGGTCCGGATGCCCGAACGGGTGCGGATCCACTCATCGCTCGAGTTGATCGGCCCGGCAACCTCGTCGTTGGTGACGACCCGGGCGGGGCGGTACACGCCGAGCCCGAGCATTGCTGTGTGCTCTGCCCCGCGAAGCTGGGCGAGTCGTGCAGCCATCGTGCTTCTCCTATGTACCTGCAGGCGGTTCGGCAAACCCGGGACCTGCGATCCCGGCGTTGCGACCCCACCAGCGACTTCCTTCATCGGGCCCTCGAGCGACCGGTTACACAACCGTAGACATGAGGCCCCCTCATATTATCCCGAACTGTAGCGAGGAGTTAGGTAAAGTCACAATCAGTTCCGCTATGTCTCGTTCGCCCGCCGGTCGCCATCGGAGGGCGCCGCAGTTTCCTTCGAGTGAATCGAGGACAATCATGCTCGGACTAGGCATTATCGGCTGGATCATCATCGGCGGCGTAGCCGGATGGATCGCCAGCAAGTTCATGGGAACCGACGCCCAGCAAGGCATCGTGCTCAATATCGTCGTGGGGGTGGTCGGCGGGCTGCTCGGCGGCTTCCTGCTCCGGCTGGTAGGCGTCGACGTGCACAGCGGCGGCTTCATCTTCAGCTTCCTGACCTGCCTGGCCGGCTCGGTGATCCTGCTCTGGATCGTGAACCGCGTCAGCGGGCGTCGATCGGCCGGGTGAGACGGCCGATCGGGGCGAGTTCAACCCACGCTGGCGCGGCCCTATTCCCGTAAGGTGTGAGCGCGGTCCGAGACCTCTGCGTCTCGCGCCGTGACATCTGTCCATGCACGAAAGAGGAGCCCGTGGCCCGCCGCCCAACCCCACCCGGCACACCCGAACGAACCGGACTCGGCCATCTCGCCGATCTGGTTCGCGACGCGGTGCCGCCGTTGCATCCCGCCGGTCTCCCATTCGTGGCGGCGCCGCTGGCGGTGGCGGTACTCGGGCGACGGCGCACCTGGCTACGGCGGGCGGGCCTGACCGCAGCGGCGGCCTGTGCGGCCTTCTTCCGGCATCCGCACCGGGTCCCCCCGAACCGGCCCGGCGTCGTGGTCTCCGCGGCGGACGGGCAGGTCGCGCTGGTCGACACCGCCGTACCACCCGCCGAGCTCAACCTCGGTGAGGTCGCGGTGCCGCGGGTGAGCATCTTCCTGTCGGTGCTCGACGTGCACGTGCAGCGCACCCCGGTGTCGGGCACCGTGCGCGAGATCGTCTATCGCCGAGGGCAATTCCGCTCGGCCGACCTGCCCGAGGCCAGCGCCGTGAACGAACGCAACAGCATGATCCTCGAGACCGCCGCGGGGCAACTGGTCGCGGTTGTTCAGATCGCCGGGCTGCTGGCGCGCCGGATCGTGTGCGAGGCCAAGGTCGGCGATGCGCTGACCATCGGGGACACCTATGGGCTGATCCGTTTCGGCTCGCGCGTCGACACCTACTTCCCGTCGGGCACCCGGCTGCTTGTCGAGCCCGGGCAGCGCACGATCGGCGGGGAGACGGTGCTGGCAGAACTGGCGTCATGATCGAAAAAGCTGCGATCGTCCAGGGACGACGCAAAACGGTGCGGTTGCTGCCCAGTATCGTCACGATCCTCGCGCTGTGCGCGGGCCTGTCGGCGGTGAAGTTCGCCCTCGACGGCTCGCGCGAGGTTGCGCTGGCAATGATCGGCGCGGCCGCGGTGCTCGACACGCTCGACGGGCGCCTGGCGCGACTGCTGGACGCGACCACCAAGATCGGCGCCGAACTCGATTCGCTGTCCGATGCCATCTCCTTCGGCGTCGCACCCGCGCTGGTGCTGTACGTGAGCTTCCTGCAGAAGAACAGCGCGGGCTGGATCATCGCGCTGATCTACGCGGTGAGTCTGGTACTGCGGCTGGCCCGGTTCAACACGCTGCTGGATGACGACACCCGCCCGGACTGGCAGCGCGAATATTTCGTCGGCGTGCCCGCTCCCGCCGCCGCGCTCATCGCGCTGCTGCCCGTCGCGATACACGAGCAGTTCGGGAACGGCTGGTGGAATTCGATGCCGCTGGTCGCGGCCTGGACGGTCTTCGCCGCGCTGCTGGCCGTCAGCACCATCCCGACGCTGGCGATGAAGTCGGTCTCGGTCGCGCCACAGGCCGCCGCCCTGCTGCTGGTGCTGGTCGCACTGGCCGCCGCGGCCCTGGTCACCTATCCGTTGATCCTGCTGATGGTGCTGGTCGCGCTGTATCTCGGGCATATCCCGTTCGCCTGGCGCTCGGCGCGCTGGGTCGCCGCGCGCCCGGAGACCTGGCATAACAAGCCGTCCGAACGCCGCGCCCAGCGGCGAGCGACCCGCCGGCGCCCGGCGCTGCGGGTATCCAACGCGCGCTTGCGGTTACGCCGTCCGGGTGGGCGGAACTTCCCGGGCGGCGGCCTGCACGGCTGACACCGGCTCATTCCTCGCCATCGTCGCCCAGTTCGTTGATCACCAGCAACCCGTCCCGCCCGCGCTGCTCGCGGTACGCGGTACGGCCGATGAGGTGGGCGACCGCGGGAGCGGTGAGCAGGGTGAACAGGCCCACCAGGACGAGCATCCATACGTTGCCGTGGCCGCGGAGCTGGATCGCGGCGCCGAGCAGGATCAGGATGAGGCCGACAACCTGCGGTTTGGTCGCGGCGTGCATGCGCGAGAGGGTGTCGGGGAACCGCACGATCCCCAGGGCCGCGGTCAGCGCGAATGCCGCCCCGAGCAGGATCAACACGTACGACAACCAGCGCAGCGCGGCCTCGAACCAGTTCATCGGTCGTCCCGGACCCGGTATCGGGTGACCGCGGCCGAGCCGAGGAAGCCGACCAGGGCCAGCGCGACGATCCCGGGCAGCACCGTGCCGTCGTTGCTGAAGGCCGCCCACACCGCCAGCCCCGAGGCGGTGATCGCGACCAGCGAGTCGATGCCGACCACCCGGTCCAGGGTGCTGGGCCCGGCCAGGACCCGGTAGGCGGTGAGGGCGGCGGCGCTCACCAGCAGCACCGCCGCCACGATCGCGACGATCGTCATCGTTTCTCCTTCATCGTTCCTCCGGCGGGGGCGAGGCGGGCCTCATGCTTTCGTGCCATTCGCCGGGCCGCTCGAAGGAGCGGATCAGCAGCCTCTCGAGCCGGCGCGTGGTGAAGTAGAACCGTTCGACGGCCGCGTCGCTGCCCACATCCAGCACATGCACCCAGACGGTGTGGGTCTCGCGATCGAGCTCGAGCACCATGGTGCCGGGGATCAGATTCAGTAGATCCGCGCAGAGCACCAGCACCAGCGGCGAACGGATCGTCAGGCGCACCCGCAGCACGCCCGATACCGGCGCCCCGGACGGCCGGACCGCGAACCAGGCGATCTGCAGACTCGACTCGAGCGCGTAATACCCGCTGACACCGATCAATTCGAGCAGCGACAGCGGATGCAGCCGCCCCGAGATCGGCACCCGCGGCAGCGGCAACGCCAGCATGATGATCGCGCCGATCGCCAGTCCGGCAAGGAGATTGCCGATGCTGAGCTCCCCCCACAGCGCGGCGTACACCACCGCCAGCCAGACCAGGCCGCCGAGCCGAACCAGGGTCTCGCGACTCATCTCCCACCTCCCGCCTGCGCCGTATCCGCCGGTCCCAGCACGGTTTTCAGATACGTGGACCGATCGGTCAGATCCCCGGCGGTGCGCGCGGCGATATTCAGGATCGGCCCGGCGAAGACCGTCAGCGCCAGCCCCACCCCGATCAGCGCGACGGTCGGCGCCAGCATCAGCCGCGGCATCCGCCCCGGATCGGGACGCTCGTCGAACAGCATGTCCACCGACTCGTCGATCAGGGCCGACGGGGCGGCGTCGGCCAGCTCCCCCTCGGGTGCCTGGGCGCGCGCCCGCCAGAACGCCTTACTCCACACCCGCGCCATCGCATACAGGGTCAGCAGGCTGGTCAGCACCGCTCCGCCGACCAGCACCCAGGCCAGCACGCTGCCCTCGGCAACACCCGCCTGGAGCAGCGTCACCTTGCCAAGGAACCCCGAAAACGGTGGGATACCACCGAGATTCAGCGCCGGAATGCCGAACAGCACCGCCAGCGCCGGGCTGGCCGCCAGCAGTCCGCCCAGGCGCTCGAGCGACGCCGAACCGGCCTGCCGCTCGATCAGCCCGACCACCAGGAACAGCGTGGTCTGCACCAAAATGTGGTGTGCCACATAGAAAACCGTGCCGGCCAGGCCCGCGGCGGTATTGAGCCCGATGCCGAACATCAGATAGCCGATATGGCTGACCAGCGTGAACGACAGCAGCCGCTTGATATCGCTCTGCGCGATCGCGCCGAAGATGCCGACCAGCATGGTGAACAGGCCGCAGATCAGCAGCACCCGGTCGAAATGGCCGGACGGGAACAGCAGCGTATGCAGCCGGATGATCGCGTACACACCGACCTTCGTCAGCAAGCCCGCGAAGACCGCGGTGACCGGCGCGGGCGCGGTCGGATAGGAATCGGGCAGCCAGTTCGACAGCGGGAACACCGCGGCCTTGATCCCGAATGCCACCAGCAGCACCGCGTAGATGGCGCCGCGCACACCGCTCGGTACCGCCCCCATCCGCTCGGCCATCTGCGCCAGATTCAGCGTTCCGGTCGCCGCGTAGGCCAGCGCGATGCCGATCAGGAAGATCAGCGACGACACCATCGATACCATCACGTACGACACTCCCGCGCGCACCCGGTCGGCGCTGGCGCCCAAGGTCAGCAGCACGAACGACGCCGCCAGCAGCACCTCGAACCCCACGAACAGGTTGAACAGGTCCCCCGCCAGGAAGGCGATCGAAACCCCCGCGGTCAGAATGAGATACGTCGGCTGGAAGATCGAGGTGGGCTGGCGTTCGGTGCCGTCGCTGATACCCTGCCCGACCGCGTACACCATGACCGCTAGCAGCACGATCGCGGATACCAGCAGCATCGCCGCGGACAACCGGTCCACCACCAGCGTGATCCCGATCGGCGTATGCCAGCCCCCGACCTGCAGCGCGGCCATCCCGTTCCGGTCGGCGAGATACAGCAGCATCCCCGCGACCGCCACCACACAGCTGAGCGCGATCACCGAAATAACCTGCTGCACCCGGGGTCTACGCCCGGTGATGAGCGTGAGGGCCGCGGTGAGCAACGGGATCAGCACCGGCAGCGGGGCCAACCGCAGAATCAGATCATGAGGAAGACTCACAGCTCCACCTCGCTGGCGCTCGGCTCCGCTGTGCGCCTTGCACGCCGGCTCATCGGTTCAGTCGCAAGCTCCCTCACTGTTCTGGATCCTCCCCCTCGCGCCGCGAGGCCACCTTGACGTCCTCGGGGTCGTTCTCGACCTGTTCGGTGGCACGCAGGGCATACGAGCGGTAAGCCAGCGCGAGGACGAATGCGGCCAGGCCCATGGTGATCACGATCGAGGTCAGTACCATCGCCTGCGCCAGCGGATCAGCCGTGCCGTGGTGCACCCGGTCGGTCTCACCGACGATCGGCGGCCGTCCATCCGGCCCGCCGACGGTCAGGATGAGCAGATTCACCGCGTTGCCGAACAGGATCATCCCGAGCAGCATCTTCGACACCGCACGCTCGAGGAGCATGTACACCGCGCAGGCGACCATGATGCCGATGAGGATCAAGAGCGTGAGGTTCGCGGTCATCGGCGATCTCCCGCCGTGTCGACTCGCGGCAGCGTTCCCGTTGTCTGCATGGGGTCTTCGGTATCCAGGCGGGCTCCGAGGCTGCGCAGCACGTCCAGCACCAGGCCGACCACGATCAGATACACGCCCAGATCGAACAGCATCGCCGTGACGAGCTTGATATGCCCGAACACCGGCAGCGTCACCTGAATGATCGCCGAGGACAGCGGCGGCGCGCCGAGCAACAGCGATCCGGTCGCGGTGCCCGAGGCCAGGGCCAGGCCCGTGCCCAGCAGATGGCCGGCATCGATCGGCAGCGCCTCGGCCAGTTCGTAACGCCCACCCGCGAGATACCGCAGCACCAGGGCCAACCCGGCGGTCAGGCCGCCGGCGAAGCCGCCACCCGGCGCGTTATGCCCGGAGAAGAAGAAGTACGCGGACAGCATCATGATCGTCGGGAACAGCAGCCGGGTGGTCATCGCCAGCACCATCGACCGATGCCGCCGCGCCACCAGCGCGGCCGCGGGCAGCCAGTAGGTGCGATTCGGGTCGTAGCCGGGGGCGTCGGCCACCCGCTGCAGCGTGCCGAAGCGGCGGCTGCGGAACATCAGCGAGGCGACACCCGTCGCGGCGACCACCAGCACCGAGATCTCGCCGAGGGTGTCCCATGCCCGGATATCGACCAGCAGCACGTTCACCGCATTCTTGCCGCCGCCGATGCGATACGCGGCATCGGGAATGCGATGCCAGATCGGTTCGGTGCCGCGCGCGGCGATCGCGAATGCGGCCAGCACCGATACCGTGGCGCCCACCAGCGCCGCCAGCACCGCGCGGCGCACCTTGAACGCGGCGGTGCGGCTCGCCTCCACCTCGGCGGGGAATTTGCGCAGCACCAGCACGAAGATGACCAGCGTGAGGGTTTCCACCAGGAATTGGGTCAGCGCCAGATCGGGCGCGCCGTGCAGGGCGAAAATGCAGCCGCAGCCGTAGCCGGTGACCCCGACCAGCAGCACGGCGGCCAGGCGGTTGCGCATCACGGTGGCGCCGAGCGCCATCACGATCATGATGAGCCCTATCACCAGCTGCAGCGGCGAATCCCACAGGCGCAGCGAAATTTTCGAGCGAGCATGCACAACGAGCATGGCGGTGGGCAGCACGATCAAGGTGATCAGGATCAGCGCCAGGTTCAGCGGGAGCGAACCGCGTTGTGTCGCACCGGTCATACGCAGGGACAGCTGGTCCATCGCGCGCAGGGTGGCGTCGTAGGCGCGGTCGGCGTTGCCGAGCCGGGGAGTGGCGGATTCGCCGATATGGTCCCGGATTTCGAACAGCAGCAGACCGCAGGCGATCGCGACCATCGACAGGGTCAGCGGCGTTCCCCATCCGTGCCACAACGCCAGGTGGGAAAGTTGTTGCCCCGGAAGGGTATGCGCGTAGGGACGCAGCAGCCGATCCAGCCACGGTGCGCCGGGACCGGCCGCCAGGCTGGCCAGCGCCAGCACGGCGGGCGGGGCGACGAACAGCGCACCGGGACTGTGCCATTCGCGGCGCGGCTCCGGCACATCCGCGGACTCGTAGCTGCCCGAGGTCTTGGAACCGAATGCGCCCCAGAGGAATCGGATGCTGTAGCCGACGGTGAACATCGACCCGACCACCACGCCGATGCCGAGAATCACCTTCACCGGCCCGGACAGGTTGTCCGCGTCCAGGATTGCGCCCAGCGCGCTCTCCTTGCCAACGAATCCGAGCAGCGGCGGAATTCCAGCCATGCTCAGCGCTGCCAGGACCGCCGTACCGCACAGCACCGGCGCGCGCCGTCCCAGCCCGGACAGCCGCCGCATATCCCGGGTCCCCGCGCTGTGGTCGATGACGCCGACGACCATGAACAGGCACGCCTTGAACAGCGCGTGCGCCACGATCATCGTCACCCCGGCCAGCGCCGCGTCCGGGGTGCCGATCGCGAGCAGCGTCATCATGAATCCGAGCTGGCTCACCGTGCCGAAGGCCAGCACCAGCTTCAGGTCGTAGACCTGCAGCGCGCGCAGCCCGGCCAATATCATCGACAGCAGACCCAGCGTGAGCAGGATCGGATGCCAGGGCGCGGCGACCGCGAAGACCGGAGCCAGGCGCGCCACCAGATACACACCGGCCTTCACCATCGCCGCGGCATGCAGGTAGGCGCTGACCGGCGTGGGTGCGGCCATCGCGCCGGGCAGCCAGAAGTGCAGCGGCACGATCGCCGACTTGCTCAGCGCCCCGATCAGGATCAGCACCACCGCGACACCGGTCGACCAGGCGTGCGGATCGGCCCGGTGCACCACCTCCGAGAGCCGGTAGGTCCCGCAGCCCTGGCCGACGATGATGATCCCGACCAGCATCGTCAGGCCGCCCGCGCCGGTCACCAGCAACGCCTGCAGCGCCGCGCGCCGGCCCGCGATCTGTTCGGCATGGTGGCCCACCAGCAGGAACGACAGCACCGTCGTGGCTTCCCAGAAGGTGAACATCAGGATCATGTTGTCGCTGGTGACCAGCCCGAACATGGCCCCGGAGAAGGCGACCATATAGCCGGCGAAGATGCCCAGGCGCGGGCGGTCGTCGTCGTCGAAATAGCCCGCGCAGTAGATCAGGATCAGCGTGCCGATGCCCAGCACCAGCGTCGCCATGATGCAGGACAGCGAGTCGAAGCGCAGGTCCAGATCCAGGTGGATGGTCGGCGCCCACGGGATCTCGAGGTGCTGCCCGTCGTCCCAGTGCGTGATCACCCAGGCCAGGCTGCCCAGCGGGACCAGTGCCAGCGCATAGAAGCCGCGCCTGCCCAACATCCGCACGCACGGCGGCGCGACTAGAGCGGCGGCGGCATGTGCGAACAGGATGGCGAGCAAACATCACTCCGTCGGTCGGCAGCGGGGTGGAGCGGGGTCGATATTACTTGCCGACGCATTCTTCCGATCTCGGCGATGCGGACGCCCGTACCATCTGGCGATATCAGCTATCCTCCGGCAGCGCGGGTGGGTCGGGCACCGGCGCTGATACCGGCGCGACCATCGGCGCGCGCCAGCGCCGCAGCAACACCAGGCTCACCGCGCAGCCCGCCGTGATCGCCAGCGCCATCCAGTACGCGATGGCCGAGTGCACCATCGGCACCGAAGCGGTGCTCCAGTGACCGGCATCGAGGGTGGCGTTGGCGAAATCCCCGCGGCTGAGGTGATCACGCAGGGCCAGCACGACCGAGGAGCCCAGCACGATGGCGATGCCGAGCACCCGGGTCGGGTTGTAGCGCGGGGCGGCACAGCCGAAGCAGTAGCCGCCACTGGCCGCCAGCACCAGGCCGAGCGTCGCGGCATGCAGCAGCCCGTTATCGCCTGGGCCGCTGGTCAACACGCCGAACAACGCCAGCCCCGCAAGCACGAGCATGGCGACCAGCGGGGCGGGACGGCGAAATCCGACCACGATGCCGACCGCGAGCGCCAGCACCAGGAGCGGCGCCGCCCAGCCGGGCAGCTGCGACGGGACAATCGCACCGCCCACCGACGACAACGCGGCCGCGAGTAACACCAGGGAGCCGTCGCGGCGGGGTAGCAGCATTGCCGCGATGACCGCGGTGACGACCGTGGCCGCCACCGCCAGGGCGATATCGACGACATTCGCGCTGCGCCGAGCCAGCCACTCCGAACCGAACAGGGCCACGGTGATGTACAGCAGGCCCGCCAGGATCGGCGCCATCGGCAGCTCGAACGCGCGCCGCTCGATCTCGGTGCGCCGCCGGTTCGCCAGGGTGCCGAAAAAGACCAGGGCCAGCGTGATTTCGATGAGCCACAGCGGCGGCGAGTCGACCGCGGGCCAGTGCAGGGCCTTGGCCGGATCGGCCAGATCCCCGGTATGCGGTACCGGCATCGCCGCGGAGATCACGACGCTGGCCAGCGCGCCGAGGGTCCACCCGAAGACCTGCAATCGGCCGCGCAGCACCGCGGCCGCGATGCCACCCAGCAGGATTCCCCCGGCGATCGAATCGACGAAGTTCAGGGTGGACAGCGGGGCGACCGGGCTGGCGTGATGTCCGGCGAGGTGGTTGACGAACATGATCGTGATACCGCTCAGGGCCGATCCCCAGGCGGCCAATCCGTGATTCATGGTGGTCGCGAACACCGCGACCAGCACCGCGACGATGGCCCCGACGGCGATGGCACGCGGCACGCTGAAGGCGAGCATATCCAGTTGCAGCGCGGTCGATTCCGAGGTCCATGCGAAATCGATCGGCAATAGCAGCGACATTCCGGCAACCAATGTGCACACAAAGGCCGTGATCATCTCCACAACGGCATGACGGGTGTGCACCAGGCAAAACTACCTGTGAGGCAGGACACATGGAGTCCGACGTGCCGGTTACGCACTATTTGCCGCGCGCGCCACGGCCCACCGGAACGTCGGCGGTGCGCCCGGCGTGCCGATTACGCCCCGGTCGAACGCCGATCGGCGTACACGCGCAGCGATTCCACCTGCTCGGCATCCAACGAGGCCCGGACCGCGGCGCGCGCGAGGGCGACATCTGCGGCGGTGACGTCGGCGGCGTCGACGTCGCGGCGCATGGCGGCCAGCGCGGCCTCGCGCAGCAGGGCCGAGCAGTCGGCGGCCGAGTAGCCGCCCAGGTCGGCGGCCAGCGCGGTCAGGTCTACATCGGCGGCCAGCGGCACGGACCGGCCTGCGGTGCGCAGAATATCGGCGCGGCCGGCGGCATCCGGCGGCGGCACGAAGACCAGGCGCTCGAGCCGGCCCGGCCGCAGCAGCGCCGGATCGATCAGCTCCGGCCGGTTCGTCGCACCCACCACCACGACCTCCCGCAGCGGCTCCACCCCGTCCAGCTCGGTGAGCAGCGCCGCGACCACCCGGTCGCCCACGCCGGAGTCGCCGCTCTGGCCGCGCCGCGGGGCCAGCGCGTCCACCTCGTCGAGGAAGATCAGCGATGGTGCAGAATCGCGGGCGCGCTGGAACAATTCGCGCACCGCACGTTCGGAGGACCCGACCCATTTATCCATCAGCTCGGCGCCCTTGACCGCGTGCACGCTGAGCTGACCGCTGCCGGCCAGCGCGCGCACCAGAAATGTCTTACCGCATCCGGGCGGGCCGTAGAGCAACACTCCACGCGGCGGGTCGATGCCCAGGCGGGCAAAGGAATCCGGATGCCGCAGCGGCCACAGCACCGTCTCGGTGAGCGCCTGCTTGGTCTCGGCCATATCGCCGACATCGTCCAGGCTCAGGCTGCCGATCGCTAATTCCTCGGTGCCCGAACGCGACAGCGGGCGGATCACCTGCAGGGCGCCGAGCAGATCCGGCTGGGTGAACACCGGATCGGTGTGCTCACGGCTGGCCCGCGAGGCCGCCCGCAGCGCCGCCTCCCGGCACAGCGCGGCCAGATCCGACACCACGAAACCGGGTGTCCTGGCCGCAATTTCGTCGAGTTCGAGCTTCTCGGTGGGCACCCTGCGCAGTAACTGTTCGAGCAGATCCTTGCGCACGGCCGCGGTCGGCAGCGTCAGCGCCACCTCACGGTCGCACAGGTCCGGTGCGCGCATGCGGCTGTCGATCCCCGCGGGATGAGAGGTGGTGGCCAGGAAGGCCACTCCCGGCGTGGCCACCGTGCCGCGCAGCTGGTCGAGGATGAGCGTCGCGACCGGTTCCCGGTCCGCCGGGAGCAGCGCGTCGATATCGGTGATCAGCAGCACTCCGCCCGCGCCGGAACAGATCTCCGATACCGCCAGGGCCACCTCGCGCAGCCGGGTGCCGCCCTCAGCGGCGCCGACGGTGGGACCGTCGAGTTCCACGATGCGACGCGGCGTGGCCACCGCGCGGGCCAGCGTGGCCTTGCCGACACCCGCCGGGCCGGTCACCAGGACGCCGAGATGCGGTGGCGCACCGAGAGTTTTGAGCAACTCGGGCTCGTCCAGGGCGAGGCTGAGCCATTCGGACAGCTTTGCCGTCTGCGCCCGCACGCCGGCGAGCTCGGCCACCGGAACCGCGGAGGGCCGCTCCCGCACCGTCATCCGGGTACCGGGCTCGTGTTCGGCGACGGCCGGATCATGTGAGGCCTCGGCGGCCGACGCGCCCGCGCCCCACACCACCGCGCTGTTGGGCTGGACGCTCACCGGCCCGCGCACCGGATCGGTCGCGGTGACGGTGAGCAGTTCGGAGGTCCATGCGATACCCAGGGTGCGCGAGAGCGCCTGCGACGCGGCCGCGGTGCTGGTGCCCGGCCCCAGATCGCGGGGCAGCAGCGAGACCGCATCGCCGACCGTGACGACCTTGCCCAGCAGCGCCTGCCGCAGTGTGGTTTCCGCGATGCCGCGCATGGCCTGCGCCGAGCCGGTCACCGAGATCCGGCGCGCCCCGAAGACCGTCGCGGGAGAGACCACGACGGTCGCGTCCTCGCGCACCCCGGCATTGGACAGCGTCACGTCGTCCAGCAGCACGACCCCGGCCGGTGTCCCGGCGGGCGCCACCCCTGCCACCGCCGCCGTGCGCCGCGACCCGATCAACGCGATCCCGTCCCACTCCCGCAACCCCAGCGCCGCCAGCGCCTCCGGATGCACCCGCACCACCCCGCGCCGGGCATCCGCGGCCGAACGGTTCAGTCGGGCAGTCAGCGAGAGTTCCGGCACATATGCCATTGTGCATGGCTGTTTCGGCACCGACCAGCAGGCAGTACCCATGTGGCGGCGGCCGTCGGGCGGCCATTCGCCGACTATCGAGCCGACACCTCAGCGGTCTCGGTCGGGTGCACGTCGGGGGTGCGGGCGAACCAGGCGAGGTAGAAGGCGCGGGCGTAGACGGCGACCAGAGCCAGGACGATGATGCCCGCGGGGAGAGCGTGTTCGGCCATCCACAGCGCCAGATAGCGGTAGGACAGCAGCAGGCCGACGAACAGGACCGTACCGGCGCCGACGAGTTGGATGCGGGTGCGGTTCCAGCCGCGTTCCGGGTCGCGGAGCGCGGACTCCACGGTCAGGCACAGCACCGCGCCCGCGATCAGGTCCGAGCCATAGTGGTAGCCGAAGCCGAGCGTCGCGGTCAGGGTGGCGAGCACCCAGAGCGCGCCACCCCAGCGCAGCCAGCGCGGGGCGGGCGAGCCGTCGGTATCGCGGCGCGAATGCAGGAATATGGAGGTGGACCAGGCCGCATGCATGGACGGCATGCAGTTGCGCGGAGTGAAGGCGTCGAACCGCATTCGGGCGGGCGCATGGTCCAGCGGCGGCACGTGGTGCGGCCAGAGATTGCCGATCTGCAGGCCGTGGCCGTCGGCGGCGAAGGCGAACGCCGGGCCGACCACCGGGAACAGCACATAGAACAGGGGGCCGACGATGCCGAGGACCAGGAAGGTTCGTACCAGGTAGTGGCTCGGCCAGGAACCGGTCACGGCGACCTTGCGCAACTGCCATGCGGCAACCACCATCGCCGCAACTGGCAGCTCGATATAGACCCAGTGCAGCACCGCGGGCACCGCCGGTCCCAGCGCGCCCAGCGCCCGGCCCACCAGCCAGGCCGGCTCGCCGAAGGCGTGATCGGCCAGCATCACGTACCGGTCCAGCACATTCGGCCCGGCCATCACGGTGACGTGCAACCAGACATCGCCCACCTTGGTGGCCAGAATCAGCAGCGCCCCGAGCGCGGCCGCATGCAGCGCATTGCGCTTGGCGGGACCCTCCCAGCCGAGCCAGGCGACCAGGGCCAGGCCGGTCAGCGCGATCATCGCGCCGTTGCCGACGGTCAGCGGCCCGCCCAGTAGCACCCGCAGCCCGGCGATCGCCGCATCGAGCACTATCGCGATGCCGACGGTGCTGAATCGCCGCCGCCACGACAGTCCGACCAGGGCCAGTGCCAGCCCGGCCCAGGGCATCGACATCGATTTCGGCGTGCCGAAGTAGTCCTGCCAGACGCTCTGCAGCGGGCCCCCGAAGCCGTTGTACGAGGCCACTATCTGCAACACGATCAGCAGCAGCGGCACCGCGGTGACCGAGGCCACCACCAGCACCCGTCTCGAAGGCCGTCGGAACCGGCCGCGGCGGGCGTCGCCGTCGAAGCCGGAACGCGGATTGTCGAGAAGCACGGCCACCATAGTAAACACGCGGTGAACGCCACCCCCCTGACCGCCTGAATCATCCTCATCCAAACGGCGCCATCAATCCCCTACTCCGCCCGCGATTCGACCAGCTCCCGCGCCGGAATCGAGATTTACATCACGGCACCACTACCAGAACTCGACCACCACGTTTGCGGCCCACAGGGCGCCGCAAACCCGCCGGAGCGAAGCGGAGGCCATGTTAGAGCAGCTCCTTTACCAGGGCGTCGACGACGGCGACGAGGTCGCCCTGGGCGGCGGCCGCGGATCGGCGCTGGCGCTGATAGGAGGCACCGCGCCTGGGGATATCGGCGACCATCGCCAGCTCCGCCTCACAGCCGAGCTGCTTGGCGACCGGTTCGAGGCGGTTGAGCATATCGGACAGGTCGTCGGTCACCAGGCGTTCGTTGCTGTCTGCGTCGGTGATGATGATCGCGTCGAGCCCGTATCGCGCCGCGCGCCACTTGTTCTCCTGCACATGCCACGGCGGCAGCGACGGCATCGTCTCCCCCGCCTCGACCCTGCGATCGAGATCCACGATCAGGCAGTGAATGAGCGCGACTAGCGCGGAAAGCTCTGTACGACTGGGCATTCCGTCACACACCCGGACCTCGATGGTGCCCCACTTGGGTGCGGGACGGATATCCCAGTGCATGCCGCCGAGGTGTTGGAAGACACCGGTTTTGGTCTGGTCCCGCACGAAAGCCTCGAACTGCGACCAGTTTTCGAACTGAAAGGGTAGCCCGGCGGTGGGTAGCTGCTGGAACATCATGGCCCGGTTGCTGGCGTAGCCGGTGTCCACGCCCGCCCACATGGGCGAGGAGGCCGACAGCGCCAGCAGATGCGGATACGACAGCAGCAGGGTGTTCAGGATCGGAAATACCTTCTCCGGGTGCGAGACTCCCACGTGCACGTGCACGCCCCAGATCAGCATCTGCCGACCCCACCACTGGGTGCGATCGATCAATTCATCGTAATGCACCGTGCGCGTGAGCAATTGAGAGGACCACTGCGCGAACGGATGGGTACCGGCGCAGAACAGGTCCACACCCAGCGGGTCGGCCGCGCGGCGCACGGCATCCATGGCGCCGTGCAGATCGTCGACGACCTCGGCGACGGTATCGTGCACGCCGCTGATGATCTCGACCGTATTGCGCAACAGCTCCTTGCTGATCTGCGGCGTGCCGTCGTGGGCGCGCAGATCACCGACGGCATCGAAGACGGCCGCGGCGGTATTGGAGAGATTGCGAGTCTGCTTGTCGACCAGCGCGATCTCCCATTCGACGCCGAGCGTCGGACGGGGCGAGCCATTCCAGGGAACGTTACCGATGCCAGCCCCGCCCATGGCGTACCTCCGCTTACCCGATGACACCGCAGGCGACTCGGGCGCCCGCGTCGCCGGTCGCCAGCGTCTCGGCGTCCGGACCCGCGGCGCCGCCGGCGACCTGGGTGTATCGACTCGGAATGTTGCCGAAGTTGTCCGCACCCGCGTGGATGATCAGGGCCTTGCCCTTGATGTCGTCGAGGGTCACGGCGTCGGTGGTGGTCACCAGGTGGGCGGTGCCGTCCTGGCGGACCTCGAGGGAGGTGAGGTCACCGCTGGCCGGCATGGCATGGGCATCGCCGACCTGCAGGTGCCCGCCCGCGGACAGGAAGTTGCCGGGCGCGCCGCCCGCAGGGGCCTCGGAATTCGCCTCGCACTTGCCGATCTGGTGGATGTGCAGACCGTGGAAGCCGGGCTTGAGGCCGTTCGCATCGACGGCGAGCTCGAGGTGGGTGCCGGACTTGGTGATGGTCGCCGTGCCGACATCCGCGCCGGAGGGATCCTTCAGCTGCACCGACACCGAGTCATCGGGGGTCGCGGCCGCGCTGGGACCGTTGACCACGGGCGCACCCGACGTGCCCGTCCACACCGGCGGCGTGGTTCCCTTGACGTCGCTCGATTCCTGGCCGTTGCTGCAAGCCGCGAGACCGAAGACCGCGACTGCCAGCACCGGGGTCACAATCCGCCAGGATGGGCGGCGTGTCGTGAACGGGGCCATCGGGGAACTCCTTTACGAGTACCGAGTTTACGAGTAAAGCTGGGTGGACAGATTCGTTACCGGACAAGATGATGCCAGAGCCGTTATGGGGTCCGGGCGTGGGGCTCACCGCCCGGAGTTATGGCGTGCGTTACCTGCGTTAGTCGGTGACGATGACGATGATGCCGGGCGCGGAGCCTGCCAGCGTCGAACCCCGGGGTTCGGCACGGCCGCCGAGCTGGTCGGCAAGGGCCTGCGCGGTGGCCTGTTCGCGCGAATTCTCGTAGAAGACGGTCGTTTTCGACAGCACACCGCTGGCGTAGTTGCCCGTGGAGACGACATTCCAGCCGGTCGCGGTCAGGCGGCTGCCGGTCCGGCCGGCCAGTCCCGCGATGGTGCTGTTGTTGAGCACCCGCACCGGGAGCGACTTGTCGACGCCCGCCGCGGCGGTGGTCGTCGGGGCGGCGGTGGTCGTGGTGAGCGCCGCCGAGCTGTGGGGTGCGGAGGTCGTCGCGGCGGCCTGCGACGTGGGCGCGGCGGCCTGCGCGGTCGTCGAGGAGGCCGAGTCCGAACCGGTCGAGGCGTCGGTCTCGGAATTCGACAGCGACATCGCGCCCAGGCCCGCGAACACGATGGCCAGGGCAATCAACACCATCGCGAGCGCGCGCAGCGGCGGTCCACCGGAAGGCGGATTCGGGTTGCTCACAACTGCACCCTAGCCCGCCGTGCATCCGTGTGCGCGCATCACACCTGGAAGCCCAGTCGTCGTGCCGCCCTGGCCTTCTGGCGGCTCGCCCGCAGCCGGCGCAGCCGTTTGACCAGCATCGGGTCGGCGGCCAGCGCCTCGGGCTTATCGACGACGGCGTTGAGAACCTGGTAGTAGCGGGTGGCGGACATGCTGAACAGCTCGCGGATGGCCTCCTCCTTGGCGCCCGCGTACTTCCACCACTTGCGCTCGAAATCGAGGATCTCGAGCTCGCGCCGGGTGAGACCCTCAACCTCCTGCATCGAGGCCGCGGAGTTGTCGCCCACGGAAGAGGTGTCCTCGCTTGCGGAAAGATTCCGGGCCGCTGCGCTGTCCATATTGCTCCCTCGCCGAGTGACCTCCAGACGATACGTCGCCGCTCATTCAACCATGGGTACCCGAGTTACTAGATGTGTCACACGGCGTGTCGGGGCGCGCCGCGGCGCCGCGTAAAGTGTGCGCTCATGGCGATTCTCCCCATTCGCATCGTCGGCGATCCGGTCCTGCAGACCCCGACCGAGCGGGTCACCCAGTCCCCGGACGAGCTGGCCGAGTTGATCGCGGACATGTACGAGACACTCGATGTCGCCCACGGCGTGGGCCTGGCCGCGAATCAGGTCGGCGTGCCGCTACGACTATTCGTCTACGACTGCCCCGACGTCGCTGCCGACGGCACGGTGAATCGCCGCCGCGGTGCGGTGGTCAATCCGGTGCTGGAGACCTCGGACATCCCGGAGACGATGCCGGACCCGGATGACGACGAGGAGGGTTGCCTCTCGGTTCCGGGTGAGCAATTCCCCACCGGCCGCGCCGACTGGGCGCGCGTCACCGGCACCGACGAGCACGGCAATCCGGTCGATATCGAGGGCAAGGAATTTTTCGCCCGCATGCTGCAGCACGAGGTCGGACATCTGGACGGCTACCTCTACGTCGACGTGCTGATCGGCCGCAACGCCCGCGCGGCGAAGAAGGCGATCAAACGCAATGGCTGGGGCACACCGAATTTAAGCTGGGTGCCGGGCACGGTGCCGGATCCGTTCGGGCATGACGAATAGCCCCGACGATCTGGTACCGGGGCGGCGCGTGGTGGTGCGCTACCGCCTGCCACCGGAGGATCCCCAGCGTTTCACCGATGTGATCGGCGAGCTCGTATCGCTGGATCCGCTGACCGTGCACGCCACGACGGGCGCGACGGTGACAATCCCCGGCGAGCAGGTCGTTGCCGTGAAGGCGCTGGGGCCCAGGCCCATTCGCGTCCGCGAGATCCGGGCGCTGGAGGCGGCCGCGGCCGACGGCTGGCCCGGGGTACAGCACGCCTGGATCGACGGCTGGCTGCTGCGCACCGGGAACGGCTACACCAAGCGCGCGAATTCGGCCGTCCCACTGGGGACGGTCGGCGGCCCCGCCCAGCTGACGGCCCCCACGCTCGAGCGGATCGAGCAGTGGTACGCCGAACGGCAGATGCCGGTGCTGCTGACCGTGCCCGATCGGCTCGCCTCGCCCCCGCCGGGCTGGCGAACCTGGGGCGAGGTGGTGGTGATGGGGATCGACCTCGACAATTTCGTACTCCCCCAGGGCCCCTCGATGGTGCGCATCGAGCCGGAACCGAACTCCGCATGGCTGGACCTGCACCGGTTCAAGGGCGAGGACATCGTGCCGGTGCCGCCCGATATACCGGACCTGGAGGTGCTGACGGCGGTCCATCAGGGCGAATTGGGCTTTGCCACTCTGGGTTTGCCCAATCCGCTGGCCATCGGGCGCGGCGCGGTCACCACCTCGCCGGACGGTCGGCGCTGGATCGGGCTGACCGGTATCGCGGTCGCGGCCCCACATCGGCGCCGCGGCCTGGGCACGCTGGTCTGCGCGGAGCTGATCCGCTGGGGGCATAAGCGCGAGGCCACCCACGCCTATCTTCAGGTGGAGGCGGACAACCCCGCGGGGATAGCGCTGTACCGCGCGATGGGTTTCCTGGAGCATCATCGCTATCGGTACGCTGCACCGGCCTGATCCGGTACATACCTCCCTAGTCGAAAGAGGCGAGTCAGCAGTGCGGTTGGCGACATGGAACGTGAATTCGATTCGGTCCCGGGTGGATCGGGTGATCGCGTGGCTGGACCGATCCGATATCGACGTGCTCGCCCTGCAGGAGACCAAGTGCCGGGATGACCAATTCCCCTCGGAGCGCTTCGAGGAGGCCGGATACGAGGTCGCGCACGTCGGGCTCAATCAGTGGAACGGGGTCGCGATCGTCTCCCGGATCGGGCTGGACGACGTGGAGATCGCCTTTCCCGCGCAGCCGGGATTCGATAAGGACGCGCAGGATTCGCTGCTGAGCGCGGCGGAACTCACCCACCCCGTCGGCTCCGCATCCCCGATGGTCGAGGCCCGCGCGATCGGCGCCACCTGCGGTGGCGTCCGGGTGTGGAGCCTGTACGTGCCCAACGGCCGCGCGCTGGACGATCCGCATTACGAGTACAAGCTGCAATGGCTTGCCGCCCTGCGAGATTCGGGCGCACGCTGGCTCATCGAACAGCCCGAGGCGCGCATCGCCCTGGTCGGCGACTGGAATATCGCACCCACCGACGACGACGTGTGGTCGATGGACTTCTTCGCCGGCAAAACCCATATCTCCCAGCCCGAACGCGATGCGTTCACGGCGATGGCGGAGACCGGATTCACCGACGTGATGCGCCCGTTCGCCCCGGGCCCCGGCGTCTACACCTACTGGGACTACACCCAATTGCGCTTCCCCCGCAAGGAGGGCATGCGCATCGACTTCATCCTCGCCTCCCCCGCCCTGGCCGCGACCGTCACCGACGCCGGGGTCGACCGCGAGGAACGAAAGGGCAAGGGCGCCAGCGACCATGCCCCGGTCGTCGCGGAGTTCGCCGATTAATCAGGGCGGGTTTTGATGGCGTCCTGGGAGATGAATACGTCGTAGCTGCCGGGCATGGAGATGACGGCGTTGCCGTAGGCGGAGCGGACGAACGGGTTGGTATACCAGCTGTGGGTCTGCATGTCCCCGAAGAAATCCTGGTCGCTGCCGTTGAGGAAGATCTGGTTCTGTTTCACCGCGACGCCGTCCAGGCGCTGCCCGTAGAGCCTGGTGACCTTGTAGCCGGAGTGGAAGCCCAGCGCGTTCACCCAGGGTTCGAGTTCGACGATATTGGCCTGCAGTACCCACATATCGCCCTCGACCTGATAGGTGGCGTGCTTGTCGCCGTGGTCCTTGTCGCCGTAGAGGGTCAGGTCGATATCGAGCGTATGCGGGCTGTTGGCAACGGATTTCGCGACCACGTGCGCCGCCTTGACCTCGCCGGTGAGCCCCAGATAGGTCTGCAGCAGCGTCGTCGCCCACAGGATCACGACCGCGAACAGCAGCATCGACACCGCACCCGCGCCCCGGCGCGCGAGCACCCGCCAGCCGACCTTGCGCACCTTGATCAGCGCCGTGACGACCAGGACGAGCGCGACCGCGAACAGCAGCCCCAGCAGCACCTGGATCCAGCCGAAATCCACGGGGAACACCATGCCGGTAGTTGTACCCCCACCCCGTCACCCCGGCATGCTTTTGGCCGGGGTGACCCGAGATTCCGGCCAAAAGCACGCCGGAATGACGGGGCCAAGCACGCCGGCATGACGGGGGTCTGGCTCAGATCAGCTCAGAACGCGGCCTCGTCGAGATGCATGATGTCGGTGTCCAGGTTCTCGATGACGCTGCGCACGCCGGCCAGCAGCGGGAGCTTATTCCTCGCGAACCACGAAGCGACGGCGACCTTTCCGGTGTAGAACGGGCGGTCCTTCTCCGAGGGGGTGCCGTCGAGCGCCGCGAGGGCGACCTTGGCCGCCTCCAGCAGCCGCCACGCGATGATCAGATCACCGGTCGCGTGCAGGAAACGCACCGAGCCGAGACCGACCTTGTAGATCTCGTCCGGATTCTGTTGCGAGGCCATCAGATATCCGGTCAGCGTCGCGGCCATCGCCTGCACGTCGGCCAGCGCCGTCGCGAGCAACGCCTGCTCGGACTTCAATTGCGAAACATCGGAGTCGATGAACTGCTGCATCAGCCCGGCCACATGGCCCAGCGCCACACCCTTGTCGCGAATGATCTTGCGGAAGAAGAAGTCCTGCGCCTGAATGGCGGTGGTGCCCTCGTACAGCGAGTCGATCTTCACGTCGCGGATGTACTGCTCGATCGGATAGTCCTGCAGATATCCGGAGCCACCGAAGGTTTGGAGCGATTCGGTGAGCGTCTCGTACGACCGCTCCGAGCCGACGCCCTTGACGATCGGCAGCAGCAGATCGTTCACCCGCGCGGCCACATCGGCATCCGCACCGAAGGCCGCCTGGGCCACATCGGCGTTCTGATAGGCCGAGCAGTACAGATACAGCGAGCGTAGGCCCTCCGAATACGCCTTCTGCAACGCCAGGCTGCGGCGGATATCGGGGTGGTGGGTGATGGTGACGCGCGGCGCGGCCTTATTCGAGTTCTGCGTCAGATCGGCGCCCTGGACGCGAGTCTTGGCGTACTCCAGGGCATTCAGATAACCGGTCGACAGCGTGCCTGCAGACAGCACGCCCACCATCATGCGGGCGTTCTCGATCACCTTGAACATCTGCGCGATGCCGTTGTGCACGTCGCCGACGAGGTAGCCGACGGCCGGATGATCTGCGCCGTAGGTCAATTCGCAGGTGGGCGAGGACTTGATGCCCATCTTGTGCTCGAGGTTGGTGACGTACACGCCGTTACGCTCACCCAAAGCCATTGTCTGCGAATCGAAGAGGAACTTCGGCACCACGAACAGCGACAGCCCCTTGGTGCCCGGTCCCGCGCCCTCGGGACGGGCCAGGGTGAGGTGGAAGATGTTGTCGGCGGTGTCACCGACCTCGCCGCCGGAGATGAACCGCTTGACGCCCTCGATATGCCAGGTGCCGTCGGGCTGCTGGATCGCCTTGGTGCGGCCCATGCCGACATCGGATCCGGCGTCGGGCTCGGTGAGCACCATCGTTCCGCCCCAGCGGTTTTCCCAAGCGTGTGCGGCCCAGCGTTGCTGATCCTGTGTGCCCTCCCGGAACAGCACCTCGTGCATCAGCGGGCCCATATTGAAGAAGCTCGCCGAATTATTGGCCGCCACAAGCATTTCCTGCGTCGCCCAGATCAGCGGCGAGGGCGAGGGCACGCCGCCCATCTCCTCGGGCATGCCCAGCGCCGACCAGCCCGCCTCGTTGACCGCCGCCACGGTCTTGCGCAGCGAATCGGGAACCGTGATGGATCCGGTGGCCGGGTCGAAGGTGACCGGATTGCGGTCGGCGTCGACGAAGGATTCCGCGACCGGCCCCTGCGCCAGCCGCAGCACCTCGGACAGCATGCCGCGCGCGGTATCGGCATCCAGATCGCCGTAGGCGCCGCCGTCCAGCAGCGCCCCGATTCCCAGCATCTCGAACAAGTTGAACTCGATATCACGCAGGTTCGCCTTGTAGTGCGACACGGACCGGCCTCCTCGGCTGGATTGCAGCGCGCGGATCGGGCGGGCATGCGTCCGACCGCACACTGGTTGACAGTTATATCTGGAGGTTGCCGTACGACCGTTAGGCTACGCAACCGTAGCCTGAAGCTGGTTTCGTATCGTTAACCCGTCCTACCATCGAACAGGCAATCGCTGCGGGTCATATGGTGTACCGGAATTCACATCTGGCATTAGCTGACTATTCTCTGGATCGAGCCCAATTTCAGCCTGCAGAAGCGGCCCCGACCCGCTGATATCTTTGACCGCATGAGTCCGGACCCTGCCGTGCAGCCGCGCCAGCGCGCCCAGCACCTGGGGCCCGAACGCCGTCGCCCGCAGGTGCTCGACATCGCGCTGCAGATCGCGGTCGAGCACGGTATCGCCGCGGTCACCATCGCCGCGGTCTCCGAGCGCATGAATGTCACCCGCCCGGTGATCTACGCCTGCTACGCCGATCGGGTCGAGCTCATCGATGCCCTGATCCAACGCGAGGAGGGATATCTACTCGCCGGCATTCTCGGTGTGCTGCCGCGCCGCCGCGTCGAGGCCGACGAGGAGGTGTTCGTCGAGGGTTTCCGGGCGCTGCTGGAGACCATCGTCGCGCGGCCCGCCACGTGGAGACTGCTGTACGGCAATCCGGATCCCGCGGTCGCCAAGTCCTTCGGCCGGGGCCGCCGCGTGGCCGTGGACCGCTGCCGTCGCCGGCTGCGACCCACCCTGCTCGCCTGGGGCACCAACGAGGCCGACCGTAAACTGCCCGCGCTGGTCGAGCTGTGGGTTTCGGCGGGCGAGGGGGCTGCCCGGACCCTGCTGTCCCACCCGGGCGAATGGACCCCGCAAGATCTCGGCGCATTCGTCGGCGCGGCGGTCTACCGGGCCTTGCGTTCCGCCTGATCGCCTTCGTTCCGCACCTACTTCACCCCTCCCGTCAGCGAACGGTGCCGCACATGGGCCGAGCGATTTCATTCGACGGGACTATCGACTGTGCAGGTCAGCCTATCGTTCCTGGTCGATACGGCGGGTTTTCGCCGACTCGGCCGGGGGTTCCGCGGGCCCCGCAAGCCATGTACTGTCGCTGGGAGAAATACAACCGAACATGCGGGGGCTCGCACCAGCGGGCTGAGAGGACGGCTAGCCCATTCGGGCGATCAGGGCCGTCGACCGTTCGAACCTGACCGGGTAATGCCGGCGTAGGGAGGCTTCATCATGTCATCGAAACACGTCTCGACCACGGTCGACACCGTCACCACCGGCCCGATCCAGGGCAGCGTCAAGCACTACGAACAGGTCGATGACCTGCGCATTCCGGTGCGGCGCATCAATCTGACCAACGGCGAGCACTTCGACGTCTACGACACCTCGGGCCCGTACACCGACGATGCGGCGACCATCGACCTCGACGCCGGACTGCCCAAGCTGCGCGACGGCTGGGCCAAGCCCGATGTGGCCGGACCGCCCACCCAGCTGGCCTGGGCTCGACAGGGCATCATCACCAGCGAGATGCGCTTTATAGCTGAGCGCGAAGGGGTTTCGCCCGAGCTGGTGCGCGATGAGGTGGCCGTGGGTCGCGCGGTGATTCCCGCCAACCACAACCATCCCGAATCCGAGCCGATGATCATCGGCAAGAAGTTCGCGGTGAAAATCAATGCGAACATCGGCAATTCGGCCGTCACGTCCTCCATCGCCGACGAGGTCGAGAAGATGGTGTGGGCCGCCCGCTGGGGTGCGGACACCATCATGGACCTGTCCACCGGCAAGAATATTCACGAGACTCGCGAGTGGATCCTGCGCAATTCGCCCGTGCCGGTCGGCACCGTGCCGATCTACCAGGCGCTCGAGAAGGTCAACGGCGATCCGACACTGCTGACGTGGGAGATGTACCGCGACACCGTGATCGAGCAGGCCGAGCAGGGCGTGGACTATATGACCGTGCACGCCGGGGTGCTGCTGCGCTATGTGCCGCTGACCGCCAAGCGCGTCACCGGCATCGTCTCGCGCGGCGGGTCGATCATGGCCGCGTGGTGCCTGGCCCATCATCAGGAATCGTTCCTGTACACCAACTTTGCCGAGCTGTGCGAGATCCTGGCGAAGTACGACATCACCTTCTCCCTGGGCGACGGCCTGCGTCCCGGCTCGATCGCCGACGCCAACGACGAGGCCCAGTTCGCCGAGCTGCGCACCCTCGGCGAGCTGACCAAGATCGCGAAATCCCATGGCGTGCAGGTGATGATCGAGGGCCCCGGCCACGTGCCGATGCACAAGATCGTGGAGAACGTGCGGCTCGAGGAGGAGCTGTGCGAGGAGGCGCCGTTCTACACCCTGGGCCCCCTGGCCACCGATATCGCCCCCGCGTACGACCACATCACCTCCGCGATCGGCGCGGCGATCATCGCCCAGGCCGGCACCGCCATGCTCTGTTACGTCACCCCCAAGGAGCACCTGGGCCTGCCCAACCGCGACGACGTGAAGACCGGCGTCATCACCTACAAGATCGCCGCCCACGCGGCCGACCTGTCCAAGGCCCATCCGGGCGCGCAGGCCCGCGATGACGCACTGTCCAAGGCGCGCTTCGAATTCCGCTGGCACGACCAGTTCGCCCTGTCCTTGGATCCGGACACCGCCCGCGAATACCACGACGAAACCCTCCCCGCCGAACCCGCGAAGACGGCCCACTTCTGCTCGATGTGCGGCCCGAAGTTCTGCTCCATGCGCATCTCCGCCGACGTGCGCGAATACGCCGCAAAGCAGGGCCTGACCGACGTCGAGGCGATCGAGGCCGGAATGGCCTCCAAGTCAGCCGAATTCGCCGAGTCCGGAGGCAAGGTCTACCTTCCGGTCGTCTCGTAACCCACACTCCTACAACCGCTTCCACCGCGAACACTGGTTCGACTGGAGGTAGGTGCTGCACCCGCCGTCGTCCCGGCGGAGGCCGTGGTCCCGCCTGACCTCGGCTTCCGCCGGGACGACGGACCAAAACCCATGTACGGGTAGTGTTAGCCGCTGAGGTGGCATGTTCAGTAGCGCGTTCAACATGTATATCGGGCTGGAGTCGGCGGCACGCCGATTGACTACCTGTGATGACCAGTTCATCCCCGGGCTACTGCAAACCGCGGGCTACGCGCGAGCGATCATCGGCGCGTTCCCCAAGTTCACCCGCCGTGAGGATGTCGAGCGGCGTGTGGAGCTTCGAATGAAGCGCCAGGCGTTGATAACCCGCAGGACAAACCCGATCGAGTTGGACGCCGTGCTGCACATCTCGGTTCTCTACCGTGTGATCGGCGGACCGACCGTCATGGCCGCGGCGCTGCGCCAGCTCGCGGAGTTGTCGAAGCGGCCCAACATCACGATCCGGATCCAACCGTATAGCGCTGGCCTGACCTGGGGGATACCCCACAGCTCGTTCACCATCATGGACTTCGATTGCAACCCGAAGGGTGAATCTGTCGAGCCCCCAGTGGTATTCGTCGACGGTGGCGCGGCTCCGGACGTCTATCTCGAGAAGCCCGATGAGATCCAGCGGTATCGTGAGCTTATCGCAGCCATCCGGGATACCTGCCTGGATGACGTAGAGAGCCGAAACCTGTTGCGGCAGGTAGCGAAGGAGTACGAGCGTGGTGAACGGTGAGCTGTCCGAGGCGAAGTGGTTCAAAAGTACTCGGAGCGCTGGCAGCGCAAACTGCGTCGAGGTGGCATGGCTCGACAGCGGCAGGGTGGGCGTGCGTGACTCGAAGAAACCCACCGGCCCAGCCCTGGCCTTCACTCCCGGCGAGTGGGATGCCTTCACCGCCAGCATGACGGACGGTGAACTCGGCAACGCATAACCTCGAACCCGGCGTGCAGCGATGGTGTAAGGCCTCAGAATATCTGTCGGAATCTCACAATGTTTCGCGGTAAAGTGGCGGATCCGCCACAGTTTTGAGATTCCGTTCCCTGTCTCTGTGCGCCGTTCCGTGTTCCACCGTGGGGAACTGTCCTGTGACAGCGAATCTTGCTCTGTGTCAGTGAATCTTGCTCGTGCGGCCGGTTCTGCCAGATCAGTACGCACACCTTCGTGCCGGTTCACACCCTTCCTTGCAGTACAACGACGAGTGCGTACCGCCAGTAACCGGTGCGTACCCGCCGTACTAGCGGCGAGTTCGGCGGCTCTGTCGCACACGTGAGACCAGCAAGATCCACTGGCGAAATCGACCAGATCCGCGGCTCTGCAGCAGCTTTGACCGTGCCCGCTTCGCCACTCGAGATTCCTCACCGCAGGTCACGGCTCTCACTCCACGGACGATTCACTGGCAGCG
>Ga0185299_10001714_pt1 | contig 39157 bp, 31 predicted proteins | sample PaiPotPPA55metaG_FD_128002 | JGI IMG/M metagenome (GOLD analysis project Ga0185299, IMG submission 128002) | Iron sulfur acid spring bacterial and archeal communities from Banff, Canada, to study Microbial Dark Matter (Phase II) - Paint Pots PPA... ...
TCGGCAGCCAGGAGAATTTCGCATGAGCACCACAACGCTGCCACCCATCACCCCGCTCACCAAAAAAGATTTTCAGACCGACCAGGAAGTGCGTTGGTGTCCCGGTTGCGGAGATTACGCCATCTTGTCCGCGGTGCAGTCGGTATTTCCTGAGCTGGGAATCGCACGTGAAAATTTCGTGGTCGTTAGCGGAATCGGCTGCTCCAGCCGCTTCCCGTATTACATGAACACTTTTGGTTTTCATACCATCCACGGCCGCGCACCCGCGGTGGCCACCGGCATCAAAGCGCTTCGCCCGGATTTGGAAGTTTGGCTCGCCACCGGTGACGGCGACGCGCTTTCCATCGGTGGAAATCACACTATTCACATGTTGCGGCGCAACGTCGGCATCAAGGTGCTCCTCTTTAACAATCGCATTTACGGATTGACCAAGGGCCAGTATTCGCCGACCTCCGAGCTGAATAAAAAGAGCAAGTCCACTCCTTTTGGCTCGCTGGACCGTCCCTTCAATCCGCTATCGTTGGCCATCGGTGCGGAAGCCACGTTCGTGGCGCGCTCGGTTGACGTTTTCCAGGGGCACCTGAAAGAAACTCTGAAGCACGCCGCGGCTCACAAAGGCTCCGCGTTCGTGGAGATTTTGCAGAACTGCAATATTTTTAATGATGGCGCGTGGTTCTCTCTTACCGAGCGCGAGGCGCGCAGCGAACACGTCATTCAACTGGAGCATGGCAAGCCGCTGGTGTTTGGCAAGAATCGTGACAAGGGCATTTGCATGAACGGCCTGGATATGGAAGTCGTGCAACTCGGCAACGGCATCACCGAAAAAGATTTGCTGGTCCACGATGCGCATCATCTCCAAGCCGCGTACGCATTTCAGCTCTCGCAAATGGAGAAGCGCCCGGGCTTTCCCACTCCCATTGGCGTACTACGATCGTGGGAAGACGTTCCGCGCTATGAAGATGTAATGAATCAGCAGGTAAACGATGTTATCGCCAAGCGCGGCGCCGGGGATTTGACGAAACTCCTTCGCGCTGGAGACACCTGGGAAGTAAAGTAATCTCCTCAAACGAACCAGAACCCTCTCGGCTCCGCATCAATGCCAAATTGGCAAAACTGCATTTTCAAACCCTGGTTATAAAAACTGTTCTTGTAAACTTCCTCGGGTATGCTACATCTAACTCTGCAGTTCTATCACCAGGTCATGGATGATTCCGCCAAACTCGCCCCGCTTTTTCCGCTCGGTGACGTGGATTCGTTCGCCCAAAGTCTCGTGGGAGCGGTCCCCGACCAGGCCGAAGGCCTTGCATTACTCTACGAAGTTACCCGCGAATTAACCTCCATCCTCGATCGTGAGGAGCTGCTGAGGCGCATCGCTCAACACGTAAAACGCGTCGTGAATTATCACGTTTTCACTGTGATGCTTTGGAATGAGACCCGCCAAGTGCTGGAAAGCGTCTTCGCCATGCATTACGACGACGCCATCCCGGCGCGCCTGCGGCTGCGCTTGAATCAAGGAATTACTGGAGCGGCCGCCGGAGAGCGCCGCCCGGTGCGCATTGGCGACGTACGACAGGATTCGCGATACGTGCAATTCGACACTGACGTGGAAGTTCGCTCGGAATTGGTCATCCCGCTGCTGCTGCAGGATCGTCTGATCGGCGTTCTCGACCTCGAGAGCACCGTGCCGCACGCATTCACACTCGAGCACGAGCGCATGCTCGACACCATGGGCACCTACATCGCTATCGCTCTCGAAAACGCGCGTCTTTACCAGGACGCACGCGAGAACGAACTGCGCCTGCAAAACGACTTAAATACCGCGCGCGAAATTCAGCGCCAACTTTTGCCGAAGGGCGCGAGAGAAGTTCCTGGCCTCGATCTGGCCGCCGCTTATGCGCCCGCGCGCGAATTGGGCGGAGATTTTTACGATTTTCTGCCCTACGGCGAAGGCCGCCTGGCATTTGCGCTTGGAGACGTATCCGGCAAAGGAACCGCTGCGGCCTTGTACGGCTCACTCGCCATAGGAACTTTGCGCGAAGTCGTCACCGACCATACCCTCGGAGCCGCAAAGATGCTGTCGGTATTAAATCGCCGCATGTTCGGTGCGCGCCTGGAAGCAAAGTTTATCGCTCTGCTTTTTGGGATTTACGATGCGCCTGCACGCCGTCTCACGCTGGCCAATGGCGGCGAACCCTATCCCTTGCTGGTTCGAAACGGAGAGACCACCGAGATCAACGTGGCTGGCGTTCCGCTCGGCTTGTTTGCCGAAACCGAATACGAGGAAGTCACCGTTGACCTTCAGCCGGGTGATGTAGTGGTGTGCGCTTCCGACGGCATCCTGGAATCCGAGGATAGCGAAAAGGAGGAATTCGGCGCCGAACGCCTTAACGCGCTCCTCGCGGCCGTTACCGGGGATGAAATGGCCGTCTCCATTGCAAACAGAATTCTGGCCGCCACCGACGATTACAGCGGAGCCGACTCCACTCCCCACGACGATCGCACGCTTATTTTGTTGCGCGTAACGGATGAGAGTTCAGCGGACCGCTACAGACTTCCCATCATTTATTAAACTCGCCAGCTTAGTTCGATTCGCCTGCTCCATGTTTCTCGGCGCATTTCTTGCAAGCCGTTGGCGGCTGGGTGTTGTCCACGCGATGGCTTACAGGCGGCAAAGTTCTCAGGTACGCGTACATGGCCTTTAGATCTTCATCCGTTTGCCCGCCGTAGAACTGCCAGGGCATCACCGTGCTAAGCTGCCGCTTGCCTACGTAGCCCGTCCTCATCACCTTCACAAACATATCCTCGGTGTAGTTGCCGATGCCCGTCGCGTCCGGCGTGATGTTGGGGCTCACGATTTTCCCTGATGGATCAAAACTCTGCCCGCCGCCAAATTTCATAGTGGCATTCGGCCGACCCTGCTTACGAGGCGTATGACATTCCGAACATACCGATAAATTCACCAGGTATTCTCCACGGCTCACCGGAGTTGACAGATCCGCTTGCACCGTTTCTGTTACCGGTTGGGGAACTCTGCGAACCAGATACTTCACCGGAAAATGAATGTCCGTGCGCGGCAGTGCATTGCGGATTGGCGGCAGAGCCCGGATGTAAACAACCACCGAAGCCAGATCTTCGTCAGACATCCGCCGGTAATGTGCATACGGCATCATCGGAAAAAGTGTCTGCCCGTCTTGGCTGATGCCTTCGCGAATCGCGCGTGCCACTTGATCGTCTGTAAAGTTACCGATGCCGGTCTCGCGATCGGGCGTAATGTTCGGAGCCACTAACGTCCCTGGCAAACCCGGGATAGGAAAAACCTGACCACTGCCTTTCTTTCCCCGAACGAGTTCCGGACCGTTCGGGCCTTCTTCCTGTGGGGTATGACAATAGGTGCAGCCGGCGACATGCTCAACGAGGTAGGCGCCGCGTTTCAGTCGCTCCGGTGTAGCTTCAAACTTGCGATCCGTCAGCGCACGCGATCTCGGCCCGATGAATGGGCGCCAGCCAATGGTGGCGCTGATGCCGGCCACCGCAAGAATCACCAGAACGAACACACCGATAGCAAGACCCTTTACAAATTTGGACATTCACTGAACTCCTCTGGGGTAATTACGCACCAATGCGCACGAATATTACAGAAACGAGCCTCAAGCTCGCAAGTTTTGGACTGCCCTTGTAGACACCGCTTGAATTAATTACGGAATTTTTGTCGCAGGAAGCGATGTGTAACGCAGGGTAGAGCCCGTGAAACGCTAAGTGCTGTGTTTCAGAAAAAAATGTCGACGCGCCGACATTTCACGATTCGAACGACAAGGGATTCCAGGTGCGCGAATCCCTATAGGTTTCCTCGAACTAAACCTACGCGGAGGGCGGCCCAGGCTCGATTTTCAGCCTGGGTCTTGGGTTACGCCTCTAAGAGTGAATGCCACCGTCGAGGTAATTCTGACGCCGCTCAAAAATCTTGACTAGCAAATTTCCCTAAGAATTTTGATCGAACTTACTGTCCGGATTGCAGCTTCGACACCGTGTTCGCCGCCGCTACCGTAGCGAAATAATTCTGCTCGCGCAGTCGTCGATAAATATTTCCCGCAACCGTCGCGGCCGTAGGGCCTTTCACCCGCCGAGTATTCCCACGAAGAAGAACCGCCAGCGCGATTTTCGGATGAGCTTCATCGGCATAGGTGACAAACCAACCGATGCGCGAAGGCGTAACGTGGTCGTCGCACGTTCCAGTCTTACCAAGTGGTGTTTCATCCCCGCCGTGATCGAAGCTCGATTTGCCGGTGCCGTACAGAACCGCCGCGAGCATGCCTTCACGAATTTCCGGCAAGATCTGCGCGATATTCAGCTCGCGCTTCACGCGCGGAGCAAACGCCAGTTGCTCATCAGCGCTTCGCGGATACTGCAAATAATAGAGAGTTCCGCCATTCGCGAAAGCTGCCGCCAGAGAAACCAACTGAAATGGCGTCATCTGGATGCCTTCACCAAAGCTGGACATCCGCGCCACTCCGCCATGCGGGGGCGGCTGCATCGGAAACGCGCCGGGATGTTCTTCCGGAATTTCGTAGCCGGAAAGTTCACCGAGACCCAACAAGCGCGCATATTTTGAAACCGTATCGAAACCCATGCGCAAGCCAAGTTGCTCAAAAAATTCGTTGTTGGAATGCGCCATCGCTTCCGTGAGGTTCATGTACTTGCGGCGCCCAACTTTCAGCATGGTATCGCGGTTGATTACGTTCTCTTCCAGCGCCGCTAAAGCGATAGTTGGCTTGATCGTCGAGCACGGAATGTAGCCTTCGCCAAACGCAAGCTTCTGGTTCACGACCGTCAGAACTCGTCCGGTATTCGGATCAACGGCGACGACTGCGCCGTTATAACGGCCCAATCCTTCGACCGCGGCCTGGCGAACAACTGGATCATCGAAAGCGGTAATGTCCCCGTTGGAAGAATTCGCAAAAGTGGGTACTCCGCCCCCGTGATAACGCGCTGGGGATCTACGTGTGCGCGTTGATTTAAGCGCTCCCGGGGCTGCAGGTAGCGGCATCGCGCATAACACTGCGAGCACAGTTGCAACCGTCGCTTTTGCAAGTTCCTTCACTTCAACCACCTCTGATTGCCGTCTTCCGTTACAGAACTATGCGGGACGTTGATTTTCATCGAAGCCGTCGCGCCGGTCAACTACCTTTTTTTTGAGGGCCTTCCAGCACTCACGCCTAATCTTTGCAATCAGATGCGGCTGTTGCTGAACTGCCACCCAGCTGAGGCCGTGATCGAAACTGGCTCCCGCTCAACTTGAGACATCCTACGGTGATGCCGTCCGCTCCGCAATAGCCTGTGAGGCTTAGTACGAACGTATGTGCTTTGCTTTGTATCAGCTGGCCTTCAGCTGACCCCACGGTCAGGCACCCGTCTTTCGGGCCGACAGGATCACCGTCCGGGCGTGAAAGAACATCTGCCCCGCGGCATTGCGAAACGGCCGGGTACCGCTAAGATCTTGCTGTAAATCGGCTTCCAGCAACTGGCGTATCTCACAGGCTCGCTCCGCAGGCACTTTTGTCGTAGCCATCCATCTCTCTACTTCGGGGCAAAGATCATCCGCGGTACTTACCGTTTCGGTTTCCAACCCTGCGTCACGAAAAAGATTCAGTAGTTCACTCAGCGGCAACGTCCTCACATGCGCGGGATCACGCAATATTTCCCAGCGATCCTGATAGGCGGCGCGAGCGGGATGTTCGCTGGCATAAATATCTTCCGTCAGCACCATACCGTCACGGCGGCATACGCGAGACATTCCGCTAACTACTTTCGCGGGCTGCTGCAGGTGGTGCAAAGCGAGGCGGCACACTACCACGTCAAACTGGCCTTCATCGAAGGGCAGATTTTGCGCATCGCCAGTGCTAAAAGAAATATTTTTCACGCCGTGTTCTTCGGTTCGAGCACGCGCAATCGCCAGCATCGCTTCAGTAAGATCCATCCCCAGAACTTCGCGTGAGTTTTTTGCAAAAGCTTCCGCGATGTATCCCGGACCGGTGGCAATGTCTAGAACACGTTCCGTGCCGGTAAGACGCGCGGCGGAAACCAAACGCGCAATGCGTTGTTCGTCGGAAACCCACGGATTAGCGGCGAAAGCGGTCGCCTGCGTGGTGAAAGATTCGCGAACGACTTCGTTATGCGTGGACGACATACAAGAAGTTTATCAGCAGCAGACAACAAAATGCCCTCCCGAAGCTCAACAACGAGAAGGCATTTTTAGGTAGTGGTCAGTTTCCGATAAACGCGGCGGTCTCAATGGGTCGACGCAACACTAGCTCGTAGTCTACTTGCAGGAGTCTCAACAGCTAAAGTCGTTCGCGAGCGTTGATTCAAACGAAACACTACCCTGTTTAGTTCTGATTGAGTACAGCTGGACAGATCGGTTCACTAGGGGAAGCATTGGCGGATCAACTGATTAGATGGTGTTGCATCGACCGGTTGAGCTGGCACGCGTAATCGGACACTGACCCACCACTCATTTTCGGATTACGAATGGGCGCAAAGCTATCGACTTGGACGGCTCCGCGAAGCATCCGCTCCTGCGGCGGCAGCGGTGGTCTTTACCGGCGGCTTTTCTGGTTGTGCGTGAGGAGCGTGACCGTTGGGCCCGGGCTCGACGGAATTGGAATTGACCGGGATGGCGATTTCAAGCTTTTTGCGTAGAGCTAATTCCAGTTTGTCGCGCACATCCTTGTTTTCTTTCAAGAATGTGCGCGCATTTTCGCGGCCCTGCCCCATACGCTCACTACCGAAGCTGATCCACGTGCCGCTCTTTTCCAGCACACCGCGATCCACGCCGATATCGATAAGATCGCCTTCGCGAGAAATACCTTCGCCATAGATAATGTCAAACTCCGCTTCGCGGAAAGGCGCGGCCACTTTATTCTTTACGATCTTGGCGCGCGTGCGCGAACCCACCACTTTGTCGCCGTCCTTGATTGCCTGGATGCGCCGAATGTCCACGCGCATGGAGGCATAAAACTTCAATGCGCGGCCGCCCGTGGTGGTTTCTGGATTACCGAACATCACGCCAATCTTTTCGCGAATCTGGTTGATGAAAATCAGGCAGGTGCGCGACTTGGACACGATAGCGGTGAGCTTGCGCAGCGCCTGCGACATCAGGCGTGCCTGCAGACCCATCTGCGGGTCGCCCATTTCGCCTTCCAATTCCGCTTTAGGCACCAGCGCAGCGACGGAGTCGACCACTACAACATCCACGCCGCCCGAACGAATCAGCGCCTCGGCAATTTCCAGCGCTTGCTCGCCGTTGTCGGGCTGCGACACCAGCAAATTATCCACATCCACACCCAGCTTCCGCGCGTACACCGGATCGAGCGCGTGTTCTGCGTCGATAAATGCCGCCTGGCCGCCGAGTTTCTGCGCTTCGGCGATGACGTGCAGTGTCATGGTGGTCTTGCCACCGGATTCCGGGCCATAAATTTCAATCACGCGTCCACGGGGAAAGCCGCCGACGCCGAGCGCTGCGTCAATAGACAGGCAGCCACTGGGGATCACACTCACGGGCACTAGCACATCACGGCTGCCGAGCCGCATGATGGAGCCCTTTCCGTAGGACTTTTCAATCTGCGAAATCGCCGCTTCCAGCAACTTGGATCTATCGTCTGTCATACAACACCTCGGTGAGGGAATATTTAGCCGGTGGTATCTGGATCATGCCGTTGTTACCAAAAAAGTTGTCTGATAGTACCATATAGTCAACTTAATTAATACGTAATTATTCCGGTTCGCTAACTTCAAATAGCCTGCACAGAATAGCCGCCTCAGATGAGTTTCTCACGTTGCTGGACTCCCGAACCATGCGACCGACAGTGCAAAATTGATGGCCTGTTGAAAACTCTGAGGGCAAAATAGCACCGAGGCGAACAAAAAGCAAACACTATTTTGAGCTGGCTGTCTTCGATTGGCTTGCATCCCCATACCAGTAAAAGCCCCGGCCGCTCTTGCGACCCATCCAGCCCGCCGCCACATACTTCTTTAACAACGGGCAGGCGCGGTACTTGGGATCGCCCAGGCCTTCTTGCAACACGTGCATAATGTCGACGCACACATCTAACCCAATAAAATCCGCCAGTTCGAGCGGCCCCATGGGGTGGTTCATGCCTATTTTCATCACCGCATCGACGGCTTCCGGAGTTGCCACGCCCTCCATTACGCAATAGGCTGCTTCGTTGATAAGCGGCATCAGAACGCGGTTGGACACGAAACCGGGAGCGTCATTCACCGCGATGGGCTTCTTACCCAACTTTTCGGCAAGTGCCATGGTGGTTTGGAATGTCGCATCGCTGGTTTGCAGCGCGCGAATGACTTCCACCAAGGCCATCAACGGAACGGGATTCATGAAGTGCATTCCCACGAAGCGCTCCGACCGCCGGGTAAGCGAGGCCAACGTGGTCATGGAGATAGAAGAGGTATTGCTGGCGATGATGACATCGTCGCGCAAGAGGCGGTCGGCATCGGCTAGGACCGCGCGTTTGATTTCAATTTTTTCTGGAACAGCTTCTACTAGAAAATCGGCGGCAGCGATATTGGCAATGTCCATGACCGGCAGCAAGCGCTCCAGCGTGGCGGCGCGTTCTGCTTCGGTGATTTTGCCCTTCTTTACTTCACGGCCGAGATTCTGGCCGATGGTGTCCATGCCACGATCAACTAAGCGCTGTTCCACGTCGCGCAAGATCACTTTGTAACCTGAGCGCGCAAAGACGTGCGCGATGCCGTTACCCATGGTGCCCGCGCCCAGCACCGCGACAGTCTTGATGTTATCTATGCTCATGGCTACTTCGGAGGGGCGCCTTGGGTTACTTCGCGTACAATTTCCAGAGCCCGTGCCTGATTCCCTTCCGCCACATAAATCGCGGTGGAACCCGCTTCGCTGGCGACCCTGGCGACCAGATTGTTCTCACTCAGAGCGTTGGTCAGGAACTGCGCAAGGCTGGTATCCGTGCCCTTCCACACTTGTAAATCAGTGGGCGCGGCATTTGCTTTAGGCTTCATGGTTGACGGATCGACGACTTCCGGCTGCGCCGGAATCTCTAAATTCTCCGGCTCACGTTCCAGCACATTATCAAGGAGTTCTTTGGCTGCGGGATAATCCGTGGACAGCACGGCCACTTCAAATCCAAAACGCGGCTTCCAATCGATCGGCAAAGGATCAGAAGTAGGCGCCACTTCGTCGTCGCCTAAAACTTTGTCGTTGAAAGCGATGCCGTTGGCCTCCAGCTTTTCGATCAGATTCACGTGCACGGAAGGATTTTCTCCGGCCCAGAGAATTACAAAAGAACCTTCGTTGCCAAAGTCAGACATGACTTCCTCGCTGTAAGTGATTGCAATTCTCTACGCGGGTGCTGTGCTACAACGCGAAAAAAACGAGCCAGTCTGTCGCCGCTCGACAATTCAACTTCACCAAGTGAGTTTACTATACAAGCCGCTAATCCGGCAGGCTCGCCAAGCTAATCGTAGAGGCCGTAAGTTCAACGAACTAAAGGGCTGAGCGCGTACTTGAGTCTTTTCTGCAGGCTGGCGCGTAGTTCTCTGTACAATGAGCGCGACGTTTCTATTTCCCGCGATTCCTAAGCAAAATGCGTGGCCGAATCGGGCGCTGCCAACCTGTGCGTTCTCTGCGTTGATGAAAGACGAAAATAAAGCATTGGCGCAGGGCCTGCAGCGGCGTGACCCGGATTTGCTGGACCGGCTGATCGAGCAATATCAATTCCGCTTATTTCGATACCTCGTGTACATCACGGGCGATCGCACGCGCGCCGAAGATTTTTTCCAGGAAACATGGATTCGCGTTCTGGAGCGCGGACATCAGTACGACGGGAAGTCCCGCTTTGAAGGTTGGCTGTTCGCCATCGCGCGCAACCTGGTGATCGATTGGCAGCGCCAAAGAAAAGTGCAAAGTCTGGACGCGCTCACGGACCCGGAGCAGGCGCATCCGTTACAAGTAAAAGACGAGCGGTCCGCGTCCGCCCTGCAAGCGGTTTTGAATACGGAACAGGATGCGCAAGTACAGGGCGCCCTTCAGCAAATCCCAGCCATTTACCGCGAAGTGCTGCTATTGCGTTTTCAGGAAGAATTACAAATCGATGAAATTGCAGGAGTGCTGGGCACACCGCCGTCCACGGTGAAGTCGCGGCTATATAGAGGACTGGAAGCGTTGCGCGGCACGCTTAAGGCAGGAGTCTCATGAGCGAAAATATTCATGAAAATATTCATGAACAGGCGCGGCAATTGATCTCGCAAGAGCGCATCGAGGGGATTCCGGCGTCAGAGAACTCCTGGCTGGCCACACATTTACAGGACTGTGAGAGCTGCGCGAATTTTGCGCGGACAACTTCCGCGGCTTTGCGCTCGTTGCAAACTATTCCGATTGCTCTGCCTACGGGGCTGGCGGAGCGCACGCAGTTCCGTGTGGGTTTGCGCGCGCAACAACTTCGCCAACACGAACCGCGCCGCCGCGCGCTGTGGATTGCGGCGGGCATTTCGTGGGCGACTGGCGTGGCCAGCGCACCTTATGTGTGGCGGGTTTTTGCCTGGCTCGGGGAACATGGCGGCGTTCCAAAGCTGGTGTGGGAAGCAGCGTTTGGATTGTGGTGGGCAGTTCCCGCGTTAATCGCGGCAGTGGTGTTGCTATCCGAGCACGAAAAACAAAGCGGCGAGCAATATTGGCTGCAGCGCAGCCAATAAATGTGAGCGCTTCGGAAGATACGTGAGTGTCAGTGGATCGGAAGAGCCGGTGAATTTTTTAATTACGCGAGTTGGATTTTGCAATTAATGAGGTCACAGCATGTCGGATCTGCAAGCTAACAGCACCTTCAGTGAAAAGATGAGGCGGATCCGTTTCCGCCGCACCAGGGAGAAAACGCGCTTTCGCGATGAGCTGCGCATCATTCCGAAATGGCTGATTGTCATGGTCATCGTGCTTTTCTTAATCGCGCAGGCGGCGTTTTACATTGCCAATTTTAGTGAACATGCGCTCGGTCCGCAGCCGGGCGAACTGTGGCCCTTTCCCAATAACCCCGCGCTTTCGGCGCTCACCGTTGCGGGAATCGTCACCGGCATGGGCATCCTGCTGGGGAGTTTATTTCTGGCGTTCGGCTACGTAAATCGCGACGCCAAGCGCCGCGGTATGAACTCGGCGCTGTGGACAATCCTTGTAATGGTGTTATCGCCGGGGTGGTTAGCATTGGGATTCTTTATTTACTTTTTGATGCGCGAGCCGCTGCCGTATAACTGCCCGCAATGCGGAGCGACAGTTGGGGCGCGATTTAATTATTGCCCTAACTGCAAATGCAATCTGCGGCCGACTTGCCCGCAATGCAAACGCGAAGTTGGCGAAACAGATAAATTTTGTCCTTACTGCGCTTGCGAATTGACGCCGGGAACGGTTACGGCGGGCTCGTCAGTGAATGAATCGCCTATTGTTCGCAGTTCCCTGTAGCTCATTCTCACCTCCGTGATTGTTTACATTGCGCGTGATTGTTGGGTTGTAGCCCTCTGTGATTGTTTAATTACTGCTACATCATTTCGACGGCGAGGGCTACGGCGTTGCCGCCGCCTAGGCAGAGCGCGGCGATTCCGCGCTTTAGGTTGCGACGTTGGAGTTCGTAAAGCAGAGTGACCAGGATGCGGGCTCCGGAGGCGCCGATGGGGTGGCCGATGGCGACGGCGCCGCCATTTACGTTTACTTTTTCGCGGTCGAGACGCAATTGGCGGGTTACGGCAATGGCGGCGACGGCGAAAGCTTCGTTGAGTTCGACGAGGTCGACATCCTTGTCGCGGTCCCAGCCGGTTTTGCTGAGCAGTTTTTCGACGGCGTCTACAGGGGCCATCATGACCCACTTTGGTTCGACTCCGCTGACGGCTTGAGCGACGATGCGCGCCATCGGTTTTTTGCCGAGTGATTGGGCGTGACGTTCGCTGGTGACAATTACGGCTGCGGCACCATCATTCGTGCCCGGCGCGTTGCCAGCCGTGACTGTTCCATCTTTTTTGAAGGCGGGCTTTAGTTTCGCGAGAGCTTCCATAGAGGTGTCTTCGCGAGGCGATTCATCGTATTTAATTACGATGGGCGCGCCTTTTTTTTGCGGGACTTCGATGGGAAGGATTTGCGCTTCAAAAAAGCAGGATTTTCGAGCGCGCACGGCTTTCTGGTGACTTTCAAAGGCGAAACGATCCTGCTCTTCGCGGGTGATGCCGTATTTTTCGGCGACCAGTTCGCCGGTCATGCCCATGTGGAAATCTTCGTAGGCGTCCCACAGGCCATCATGAATCATGGAGTCGACCAGCTTGCCGTCGCCGATGCGGTAGCCGGTGCGCGCTTGTGGAAGTAAATAGGGGCAATTGGACAGGGACTCCATGCCGCCGGCGACAACGATTTCCGATTCGCCGAGTTGCACGGCTTGCGCCGCGAGTGCGACCGCTTTCAGGCCTGAGCCGCATACTTTGTTGATGGTCATGGCGGCGACGCGCGGATCGCAGCCGCCTTTTAGGGCGGCTTGGCGAGCGGGATTCTGACCGAGGCCGGCCTGCACCACGTTACCGAGAATGGCTTCGTCAATTTGTTTGGGGTTGAGGTCCGCGCGACGTATGGCTTCGGCAACTGCTTTGGAGCCCAATTCAATGGCTGAAAAACTGGACAGGCCACCCTGAAATTTTCCTACGGGGGTGCGAACAGCGCTGAGAATTACCGGTGTTTCCATTTTCAATCTCCGACTACTGCCCACGGGGTGATCCTGGACGAGCTAACGGAGCCACGAGAAAGAATTTAGAAATTTTGCTCGTCGGCGCTGGGTCCGTATAGCGCGGGAACGGGAATATCCAAGGTGCGCAAGTACATGGTTAGCTGCGCGCGATGGTGAATGATGTGGTTGAAGCACATGCCACGGATCACGTTGTACTTCGGTAGGGAAAACAGAACTTGGCCTTTCCATTTCAGCGTCCAGATTTCACGGAGTTGGTCGTCTGTGAGGCTGGCGATGGCGTCGCGGCCTTTTTTGAGCTGCTCGTCGAATACAGGAAGCAGACGTGAATGGCCATCCACCTTGGGACGTTCGCTGCCCTCGATTTCGAAGTCAGACGTTTTGATGGTGGTTACCGCAAAATGCGGCAGGGTGGCGATGTGCGAGGCCATCCAGCCTAGCGTTCCCGATTTGGGATGGGGTTTCCAATCCCATTTATCGGCTGGAACGCGTTCGAGGGCCTTGCGGGTGTTTGCGCCTTCCTGGTCCCATTCGGTGACTAGCAGTTCGTTTATTGGCATGTGAGCTCCGAGCAGAGATGAGTGGGGATGACGACGATTGTACTGGAACACGGGAAAGGCAGGCAAACCTGGGGCATCGAAAAAATAGTGTGTACCCCTAAACCCCTATTTTTGCAAAAAGAGCTCAGCACGTATTGAAAACAAAGGATCAACGTTGCAAAGAGCGACAAAGAGTCCAGAAGTGGCTGACAATAATGGAGATACTCTGCGCATGGCCGAGATTTCGAGCTTCGAGGGCAGGACGTGACGGTGTTTTGACAAGAAAGCGACAGGATGGCGAGGCGATGAACTGCCAGGTAGGAACAATCCGATAGCGTGTTGCGCTAATCACGAGCTATTTTACTATATAGATATATAGTGACAAGCTAAATAAAAACGCAGAGCGGGTATTGTCACTAATGGAGCGATATCTCAGGCGTCCACGCTTTTCGAACGAGCAGATTCGTTGGTGTTGCGTTTCCTGGCTGGCCGCTGGAGAATCGCGGGATGGCTCACCAATTCACAACTTCGTACTTGAAGGATGCTATTGACTTGTTTCGTTACTACAAGCGGCTGGGGGACAACGCGATTGCGCAATGCCCTGACGATAAGCTGAGCGCGGAGATCGATCCGGAGTCGAATTCTGTAGCGATCATCGTGAAGCACATGGCGGGCAATATGCGTTCGCGTTGGAGCAATTTTCTGACGACGGATGGGGAGAAGCCGGACCGGCATCGCGATACGGAGTTTGAAGATGCGCCTGCGACGCGCGCGGAAATTACGGCGATGTGGGATGCGGGGTGGAACTACTTATTCGAAGCTCTGGCTTCCCTGACAGATACGGACTTATCAAGGACGATTACTATTCGCACCGAGCCTCATTCGGTGACGCAGGCAATCAACCGGCAGATTGCGCATTATTCGTATCATGTGGGGCAGATCGTTTATGTGGCGAGGCATTTTGCCGGAGGCAACTGGCGAACGCTAACGATTCCCAAGAAGAAGTCGGGCGAGTTTAACGCGCAGGTGGCTTCGGGGGAGAAGTCGCAGCGCTAAAGGTTGGAGGTTCCAATTCAGTTTGGATTGCGTTCCGCCTCATTTTAACTGCATATACCCTTGATCCATCGCGTTGTATAAAGCTCGGTGCATCCTTTGCGATCGCCCGGTTGCTCAAATGAGCGTTACTAATTATCGGCTCTCCCGCATCGTGACACATCCGCTGAACGGGATTGAAAACAAATGACCGTATCAACGCCTAGTTCGAACCTCGGCCGTCACGTGTTTGGGATAGCGGCTTTGTCCTATGGCCTCATTACGCTGACCTGGCACGACTATAACGACGGGCATCATCAACAGCGTTACATTGTCTACGCCGCAGCCGCCGCCCTGATCTTCGGTGGCGCTGCGATTCAGTTCGGTCGGACCGCGAAAGTGGGCGCAGCCGTCCTGGGTGCGGCTTATTTTGTCTTCGTCCTACTATGCGTGCCAGGAATCGCCGCCGCACCCCAGATCTACAATAGCTGGGGCAATTTCTTCGAGCAGTTCTCTCTCTTGAACGGAGCGGCGCTCGTTTATGCGCGCTTGTCATCCGCATGGTCGGCCGAAACGCTTAATCGGACGGGCCGCATTCTTTTGGGCATCTGTGCCGCTTCCTTGAGCCTCGAACAAGCGTTTTATCTTAGCGCTACCGCCAAGCTTGTTCCGAAGTGGGTTCCGCTAACTCAGATGTTTTGGGCGGTAACAACGACTGTTTTGTTCGCACTCGCGGCTGTGGCTCTTCTTACGAATCGCATGGCACTTCTCGCGAGTCGTCTACTGACAATGATGATCGTGAGCTTTGGGCTACTCGTGTGGGTACCGTTGGTTCTTTCGAATCCCCACAATCATACGAATTGGAGCGAAAACGCCGAGACCTTCGAGATTGCCGGAGCAATATGGATCCTCGCTGATCTCCTCGGCGAGCATCGGCTTGCGAACGTTAACAATTCCAAGAAGAAGTCGGGCGAGTTTAACGCGCAGGTGGCTTCGGGCGAGAAGTACCAGCGGTGACCGTCTTTCGGAAAGCGGCGATGCGTTCAGCACGCTCATCTGGGGGCATGGTCTCAAGTTGTTCTACCAAAATCTCTGTCATTTGCGACAGAAGCTCCTGGCGAGTCTTTGATTTCCTAGGCACTATTCCCTCGCATATAAAGGTTATCAACCCGATATGCCCACTACACTAGGTTCTAGCGTGCATTCGGAGTTATGACTTCGATGCTTCAGTGCGGGCGCGTGATACTCGGCACATCGATCTACTGGTTTTTCGCGTGTTCGCTTCCTCTTCGCCTGGCAATTGGATAGACTATGGAGCGGATGGCCACACTTTTTGAGATGGGATTGCCGGCGACGGCGAGTCCCCTGATGAATGTAAATGCGGCGCAGAGGCGCGCGATTACCCATGGGGCGGGACCGCTGCTGGTTATTGCGGGGGCGGGGACGGGGAAGACGCGGGTTATTACAGAGCGGATCCGGCACCTGCTGGAGACGGATGCTTCGCTGGCGGGCGAGAACATCCTGGGCTTGACCTTTACCAAGAAAGCGGCCGGGGAAATGAAGGCGCGGGTGGTGAAGGCCGTGGCCGAGCGGGGCAAGGACGTCACGCTGGCGACGTTTCACTCCTTCTGCGAGGCGCTGCTGGTGGAACTGGATCCCGGCCGGGTAATTCTGGACAAATGCGATCACTGGATTTTATTGCGGCGAAACCTGGCGCGGCTGCGGCTGGAAAAATACCGGCGGCTGCCGGACCCGGGACAGTTCCTGAATGATTTTCTGGAATTTTTCAGCCGCTGCCAGGACGAACTGGTTTCCTGCGAGGACTTTCAAGCTTATGCGGATGGCTTAGGAGCGAAACTGGAAGCGGAGCGCGAGGAGCTGGATGAGGATACGTACGCAGAGCGCGCCGATCAAGTGGCGCTGCAACAGGAAATTGCACGCGCGTACGGGGCCAGCGAGGCGTTGTTACGCGAGAAAAACCGAGTATCCATTAATTCGCTGATTACCGGCGCCGTGGAATTGCTGCAAAAAGATGCGGCGCTGCGAGAAAAGTTGCGGCAGCGTTACCGCTACATCCTGGTGGACGAGTTTCAGGATACAAATATTGCGCAAATCGAGCTGCTGGATTTGTTGTGTGCGGAGCCGCGAAATATTTTTGTGGTGGGCGACAACGACCAGGCCATTTACCGGTTTCGCGGAGCCTCATTCGCGAGCTTTTCCATTTTTGAAAAGAGATTCGCAGGATTGAAGGATACGGATGATCCGAGCCGGTACCGTGTGACGCTGACGGAAAATTACCGGTGCACGCCGAGCATTTTGCGGGTGGCCACGCACGTTATCGGACAGAACGCGCGCAGCGAGCGCTTCCCTCCCAAGGTGTTGACAACTTCACATCCCGAAGGAGAGAAGATTCGCATCGCGGAACTGGCGAATGCGGACGAGGAGTCGCGGTGGGTTACCGGCGAGCTGCAACGGCTGCACCGCGCGGGACACCGCTGGAAAGATTTCGCGGTGTTGTACCGGCAACACGCGCATCGCGATCAACTGGTGGAGGAACTTTCGCGGGCGAAGATTCCATTTGTGATCAGCAAGCTGTCGATTCTGGAGCATCCGCTGGTGCGGGATGTGGTGGCGTACCTGCGGCTGATCGCGGCGACATATGACGATGTGGCGTGCGCGCGAGTGTTGGCGGCGCCGGCCTGGCATATGGAGCCGGAAGACCTGGTGAGGCTGACGCAGCGGGCTTCGAAGAAACGCGGCGCGGCGCTGATCGATATTCTGCAAGCCCCGCAGACGGAACTGGCTTTCGATGCTTCGCAAGCTTCGGTACAGGTGCTGCTGGATTTTCTTTTGGCGCAACGAAAAACAATTAATCGGCGGAGCGCCAAGCAAATTCTGGGCTCGGTGATCGATTGGCTGGAGATTCGCGAGCGCGCGGCGGTGCAGGATCGAAAATATGTGACGCGGCTGGCGGAATTTGTCGTGGAGTGGGAATCGAAGAGCGATACGAAGGGCCTGGCGGAATTTCTGGAGTATCTAGATTATTTCGACCAGGCGGGCGGCACGGTGAGCCTGGAAGATGATGTTCCGGGCGATGCGGTGCACTTGATGACGGTACACGGGGCGAAGGGGTTGGAGTTTCCGCATGTGTTTTTGCTGCGGTTGAATAACAAGGCATTTCCGGCATCAGAGCGGACGCGGGTGTTTGAATTCCCTGCCGAGCTGATGAAAGAGGGTGCGCCAGCAGAGCAATTCCACATTCAGGAAGAGCGGCGGCTGTTTTACGTGGCGCTTACGCGGGCGCGGGAACGGCTGACGATTACGATGCTGACTGACAAAAAGGGCAAAGTGCCTACTTTTGTCGAGGACATCGTGATGGATCCAGTGGTGAAGCGGCGGGACGTGGTGCAGATGGCACCGCGAATGGCTCCGCGGGTCGCGAGTGATGAGGTTCCAAGTGGCGCTGTGGCGCCTTGGTTGTTTCCGGCTCCAATCGATCCACCGAGAATTTTTTCACGCATTGCTTCGTGGGCGGAAACATTTCATCCGCCTTCGCCAGAACCGCTGAAGCTGAGCCCTTCGGCGCTGGATAATTACCGCAGATGCCCGCAGCAATATTTATTTGGGCGGCTGTGGGCGCTCGAAGAAGGGCCGCGAGGTACGTTGACGTTTGGGCGGGTGGTACACGACACGATACGGCGAACGCTTGCGGAATTGCGCAAGGGCAACAAATTGCCGTTTGCGGAAGTGCAACGGATATTCGAGACGGAATGGAAGTCAGCGGGCTTTGAAGACGATTACCAGGAGAACGAATACAAGAAAGATGGGCTGGAACAGCTGAAGGTGTTTCATGCGGCGATGCTGGAAAGCCTGCCGGAAATTCTGGAGCAGGAAAAAACGTTCGAATTGCCGATGGAAAACAATGTGATCATTGCCGGGCGCATTGATCAGGTGAATGCGTTGGGGCGCAATGATGTGGAAATTGTGGATTACAAAACCGGGAAGCCGAAGAAAGATCTGGATGCACGGCGCGATTTGCAGTTGAGCATTTACGCGCTGGCGGCGGTGGAGATATTCGAATGGAACCCGGTGCGGCTGGTGTTTCATTACCTGCAAAACAATCAGATACAGACGACGACGCGGGATGCCAAGCAACTGCAGGACGCACAGAAGATTGTGCAGGAGGTGGCGGCGGATATTCGGGCGGGGCAGTTCCCGCCGAAGCCGGGGTACTTGTGCCGCAATTGCGCTTACCGGCCGATTTGCCCGAGCCATGAGGAAGCCTTGTGCTCGTAGACGGAGCTGGTAAACGGAATTGCTAGAGGCAGATTTTAGGCGGCGGAAAACAAGAAAGGGCGCTGCGAAAAAATCCGCGGCGCCCTTTTTTTCAATCTGATTGAGGTGCTACTTCCCTTTTTTTGTGGCGGTCTTCTTTGCTGGCTTCTTCTTCACAAACACCTCCGCAATTTTCAAATGGCCGGAAAAAATACGCTCGGCCCGCTATAGTTGTCTCACAAATAGCGCGCGCACACTAGCAACAAAAAACAAAATTTTTATGAAACGGTCAAGAAGCGAGACGGGCTAATGGGGCGCGGCGCCCGCGTAGTAGCCTTCGCGGGCGTCGACGGTGAGGCCTTCGCGCTTCACGCGCACTTCGATGGTGTGATAGTCGAGCGCGCTATTCGTTCCGGATGGGGAATAGGCCAGCGTGTATTGATTGCGGGCTTCTTCGGTAACGCGGGAATAGAGTTCTTCCATGGTGGTGCGCTTGGCGGCGAAGTATACGTCGCCTCCGGAGTCATGGGCGTAATCGACCAAGCGGCTGAAGCGGCGTTCGAAATAGGCGCTGCTGACGGCCACGCTATAGACGGAGATGCCGTAACGCAGCAACTCCTTCACGGTGGATTTGTAGTCGTGGGTATTGGTTCTTATTCCGTTGGCGCCGTCGGAAATCAGAAAAATGATTTTGCGGCGTTCGCGACCGCGATCTTTCAGGACTTGCGCGGCACTGTAGACCGCGTCGTCGAGGGCCTTGGTGGTCTGACCTTTTATGATGTTAACGGTAGGCGCGACATTGGGTGAATCTCCGATGGCGGAGTGGCCGTTGATGACCGGGCCGTCATTCATCGCCGGGGAAGGCGGCGCTACGGCGGGTTCGGTGTCCAACTCGGTGCGTTTTATTTCCGTGAGCAGTTTGTCCTGGTCCTTGATGAAGCCTTTGCCTTCATGAAAAAACTGATCAAAGCGGCAGACGTAGGCTTCATCGGCGGCGCTGATGCCGGCAACGATGGCGCGCAAGCTGGCGGCGACCTCTTCCGCATCTTTCCGTTTTAAATCATTGTCGATGAGGATGACCATGGAAAGGGGGAAGGCCTCGTTGCTGAAATAGGCGATGCGCTGCTCGACTTTGTCTTCGAAGATACGAAATTCGTCTTTGCGCAAGTCGGGGACGAGGCGGCCGGAACTGTCTTTAACGGTGACCGGTACGATGACCTGATTAACGGGGATTCTGATTATCTGGCCATTGGCGTTGGCCGGGGAATTGGTATCGGCGGGTGGCGGTTGCTGTTGCTGCTGGGCGTCGGGGGTCGGCGCGGGCGTATCTGGCTTAGGTTCCTGAGCGTTCATCGAAACCAGGGGGATAAGCAGGGTGGTCAGGGCGAGAATTACGGTTTTTCGTAGACTTTTCATGGGCCTCAAGCCAAACTTCCTGTCGGATTTAGCCTCTCGAGTGTTGCGGCTACACATCCATCCCGTCCGTTCACGGCATCGTAGATGCATGCTGGCCGCCAGAGGCGAGCAACAGCGGATTTCTTACAAAGGAAAGTATACATGGGTTCTTTGAGCAAGCTTGTGAGGGTGTGGGTTGCACTGAGCAGCGCGGCGACGCTCGCGATGCCGGCGGTTCCGCAGGAAGCCGGTGGTCAGGGACCGGTGATCAAGTCGCAAGTGAACTTGGTCAACGTGTTCGCGACGGTTCGCGATAAGAATAAAAGGATTGTGGGTGACCTCAAGCAGGAAGACTTCAAGATCATTGAGGATAACCAGGACCAGAAGATTGCGTTTTTTTCGAAGGAAGTGAGCCTGCCGATCACACTGGCACTGTTGCTGGATACTTCCGGCAGCGAGCAGGACATGCTGGGCGCGATTCAAGCGGCGGGCAGCCAGTTCCTTGACCGGGTGCTGCGTAAGGGCGATGAAGCGCTGGTGATGTCGTTTGATACCGATGTGGATATGCTGTCGGACTTCACGGATGATCGGGCGCAGTTAGATCGCGCGGTGCGGCGGGCGCGCATCAACACGCCGGGCGGAGGAATGATCGCGGGGAATCCCGGGCCGATTGGCAACCAGCAGATGACGGGGACGGCGCTCTATGATGCAATCTACTTGGCGAGCGGAGAAAAATTGAATACCGAGGCGGGGCGCAAAGCGATCGTGATTGTTACTGATGCGCAGGACGAAGGCAGCAAAGTCAGGATTGAAGAAGCGATTGAGTCGGCGCAGAGAACGGATTCGGTGATCCACGTTTTGCTGGTGGCGGACAGGAGATTTGGCGGCGGGAATGGCGGGGTTGCGAAGCGGCTTGCGGATGAAACCGGCGGGCGAATGATTTCGGTAAACTCGGAGAAGAAATTAAAAGAAGCCTTCGATGAAATTTCGGACGAGCTGCGCAGCCAATACACGCTGGGGTATTACCCGAGTAACGCGGCGCGGGACGGGAAATTTCGCAAAATTAAAGTGGAAACGAATAACCACGATTTGAAAGTGCTGGCGCGGAAAGGCTATTACGCTCCCAAGGCGGAGGCGGCTTATCTAGGCGAGCCGGCGGGCGGAGTCGCTGATCCGGTGGCATTGGCTCGCGCGAAGTAACCGCGTCTGGCGCGCACCTGGTAGCCCTTATGGTCGGGCGTTTCGATGCGGATTCTGTGGTAGCGGCCATCCACAACGTAATTGGTGGGGTTGTAGGCGATGGAGTATTGGTTACGCAGCTCGTCACCAATGTCCTGGAACGATTGGTCTAGATCATCCACGTGGTAGGGGAAAAAAGCGCGGCCCCCGGTTTCTTCCGCTAAATCCTGCAAAATCTGATCGCCGCTGGTGAGGTGGTTCTTGCGATTGGCGGCCTTGGATGGATCGGTTTGCGAAAGCGCGATCCATTGCGTGCTGGTGCTGATGGTGTAAATCACCACGCTGGCGCGTTGGGCCATTTCGATGGCTTCGGCGCGAGTGTGAGTGGAGAGATTGTCATCGCCGTCGCTGATTAAAATCATCACGCGGCGCACGACGTCGGGCTGATCGCCGGGTGGACGGGGCGGGTGGCTCAATTCATTCAAGCAGGCCGCGTAGATGGCGTCGTAGATCGCGGTGCCGCCGCCGGCGCGGGTCTTGAAAATTTCGTCGCGCAAGGCTCCGGCGTCGCCGGTAAATTTTTGAATCACTTGCGGCTCGTCGTCAAAGGTCATGACGAAGGCTTCGTCTTTGTTATGGCGCAAGACGCTGAATAGGAAATTAGTGGAGGCGTCCTGTTCGAACTTCAGGCGGTCGCGAATGCTGTTGGAAGTGTCGAGCAACATGCCTATGCGCAGCGGAAGATCGGTTTGCCTGCTGAAATAGCGAATTTCCTGGGGCGCTTTATCGTCAAAAATTTTGAAGTCGGCTTTTTCCAGGTCAGGGACGAGTTTGTTGCGGCGATTTAGAACGGTGAACAAAATGTCCACGAGGTTGACGCGGCTCTGGATTACGGTGGGATTCTGGCCTGCTGGTGGCGCTTGCGCGTCATTGGCAGGAGCTGTGGACTGCGACGGCGGCGAGGGGGGAGGGGGCTGTTGCGCGCAAGGTCGCGCCGGCAAAAGCAATATGGCGACCGCGAAGGCTAAAATTAAAAATGGTTTGCGTTGCATGTGTCCAGATTATAGGTACCCGTGGAGTGCAGCGTCAATTTTCGCCGGGTCACCGCCGACGCTCGTAGCGAGGATGTACAGGAAGTTGCATAACTCGACGGGCAACGGAGCGCGGATCTCCATTCTTTCGCCTGTTCGAGGGTGAGAGAAAACAATTTTTGCGGCATGCAGGAAATTGCGCCCTAGCGGCGGGATGGAAATGTCGCCCACACGCAATTGCGCGGCAGCTCCGTAAAGGGTGTCGCCTACCACAGGATGTTTGAGCGCGGAGAAATGGACGCGTATCTGGTGGGTGCGGCCGGTGTGAAGCTGGACCTCGAGCAGAGTAGTGGCGTCGATCCGAAGCAGGGTGCACCAGTCGGTGCGCGCTTCGCGCGAGTTGGCAATTTTCGGGCCTCGAAACGTTTTTTGTTCTGCGGCCATGCGCACGCGCTTGATTGGATCGCGGCCGATGGCCAGCTCGATTCGTCCGCTGGTGGTTTCGAACGAGCCTTGGACCAGCGCGATGTAGGTTTTATTTACGGCGCGCTGGCGAAAGGCTTCGCCGAGGCGCGCGTGGGCCGCGTCTGTTTTGGCGACTAAAATGACTCCGGAGGTTCCCTTGTCGAGGCGGTGAACTATTCCGGGACGCAAGGCGTCACCCAATTGCGAGAGGGACTGGCCGCGGCCCAGGAGGGCGTTGACCATGGTGCCGCTGGCGTTGCCTGCGCCGGCGTGGACGGTCATGCCCGCGGGCTTATTCACGGCAATGATGTCGGGATCCTCAAACAAAATGTCGAGGGGGATAGACTCCGCATGCGCTCGCAACGGAGGGCGGGCCTTGGGATTTACGGCGACTTTTTCGCCAGCATGCAGCCGATGCGCCGCTTTAGACGGTTTTCCATCGACCAAAACGAGGTCGCCATCAATCAATTCTTTAACGCGTGTGCGGCTTAGCTCCGGATACCTGGCGGCTACGGCATGGTCGAGGCGGTCTCCGGTTTCGTCGGCCAAAACCTCGAAGGAGAGAACGAAATTCTCTTCCGGCTCGGGAAGCGCTTCGGTTTTGATTTCTTTTTTACCGCTCATGCTGAGCCTTGCAATTACGGGAGAGTGTCACTGCGACGCTTTTCATCATTAAGAATAGTTTAGGCAGGATTGTTCAGGCGCGCTTTTTTGCGGATACTGTCGCGTCAAGATTGGAGCCAAAGATGGCATCGAGCAAGATCAGCGCGGCTCCGATGGTGATCGCGGAATCGGCGACATTAAAAGCGGGCCAGCGGTAGGAGCCAATCCACACTTCGAGGAAATCGGTGACGCCACCATGCAAGATGCGGTCGGTGACATTGCCAGTCGCGCCCGCGATCAATAGAGCAAGGCCTGCAAAAGTCATGGGGCCGCCGGTCTTACCGGCGATCAACAGCCAGACCAGAATGATCGCTACCAGAATCGAACCAGCGATCAGGATGGATTTCATCCAAGGCGAATTGGAATCAGCAAAAAAGCTAAAGGCGATTCCGGGATTTGTGCTGTGCACCAGATAAATTAGATTGTGCACGACCTCGCGGCGGTAACTTTCGGTGGTGGAAACTTCAAACCACGCTTTGGTGGCGCGGTCGGCGATGACCACGGCAAGGGTGAGCCACAACCATCGCAAGCGCGGCGGAATTTGCACTAGGTATTCGCTTTCAACGCGACGATATCGTTCGCTCGCGTATCGATGTTAACGCCTATGATGTGGTTCAAAAAATTGACCTGCTAAACTGCGCTTTCGATTTCGGCCAAGGCTGCGGTGCACCGCTCACACACGGTGGGATATCTGAGGTTCTCGCCCACATGGGTGGAATAATTCCAGCAGCGTTCGCACTTGGTCCCGTCCGCACGTTCGATCTTGATGGCGAGCCCGGGAAGCAAATCGCTTTGCGCCGCGCCGTCTGGAGTGGAAGGTTCAACCTCCACTTGCGAGACAATAAAGAGCGCGGGCAGAACGCCGCGCCTTTCTAGCAGCAATTTCTGCAATCCCGCCGCTTCGCTGCGGGCGTAAAGCTTTACTTTGGCCTCCAGGCCGCCGCCAATGGCCTTGGCCGCGCGCGCCTGTTCGAGCGCCACCAACACCGCGGAGCGCACTTGCGCGAGGCGCGCCCATTGTTCGGCGGCTTCTTTGCTGATTCCGCTCACCAGCGAATCCGCGTCGGCGAATTCGGCCTGATGCACACTGCTAAAGGCTTGTGTGCCCACCGGAAGCATCTTCCAAATTTCTTCAGCGGTAAATACCAGGATGGGCGCGAGCAATCGCACCAAGGCGCTGGTAATTTTCCAGACGGCAGTCTGCGCGGAACGGCGCGAGGTGCTTCGGGGCGCTTTGGTATAGAGGCGGTCCTTCAACACGTCAAAGTAGAAGGAGCTGAGATCCACGACACAGTAATCGTGAATGGCGTGATATACACGATGAAACTCATATCCGGCGTACCAGTCGCGACATTTGCGAGACAGCTCCGCGGTACGCTCAAGCATCCAGCGATCGATTTCCTCCATTTGCTCATGGGGAAGCGCGTCGCGGGACGGATCGAAACTCGCTACGTTGCCGAGCGCGAAGCGAAAGGTGTTGCGAATCTTACGATAGGCTTCGCTGAGCTGGGTCATTACCCGTTCGCTCATCTTCACGTCGGCCTGATACTCCTGCGAAGCCACCCACAGACGCAGAAGGTCGGCACCCCATTTTTCGCAAATCTCGGCGGGCTCGACGACGTTGCCTAATGATTTGGACATGGGGCGGCCTTGCTCATCGAGGGTCCAGCCATGGGTCACCACGCCGCGGAAAGGCGCGGCATTTTTAATTCCGGTGGCGACCAGCAGTGAACTTTGGAACCAGCCGCGGTACTGGTCGGGACCTTCGAGATAAATATCGGCAGGCCATTCGGGGCCATGCAAGACCGCGAGGTTGGAAGAACCGGAATCAAACCACACATCGAGGATATCGTGCTCCTGACGCCATTTGGTGGAACCGCACGAACACTGCGTGCCCGCGGGCAACAATTCTTCCGGGGTATGCTGATACCAGGCGTCGGCGCCTTCTTTTCTGAACCAGTCCAAAACATTTCGTAACGCGGCGAAATCTTCAAGACGTTTTCCGCAGGTGTCACAATAAAACACGATGATGGGCACGCCCCAGAAGCGCTGGCGCGAAACGCACCAATCGGGGCGTTTTTCCACCATTTCGTAAATACGTTCCTCGCCCCAGGCAGGAATCCATTTCACGCCCTCAACTTCATCGAGGGCCTCCTGGCGAAACGTTTTATCGCGACCGGGCACGATGGCGTCCATTTTGATAAACCACTGCTCAGTGGCGCGGAAGATCACTGGATTGTGACAGCGCCAGCAATGCGGGTAAGTGTGTTTGTATTCGTGATGGGCGAGCAGAGCGCCGTGATCGCGCAGAAGCTTGACGATGATGGGGTTGGCTTCAAAAACATTTTTGCCTTTGTACTCGGGCAATCCTTCCAGATAAACGCCGCGATCATCGAGAGGTGCGTAGGTTTCCAAACCATATTTCTGGCCAGAATAAAAGTCGTCGGCGCCATGACCGGGGGCGGTGTGCACGATTCCGCTGCCCTGATCGAGGGTGACGTAATCAGCCAAGATGCCGGGGACCTGGAGAGACAGAAAAGGATGCTGAAACTTGCGGCCTTCAAATTCGCTGCCTTTGAATGTTTCGCGGACGCGGGCTTCCTTGATATTGCATTCGGATTGGAGCGCGGCGATGCGGTCGACGGCGAGGAGCAGGGGGCCTTTTTCGGTGTCTACCACGGCGTAGTCATAGTCGGGATGAAAGGCCAGCGCGCGGTTGTGGGGCAGCGTCCAAGGAGTGGTGGTCCAGATGACGGCGCTAACTTCATTGCCGGGATTCTTGCCATCCGCGATGGCGAATTTCACCCACACGGATGGGCTGGTGTGATCTTCGTATTCCACTTCCGCTTCCGCTAACGCGGTTCTGTCGTGAAGGCACCAGTAGACGGGCTTGCGTCCCCGATAGACGTAACCTTTTTCCATGAATTCCAGAAAAGCGCCAGCGATGGTCGCTTCGTAATCAAAATTCATGGTGAGGTAGGGATCGTTCCAGCGACCGAAAACACCGAGGCGCTTAAAATCGCGCTTATGCTGTTCCACGTAGCGATTCGCGAATTCGCGGCAAAGTTTCCGAAATTCCGGAGCGGATACGGTGGCTTTGCCGCCAAGTTCTTTTTCGACTTGCGTTTCGATGGGCAATCCGTGGCAATCCCAGCCAGGCACGTAGGGCGCGTAATGGCCGGCCATGCTTTCGGATTTGACGATCATGTCTTTTAGAATTTTGTTGAGACCGGTGCCGAGATGAATGGTTCCTGTCGGGTATGGGGGGCCATCATGCAAAACAAAAAGGGGCTTGCCTTTGCGGGTCTGGAGAATTTTTTCGTAGAGATGAGCCTCTTCCCAGGCCGCAAGCTGTTTAGGCTCGTTCTGCGGCAAGCTGGCTTTCATGGGGAAATCGGTCTTGGGCAGGTTCAGAGTTTTCTTTAATTCCAGTGGTTCGGCCATGAGCTGAGAAATGGAAAGTCCCCTTTTGTCGCTGGCGGTCGTTGATGGCGCGGAATAATTTCATCCGCGCATCATCCGCCCATTTGGCCAGCGCGATAAACGCCTTTTTCCCGCATTTATACCGCGTCGTGTTGCTGGAAAGTGGTATATGACGGGAAACATCGGAAAGCCGGTTAAATGCGTATGTTACAATGAATAGCAGACGATGTCAGCCGCGTGGCTCGCGCAACCTTTCCCGGGGAACGCGAATCATACCCGGCTAGGCACGCTTAATGCGCAATAGTTGCGTCTAAACCGAGAGAAGACGGTACCGGGTAGAATGATCCATCTTTTGCCGACTCAGCCTCAGCCGCCTAAGGCCAAGGATTCCAGCGTAGAGTCGTCGACTCCGCTGCCGCGATTCGGGACCCCTAGCCGATTTGTCACCGATGGTTTCTGGGGCAACCTCAAACAATTCCTGACGGAACGTCCGGTGAAACTGCACGGAGATGTTCATTCTCCGTTGATGCCTGAAAATTACGGTGACGGATTTAAAGAGAACTTGAAAACGGTTCTTAAGTCCGGGCCGGTGCCCAAGGGTCCCACCAATAGCCGGCTGGAAGTAGCGTGGGGCGCGGGGTTCGGCGGGTTCACGGACCGCATCAAGGAACTGTTCTTTCCGGTGAAGCAGCCGCCCGCGCAGTGGACCAGCAAACCGGTTAAAGTTAAGGATATCTGGTCGAAGGACGAGAATTTTGGGTGGACGCAGATAATTTCGATCGGGCTGCACGTCGGGATCATTACGCTTCTGGTTGTTCCTCTTTTCACACATATTTTGCCTGGCTCCACACAAGCTAAAAATAAGTTTGATTCGACTCCGCTGGATATTTCGCCGTATATCGCGAAGCTGCCTGCGGGCACGAAGAAGGCTGGCGGCGGTGGTGGCGGCGGCGATCGGTCGATTACGCCTCCTACCAAGGGGCGCGCTCCGAAATTTTCGTATACGCAATTCACGCCACCTGAGGCCACGATCAAGAATCTCGCGCCGAAAATGCCGATGGATCCGACACTGCTCGGACCGCCGGAACTGAAAATTGCGAATCCGCCACTGACGAATATGGGCGATCCGATGGCGGGCGCGGTAACCATGTCGGGCGGACCTGGCGGTGGCGGCGGTATTGGCGTAGGCACGAGCGGCGGCATTGGCAGCGGCACGGGCGCGGGCCTGGGACCTGGCGAAACTGCGGGCACGGGCGGCGGCGCTTTCCGCGCGGGTGTGAATGGAGTGGGGTCACCGCAGTGTATCTACTGCCCGCAACCGGAATATTCGGATGAGGCTCGGAAAGCAAAATATCAAGGGACGGTTTTGCTGGACGTAACGGTAACGGCAGATGGACGCGTTACGAACCCCATCGTGATTAAAGGGCCGGGACTTGGGCTGGAAGAAAAGGCGCTGACGCAGGTGCGCAACTGGAAAATGCGGGCGGCGTTGGGGCCTGGCGGGAAACCTGTGGCGTGTCGCGTGCAAATTGAAGTTACTTTCCACCTTTACTAGAACAAGCTAAAAGAGGAGTTTTGTGCGCGCGAGCGCACGGAAATGGCCAATCTCCCGGATTGGCTGATTACTGCTGATTAGTCAATCCAGAGTGTCTGTGCGAAAGCAACACCATCGATGTTCGGTGCGCCGGCTGGGCGTCAATCTGCTACGATTTGCCAATGATGAAAACGCGAATGGCCATAGTGGCTGGCTTGCTTGGCTCATTGCTGGTCTTATTGTTAATAGGGGCGAGGTCGTCGGCGCAAACAGCTACGGGGACGGGCGGGCTGCAGCTCACGGCAAAAATCACGCCCACGGCGGCACGACCTGAACCGGTGCGGCAATTCACGTTTTACATTCTGAGCAAGAGCTATGCGGACGTTGCGCAAGAAGTGGAAGCCGGCGACGTCATCCCCTCTCGCGATAAATTTATCGACGAGTTGAAAGTTTCACCGGAATTGAAGGAATGGCTGAAGGCACACGAGATTCTGGATTTGACCATGCCGGGACTGGACAAAGCGCTGACGGCGGATGATGTGCTGCACGTGCCTGAATTTTTGCTGGCTTACCAGCGTACGAATAGCGGCGGCGTGACGAATGGGATTCCGAAACCGAAATATAAGGATGCGGACAAAACCGATCATCCGGAGAAATACGAAAAGCAATCGCAGGAATACTACAGCGCCCTGCGCAAATTTATTCGGCTGCACCCGGAAACGATGAGCGGGATGGAACTAGAGTTGGATGCGGTGAATCCGCAGCGGAAATGGGCAAAAATTGAAAGCGATCACAAGAGACATGTGCAGCACCTGGCACCCGATGTGGCGCAGACAAAATATTTGGTGGCGAAGGCGGATACGGATCTGGATGGGCGCGCGGGCGTTTCTGGATTGCCGGCGGGAAGTTACTGGGTGAGTTCACTGAATCTGGACGCCGATGCCGGAGATACTCGAGTAAGGTGGGATGTGCCGGTGGCGATTCAGCCGGGGCAGACCACGCGTGTGGAGTTGAATAATTTGAACGCAACGGACGCGCGCGCCACTTCTGCTCCCTGAAATAAGCCAACGCGAATATGGGTAGCCTCTCGCGCTGGATCTTCTTTAACATTTTCGTGCTGATTGCTGTGGCGCTGGATCTGGGCGCATTTCATCGCAGGCCACATAAGATTGGGCTGCGCGAAGCGGCGATCTGGAGCGCGGCGTGGGTCGCGCTGTCGATACTTTTTGGGGTGGGCGTGTTTTGGTTTCTTGGAAGGCAACCAGCGCTGGAATTCTTCACCGGATATCTGATCGAAAAAGCGCTGAGCATCGACAATCTGTTTTTATTTCTGGTGATTTTCCGGGCTTTTTCCGTGGATGAGCGGGTGCAACATCGTTTGCTCGCCTGGGGAGTGCTGGGCGCGCTGGTGATGCGGGGAATCATGATTGCGATGGGCGCTGCGCTGGTGGCGCGCTTTGCGTGGATCATGTACGTCTTCGGGGCGTTTCTGGTTTACGCGGGAATCCACATGCTTTTGATTCGAACGCGGGAGACGCATCCTGAACAGAACAAGATTTTTCAATTCGCGAGCAGGCATTTGCGGGTTACGCACCAATATCATGGCGAGAGGTTTTTTGTGCGTTCGAACAAACAGTTATTTGCGACGCCATTGTTTTTGGTGCTGCTGGTGGTGGAAATCACCGATATCACGCTGGCGGTTGATTCGATTCCAGCGATTTTTGGCATCACTCACGACGCGTTTATTGTGTACACCTCGAATGTGTTTGCGATACTGGGATTGCGGGCTATTTATTTTTTGCTGGCGGGGGCGCTGCGGCGGTTGCGTTATCTGACGGTGGGGCTTTCCGGAGTATTGATTTTCATTGGAGCAAAGATGATTGGCGAACCGTGGGTGCACGTTCCGGTGCACATTTCGCTGGGAGTGGTGGCGGGGATACTTCTGGTGGCGCTTATCACCTCGCTGATGTCGCCTGTGCAGGGTGCCCGATGGACAGGCTGGCGGTAAAATCATGCAGGGCCCTGATCGGTAGAACTTAGAACTTATGATGGCAAACGCGATTTCCTCCGCGATTAGCAAGCTGTCGGCTGCCGAAGAATCCAGGCGGACGGCTGGCGCTTCGGAAATTTACCGGCAGGGGCGGGCTCCGGCGGAGCGAGCGATCCCACCTTGGTGGGAGGATGCGGAATTATCTGAGTTGCTGTTAAACCCAAAGCCGATCGTTACCGTAGGTGTAGCAGTGCGGCGCGAAACGTTCGCGAGGATTCGCGCTGCGAATGGGCAGCCGGCGCTAGCGGAGGTGCCGGCAGAACAGGATGCCGAGGAATTTGAGCTACATTTTGGGGATGGCGTCGAATTGGATGTGCTGACGAGTAGAGAGCCAAACGGTCAGGGAGCAATCGCGCGTTTTCTGGCCAAATTCGGCGAGGGCGTTCAGCAGGTGGAGTTTCGGTGCCGGAATGTAGATCGTGCGATGGGTATATTGCGCGAGCGGTTTGGTGTGGCGCCCATTTATCCTAAAGCGCGGGCCGGGGCTAACGGTTCGAGAGTAAATTTCGTTTTGGTACCAGTTCCGGGCGCGGGTGCTGAGAACGCCAAAGTGCTAATAGAACTTTACGAATTGTCCTAGCGGCGATTCACTCGCCACTCTGTTGGATCATTTTGGCGACCAAGCCAGTCCATCCGGTCTGATGATTCGCGCCGAGGCCGGCGCCATTGTCACCATGAAAAAATTCGTAAAAAAGAACCAGGTCGCGCCAATAGGGATCGCTCTGGAAAATCTCAGTGCCTCCATACACGGCGCGACGGCCCTTATCGTCGCGCAGAAAAATACGGGTCAGGCGGCGTGATATTTCGGCGGCCACTTGCCAGAGATTAGCCTGGTTGTTCGAAGCTGTGGGACATGCGAGTTTGAAATCTTCGCCATAGTAATAATGGTATTTCTGCAGCGATTCGACCAACAGGTAGTTCACGGGAAACCAGATGGGGCCGCGCCAGTTCGAATTGCCGCCAAATGTTCCGGTGGCGGATTCCGCGGGCTCGTAGTTCACGCTGTTTACCGTGCCATTGAAGTGTAACTCGTAGGGATGATCTTTATGATAACGGGACAACGCCCTGATGCCGTAGGGAGAAAGAAATTCCGATTCGTCGAGCATACGAGAGAGGACACGGCCCAATTGTTTTTTGCTCACTAAGGAAAGCAACAGGCGCGTGCCACGAGGCGAGGTTTGCGACATATCAATGTGGTCGGGGACATCGGGATGATTGTCGATGAACCATTGCATGCGGCGCTTAAAGCCCGGCAGCTTATCGATGGCTTCGGGTTCCAGAGTTTCCACCGCGAACAACGGGATGAGGCCCACCATGGAGCGGATCTTCAGGAAATGGTCTTCGCCGTTGGGGAGGTGGAGAACGTCGTAGTAAAAACCGTCTTCTTCGTCCCACAGCGATTTCGCGTGTGAACCAAAATTGTTCATGGCATGGGCGATGTAGACGAAATGTTCAAAAAATTTGCTGGCGATATCTTCGTAAGCGGGATCTTCCTGGGCAAGTTCGAGAGCAATGGCTAGCATGTTGAGGCAATACATGCCCATCCAACTGGTGCCATCGGACTGCTCGAGATGGCCGCCGGTGGGGAGAGGGGCAGAGCGGTCGAAAACGCCGATATTGTCGAGACCGAGAAAGCCGCCTTGAAAAATATTGGAACCGTCGGGATCTTTGCGATTCACCCACCAGGTGAAATTCAAGAGCAGCTTATGAAAAACTTTTTCGAGGAATGCACGATCGGCCACGCCGCGAACGCGACGCTCGATTTTGTAAACGCGCCAGGCGGCCCAAGCATGAACCGGTGGATTCACATCGCTGAAGGCCCACTCGTAGGCAGGCAATTGGCCGCTGGGATTCATATACCATTCGCGCAGCAAGAGCACGAGCTGTTCTTTCGCGAAGTCGGGGTCGATGATGGCGAGTGACACGCAGTGAAACGCAAGATCCCAGGCCGCGTACCAGGGGTATTCCCATTTATCGGGCATGGAAACAATGTCGTCGTTATACAGTTGGGTCCAATCCTTATTTCTGCCGTTCCAGCGCTCCTCTGGTGGAGGCGGTTGGGCAGGATCGCCGGTAAGCCAGGTGAGGACGTCGTAGTGGTAAAACTGCTTGGACCACAACATTCCGGATAGGGCCTGACGCATTACGGAGCGGGCATCTTCGGAAATATCCTTGGGCACACGACAAGCATAGAAATCGTCGGCTTCTTTTTGGCGCAATTCGAAAAGATCGTCGAAACCGGTACCGAAATCGTTGGCGGCTGGAATCTTTTCGCTCCGGCCGGCGTGTGCTGGCGAGCTGACAATGCTCACCTTCTTTGAATCAGTGTTCTTCGCACCTAGAGGGTCGATATCGGTGAGACGCAACTTCAGCGTAGTGCTATCACCAGGGTCGAGTGTGAGCGGGTAGTACGCGGCCATCTTGGTGCCAGTTTGCTGGGGATTTATCGCGGCTTGATTTTTGTGAATGAGATATTCATGGAAAGCGTCTTTGACGAAGGGGGTGGGATTTTGTGTGGCGAAAATGCGCTCATAATTCGTCTGGTTCTCGGTGAAAAGCAGTTGTGGCTGACCGGCGCACAGTAGCCAGCGCTTGCCGTATTGCCAATGTTGGACCTCGACACAGTGGCAGTTATCCGGCTCGCTCACTTTACGCATGGTGGGACGGCGGTCGTCCTTGCCCCACGACCACGTGTTGCGAAACCATAGCGAGGGCAAGAGATGAAGTGTGGCGGGTTCCGGGCCGCGATTCACGACAATAATTTTGATGAGAATATCTTCAACGTCGGCCTTGGCGTACTCGACGAAGACGTCGAAGTAGCGATTCTCGGCGAACACGCCAGTTTCCATGAGTTCGAATTCAGGCTGAGTGCGGTCGCGACGGCCGTTCTCGGCAACTAATGCATCGTAGGGAAATTCCGCTTGCGGATATTTGTACAGCATCCGCATATAGCTGTGGGTGGGCGTGGAATCGAGGTAGAAGTAATATTCCTTCACATCCTCGCCATGATTTCCCTGATGGCCGGTAAGACCGAACAGGCGCTCCTTCAAAATCGGATCGCGGCCGTTCCACATGGCGAGTCCGAAACAAATCATCTGGTGGCGGTCGCTGATGCCTCCGATACCGTCTTCGCCCCAGCGGTACACGCGCGATCTGGCGTGGTCATGGGGAAAATATTCCCAGGCGGTGCCGTACGGGCTGTAGTCCTCGCGCACGGTGCCCCATTGGCGCTCCGACAAGTACGGTCCCCAGCGCTTCCAATATTTCTTGCGAGTACGCGTTTCTTCGAGGCGTTCGTCTTCCCGGGTCTGCAGTCTCGGCATAGGGCGTAGTTTTGGACGGGATATCTAAAATTATTTAATTTATTCTTGCATCAACTGCTAAGGCTGAGTCGAGCGCAGTTGCGCTCTCGGGCTTCTTCCGGCAATAAGTACGCTTCATTTGATGCACGTGAGCCGGAGAAGGCGCAGTAAGGAGTAAAACAGATACGACTAACGGCTGATTTAGATGCGCTGCTCGGCGTTAGGTACAATTGCGGGGCTCGACGCCACAACAGGTTCCGGTGCCACCGAAAAAGTTTTCCAGCCACGTCGCGATAAACTCCAATAAATAAAATAACCGGAGGCGGCGGCACAAGCTAGCAAGACAAGTCCTGGGAGCCATTCCTGCAGCACCAACTCGCCTATGGCGAACATGCAACAATAGACCAGGGTGCAACCCATAATCCAATCGAAGGTATTTGCGCCCAGATCGCGTACCGGGGCGATTTCGGGGGCTAGCGCGGCGATCCTCTGCCAGCCGATCACCGTGGGGTGCACCCGGCGGTAGAATTTCACGAGGCGTTCGTCGGATTCGGGCCTGGTAATCATGGTGGTCGCCAACCACACCACCGTGGTGGTGATGGTAGTGATCAACGCTGCTTTGGCGAAGACCACGGAATCGTTGCCTGAAAAATGCACACGTTGAAGTGAGATGGACACCACGAACGCGGCAATCATAGCGGAGATTTCGCTCCAGGCATTAATGCGCCACCAATACCAGCGCAGCAGCAAAACACTGCCAGTTCCCGCTCCCATGCCCAGCAGCAATTGCCACGCGGACTGAATGGAGTTAATGTTTGCGGCCGCGTAGCCGCTAAGAATGACCAGCATCACAATAAAAACTTTGCTCACGAACACGTAGTGTTTGTCGGTGGCTTTGCGCACAAGAAATCTGCGGTACAGATCGTTGATGAGGTAGGAAGTGCCCCAGTTCAATTGGGTGCCAACGGTGGACATAAATGCGGCCAGGAAGGCGGCGACCATCAATCCGCGGAGTGCGGGGGGAAGAAAATCGCGCAGCACCATGACGTAGCCTTTTTCAGGCTCGGCGGCAAATTCTAAGCTGGGACGCAAGCCGCCATGAGGGGAATAAACGGCGACAGCTACTAGACCGGTTAGAATCCATGGCCAGGAACGCATGGCGTAGTGTGCGATGTTGAACCACAACGTTGCGCCGAGTGAATTTTTTTCGTCCTTGGCACTGAACATGCGTTGAGCTACGTAGCCGCCACCGCCGGGTTCCGCTCCGGGATACCAACTAGCCCACCATTGCACAGCGAGGTAGAGACAAAAGGTAATGACCGGGAGAGTCCATAAGGCGTCGGTGGTCCAGCCCAGATGGAAGGAAGGAAAAAAGGAGAGAATCGATCCGGTGGGTTGTCCCGATTGACGCACCGCGCTATCCACGTGCAACAACTGGATTTTCAGCATGGTCATGCCGCCAAGTTTAGAGACGGCAATCCAGGCCAGCACCACGATCATGGTCATCTTCAGAATAAATTGGAACAGATCGGTGACCAGGACGCCCCAGAGGCCGCCGATAAATGTGTATATGCCGGTGAAGGGCACGAGGATCAGGACGCAGATTAACAGGGCGGTGTGCGCCGGGGCTCCCAGGGTGTAATGGAGAAGCACATGGCCACCCACGGCAATTTGCAGCACGCGTCCGGCGGCGAGGGCTTCGCCAAGTAAAACAGTGGTGATGCTGATCATGGCTTTGATGACCCAGCCAAGGATCAAGCAATTCATCAGCGCGCCAAGGTAAATGGCGCGAAAACCACGCAGGAAGGCGGCAGGCTTGCCTTCGTAGCGGAGCTCGACAAATTCAACGTCGGTAAGAATTTCAGCGCGGCGCCAATATCGCGCAAAGAAGAAAACAGTCATCATGCCGCACAGACATTGCGACCACCACAGCCAATTCCCGGAGATGCCGTTCTTGGCGACCAAGCCGGCAACCAAGAGAGGAGTGTCGGCGGCAAAGGTGGTGGCGACCATGGAGGTACCCGCAAGCCACCACGAAACATTACGCCCGGATACGAAAAATTCTTCGGTGCTGCCCGACGAGCGCCGACGGTAATACAGACTGATCAACAGATTGAGCAACAGGTAGGCGGCGATTACGATCCAGTCGGTGGTGGTCAGTGCCATCTTGGGTGTCTACTCTCCTGCTGCGTGTGAGTGGTGGCGCCCATTGAGATGCGCCTAACCGGTCACGTGGTCAGGTTAAATCGTTTTAGTAATGGCCGGGCCAGCAATTCATGGCGCGGATGTTGTAGTCTATCGGGACGCGCGAAGCACAGAATGGTGGCCCAGAAAAGTCTAAATGGCAAGGGTGACAGTAAGAAAAGTTTGCAGCCGGGCACATCGCGGAACTCCAAAAAACAGGCGGACATACGTTAAATGCTGGTAGTCCTAAAGTCCAATTATGAAGAGCTCAGTCGGGAAGCAGCGCGCATGGTGGCCAACTCGATACGCCAGAACCGGGAAGTCCGGCTTGGTTTGGCGACCGGAAGCACTATGGTTGGTGTGTACCGCGAGCTGGTGCGAATGTATCGCGATGAATCGCTCGATTTTTCCCACGTAGTCACGTTTAATCTGGACGAATATTTGGGGATTTCTCCACCGCATCCGCAGAGTTTTCATCATTTCATGACGAAACATTTTTTTTCGCATGTGAATCTTGAGCCTCGGAATATTCATATCCCGGATGGCACCATCAACGGCGACTACGAAAAATATTGCGCGCAGTATGAAGCGGAAATTCAGAGCGCAGGCGGGATCGATCTGCAAATTCTGGGCATCGGGCGCAACGGGCACATCGGTTTTAACGAACCGACGTCCAGTTTCGCGTCGAAAACGCGGCTGAAGGTGCTCAGCAAAGCGACAGTGGAGGACAATCGGAAATTCTTCGGCGCTGGCGAGACCGTGCCGCGCCTGGCGATTACCATGGGTATCGGCACCATACTGGCAAGCAGACGCGTATTGATGTTGGCTACCGGTGCGGCAAAAGCTGCGGCTGTTGCAAACGCTATCGAGGGTCCTCTCACCGCTTCGGTTACTGCGTCGGCGCTGCAGCTGCATCCTGATGCTACCGCGATCGTTGACGAAGAAGCCGCCGCGCAATTGAAGCAAAGAGATTATTATCGCGATGTCATGGAAATGACTGCGCTGTTTACACCGGGGAAATTATCGTAAGTTTCGGTGATGCCGCCTGAGCCACGGTGACAAGTGGCGGGGAATAAAAATGAAAATACTTACAAATGAGATGCGTGGCTGCCGGAAGGGACCGCAAGATTGGTTCACTGGCACGGTGTGGATCGATGAGATCGTGGCGGCAGCCGCGCCTGCGAGATTTGCGGTAAATCGGGTTTCGTTCGAACCGGGAGCGCGGACCGCGTGGCATACGCATCCCATGGGACAGGCGTTGCATGTGCTAACAGGGGTCGGGCGGGTGCAACTCGCCGGCAGGCCGCCGCAAATAATTACCGCGGGCGATTCGGTTTGGATTGAAGCGGGGGAGCGTCACTGGCACGGCGCCGATGCGAGTCACACTATGGTTCATCTGGCTATACAGGAAGCGGACCAGAACGGGGTTAGCGTGGTGTGGCTGGAACACGTCAGTGAGGAAGATTATTCGGCGCCGGTTGGACGCTCTTGAGGCGGGTTGAGTTGAGTTGCGGGTTCTGGTGGTTTTTGGAGGACGATCCTTATAAAAGTGGAAAGCAGAGTTTAAGAAGCAACTTCAAGAGTAAATTCAAGAGTCAACTACAAGACCCAGGCTACAAATCGAGCCTGGGGCACCCTCCGCATGGGGGCGGGATGCGTGAGGTTTATTCGGGCATGCCCAAGCGGTAGCCTACGCCGCGCACGGTGTGGATTAATTTTGGGGCGCCGTTCACGTCGATCTTCTGGCGCAAACGATTTATATATACCTCTACAAGATTGGTTTCGCTGTCGAAATGGTAGTCCCATACGTGTTCGACGATTGCGCTGCGAGTGATCAAGTCCGGCGCATGCAACAGGAAAAGCTCGAGGAGCGCGAATTCCTTGGAGGTTAAAGGAATGATTTCCTTGCCGCGCATGGCACGGCGGCGGTGGCGATCCAACTCCAAATCGGCATAGTGAAGGCGGGCGTTTCCTTTGTGGAAGCCGCGGCGAACCAGCGCTCGCACGCGGGCAAGAAGTTCGGCGAGCACGAAAGGCTTGGTTAAATAATCGTCGGCGCCGGCGTCCAGTCCTTCGACGCGTTGCTCGACGAGAGTTCGCGCGGTAAGCATCATGACGGGAGATTCGATTCCGCGCTGGCGCAATTCGCGGCACACTTCGATTCCGCTTATGCCCGGCAGGCGCACATCCAAAAGGATGGCGTCGTAATTCACTTCCCTGCCAAGTTCGAGGGCTTTTTCGCCGGTATCGGCGATATCCACGGCGTAGGAATTTTCTCTAAGCGTGCGGGCGATGAAGCTCGCGACTTTTCGTTCGTCTTCGGCGAGTAGAATGCGCATAAGCTTGATGGCCACCATTATATCGCGATAGCTGGTCTTATTGCTTCAGGCGCTAGGCTGGCGATGGATCCTATGCTGGGATCACTTCTTGCTTGACAATTCAGCGGCCAAGCACTATTTCACAAGCGGACTTATCTGATTTGTATTTCTTCCGAAGGTGGCAACCCTCACCGGTCGCAATTCTCTTCGGCGGAGGATGCTGTGACCTGGACGCAAGTATATGACCCTTACCATCATTGGTGGTTATCGACGCTTGTAGCCGCCATACCAATTCTGCTGTTGCTGACTCTTTTGGCGGGCTTCAGAGTGCGTCCTCATCTGTGCGCCATGGCCGGCGCGGCGGCCGCGGTGATTATTGCCATCGTGGCGTTCGGGATGCCCGCACGGCTGGCGGTGGTGAGCTTTTTGTACGGGGGTGCGTTCGGATTTCTGAAAATAGTATGGATCGTAATTGCAGCGGTATTTCTGTATGACATTTCCGTCGATACCGGGCAATTCGAAGTAATGAAACTGTCCATAGCGGCGATCACACCGGACCGGCGCTTGCAGGTGCTGCTGGTGGCCTTTGCTTTCGGGGCATTTCTTGAAGGAGCGGCGGGCTTTGGAGCTCCGGTGGCGATTGCCGGAGCATTTATGATCGGCTTGGGATTCAAGCCATTTCAGGCGGCGGTTTTAAATCTGATTGCAAATACCGCGCCGGTGGCGTGGGGAGCGATCGGGACTCCGGTACATGTACTGGCGGCGGTGACTGCGCTGCCAGAATCGGATTTAAGCGCGATGGTCGGACGGATTCTTCCGTGGACCGCACTGATCGTGCCGTTTTGGCTGGTTCGCACTTTTGTGAGCTGGTCGGAAACTTTCGAAGTATTTCCCGCGATTTTGGTCGTGGGAATATCTTTCGCGAGCGTGCAATATTTCTGGTCCAATCATGTGGACAGCAATCTCGTGGATATTGCGGCGGGTATCGCGTCGATCGTCGCGACACTTTTATTTC
>Ga0185299_10001715_pt1 | contig 39154 bp, 44 predicted proteins | sample PaiPotPPA55metaG_FD_128002 | JGI IMG/M metagenome (GOLD analysis project Ga0185299, IMG submission 128002) | Iron sulfur acid spring bacterial and archeal communities from Banff, Canada, to study Microbial Dark Matter (Phase II) - Paint Pots PPA... ...
GGAATGCCGGTTCCGCCACAAGGATGGATCGTGGCGCATGCTGGAGTCCTTCGGGCGCAATTTGTCGCATGTGCCGGGCGTCTCCGGCCTGGTGGTCAACTCGCGCGACGTAACCGACCGCAAGCGTCTGGAAGAACAGCTCCACCATACCCAGCGGCTGGAGGCGGTGGGCCGGTTGGCCGGCGGCGTGGCCCACGACTTCAACAACCTGCTTATGATCATCACCGGATATTCGCAGATGCTGCTGGATGGAATGCATCCCGGCGAAGCCGCGCGCGCCGATCTGGAGCAGGTAGTGAAAGCCGCGGAACGTGCTACCGATCTGACGCGGCAGTTGCTCGCTTTCAGCCGCCGCCAAGTGGTGCGCCCAGTGATCCTTAACATGAATATGCTGGTGCATGACATGGATCGCATGCTGCGCCGGGTGATCGGAGAGGACATCGAGTTGAATACGAATTTTGCCCCCGACCTGAAAACCGTGCGCGCCGATCCCGGCCAGCTCGAGCAGGTGGTTCTGAACATTGCGGTAAACGCTCGTGACGCGATGCCTAATGGTGGCAAATTAACCCTGGAAACGGCCAACCTGCAGGTCACCGACGACCTCGCGCGCGCACATCCGGCCCAAAAAATGGGCCATTACGCCATGCTCTTGATGCGGGACACGGGCTTCGGCATGGATGCGGGAGTGCTCTCGCGATTGTTCGAGCCTTTTTTTACGACCAAAGAGAACGGCACCGGCCTGGGGCTTTCCACCAGCTACGGAATCATCAAGCAAAGCGGCGGCGACATCTGGGTGGACTCGAAACCCGGACAGGGCACCACTTTTCGAATCTATTTGCCGGCGGCCGAAGAGCCGGCCGAGCCGCTGGAAGCGCCTCGGGAAAGCATCGTGCCTGGCGGAGCCGAAACCATCTTGCTGGTGGAGGATGAGGATGGCGTCCGGCGCGTGGTCGAGACCATGCTTACGCGACACGGCTACAACGTGCTTTCCTCCCCTTCGTGTGGAGATGCCATGGCGCTGGCCGAGCGCTATGCCGGCCCTATCCATCTGCTCATCACCGATATCGTGATGCCGGGGATGAGCGGCCGAACCATGGCCGAGAGCTTGATCGCACAACGGCCCGAAACCAAGGTGCTCTACGTCTCAGGCTACGGCGGCCCCATCGAGTCCGAGACCACCACCGGCTTCCTGCAAAAGCCCTTCACCACCGAAGAACTGGCACGCAAGATCCGCGAGCTGTTTCCCCAGACGCCGTAGAACGAGCGCGCGGATTGTGACCTTCGATCTTTACTCTTTCCGGTTTACGTTCTCGGCGCGCGATACCATCTGCTTTCCGGCGGGAGTTCCCGGAAACATTCTGCGCGGGGCTTTGGGAAGCGTGCTGCGCAGGATCGCCTGTGTGCCGGAATGCCCTGGGCACGCCGGCCGGGACGTGCGCGAATGCGATCGACGGATAGACTGCGCCTATGCCCGGATATTCGAGCCGGCGGCTTTAATAGGACATCCTGGACCGAGCGGCCTGGCAGACTGGCCGCGGCCGTTCGTCCTGCGTGCGGCTCATCTGGATCGCCGAGCCGTTGCGCCAGGCCAGGATTTCTGGTTCGACGTAAACGTCTTCGAAACTCGATATCCAGTAGTCGAGTATTTTGAGCGGGCCTTTCGAGAGTTGGCGGCACTGGGATTAGGCCCGGGGCGCGGGCGGGCGGATCTGCTCTCGGTCGAGCAGCTTGAGCCCATCTCCATTCCGCTGGAGGCTAACCTGCCAGAGACGCGCCGGATCCGAGTCGTTTTTCGTACCCCGACTGAACTGAAGATTAATGCCGAGCCTGCAGCCAAGCCGGAATTCGGAATTTTATTTGCGCGTGCACGAGACCGGGTTAGCACACTGCGATCTCTTTACGGCGCCGGACCACTGGAAATCGATTTTGAAGGGCTGGGTGAACGGGCCTCAGCGGTGCGAATGACACGCTGCCAGGTGCGCCACCTGGCGACCCGACGCCGTAGCAGCCGGACGGGCCAGTCCCACGGCATCGGTGGCTTGGTCGGCTTGGCCGAGTACGAAGGTGACTTGAGCGAGTTCCTTCCGATTCTCCAGGCCGCCCAATGGACCGGCGTCGGCCGCCACTGCGTCTGGGGAAATGGGGAGTTACGTGTCCACGCTATCGCTCTTAATGACAGCACCAACCTTATTGACTGCCCTGGCCCCCTATAATAATTCGGTGGCCAACATCCCGATCGGAACCAAAGGCGAATCCTCCATCGTCGTTACTCCCGAGACCGCGGTCAGCTTCCTGGGTGTCGAAGGAGCGCGCGTGCTTGGAACTCCGTTCTTGATCTTTCACCTCGAAATGACTTCGCGCGATTTGGTCAAACCCTTCTTGGAGGAGGGCTTTGACACAGTCGGTGCCCGAGTGGACGTTCGTCACCTCGCTGCCACTCCGTTAGGGATGCGCGTCACGTTTCGTAGCGAACTGACCGGAATCGAAGACCGCCGGCTGTTTTTTCGAGTGGAAGCGTTCGATGAAAAGGAGAAGATCAGCGAGGGCAGCCATGAGCGGGCGATCATTCAAGTTGCCAAGTTCGCCTCTCGAGTTCAGGCAAAAGCTCGAAGAGATTGAATAACTTACAGCGGAGGGCGGTTTACAGCTCATATTAACGGTTTTGGCTTCGTTTTGTCGTATCCTAATCCCCCCGACTCGTATCTAAGCGAGTAGGTAGGTGGAGTACTTTAGTAGGATTTGGGGATTGCGTTTTGATAGTACGGCTGGTACATTGTATGGAAGACCATTAGTATCAGAGGCAGTGTTGGTGTATCCCCGGGCAGGGGGGTGAGGAGAGTCTTGAGATCATTTTTATCAGCGGTGCTCGTCGGGTTGGTGGGCATTGGCGTAACTTTTGCCGAGCCTTATGCCAAGCCGCCGGTCCCGGAGGACGAGATCGTTAGCCGCTACCTGGATGCGACGCAAGAACAACAGAATGTCTTGCGGGGCGGCTCTATGGAGGTGGACATCGACGCGCGTCTTCCAAAGCGGAAGATGCACGGCACGCTGCACGCGCTTCGCAACATCTCCAAGCTGGGCCGGATCACTTATCACATGTTGGGTTTCAGTGGCGACAACACCGTGAAGACGGAAGTGATCGCGCGCTATCTCACCGCCGAAGTGCAGGCCAATCAGGGCGACCATCAGGGCGATACGAATTTTTCCATAACGCCGGCTAATTATAAATTCAAGTACAAAGGCACGCAGGATCTGGAAGGCCGCGAGGCCTATGTTTTGCGCGTCACACCGAGAGAGAAAAGGGTCGGGCTGTTCAAAGGCGAGCTGTGGCTGGACGCCGAGACCTTCATGCCGGTTCGGGAGTCCGGATCGTTCGTAAAGACACCTTCGATCTTCTTGAAGAAAGTTCAGTTCGTGCGGCATTATATGTTGCAGAACGGCGTCTCAGTGCCGCAGCATACTGAGAGCAAGATTGACGCCCGTTTTTTTGGCCCGGTCGAGTTGGATATCAACTACCAGAAGTTCTCCAAAGATATTGACACTGAAGCAGCCGCGAGCACGCTGACTAAGTGATCCCGGCAATGATCGCCTTGGGTGGCGGCAAGTGCGTTACCGGGTGTCCACCTGATAAACTGACAGTTGTCTCGTTCCCTGGCCTTTCTTTGCAAGGACAGGGGCGTTGAATCATAGAGGGTCCATGAGAACGCTATTCCTCAATCCGCCGTCGTTCGAAGGCTTTGACGGGGGCGCTGGTTCGCGCTGGCCGGCTTCGCGCGAAATCGAATCGTACTGGTATCCGGTATGGCTGGCCTATCCGGCCGGAATGCTGGCAGACGCCAAACTTGTGGATGCGCCGGCCCACAGGATCGGCATCGAGCAGACGGTGGCGATGGCCAAAGACTACGAGCTGATGGTGCTGTTCACTTCCAGCCCCGGCTTCCACGTGGACGTCAAGATCAGCGAGATGATGAAGGACGTCAATCCTAAGGTGAAGGTGGCGTTTGTCGGTCCGCCGGTCACCATCGAGCCGGAAAAATCGCTGAATGCTTCCAAGGCCATCGATTTCGTGGTGCGGCGCGAATTCGACTATCAAATCGTCAACTTCGCCAAGGGAACTCCGCTTTCCGAACTCCCCGGCGTGAGTTATCGCAAGGACGGATCGATTGTTAATAATCCGGAAGGCGGTGTGATCGAGAACCTGGACGAGCTTCCATGGGTGACCAAGGTCTACCACCGGGACCTCGATTTTCGCCGCTACAATGTTCCCTTCCTGTTGAATCCGTTTGTTTCTTTTTACACCACGCGCGGCTGCCCTGCGATGTGTACCTTCTGCCTGTGGCCGCAAACGCATTCCGGCCATCGCTGGAGGCTGCGATCGTCGGACGACGTCGTCAACGAGTGCCGCTACGCTCTGGAGAATTTCCACGGCCTCAAAGAGATCTTCTTCGACGACGACACTTTCAACTACCGAAAAGCGCGCGCCATTGAGCTTTCGAACAAGCTCGGGCCGCTAAACTTCACCTGGAGCTGCACGTCGCGCGTTACCACGGATTACGATACGCTGAAGGCCATGAAGGATGCCGGATGCCGGCTGCTGATTGTGGGGTATGAGTCGGGCGACGAACAGATTCTGAAAAACATCAAGAAGGGCGCCACCATCGACATGGCGATGCGGTTCACCGAGAACTGCCATAAGCTGGGCCTGGTGATCCACGGCGATTTTATCGTCGGCCTGCCGGGCGAAACCCGCCAGACGTTGCGCAAGACCATCGAGTACGCCAAGAAACTGGACGTGGAGACGATTCAGGTCTCGCTTGGCCATGCCTTTCCGGGAACCGAATTCTTCGAACACGCCAAGGCCAACGGCCTGGTCAACATCAACGGCATGTCGGATGACACCGGCCACCAGTTGCCCAACGTGGTCTATCCCGGATTTGATCGCGGCGAACTGGTCGAGTGGGTGGAGCGCTTTTATTCGGAATACTACTTTCGTCCCAAGACGGCTTGGCGCGTAGTGAAAAAAGCCATCCAGAACAACGATCTTCCGCGCTTGTACAAAGAGGCACGGGAATATCTGTCCGTGAGCGCGAAGCGGAAGCAGTTCGTCAAGGAGCAAAAGGCTGCCAACTCCATGCGAGGCGCTGAAGAAAGCGTTTCTTAAATGGCGGCAGGCCGCGCGGTCGACCTCAAGACCAAACTGCTAACGCTCTTCGTCGTTGCCACCAACGTTCTAGGCAATGTCTCGATGTCCTGGGGCATGAAGCATCAAAATGCGGAGCTTGGTTTTTCTCCGTTGGCATACGTCCGGCTCATCTTCAGTCCGTGGGTGCTGCTCGGCACAATGCTGCTTATCTTGTGGCTGCTATCGCGCATGACGCTGCTTGGTTGGGCGGACCTGAGCTACGTCCTGCCGGTCACGGCGATGGGATACGTCCTCACGGCAGTTTTAGGAAAATATTTTCTTGGTGAAGAGATTTCTTTCCAAGGCTGGGCGGGCACGGGTTTGATCGTCGCGGGTATCGTTCTGGTTGGACTGACGCAGCCAAATACTACCGGCTCGGAGCAGAGCCGATGAAGTGGGCCCTGGTCGCGACCGTAGTGGGCTGCACCGCCTTAGCGGACCTGTTGCAGAGTTTCGAAATGAAGCGGCACTTTGTGGCGGTGGAGGATCTGCGGCCCGGAAGGCTGGGGCGCATGCTGGCCAGCTTGGCGCGCCGGGGGCCGCTGGTATTGGCGGTTTTCTTCATGGCGATATCCTTCTTCGCCTTCATGAAGCTGCTTTCTGTGGCGGATTTGACTTTCGCGGTACCGGTGACGGCCGCCAGCGTAGTGCTCGAGACCGTGCTGGCGAAACTGGTGCTTAAAGAGACCGTAACCGTGAAGCGATGGGCGGGCGCCTGCTTGGTGGCCTGCGGTGTCGCCCTGCTGGCCATGTGACCTGGGTACTTCTTGGCATTGTTTCGATCGCGGCTTTCTATCAACTTTTGGCACTGATTGCTGCGTTGGTTCACCGTGCCAGTGGCGCAGGCCGTGGGGCAGGTCCCAGACCTGCCAACTTTCCCATTCCAGGCATCTCGATCCTCAAACCCGTTTACGGCCGCGACCCGGGCTTCTACCCAGCCATCCGCTCGCACGCGCTTCAACAATATCCTGAGCTCGAAATTCTATTCGGCGTGCACGCCATCGACGATCCGGCATCAGCCGACATCCAGCGCTTGATCGCCGAGTTTCCTTCCATTCAGGTTCGGCTAATCGTGTGTTCTTCGAAGACCCCCAATCGCAAAGCCGGCATCCTGGCGGATCTCGCGAGTGAGGCTCGCTATCCTCTCCTGATCGTCAATGACAGCGATATCACGGTGCCCGCCGGCTATCTCCAGGATGTGACCGCGCCACTTTCTGACCCTACGATCGGACTGGTGACCTGTCTCTATCGCACCGAAGCGTACGACTGGCCGAGCCGCTTCGAAGCGCTGGCCGTTGCGACCGACTTCGCTCCCAGCACCTTAGTCGCACCATGGTTTGGGGTCTCCGAGTTCGGGCTCGGCTCGACACTCGCATTTCGGCAAGCCGATTTGGAACGAATCGGCGGCTTTCGGGCCATCGCGGATTATCTGGCTGATGACTACCAGCTCGGCCGCAGGCTGCACTCGATTGGACTGCGCAATGTGATTTCTCATGTAGTGGTAAGCACCAGGCTGTCGGCCGAATCGTGGAGATCGGCGTGGCGGCATCAGTTGCGTTGGGCACGCACCATCCGGTTGTCGCGCGGCGGAGGGTACGCCGGCTTGCCGGTGACGTTCGCGACATTGTGGGCTTTGCTGGCGGCATTGTTCGGTCTTTGGCCGGTCGCGATCGGACTTATGGCCATTCGTTTTGCGATGGCGCTCGCGTGCGGATGGTTGGTGCTGGGCAGCGCCGATGTCTGGAAATATTTCTACCTGATTCCGGTGCGCGATCTTTGGGGCGTAGCCGTTTGGGTGGTGGCTCTCTTCGGCGATACGGTGGAATGGCGCGGCCGGCGGCTGCGATTGGATCGCGAGGGAAAAATCGTGGCGTGATCGAGAACGATTGTTATAATAGTGATCGCGCGCCCGTAGCTCAGTTGGATAGAGCGTCTGGCTACGAACCAGAAGGTCGGCTGTTCGAGTCAGCCCGGGCGCACCAAAACAATTGTTATACTTCAATCATTTACGGGGGTTTCGGCCCCCGTGCTTTTTGGGCGTCTTCTTCGCGGTATGCCTAAAAGTATGCCCACGTTGAGCTTTTCTCGCCCTCACCATAGCCTTGAGTGTGTCCTGTTGCTGGGGATGAACATAACGCCTGGTGATCCTGATATCGCTGTGGCCGGCCAAATACTGGAGTGTGAAGACATCCATGTGGGGCGCCCATCGGGTCAGGCACGTGTGCCGAAAGGTGTAAAGGTCGAAGGGCTCGATCTTCGCCAGCCTGCAAGCCTTTGCGTGCTGTTTCTTGAGACTCGACGGCTCGATGTGCCCGCTAGCGGTCGGAGCCGGAAACAACCACAAGGAGCCATCGCGGCTTCGATCACGAACCTTGATGATGGTATCAACTCGAGGGGTCATCGGGATTTTTCGGACTGCGTTCTCTGTCTTCCCCCCAAGGGATCTCGAGGTTCCCATGCTGTACATGCACCGGCTTCAGCCTGAAGCACTCTTCTGGACGTAGCGAGCAATCGACTAGGACAGTCGCCACGTCGTGTAGCAGCGGTGCAGCCTGGCCTAGATAACGCTTCTCCTCCTGGGACGTGAGAACGCGGTCGCGTTGGTCCTCGCCTTTGAGCATGCGTACGCGATCGAGCGGGCGTTCCACGACCTTCCACTCGTAGGCGAGATTGAACATGCGCCGGAGAACCTGGAGTTCCCGATTGATGCTCGATATCTCAAGCTTTACGGCGTTGCGCGTCGCGACGTATGCGGCAATGAGTTCACCGGTGATTTCATCGATCCTCTGACCCGCTAGCTGGAACGGCGTTGTATACCCTGGGCAACGGTGAGGCATCGGGGAAGAACGCGAAGAGTTCTGAGAGACAAAATGGGGATAGTATGCCCGGCCGTCATAGATTCGCTCGCTGGGGCATCTTCGAAACATCCCATCCGCCGCCCAGCGCTTTGATCAGGAGAACGCTGGCTTCCATACGCCGGCGGAGAATATCGATGGCCGTTCGTTCATTGTTGAGTGTGGCGGCCTGCGCCGTAATTACCTGCAAGTAGTTGTCGACGCCTCCTTGATAGCGGTTGGTGAAAAGTTGTAGCGATTCCTGCGCGGCGGCGACGGCACCCCTCTGCTGGAGACCCTCCCGTTCAAGCACGCGTAGCGCCGCGAGGTTGTCCTCCACTTGCTGGAACGCGGTCAGCGTAGTTTCACGATAAGTCGCGACCACCGCATCGTAGTTAGCGAGTGCGATGTCCGAACTGGCGCGCCGGCGACCACCGTCGAACAGGGTCTGCGCCAACGAAGGTCCCACGGCCCAGAAACGGCTCGGCCAGGAGAACCAATTCAAGAGCGAAGTGCCTTCCAGGCCCGCTGCTGCCCCCAGCGTCACGGTTGGGAAAAATGCCACGCGAGCAATTCCAATCTGCTCGTTGGCCTCTGCGGCGCGACGCTCGGCCGCAGCGATGTCCGGACGGCGCTCCAGGAGTTGTGAAGGGACTCCCACGGGAATCACAGGTGGTTCCAGGTCGAGCGGCGCCGGCGGAAGACTGAACGCTGCGGGAGGCTTGCCAAGAAGAATCGCAATGGCGTGCTCGAACTGCGCCCGTTGCACGCCGATATCGGTGTCTTGAGCGCGCGTAGTTTCCAATTGCGTCTGCGCCTGCGCGACGTCGGACTTGGGCGACGCCCCGCCTTCAAAGCGATTCTTGGTGAGTTGGAGCGCGTTCGTGTACGCGGTCACCGTGTCGTCCAAGAGCTGCTCTTGCGAATCCGCGCTGCGCAGCTCGAAATAATCGAACGCTAGCTCGGCTTGAACGCTAAGGGTTGCGGTGGCCAGATCGGCCGTGCTGGCCTGCGTCTCTTCGCGCGCGGCGGCGACCGTGCGCCGGATACGTCCCCACAGATCGATCTCATACGACAAGTCAAAGGGCAACGTGAAGTCCCCCGTGGCCGTGATATTCATGGAAAAGTAGGGCCGGTGATCGGAATAACGAATCGAATTGGCGCTCGCGCCCACCGTGATGGTTGGGAATTGTGCCGCGCGATTAAATCGGATCATTGCGCGCGCCTCACGAAAGTGCGCCTCAGCGACCTTCAGGTCCTGGTTGCCGGCCAGCACCTGTTCTTCCAGCGCATTGAGCTGCGGATCGCCGAAAGCCTCCCACCACTTCGCAGGCAGCGGTTGGCTGGGCTCGGCACGTTTCCAGTCCTTTGACTCCCGGAACTGATCCGGCGGCGATTCCTTGAAAGAAGGAGTCATGGGCACGGCAGGCTTTACGTACTTGGGCCCCATGGTGCAACCCCCCAGCAACAGGGCGCCGAGGACCGCGCCGAACACAACCAGAGCGAGGCAAGTGGATTTCATCGCGCCAGCGCCTCACCGCTGTGCGAAGACAGCCGAACCGGTGTACTGCTCATAAGCGAATCCGGAGGATCCAGAACGACCAAGTCGCTGGGCTGCAACCCAGAAACGATCTCTACCGCGCTCCCGTAGTCGCGGCCAATCGTGACCGGTCTCAGTTCCACGCGTCCGCCGCGCACCACGCCCACACGCAATCCTTCGCGCCGGAACAGCAGCGTATTAGCGGGAACCGTAACGGAGCGAATCTTGCGCGGCAACGTGATGTGAACTGAAACGTACGCTCCCGGAAGAAGCTGGCCCGTGGGATTGTCGACATCCACTTCCACCGTCAGGGTCCGTGAAGCGGTGTCAATCGCGTTCGAGTTGCGCACCAGTGTGCCATGAAATACGCGGCCGGGAAACTCGTCGAGTGTCAGCGCTGCCGTGACGCCCGGTTGAGCGGCGTTCGAAAAAACCTCGGGAACGGCAACGAACACACGGAGTCGATCGATGGCCGCGAGATGAAACAACTCCTTCGACTGAGCTGTTGCGCCAGCGTCAATCAATGCGCCGACGTCCGTGTTGCGCGCGGTCACGACGCCATCGAACCGGGCTGTGACTTTCTCGAAAGATTGGAGCTCTTCCAGGCGGTGGACCTCGGCCTCGTGGGACTGGACAGTGGCCTTCTGCGCGACGAGATTGCTGACTGCCTGGTCGGTTTCTTGCTTCGAAACAGAATTCGACTTCACTAAAGACCGCCAGCGATCCGCGGTTGTTTCGGCGAGCCGCTGGTTGGCCCGCGCGGCCTCGAGGTCGGCTCCGGCCTGTTGAAGTTGCTGATCGATCTCAGGCGTTTCGATTTCCGCCAGCAGTTCGCCTTTCTTTACACGCTCGCCGATATCGAAATGCCACTGTTTCAGATAGCCGCTGGTTCGGGCGTAAACAGGCGAATCGATGAAAGCCTGCGTGTTACCGGGCAGTACGATCTCTTGCCTGGGCGCCGTAACCGAGGGATGGACTACGATGACAACCAGAGTGGCCGCCTCGTCAGCAGCGCGAACAAGTCGATTGCTGGCCGTTGCGCGAGCCTGCATGCGGTTGTAGACCACGTAAGTTATGGCCAGCAACACGATGGCCAGCGCGATCCACGCGCCTACGCCCAAGCATCCCGCGTTCGAATTGATCTGCGCTGGAATCAGCTTAGGTCTCTCGGTTTGTTGAGTTCCCATCTTCGTCATCCGTCCTCGGTTGCGTCGTTGCTGTGCGCCCGCCGTGCATCAAGCTGAAAACAGCAGGCACGAAGATCAAGGTAGCGGGAGTAGCGCACAGTAATCCGCCGATCACGGCGCGCCCCAGCGGGGCGTTCTGTTCACCGCCTTCGCTGAGGCCGAGCGCCATCGGAATCATTCCGATGATCATGGCGAGGGCGGTCATCAGCACGGGCCGGAAACGCGTGAAACCCGCGTTGATTGCGGCTTCCGGGGCATTGCCGTGTTCCGCCAGGCTCTCCTTGGCGAACGCGACCACCAGAATACTGTTGGCCGTGGCCACGCCCATGCACATGATGCAACCCATCAGGGCGGGAACGCTCAGCGTGGTACCTGTAGTAAACAAGAACAGGACGATGCCGGCGAGCGCCGCTGGAAGCGCGGTGATGATGATGAACGGATCCAGCCAGGATTGAAAATTGACCACGATCAGCAAATACACCAGCAGGATAGAGAACCCCAGGCCCAGCAGCAAGCCGATGTAGGCGGTGTGCATGGTCTGGATCTGGCCGCGAATACTCAGGAAACTGCCCCTTGGAAGCAGGTGTCGGTTCAGGTCCACGATACGAGTGATGTCCCGGCTGGCGCCACCCAGATCGCGGTCCTGCACCGAGGCGTAGACATCCACCACGCGGCGGATGTTGTAGTGATTCAGCACCGCCATTTCATTGGATCGCGTGATGGAGGCTACGTCGGCAAGAATCTCCGGCCGCTGCATGGTTAGGGACGTGATCGGGATGTTTTGAAGATCCTGCAACGATTGAATCGCATACTGCGGCGTCTGCTCCACCAGGTTATAGTTCACTCCGTTCTGCCAGTTTAGAAAGAACGTCGGCGTGGTCTGAAAGCTCCCGCTGAGAGAGACCAGCAGGCTGGTGGCGACATCGCGCGCTGTGTACCCGCCTTGCGCCGCCTTGGTACGATCCACCGCAATGTGAAACTTCGGATAGTCGAAATTCTGCTGAATGCGCGCGTCTACAATGCCCGGCACGTGGCGAAGCTGGCTGAGAATATTGTTGGCCACTTCGCGGTTGCTCTCGACGTCGGCGCCGTCAATCTGAATGTCCACCGGAGCCGGCAATCCGAAGTTGAGAATCTGCGTTACGATGTCGGCCGGAAGAAACGAGAAAGTCACGCTCGGGAACTCGGACGGCAGAATCCTTCGCAAGTCGCGAATGTAATCGTTGGTGGAGTGGCCGCCGGGCTTCAGCGAGGCCAGAATGTCCGCGTCCCCGGCTCCGATCAAGCCGGACGTACTGTGTATGAAGTTGATCTGGCTATAGGGCAGCCCGATGTTATCAATTACGCTGGTCACTTCCTGGCGCGGAATCTCGCGCCGGATGGAGTCCTCCACCAGATCGCAAAGCAGTGCGGTCTCTTCAATGCGAGTGCCCGTCTTCGCCCGTAGATGCAGAATGAACTGTCCGCTATCGGTGTTGGGGAAGAAGTCCTCGCCAAGCCACGGTATCAACAAGAAAGCCGTGCAACAGAGCCCAACAAACGCGGGCACGAAAATCGCCCTGCGCGCAACCAACCTGGTGAGCACCGTCCGGTAGGCGGCGCGCACCTGCTCGAAACGGCGCTCAAACGCTTGTTGAAACCAAACCAGCGGATTGCGGGAGCGCCCAGCACCATGGTTCTGTGCCCGTAAAAGGTACAGTGCGAGCGTGGGTACCAGGGTCCTCGAAAGGATGTACGACGCCAGCATCGCAAAGACCACGGCTTCCGCCAGGGGCACGAAAAGATAGCGCGGCACTCCGGAAAGAAAGAACATCGGCAAGAATACGACGCAAATGCACAACGTGGAGACCAGTGCTGGAACGGCGATCTGTCCCGCGCCTTGGATTATGGCAGCGCGCAAGGCAAGTCCCCCTTCGAGATACCGCTCCATGTTCTCATGGTGACAGTAGCGTCGTCCACCAGAATGCCCACTGCGAGCGCCAATCCTCCCAGTGTCATGATGTTGACGGTCTCGTGGAGGAAGCCGAGCACGATGACGGAGGTCAAAATCGAAAGCGGAATCGAGACGGCAATAATCAGCGTGCTGCGCCAGCTGCCTAGGAAGATCAGAATCATAACCGCCGTCAGGCACGCCGCGATGATCGCTTCACGGACCACACCGTTGACCGCGGCGCGGACGAACACCGACTGATCGGCGAGCGGCTGGATCTTCAGATTCGGGGGAAGCGTCTGCTCCACGCGCGGCAGCAAGCTACGAATGCCATTGACCACATCGATCGTGGAAGCGTTGCCAGCCTTCAGCACGGTCACCAACGTGCTTCGGCGACCGTCCTGCCGCACGATGTTGGTCTGCGGCGCGAATCCATCGCTAGCCTGGGCAACATCGCGAAGATAGATGGTCGCATTCTGGACAGTCTTGATCGGAAGGTCATTCAACTCGGCGACGGTTCTGGGGCTGGCGTTCAGATCCACGTCGTACTCGAACTCATCGATCTTCGCTGTTCCCGAGGGCAGAACCAAGTTCTGCATATTAACAGCCGACACGACGTCGGCCGCGGAAAGACCTTTCGATTGCAAAAGGCTGATATCCAGATTCACCATCACCTGTCGCTGCTTGCCGCCGAACGGATAAGGAATGGCCGCTCCGGGGACAGTCACCAGCTGCGTGCGCAGGAAATTCAGCCCGAGGTCGTTCAACTGTTGCTCGGTCAAGCCGTTTCCGGAAAGAGCCAATTGCAGGATCGGCACGCTGGAAGCGCTGTAGTTGATGATGAGCGGAGGTTGGGTGCCCGCGGGCAGTTGCCGGAGAATTGTCTGCGACACAGCCGTGACTTGCGCGTTGGCGGTGTCCAGGCTGGCGGAAGGCTGTAAAAAGATTTTGACAATAGCTTGACCAAGAACGGTCGTGGATTCAATGTGCTGAATGTTATCGACCAATGTTGTAAGAGCGCGCTCATAGACTGTGGTGATTCGTCCTTCCATTTCCTCGGGATTCAGGCCGGTGTACTGCCATCCCACAGCGATCACCGGGATATTGATGTTCGGAAAGATATCGGTGGGTGTTCGCAGAATGACAACCGGACTGATGATCAGGATCAGAATCGCCAAAACAATGAATGTATAGGGACGACTGATCGCGGTACGAATGATCCACATGACTATTACTGGGACCGACTAACTACCTTGTGGATGACCCTAACGTCCAAAGGTTTCACAGTCAAAATCAGAAAGACTTTGTCTGTAAATGTGGCTCAGTGTCCCCCCCCGCGCGTCAGCAATTCAATCAGACGTGGAGAATGCGGCAACAGCTCCCGCACGTCGCGGGTACTTCCAGCCACGTCGCCGCGAATTCGCTGGCGCGCGCAATTCTCCGATCGAGCGCGCCTTCAACGGTTACCGGACCGCTGACCAACTACTTCGTCGTACCAGAGCCGGTGGTGCATCTTGGCCCAGGCCGCCGGAACGTAGCCAAACAGCATTCCCCGGAATCCATCGGGCACCAGGAACACGCCCATGTAGATGTGGATGATGAACGCGCCGATGCTGACCAAGGCTGCGGCTTCGTGATCGGGCTGCAGGTTCATGATGCGGCTAGACCAGTCGAGACCGCAGTCGATCATCACCTCGCGATTCCGGCAGGCAACCAAGAGAGAACTGTGCATTCGATGGCGGCGCGACCGCGCTTCAATCTCACCGCGGGTCCCCAGGAACGTGAGCGTCATCTGATCCGGACTGTCGGCAGCCGTTGATGGCGTATCGTGGCTTCTATGCGGCCACCGTGCTTGGCTTAGACACCTCCACGACAACCTCGGCGATCTTTTGTGGATCCTTCAATCGAATTGCTATGTCGCCTTGAGTGATGATACCTACGATGCGATTTTGCTGGTCAACGACCGGTATGCGCCTTACCTTATGCCGTTCCATCAGTTCCAGCGCCTTCTGCACATCATCCTCTGGCCGGCAAGTGAAGAGCTCCCGGGTCATTACGTCACCGACACACGTACCCTTGGGATCGCATCCTTCCGCGACAACCCTCAGTGCCAGGTCTCGGTCAGTGACGATTCCTACAAGCCGCTTTGTCTCCTGGCTCTCGCATATGAGAATTGCACCAACATTCCGATCTCGCATCAACTGCGCGGCACGCTGGGCGCTATCTGCCGGCACGCAGCATAACGGATCTTTAGTCATGATGTCCAGACAAGTTTTCTTCATAGGTACAGGCGGAGCACATTTGTCACCACACGGCTTGCCGAATCCGAATCCGAGCCGCCACGGCGGCCGTGGTCCCCAAACTGCACGCGTCGCACGGAGGACATTAGTGTGAAGGCACGTGCGATGGTTACCCATCATTTCGGCGGACCGAACGAATTCAAGCTGGAAGAGATTGATATTCCAGATCCCGGCCCTGGGCAGTTGTTGGTCCGCGTCGTGGCGTCCGGCACGAACCCAGTCGATGCGAAGTTACGGGCGGACGGCACATGGGCGGGTTTGAAGCCACCGGTCGTGCTTGGATATGAGGTTTCTGGAGTGGTCGAGAGGGTCGGGCCTTGTGTGACCGATTTTAGGACAGGTGACGAAGTCTATTACACGCCCGAGATTCTTGGCAATCCTTATGGCAGCTACGCCGAGCTGAACCTTGTGTCAGCCTCGATCGTTGCCCGCAAACCAAAGAACCTCGACCACTACGCGGCGGCAGCGGTTCCGCTTGCAGGTGGGACGGCCTGGGAAGGGATCATGCGCAGGCTTCAAGTGCGTCTTGGCGAAACTGTGTTGATCCACGGTGGCGCCGGAGGCGTAGGCTCGTTTGCCGTGCAGTTGGCGAGGACCGCTGGCGCACGAGTCATCGCTTCGGCCAGCACCGCCAATCAGCAGACGTTAAAGGATCTCGGTGTCGACAATCCGATCGACTATCAAAAAGAGGATCCGATGGAAATTGCTCTCCAACTCACCGATGCGAGGGGTGTGGATGCAGTTTTTGACACTGTTGGCAAAGATCTGGTGGGCAGGAGTTTGCGTGCCACGAGATCTTTCGGCCGTGTCGCATGCATTCTGCCGCCTGGCGGAGATTTAACTTCGCTGTACGGCAGGAACCTGACGCTCCACGGTATCATGCTCACCCGCGAATGCCAGCGCCTCGAGGAACTTCGCGCCGTAATCGAACTAGGGAAGGTGCGGCCGCTGGTAGATGCGGTGCTTCCCCTCGAAGACGTCGCAAAAGCTCATCAGAGACTCGACTCCGGCCATGGCCGGGGAAAGATTGTCCTGCGAATTGCGAAGACATAAACAAGCAACGTATGTCGTGCGGCTAACTCGGAAGGAATCCAGCGTGCAGCCGTTGGCCACAGGAGAATCAGATGGCAACCGACGTCCCTAAATCACCTTGGAAAATCTGTCCGCTGCTACCCGGGATGGAAATTCCCCGCGTTACTCTAACTGCAGAGGCTGGTAATGAATTCAATCTAAACGAGGCTGTACGGCAGAGACCAGCCGTTCTCGTTTTCTACCGTGGAAGTTGGTGACCATACTGTCAAAAGCAGTTGGGTCAACTGCGCGAAATTGAACCTGAAATTGAAGCGGCGGGTTTCCAATGGTTCGGAATCGCCCCTGAGACCGTTTCTAGAATGAAGGAAACCAAGGTCAAGTACAACTTCAAAGCGCATCTTCTGTCGGATAGCCAAATGACGGCCGCGCGGGCATTCCGGATTGCCTATGAAGTTGATCAGGAGACTCTTGCAGACATGAAGAGCCACGGCGTAGATCTCGAAGCCGCATCGGGCCAGAAACATCATCAGTTGCCTGTTCCTTCCGTCTACGTTGTGGACACAAGCGGTCGCATTCAGTTCGCATATGTCAATCCAGACTACACGGTAAGGCTCCACCCACAACTGCTACTCGCAGCGCTGAGAACGCTCGGAGTGCGTCCGGTTGTCAATGCCTAGACGATTACCGTCCAATAGTCGACAAAAACGGTGAAGTGGAAAGTTGCCGTGGCGTATTCGTCAGGCGCATGCGCCATAGTCCGCGGCGATGGCACCGAATATGCAGTCATTCACTAGATGAGTGCAACGGGTCTCGAAGTCTTCGATCGGACTATACATAAAACCAACATCTGGCTCAAGGACTTGATGGCGCTGCTGGATTGCCCGGACAGGCATGAAGCCTACCTCGCCCTGAGGGCAACTCTGCATGCGCTGCGGGACCGGCTCACGATTGAAGAGGCAGCCCAGCTCGCGGCGCAGTTGCCAATGCTGATCCGAGGCTTTTATTACGAAAGTTGGGATCCGACTGGCAAGCCACTCAAGGAGCGTCATAGAGAGGAATTCCTGGCACGCATAAAGCAGGAGCTCAGACCTCGCCAGACCGACCCTGAGCGGGTCGCCCGGGCGGTATTCCAGGTACTGGCGAACCGGATCAGCGAAGGGGAGATTGAGGACGTTGAACATGTATTGCCGAAAGAAATAAGGGACTTGTGGCCCGCCACAATCCAGCAGGGGCAACGGCAATAGGCGGGACAATTGCACCACGCGCAATTCCGCCTGGTCGCGGTAGGTGGAGGTAAGCGTGAACAATCGGTTCACGATTCTCGCAGGTACAGCCAATCCGCCGTTGGCGGCGGCGATCGCAAGTGAGCTGGGCATAAAGGTCGGTGCCTGTGTCATCGACCGGTTCCCCGATGGCGAGGTGATGGTACAGCTTCGCGAGCCAGTTCGCCGCAAAGAGGTCTTCCTGGTGCAGCCGACCTCCCCGCCTGTCAACGACCATCTTGTCGAGCTGCTAGCCATGGCCGATGCCTGCCGCCGCGCCGCCGCCGCAAGCATCACTGCGATCGTGCCGTACTTCGGCTATGGCCGGGCGGACAAACGGCATGGCCGCCGTGAGCCGATCACGGGTCGGGTTGTTGCCGATCTCTTGCAGGTGGTCGGGATCTCTCATGTGGTCACGGTGGACCTGCACGCGCCACAGATCGAAGGCTTCTTTCATGCTCCCGTCGACAGCTTGACAGCGGTACCTATCCTTTGCCGGGCGCTAGCAAATCGAGTGTCGCCTGATTTGGTCATCGTCTCGACGGATGCTGGAAGGGTACAGATGGCTGCCAACTACGCGCAATGCCTGGGTGCGCCAGTCATCATGCTTCATAAGCGACGCGAGAGCGGCTCCCAAACTGAAGTGACCCACATCGTCGGAGATGTGTCGTGCCGATCATGTCTCATTGTGGACGACATAGTCGCGACTGGCGGCACCCTGGCCGAGAGCATCAGAGCACTTCTCAGAGCCGGAGCCCGGCCTGACATCATGGTCGCGGCGACACACGGATTATTACTCTCAGGCGCGCGAGAGAAGTTGGATCACCCGGCTGTGCGAGAAATCTTCGTAACCGATACTGTGTGCGCGGGTGAAAAGGACTGGCCGAGGTTACGCGTCATCTCGATCGCCCCTTTAATCGCCCGCGCGCTGGAGAGGTTCTTGGCCGACGGCTCGCTTGACGACTTGGATGAAGAAACGCGCCGAGGCGCACGACCGCAGGGAGAAAGAATACATGCAGCCACGATACTTTCGTGATCGAAGCGAAGCGGGCCGGCTACTGGCTGCGAAGCTCCGTACCCACGCGAATCGACCGGACGTAATCGTTCTAGCGTTGCCTCGCGGTGGCGTACCGGTCGCCTATGAAGTAGCCAAGGCGCTTGGCGCGCCGCTGGATATCTTTCTGGTGCGCAAACTGGGCGTCCCTGGTTACGAGGAGCTCGCCATGGGTGCGGTAGCAACAGGCGGTGTGCGGGTGTTGAACGATGAGGTCGTGCGGACGCTTCGGATTCCGGATTACGTAATCGATGCGGTCGCGGCTTGGGAGCAGCAGGAGCTGGCCAGGCGCGAGCGGGTCTACCGCGGCGACCGCCCGCAACCGGACGTTCAGGGTCGTACCGTAATCCTCGTGGATGACGGCTTGGCAACTGGGGCCACAATGCTCGCTGCCATCAAGGCCCTGCGACAGCAACTGCCCGCCCGGATTGTCGTAGCCGTGCCGACAGCATCGCCCGATATATGTGAGGAGATGAGGACGCAAGCCGATGATGTAGTCTGCGCGATCACGCCGGAACCTTTCTATTCCGTCGGACTGTGGTACGAGGACTTTTCGCAGACGACGGATGAAGAGGTCCGAGACCTGCTGGCGCGTAGCGCTTCGGAGGTTGCTGCCAGTTAGATCGAAAATTCGTCAGAACAGCACCCTAGGAGAGTGAAGCCATGCCAAGCACTACGCAGTCCAACCTTACAGATGCGCTGCGCTCGACGGCACATCCGCTAACCGGCTCGGCCCAAGATTACGAGCCGCTCCTCAACCTTATCGGCGAAGCGCGCGTCGTATTGCTCGGAGAGGCGTCCCACGGCACCCACGATTTCTACCACAACCGCGCCCAGATCACTCAGCGGCTCATTGAGGAAAAAGGTTTCAGCGCGGTAGCAGTGGAGGGGGATTGGCCGGACGCCTACCGTGTCAATCGCTATGTGCGCGGCGCGAGTGACGACGCCTTTGCAGTTGAAGCGCTGGCCGACTTTCGTCGCTTCCCGGCATGGATGTGGCGCAACACCGACGTTGTGGAGTTCATTGAGTGGCTCCGGGAACACAACGACGCGCTCCCAACAAGCTCAACCAAGGCCGGTTTCTACGGTCTCGATCTATATAGCCTGCATGCATCGATGCAGGCTGTGCTCCGGTATCTGGAGAAGGTGGATCCCGAAGCCGCGAAGCGGGCCCGTGCCCGCTATGCTTGCTTCGATCAATTCGATAAGGATACGCAAGTCTATGGTTTTCTGACAGGCACGGGTGTCACCAAATCGTGTCAGGACGAGGTCGTCAGCGAACTCGTTGAAATCCAGCGGCGTGCTACGAAGTATGCGCGACGCGATGGTCGGGTTGCGGAAGAAGAAGCTTTTTATGCCGAGCAGAACGCCCGCGTAGTAAAGAATGCAGAGGAGTATTATCGCTCCATGTTTCTGGAAGAGGTCTCCTCATGGAACTTACGCGATCGGCACATGGCCGAGACTCTTGAAGCGCTCACCGCACATCTCAATCGGGCGAGCGGAAAAGCAAAGATTGTTGTCTGGGCCCATAATTCACACGTAGGAGACGCCCGCGTAACAGAGATGGGGCAGCGCGGCGAACTGAACATCGGGCAGCTGGCTCGAGAGCGATACAACCGCGACGCAGTATTGGTCGGGTTTACGACGCACCACGGGACCGTGACCGCAGCCTCCGATTGGGACGCTCCGGCGGAGCGCAAGTGGGTTCGGCCGGCACTTCCCGGCAGCTACGAGGCGCTCTTTCATACCACCGACGTCGCTCGTTTTCTGCTCAACTGGCGTAGCGGTGACACGGCGACCGAGGGCTTGCGGGAGGCACGGCTGGAGCGGGCGATTGGCGTTATCTACCGCCCTGAAACCGAACGCCTCAGTCACTACTTCAGGACCCTGCTACCAGGTCAGTTTGATGCCGTCCTCCACTTCGATGAGACTCGCGCAGTCGAACCGCTGGAGCGTACCCCGGAATGGGAGAAAGGCGAAGTGCCGGAAACGTTCCCCTTCGCGGTGTAGCCATGGATGGAACGGTGCGAGCAAAAATCGAAAAGCGTCTGGTCCGGGTTCCCGTGGGCCGGGTGGCGCTTGAAGGCAACCTGAACCTTCCCGAACAGGCCAGCGGCGTAGTATTGTTCGCGCATGGCAGCGGGAGCAGCCGGCACAGCCCCCGCAATCGACATGTGGCGAGTATTCTCAACGAAGCGAATCTAGCGACTCTGCTGATCGACCTCCTCACGCGGGAAGAGGAGGCGGTGGATGCACGCACGGCCCACCTGCGCTTCGACATCGGCCTGCTTGCTGAACGTCTCATCGCCGCAACAGACTGGCTTACTCAGTATCCGGATACGCTACACCTTCGCGTTGGGTACTTCGGCGCCAGTACCGGTGCCGCCGCGGCCCTGGTAGCGGCAGCCGCGCGGCCTGACGTAGTAGATGCTGTCGTGTCGCGGGGTGGACGTCCGGATCTGGCCGGGCCGGTCCTGGCGCGTGTCCGGGCACCAACGCTGCTGATCGTTGGCGGGCTTGACTTCGAGGTGATTGAACTGAACAGGGCCGCGTTCGAGCAGCTCCGCTGCGAAAAACAGCTCGTGATCGTTCCCGGAGCGACGCATCTCTTCGAAGAACCCGGGACGCTGGATGAAGTGGCACGATTCGCTCGCGATTGGTTCGTGCGCTACTTGATGCCGCCACAGCCCAAGGGCGACGAAAGTCCGTCATCGTGAAGGTCCTGGTATTCAATCCCGGAAGTTCCTCACTAAAGTTCGAGGTAATCGCGGCTGACCCACCCAGCCCCCACTTTGTGCGAGGCCGGAAGCTTGTGAGCGGCGTTATTGAGCCAATCGGTGGACCGGCGAAACTGTACTTCTTCCACAACCGGAAGGCTATGCCGCAGGAAGACGTGTCAGCGCCGGAACACGGACATGCCGCCGAGCTGGTCCTTTCCTGGATGGACTCGGGCAGGATGAGCTCTCATGGAATTGGAAGCACTAAAACTCTCGACGTCGTGGCGTTTCGCGTCGTCCACGGGGGCAAGTGCTATTCCGATCCTGTGCGCATCGATGATGAAGTCCTCGCCGCTATTGAAAGCCTGGAGGACCTTGCGCCGCTCCACGATGCCGGATCGGTCTCCGTGATTCGGGCCGGGCGCAGGAAGCTCGGGACGGCCATTCCGTCGATAGCGGTTTTTGATACCGGCTTCCATCGTACGATTCCCGACCGGGCGCGGTTCTATGCAATCCCTTGGGAGCTCACACTGCGGCACGAGATCCGTAGGTATGGTTTCCACGGGATTTCGCACAACTACCTGCTCCTGCGATATGCAGAGCTGACCGGAACGCCGCCCGAGCGAACCAACATCATTACCCTTCATCTGGAGGGTGGCTCATCAGCAACTGCTGTGGCTGGCGGCAGGTCGATCGATACTTCGATGGGATTCACTCCGCTTGAAGGTTTAGTTATGGGGACACGATGCGGGGATCTTGATCCAGCGATCGTGGCGTTTCTTGCCCGGAGGGAGGGTGTATCGGTGGACACTGTCGAGGGCTGGCTGAACAAGAAATCGGGGCTGCTCGGCATTTCGGGCCGCTCGCAGGACACGCGTGTGCTTGTTGAACACGTCGCGTCTGATGAGCGCGCCAGGCTCGCACTCGACATTTTCGCGTATCGCGTCAGGAAATACGTGGGAGCTTATCTGGCCGCCCTCGGAAAAGCGACCGCCGTGGTTTTTGGTGGTGGCATTGGTGAAAACACGCCATATGTGCGGCAGCGCGTCTGCGAAGGACTGGAGTGGTTTGGGCTCCAATTCGACCCAGACCGAAATGCCGCGATTATTGACCGTGAGGGACTGATCAGCCGAGATGACTCTAGCCTGCACGCGTTTGTCATACCGTCCGAGGAGGGCCTGATGATTGCCCACCAGGCGCTATTGTGCTGGTGCGCGAATCCGTAATAGATCAGCCTGGCCTGTGCGATCAGGAGCCACGCACGTGGCACGAAAGGTGTAATCGGGCTGGGAGTAGCTTGGCCTAAGCGTCGGCTGAATAGGCGATACAGAAAGAGGTGGCATTATGGCCAAAGGCCGTACAGCGCAGCAAAAGTCGCAATTGGATACGGAGACCCTGACCATCGAGGAACAGGTCCGGCTTCGGGCGCACGAAATTTGGGTGGAGCGAGGCGGAGAAGGCGGATCAGAACTTGATGACTGGTTACAGGCAGAGGAAGAGGTCCGTCATACTCATGAGATTGCATAACGGCCTATGTATTTGGCCACAAAGCTGAATGCTTGTAGTCACGACTCCCGTTGCCGACCCAGATAAAATGATGCCCATCTACGGAGGTCGGCCTCCTCAGCCGAAAGACCAGTTCTCCCGCGCTAATGCCATATATGCGTGAGCGGTCCGTCAGGTCCCATTACTGGGTCGGAATTCGGAAACGGTAATCGCTCCATGCGGCGGATTGCTTCTGGGGAGGGAGCGCTGCGGCAGATGTCCCAAGTCTGTCCTGGCGGATAGGCGCCTACAACCAGGAAATCTAGGCTCGCGTCCGACCTGCAGTGGCCCGTACCAACGGGTAAAACTGCAACATCACCAGAGCCAACAACAATTTCACGCCCATTCTCTCCGCCGAGTATTAATGTGCCGCGGCCCTGAACAAAACCAAGCACCTCGTGTGCAGTGGAGTGGTAATGATGGAAATCGTACACGCTGTCGCGCCATTGTGGAGGCCAGCCATTGCGCAGAAACATTGACTCGAATTGTGCTGCGGGATCGCTACCCACCACTAGGATGATGGTGCGATAAAGCAAGACCGGAAGCCGTTCATTGTTGGGCACCCACCCGTTTCGGGAAAGGCGTAGGACCTCCGGCTCAGGAATGCCACGCGCAAGTGGGGAGTGCAAATCCGGTTTAGAAAATGAAGGTCCAGGCCGATCAGGCATCCCAGTAAAACGCTTGCGGCCCATAGTGGTCATCGCAGCTTCTGCACAGCCATCGACTGCGTGGAAGCTAGGAAATATGCAGCATCAGGTCTGAAGTGCCTCCATGCCAACGAAACGCATTTTTTGAGGCACCAAGCTCAACAGCAGATCGGGAACTTCGGGAGCCAGATTTACTTTAATGATGGGGTCAGGCGAATCCGTGAGGACGCGGAGGATGCAGACGCCGTCCTCCTTTTGGTCAATATCCAGCGCTGAAATCCGATCGAGATTCAATATGACGTTTCCTACTGAAATGAGTTCCATCGCGAACCTCCAACGTCCACACGGCGCCAAGTCCGACGCGCGCTAAGCCACTCTCGATGGCCTACTCAATGGCAGAGCAGTTCCTAGACCAACTAAGCGGGTTGTCGCCGGCACCGGCTTTTTGCTTCTTATGAGTGAGGAAGCGGGTATGCACGTTTTTAGAAGTCAGCGCGGGTGTCAACCATTGGACAGCGTGCCATCTACAACTAGACAATCTCGGAATGTCCAAATACTCGGTCTGGTTGAAAACGTAGCTTTACGACGGGTACGCCATCCGACTCGAAGCGGTGCTGATCACCTGGGAGAAACAGGAGGTCGTATTGCCTATGGGCCGGGAAATTGAGCGAAAATACCTCGTAAGAAATGAACGCTGGCGCCAGGGCGCGGGGCCTGGAACGCCGTACCTTCAGGGATACATCTCCGTCGACCCCGAACGGAATGTCCGAGTGCGAGTGGCGGGCGCCGAGGCGTCTCTGACGATCAAGGGCAAATCCGAGAATTCGATTCGGGAGGAGTTCGAATATCGAATTCCAATGGAGGACGCCGACCGTATGCTGGCGAAGATCTGTATTAAACCGCTCATTGAAAAGATCCGGTACATCGTCGTTCAGGACGGGAAGCTCAAATGGGAGATCGACGAGTTCGCGGGAGAGAATCGCGGGCTCATCATCGCTGAAGTGGAAATGGAAGGCGACCAGGAGCTGGTCGTGAAGCCCGATTGGCTGGGCCAGGAAGTTACCGATGATCCCCGCTACTTCAATTTCAATCTGGTAAAGCACCCTTATTCAGAATGGGAGCACTCAACGGGCGAGTGAACGGAATATTACTTAAAGGGGAATGAATCGATTGCCCGAGGACCTTCTGTCACGGCAGCGTCTCGGTTCGACAAGATTGCAATTTGGAAATAGGCAGACCGGCCTGAATTACTCACCAACTTCTCCCAGGAGCATGAGGAAACGAAGCAAACATTCAGTCAAAGGACCATTCTGGAAGTGAACAGACAACCAGCTCTCACCCGGGCGAGCGTTAAGGCGGCGCTTCAGAAGTTCCCGGACAGCGTTGTAGCTTGTCGCTCGAGACTGAAGGACAATGTAATCGCGCGTTGGCGAGCGAACCTTTCCAGCTTTCTACGAGGCCGTGGGTGCTCCGAGTTTCTGCGCCATTTTGACCAATTGTGCCAAGGATTCCGCCCCCATCTTGTGCATGGCCTGACGGCGTTGAAACTTGACGGTCACCTCGCTGGTACCGAGCTGAGCCGCGATCTCTTTATTCAACAGGCCGGCGACGACGAGTTGCATGACTTCGCGCTCACGCGGTGTCAGCGAATCAAAACGACCGCGCAACTCGGCCAGTTCCGTCCTTTCAAGTTGGGAAACGCGGTCGCGCTCGATCGCCTGCTGGATCGCGTCCAACAGATCCTGGGCACGGAAGGGCTTGGTGAGAAATTCAACCGCGCCTGCCTTCATGGCTCGGACCGACATGGGGATGTCGCCGTGCCCTGTGATGAAAATGATCGGAATCTGGACATTCGCCGCGGCCAGTTCACGCTGCAAGTCGAGGCCGCTCAAGCCTGGCAATCGGACATCTAGCACCAGGCATCTGGGCCCCTCCGGAAGTTTGCTGTTTAAGAATTCCTGCGCAGACGCGAACACCTGGACCCGGAAGCCGACTGACCGGATTAGGTTGTCCAGGGCTTCACGTATTGAGGCGTCGTCATCCACGACGAAGACCAGCGGATCTGCGTTCGTCATCTCAACTCTGGCTGCCGATCGGCAGGCTAAACTGAAAAATCGCACCACGACCCTTGTTGGGAGTGGCCCACAACCGTCCACCATGAGCTTCGATGATCGATCGGCTGATCGACAGCCCCATACCCATGCCGGCTGACTTGGTAGTGAAGAAGGCATCGAAAAGGTGGCCCAGGTCATCGGGATCGATCCCGACACCGGAGTCCCGCACGGCGACAACAACCTGATCCGCTCCGTGCCTTTGTGAAGCAACGACCAGTTGACGAAGCCCCTCGCTCATCCCACTGGTGGCTTCGATGGCGTTCACGATCAGATTGAGGATCACCTGTTGCAACTGGATATGGTCACCTAGGACTGTAGGAAGGTCGGATGGTAGGTCGGTCTCTACAGATACAGCATTTCTAACGAGCTCGACGTGCGTCAATGTCAGCACGCCTCGGATCAGTTCGTTGATGTCAAGCGGGGCAATCTGCGACGGCGTCTTCTTCAAAAGGGAACGAATCCTTCGAATCACTTCGCCTGCGCGGTCCCCCTCGCGGACGATCTTGGTCAGCGTCCTCCCCACCTCGTCCAGGTTGGGAGCCTCTGAGGCTAGCCAACGGAGACAAGCCTCACCATGCGTGACTACCGCAGTTAGAGGCTGGTTGACTTCATGGGCAATGGAGGCAGCGAGTTCCCCCATCATTGTTAATCGAGCGGCATGAGCAAGTTCAGTCTGTGCTTTTTGCAAAGCCTCTTCTGCTTGTTTGTGTTTAGTGACGTCGGTATTGATCTGAAGGATGGCCAATGGCCTCAGTTCTTGGTCGCGCTGTAGAGCCCATCGGCTCGCCACAACGAGCTGCGTGCCATCTCGCCGCAAGTGAGTGAGTTCACCCTCCCATCGGCCTTCGCGGATGACCTCTTCCTTAATGCGTTCCAAAGATGTCGGAAACAGAGTCCCAAGGAAATCGTGTGCGACCTTGCCAGCTATTTCCTCCTTCGTCCAACCGTACATCTCCTGTGCGCCGGCGGACCAATAAGTGATAGTGTCGTCCAGGCCACCCACCATAATGGCGTCATGAGACAGATCTAGCAGGCTGGCTTGCTTTCGAAGAACCTCTTCAGCGCGCTGGCGCTCGGCGATTTCGGCCTGCAGTTGATCGTTGGTTCGGGCGAGTTCGGCGGTGCGTTGTTGTACTCTCAATTCCAGTTCGTCGTGCGCCCTCTGTAGCGCGTCCTCTGCCCGACGCCGGTCACTGATTTGCTTCTCAAGTTCTCTGTTCGCAGCCCGCAGTTGCGTCGGACTGGGGAGAGCTAGCGCGCGGGGAACCAGTGGTATGAGCGATGCGGCCGTTCCCAGCGATGCTCCGGCAGTCAAGGCTTTGATGATACCTGCCAGCCGGTATGTGCCGTGCCAGAGAGTCCAGACTTCCATCAGATGGGTCGTCCCGCACCCGAAGATGAATCCCCCGAACATGAAAAACACCCAATGAAAAGGCACGTCTCGCCGCTTCCGTACAAAATAGATCAGCGCTACCGGAATGAGATAATACGCGAGAGCAATCAGTCCGTCCGACACCGCGTGCAGCCACACGATGTCGGGCTTCCACAGGTAGCAGTATCCATGGGGCATCAGATCCGAGGTCAACAGTTTAGCCAGAAAATCTCTCATGGTGGCGACCTTCCTTCCTTCGTTAAAGCAGCCCGCGTGGTCATTTTGAATCTATCGCAGTCTATTGACACGCATTGGGAGGAGATTTTCATGCGGCAATCCTTTCTGGCAGCCGCTCCGTTCCCGGGGGCTAGGCTGCGTGTTGCCAAAGCCGGCTGGCGAGACCGGGATCGGGCTTCGCAACGGTCACTAGACGGCTGCTTCCTGACGATTCCCCCAGGGAACTGGGTAATGGCGGCCGCAGCGCCGGCAGTTGTAGTGGCTGCGGAAGGGCCAAGTGATGTCGTCGTGCATCACGCGGCACCATAAATTGCCGACAAGCGAAAACAACCTCCGTGTGTTGTGCGCTTGTTGAGCCCAGCAAACCAAGATGGCTTTACCTCCCGTTTGCATCGCCGAGTTACCTCATAAATCATCAACTGGCTGCCACGCTAGAAGTCGGCTGGCAATTCACTCCAACTGGTTTTGATGCTGCTTGTGCCCGCGGCGGAGTGATACCGAGCCGACGCATTTTGTAGTGGAGAGTGGTTCGCGGCACGCCCAGGCGGGCAGCCGCGGCGGAGGCTACTCCATCGGATTCGCGGAGAATACGCAGGATGTGTTCGCGTTCGGCGTCCCGAAGGGTGACCGGCTCTGGTGCAGCATCTCCGCGCGTCAACGGCCTGAGTTCGGACAAAGGCGCCTCGAGCATCGGTCCTCGTGAAAGAATCACTGCGCGCTCAATGAAGTTTTGTAGCTCTCGAATGTTGCCGGTCCAGGAATGACGGATGACAGCCTCCATGGCTTCGGAAGGAATGACCTCGATTTGTCTGTTCATCCGCTGTGCGAATCGTTCAAGAAAATGCCAGACCAACAACGGAATGTCCTCACGCCGTTCGCGCAACGGTGGCAGGGTGATCGGAAAAACATTCAAGCGGTAATAGAGATCGGCTCTAAACTGTCCTTCGCCAACCATCTGTGCGAGGTTGCGATGTGTTGCTGCGATCAACCGGATATTCGTGCGGATGGCATGCGTGCTGCCCAGACGCTCGAATTCATGCTCCTGCAACACTCGCAGTAGTTTCGGTTGCAGCTCCGAAGGAATATCGCCGATCTCGTCCAAGAATAGCGTGCCCTTGTCCGCCAGCTCGAAGCGACCGATCTGTTGCGAGATGGCTCCAGTGAAAGCACCCCGCTCATGGCCGAACAGCTCACTTTCCAAGAGCTCGCGCGGGATGGCAGCGCAATTCACTTTCACGAGCGAATGATGACGACGCCCACTGAGATTGTGTATCATCCGGGCGACCAGCTCTTTGCCTGTACCGGTCTCGCCCTGGATCAGAACCGTCGCGTCTGTGGGTGCAACGATCTCGATTTGTTCAAGGGCGTTTTGCAGCTTGGGGCTTTCACCAATGATCTCCTGCTCTGTCAGCCGGCTGCAGTCTTGATCTCGAGCAAGAAAACCTTCGCGAGCCGATCGCTTCTCGACTCCAGAGATCCAGCGATAGTCGATTCCGTTTGCCGTTGTTGCCATTACATCCCTCCTTCTGTGAAATCAAACGTTGCACGGCTGCGTTGGCGCCTGTCGCGCCGGTTGTATTTCCGTTAATGCGCTCTCCTTCAGCATCTGAATCGCCTGAGAGTCGCCCGCTATAAAGTAAGATTAAACTGATTCGGCGGGACGCGCCATTATCCTTTGGGATCAATTCGCTAATCCTCGCGTGTAGGTGTCTGCTGGTGAAAACGTTAGGCAGTTGACGGAGGTTGATCTTCACGGCGCGCGCCATCCCGCCGCGGGAGTGCCGTGAGTGATGTAACCGAGCGCGGGGTTCGTGCGTATTTATGAAGTGGAAGGGGTTCAATGCGACCCCCTCAATCGGCTGGCGTTCTGCCGGTCGAATAAGAGACCAATTCTATTGATGAAGACAAGGAAAGTGAGGTTTACCATGTTCAACAACATCAATAATGTGATTCGGACTCACCTCCGTGGCAAGGCTCTCGCACTGTCGTGCGTGGCCTTGCTGGGCTGCGCTTTAGTGCCCAAAGCCGCTGCGGATGAGTGGGATAAGAAGACGGTTGTAACAATCAGCGCTCCGGTGGAGATCCCCGGAAAAGTATTGCCCTCTGGGACGTACGTGTTCAAGCTGATGGACTCGGTATCGGACCGCAACATCGTCCAAATCTTCGATCAAGACGAAAAGCGGCTGTATGCGACGATTCTCGCGATTCCCAACTACCGCCTGCAGCCCACGGGCAAGACCGTGATCCATTTCGAGGAACGCCCGGCAGGTACGCCGGAAGCAATCAAGGAATGGTTCTATCCCGGCGACGTGTCTGGCGAGGAACTTGTTTATCCACGCACACGGGCTGTCGAATTGGCCAAAGAAACCTCCCAGAACACTCTCTCCACACCGAATCAGCTGACGCGGAATATTACCGCTCAGGCGAACCGCCAGTGAACTCAGCGTTCAGGCGATGCGGAAGTCGGAGGTTGCTGCCGTGAGGCCCTCCAGTGAGCCGGTCGACTTGAGGCCGGCTCATCCTAACCGGAAAACGCTAGTGAAGTCCCGAGCGAAGAGCGATACGAAGGCGGCAAGTGCGTCTTCCAGCAGCATCGCTCCGGTATCCTCAGCGCTAATTAAGGCGTTGGACTACTCCTTGCTGGCACATAGCTGTGGACACGCGCATTGCGTGAGCTTGCGTTTTGCGGTGAGATGCTAAAACCGGTGAACGTGTTTGAAAGAATCTGCTCGGAGGTCCCTTGGTGCCGGCGTGACGTGCTCGACAGTACCGTCGAGCTTTCGTTAGAGATCGCACGCGAAGGGAGAGAAGGTCGCCGCATAGGTACGCTGTTTACGGTTGGGTTCGCGCAAGATGTCCTGGAGCGCTCTCGCCCTCTAATACTTGATCCGCTGGCTGGGCATCCCAAGAGCGTCCGCCATATCTCAGATCCGAATCTCAGAGGCACGCTTAAAGAGCTAGCCCAGTTGGACGGCGCCTTTGTACTCTCCGATGAAGGAACGGTCGAGGCCGCGTGTCGCTACTTGAACACCGTGACGCATGCAGCGGAAATTCCCCTGGGACTTGGAAGCCGCCATCTTGCCGCTGCGTCGATTTCCAAAGAAACAGGAGCAATAGCGATTGTTGTCTCTGAAAGTGCAATCGTGAGAGTCTTCCATTCTGGAAATATAATTGCAGAGCTGATCCCGGCATTGTGGCTTCTTAGCAAGCACACTCCACAACTGCGCAGACGTGTTCATGAGGAACACCTTCGAGACCCGATCTTTACCTCCGACGGCCCGGCGGAGACAGAGGGCAGATCCTAGTATGTCAACACTCTGCTTGAGCCTGTGCTCGGCGGATCCCCTGCTGCAATTCAGCCGTCCCAGGCAATCCTGTGGCCGTACATCCAGTCGAGACTCCGTTCGCCAAACAGAGGGAGCATTACCGACAACATTCGGTCCCGCAGCCAGCGCGCGAGCGGGCCCAGTTCACCCTTTTGGCGGGTTTCATTCTGGTGAGCCCACGCACTGATCTTTGCGGTGCGCAGGCGCCGGGCACCTTCGAATTCCGCAAATACCGGTTCGAACTCACCTGAAAACCGGCGAAGCAGCCTGGCCAGATACAGGGCGTCTTCTAACGCCTGGGAGGCCCCCCTGTCCGCCGCTCGGGCTCATGGCATGCGCAGCGTCGCCGATAAGGACCACGCGATCCTTGTGCCACGCCGGGAGCGGTGGTACCTCATAAATGTTCGTTCTAATGATGCTAGGCGTGTTGCACAGAAACGTCTCGATCGGTGCATGCCATCCGTTATAGCGTTCGAGCAATTTCTTGCGTAACTCTTCAGTCTGAACGGCCGCCAGTTCCGCGGCCGTTAGCTCCCTGTCCTGAGGAAGATGGCACCACCATATCCACCTCTCGTCGTTTTGGCTGATGTTGCAATAGCCGAACTGGCCCGTGCATCCGACAGTAAAGTTCAGGCTCCTTCGGTCCGCCGCGTCGGTGGCCACGGCCACGGACGGTGTCACGAAGCCTCCTACACCCAGCACGCCGAGCTAAATAGGACCCGGCGCACTGGGAAAATGATCTGCCGCACGCGCGAATGGACGCCGTCGGCGCCGACGAGCAAGTCGCCCTGTGCAGTAGTTCCGTCTTCGAATACCGCAACGACCTTTCCTTCATCGGCAGGGGCGAGTTCCTTCAACCGCTTCCGATCCTCGACCCCGATGCCTTGCCTAGCGACCTCCTCCAGCAAGACTTGGTGGAGGGTCGTTCGTAATATCGCTACCGAAGGCCAGCGATACCTCTCGACATGCCCCGCGCGGTAGCGCGCCAACACCTTGCCACGGTAGTTGCGAAAGCAAAACTCCGACACGGCAGCACCGCAGTTGGCGATCGAGCCGGCGATGCCGATTTCTTCCAGTACGTTCATGCCGTTCGGAGCGATCGTGAATCCACCGCCTATATTCTCAAGCCGCGGATGAGATTCGTAGACCGTAGAACTCATCCAGGGCGGGCCCTGCGATGCCGCCCCCGATGATGATCGCATGAAGGTCTTGTGATCTCATACCTTTCCCTCCAAGCTGCGGGATCGCCCACAGCAGGTTACGGAGTTGGTCTGCCAACTCTTGAGCCATGTTGTGGTGTCCCTAATACTGAGAGCGAGTAGCCTGAAAGGCCGCGAGCCAGCGGGCATCGTCACGCTCTGCCGCGACCAGTCTTTCGATCTGGGTCTTGGCATAGTGGGACCGCCGAAATAATGAACTGAGATTCGTCGCACTCATTCGGACGGTTCCAGCCTGCCGACGCTAACATTCGCGCAGGCGCGCATGGAGTTTTGGTCAGGCACATCCGCGGACCACCCCGGATTGGCAGGCCACCCAGCTACGGGGTGATCGTGATGTTGCTCTCCACTTTCGCAACCCCGGGCGCGGACCATGCGGCCCGCTCAGCCTCGTCTCTCTCGGCCCATGAGCGCACGCTGCCATATAGCCTCACAGTGGCGCCATCTATGTCAACATTGATGCGGCGGGCATCCAGTTCCGCGCTCCGCTTCAGCGCGCTCTCGATTTTGCTCTGGATCTCTGAGGGAGAAACTCGCGGTTTGACCTCAATGTTGTTGCTGACGCCGATCACTCCCCTCAAATGCTCCACCGCAGAGGTGGCGAGCATCTTCTGGTATTGCCAGTCCACGTTGCCTTCAAGCGTCACCCAGCCGTTCTTTACGGTCACCTTGATCTTGTTCTTGGGTATGCTGACGTGATTGTCGAGCTCATGAACGGCATCGCGTGCGATTTCTGGATCCGTTCGGGTTGCAGGTAGCTTCACTTCAATATCATTGGCCACTGCTCTCACTCCGTAGACACGTTTAGCCGCCTTCTCAGCTTCATCTTTCTCCCAATAACTGGAAACGTATCCGGAGAGTGTCACGACCCCGTCTTTTACCGCCACCGCGATGTCGCTCGAGGTGATTTTCGGATCGTACTTAAGTTCGATGATGACGCCTTCGCGGATCGATTGATCGGTCGTCATCGGTGGTGTAGCTAAAGCTGCCATACTCATTCCTTCCTTTCTTCTTATGAATTTCGCTGGACAAGCAGCCGTGCCGGTCGGCCCGCCAGCTCGGTTGGTGCAATCGCTGTGCCATGTGAGGCGACGAGGCTTTCTCTTGTAACTAACGAGTATGCTGTCTGAGCGGCTTCCCGGATCGATGCTGGCGTCGACGTTTGGTCAGGCTCCGTCTACCAGCAGTCTTCAGATGGGGACCGACGCAAGGCCCGAAGCAGTTTTCCGGGCATGTGCCAAATGGCAGATGAAGATTTGATTATGCCATCGTAACCATTGGCTGCCTTTGGGAATCTAAAAAAGTGATTGATTGCTGGAGGGATCGAAATGTCAGGAACTGCGCGTGCCGCGGAGCCCTCGACAAGGGACACGCCTTCCCAGGAAGAACGCATCCGGCGTCGCGCCTACGAACTGCACCTCTTGCGTGGCAGTCAACCCGGTTCAGAAGTCGACGACTGGCTGCAAGCTGAAGAGGACATCCGTAGAATTGAGGACCAAGCAATCGACGAAGCATCTTTAGAGTCATTTCCCGCGAGCGACCCTCCCGCCTTTTAGGTAGCGCGTTGATCTCACATTTGACGATGACGGTGTCTTCGGCAACCGAAGCGTAGTCGTCTTTTAGCTCGGAACACTGGAATACTCGCACTCAAGCTCGACCTGCAAGCACGGGCACGCTAACGTCCTTCTGAACGACGGAAATCACGCTCCGCGAAACTCTCAGACTGGCGTCGAGAAGACCACGGTTGCCGCTGGTCTACTGCCGCTAAGCATGCCGTCAGGAATTTGAATTCTGATCGTTCAGAATGTTCTTGCTTCGCTGGGGTCACCTTAGTGCCAATGTCCCGAACGAATACTCTATGCAGCGGCCTGGAATCCGACCGCAAAGGCTTCCGTTTGTTTTGGATTTGGAAGGTCCGGCACGGATAAACCGGAAGGCCACCAGTGTCGCAGGAAGTCCGGGATTTGATTCGTACCATGAGCCGTGCCAACCCGCTTTGGGGTGCGCCGCGCGTTCATGGAGAATTACTCAAACTCGGCATCGACATCGGCGAGACGAGTGTCGGCAAGTACATGGTCCGCCATCGGAAACCGCCCAGCCAAACTTGGCGCACGTTTCTGGATAATCATATCCGACAACTTGTCTTCGTCGACTTTTTCACAGTGCCCACGATCCGTTTCCAGGTTCTGTACGTGTTCCTGATGCTGGCCCACGAACGGCGGCGCATTTTACATTTTAACGTCACGGCGCATCCGACCGCGGAATGGACGGCCCAGCAACTTCGAAATGCGTTCCCCTGGGACTCCGCACCCCGCTACCTGTTTGCGAGACCGCGATCGAATCTTTGGCGATGACTTCACCCAACAGGTACGAGACATGGGCATCGAGCAAGTGCTTTGCGCTCCGAGCTCGCCCTGGCAGAGGGCTTACGTCGAGCGCGTGATCGGCACTATCCGGCGCGAGTGCCTCGATCATGTGATCATCCTCGGCGAGACGGCGCTGTACCGGCAGGTCAAATTATTCGTGAAGTATTATCACCAATACAGAACGCATCTCTCGCTGGACAAGGACTCACCGGAGTCGCGCGAAGTGCAACCGCCGGAACTTGGACGGATCGTGGCTATCCCACAAGTCGGGGGCCTCCATCATAGGTACGAACGGCGCGCAGCCTGAAAAACGATGGTGGCACTGCTGGTCCGTGGAAAAGGTGCACGTCTACACGGAATTTCTCGAGCGGTAGCGCGATGAATTCTCTATCTTCGTCACCGCAAGAGGGAACTATCAAACTTTGTGCCTCTACTTCCTCGTGTCCCGACACCCTTCGGCTCTTCAACTAAGTTTCCGACAGGCATCCCTTTAAACCATCCAAAGGTTGTTCTAAAGTCGTGGATCTTTCTGATTTTACAACGGATGGACTTTTGGCGAACTACAGCTATTTGCAACACAGCGCGATAAATAACTACTCGCTTACAGGTCGGTGAGGTGATCGATCTCGCCGGTACTGTCGCCCATTTTGTCGACGGGAACGCCCATGCGATCCAACATCGCCACGAAGAAGTTCGCCATCGGGGTTTCGGCGGCGTACTTCACATACCGTCCGGGCGTTAGCGTTCCGCAGCCGCGGCCGGCCAGCACGGTCGGAAGATTCTCGTGCAAGTGCCGATTGCCGTCGCTAAGCCCGCTGCCGTAGACGATCATGGAATGATCGAGCAGCGTTCCGTCGCCATCCTGAGTTGCCTTCAGCTTCCCCAGGAAGTAGGCGAACTGCTCCACGTGAAAGCGATTAATCTGCGTGACTTTCTCGATTTTATCCTTGTCGCCCTGGTGGTGAGTCAGGCCGTGGTGGCCTTCTGCAACCCCGATCTCACGATAAGACCGGGTGCTCTGTTCCGTTGCCATCAACATCGTCACGACGCGGGTCAAGTTGGCCTGGAACGCCACTGTCATCAGATCGAACATGAGCTTCGAGTGCTCGGTCAGGTTGTCGGGAACACTCGACGGGGGCTCGATTAACGTCGGAATCTTGACCTGCGCGTTCTGCTTCTCGGTTTTCTGGATGCGGCTCTCGATATCGCGGATCGCGAACAGGTATTCGTCCAGTTTCGCGCGATCGGTGGAGCCGAGCGTATTCTTGAGGCGCTGGGCATCTCCCAATACGACATCCAGAATGCTGGCTTGATACTTCATCTGTCGGGCGCGCTGGACCGGGTCCTGGCCGAAATCGTCGCTGCCGAACAGCCGTTCGAAAACGGCCCGCGGCCGCACTTCCGGCGGCATGGGAGTCGAAGAGGACCGCCAGGAGATGCTGTTGCTGTATGCACAGCTGTACCCGTTATCACAATTGCCGCCCTGCACTCCATCCTCGCAGCCCAACTCGAGCGAGGCGAACTTGGTCCCACTTCCGATATGCTGAGCAGCAATCTGATCCACTGAGATCCCGGTCTGGATGTCCCTTCCTGCCGTCTTCCTGGGATGCGTGGCCGTAAGGTAAGCCGCGCCCGCTCGCCCGTGATCGCCGGGACCGTCGCCCAAAGCGCGCCCACTGTTGCACGTCAATCCTCCCAACATCATGATGTCTTGCCGGTAGGCGGCCAGCGGTGCGCTGATGCGCGGCAGCTCTGCAGGCAACGCTGCGATCTGGCCTTCCGTCACGGGTGTCCAGGCATCCATAATGATGCCGTTGGGCACATAGACAAAAGCCATTCGGCAGCGAGGGTTGGTCGCCGCTCTCGCAAACGCCGGCACCATGGCATCCAGGAACGGCAACGCTACCGCCGTCCCCAGACCTCTCAAAAATGTACGTCTCTCCAGGCGCTTGCTCAAGCTCATTGCTTTGTTCCCTCGGCGGTTCTCATCAGAAAAGGTTTGCTCTGGACGATGTCCATCACTAACGTGGAAAAGTGGTAGTTATGCGCGGCAGCATCGTCGACGATTCGATCGACAGCGGGTTTATCGAAACGCTCCACTCCGCGCCCCAAGGCGTAGGTCATCAGCTTTTCGGTGAAGTTGTGGACAAAAAGGTCTGATTTCGATTTCAGAAGTTCTTCGAGCCCCTTCGCTCCGCTGAAGGACTTGCCGCCCGGAAGAATGCCCGACGCGTCGATAAGGAACTTTCCATCGTGCGTGCGCCATTCGCCCGACGCGTCATAATTTTCCAGCCCAAATCCGATCGGATCCATTTGTAAGTGGCACACGGCGCATGCTGGATTGGCGCGATGCTGCTCCATTTGTTCACGCAGCGAAGCCGAAGCACCGATTTCTTGCTCCGCCAAGGCCGGTACATCCGGCGGCGGCGGCGGAGGCGGAGTTCCCAGAAGGTTTTCCAACACCCACTTGCCGCGAGTAACCACGGAGGTCCGGGTGGGATACGACGACACCGTCAGGATCGAACCTTGCGTCAAGATCCCGCCGCGCTGGGAACCCGTCAGTTCGACCCGCCGGAACTCCTCTCCTATGATCCCTTCGATTCCGTAGTGGCGGGCCAAAGGACCGTTCAAATAAGTGAACGGTGCATCGATGAAGTCGAGAACGCTCCGGTCCTCGTGGAACATTGCCGCGACGAAGAGATTGGTCTCTTTATGCATGTAGTCGAGCAGTTCGTCATCGGTGGTCGCGAAGCGGTCAGGATCAGGCGGTTTGCGGTCGAGGTTCCGAATACCCAGCCATTGTCCCGCGAAGTTGTCTACCAAAGCGCTAGCTTTAGAGTCGGCCAGCATGCGCTTCACCTGCGCTTCGAGCACCGCGGGCTGGCCCAGTCTTTGTTCCTTTGCAAGACGGAACAACTCGTCGTCCGGCATGCTGCTCCACAAGAAGTACGAGAGCCGCGAAGCCAGCTCATAATCGTTGATCCGGTGCGGTGCGGCGGGACTTCCGGGAACGGGTTTCGGATCATGCTCGACACGGAACAGGAAGTTCGGCGACATCAGTATGGCTTGGACCGCCAGCCGGACGCCTTCCTCGAAGGAGTCTCCCTGCCGTTGAGCGAGCGCCACCAAGCCAGCCAGTTGGTCGACTTCCTGCTTCGTCACCGGGCGGCGATAAGCACGCTGGCCTAGGCTTTCTACGATCTTTCGAGCGCAACCCGGCGTCTGATCGGCACAAACAAAAATCTTCTTATGGCTTGCGGGCGGCTCGGGGCTCGGATTGTACGGGCCTGCCACGCCGGCATCTTCGATGTACATTCGGCGGCGGCCATCCGGATTGATATTACGTCGGGGGTCGTCGAGATCGGCAAGAGTTGGGAACGACGCGCGGATGAAATGCTCACCTGCTTTTAGTGGTACGCGGGCAATGATGGGCGCACGATCATACTTGTAATTCGTATCGCCCTCTATCATGGCCTCGGCGATCTGCTTGCCATCCACCGTAAGCACCATTTGAACGGGCGGAAACGCCAGCCGGGCTTTCTCTTCACGCGCTTTCAGTTCCTCGGGAGTCGGAGCCCGTCGAGGGCCTCGACCACTTCGGCCGCCGCGACCACCTCCGCCTCCTCCTTCTGGGACTGCGCCCTCTTGCAATCCTGGAGGGCCATGTTTGGCAGCTTCGAGTGACGCCAGGAACTTTTCTTGCAGAGCTTCGTAGTCGACGCCGTTCTTATCGCGATGATTGTTGACGCGAACCCGGAACTCGTATTCGGCGTCGACAGGAAAAACATAGCTTAGATACATGGCGCCCCGTATGGAATAGGGCAGGATCATGCCGGCCGACGAACCGATCGAGATCTCCGGTCCCTTCTTGGGCAAGAGGACAGCCAGCACGGTCGGCTTGGGTGGAAGCTCCTCACCGAAGACCGCCACTCGGGAGAGCTTTCGGGCGGTCGACATGTACTTTTCCATCAGCAGCGGTGAGAGCGTGAGGACGTCGCCGATGTTATCGAAGCCGTAGCCGGAATCGTCGACCGGAAATTCGTCGGCGGGTCTAACGCTGACGCCCAGCAGGTCCCTCACGGTGTTGTTGTATTCTTCACGATTCAGACGGCGCGCCGTGACGCGGCCGGGGTCGCCCTGGGGAACCGCCGGCGTTGAGGCTTTGCCGAGCAGGTTTTCGATCCAGCTCGTCACCGCACTGATTTCAGCTTTACTCGGGGCCGGGAGTCCGGGCGGCGGCATCTCGCCGCTGCTGACTTTCTGCATGACGTCGGCCCAAACGGTGGTCTGCTTTACCGCGACGTTGGCGTCACTATATGACTCCAGGTTCAGGCCCGCCGTGTTTAGCTTTTCGTTATGGCATCCGAAGCAATTCTTGGCTAAGACGGGCAGAACGGTCTTTTGATACGTCGCCTGCGCGAGGGCTGGGTTCGGAGGCTGCCCTGAAATCGCTTGTACCAAGGCCAGAGACACAACCATGGCGGATGCGGCAGACAGGTAAACCGTCCGGCGGTTCATGCGTATCCGTCCTATTTTCACACACAACGAGGGTTCTAGTCTGTGGTTTCTAGTTTCAGGTTGCACCTTGTCGGCGATCATCTGAAAACGTAGTTTTCTGGACTTGAGCCGAGGGAAGCAACATCATCCGCGCCGCAGGCGCGAATCATCTTTCCGATCATCAAGGCGGTAGTGCGGTAAATAGCTTCACTTCTGTCTTTGCCAATGGCATAATTCCGGAGTGGCGAATGTGTCCGTCGACGGCACTCCCGTTCTTCGGCAGAAACTATGCGGCAATCCGGACTGCCGAGCCGTGTTCACTCTCTGCGTCGACTGTGATCGTGGGCAGCGCTACTGCTGCCCCGCTTGCCGCGTGGCGGTCAGGCGTCAGCAACGGAGGATGGCCAATCGCCGTTACCAGCAAGGTGAGTCAGGCAGAGAAGCCCACCGCCGTTGCCAGCGGCGCTATCGCGCCAGGGCGGTAGGGACTGCGGTGACAGATCAAGGTGCCCCAACGATCACTTCGCCGAGTCCTACGCAGCCACAAACGCTGTGCCGATGCATCATCTGCGGTCAAGACAGCTCATGGATTGATCCGTTCCTCGCCATCCCGTGGCAGTACCGGTCGGCAGGGCGTTCAGAAAAATACGTTTTCAGATGATCGCTAACACACCTAGCAGGCCGTGGCAGAATCCCCCGCTATTGGAAGGCGACTCACCAACTGGGCGTAGGCATGATCTCCGGAGATAATTGGGAGCAGAAGCGCTTATGCCAGTTCCAAACCGTTCGGAACGT